>Ga0070741_10009277_pt1 | contig 19209 bp, 15 predicted proteins | sample Coa_R1_4_FD_66440 | JGI IMG/M metagenome (GOLD analysis project Ga0070741, IMG submission 66440) | Surface soil microbial communities from Centralia Pennsylvania, which are recovering from an underground coalmine fire - Coalmine... | ecosystem: Environmental > Terrestrial > Soil > Unclassified ...
TGGTGGTAGTCGCCGCTGACGAACCGCACGGCGGCGGCCGGCGACGCCTGGCACGCGCGGATCACCTCGGCGCGCTCTGTCTGGTAAGGCGACCAGTCGCTGCCCGTGACGAAGCCGATCGACGTCTGCGATGCGATGATCACCAGACGCGCGGTGGTGGTCCGCAACAGGTCGAGCAGCCACGCCTTCTGCTTCGGGCCCAGCACCGTCTTCCCCGGGCCGTCGGGCATCGCGAGCGGTGACCGGAAGGCGATGCCCTCCGTCCAGATCAGCAGGACGCGCCCGTTGTCGAGCGTGACGCTGCCGTACCGGCCCACGCCGTCGGCCGCCGGGTCGTTGTTCTGCCACTCGGCGAAGGCGGTGCTCGCGGCGGGGAGACAGGTTGTGCTGTCGCAGTCGTTGCGGCCCATGTCGTGGTCCGACGCGATGTAGATCCACGGCTTCGTCGCCAGGCGCGCGAGCTGGTCCTCGACGAGCAGGTCGCTCCAGAGCGCGTGGTAGCCGTTGACGCTCTGCCGGTACGCGTTGCTGTCTGGATAGCCGTAGTCGCCGAGGTGGATCAGGAAGTCGGGATCCGTCGCCGCGGCTGCGCCGAGGGCGGTGTTGCGGAACGGCGCGGACTTGGCGTTGTTGCACGACCCGAAGCAGAACGTGAACGGGGTGGGGAGCGCACGCGGGTCGAGGCGCTTCGGACGCTGCAGCGTCGCCGGGAGCAGCGGGTTCGCCCACGCGAGACGCTGCTCGCCGACCGCGAACCCGTCGAGGTGCACCTCGAACGTCGTCCCCGGGCTGCCGCGGTCGTTCCCGAGCGCGATCGCGTCCTTGATCGCGCCGGTCAACGTGTCGTTGCGCGCCCGCGCGACGAGCTTCTCGGTGCGTCCGTCGTAGCTCCACAGCTCGACGCCGCCGTCGGCGTCCACGCCGACCTGTACCTGGGTCCACGCGCTGCGCTGCATCGGGACGACGGCGCGCGGCGCACTGCTGACGGACAGGCCGCGTCCCGTCGTCCACAGGAGCGTCTCGGTCGCGCCCGTCTGCTCCTGCGAGCGAATCCGCATGAGATGCACCACGGCGCCGTCGCGCTGCCACTGTTGCGGACGGACGGCGAGCCGGACCCAGCACTGCGAGATCGGCTGCTGCAGGTGGTTCTTCGACGCGACCGCATCGGCAGGGTCGGTTGCCCGCATCACCAGCCCCTTGCCGGGACCGAAGGCCGCGGTGGATGCGACCGCGAGGGTCGTCCCGGTGGCGGACCGCGTCGTCAGGTCGATGTCGCCGTCGTCCTCGTGGTCGAACCTGCGCACCTGCACGACACCGACCGGCACGACCGCGAACGTGCCCGGGTCGCTCCAGCGCGTCGACGACCCGTTGACGGCGCGCACGCGCCACCGGTTCGGGCCCTCGGCGAGACCCGTCGCGCCGTCACCGGGAGCCAGCACGTACGACGACTGCGTCAGACCCGACGCGACGACCGTGCCGTTCACCTCGACGTCGTAGGTCCGGGCCCGTGCCGCGGAACGCCACGACAGCCGGACACGCGCGTCCGCGCTGGCGGCGACCGGCGACGTCACGGGGTCGAGCACCGGTTTCGCCGGGCTCGAGCTCGAGCCGCCACTGCAGCCGGCCAGCGCGACGCCGCCCGCGACACCGGCCGACGCGACGAGGAAGCGCCGCCGCGAGACGACAGCGGACCCTTGCGGGTCCGGGCGCGTCACGGCTGCCGCGCGACGCTCGCGGGCGCCGGCTCGTCCTCGGAGGACCGCGGCGCCGTCGGTGCACCCGCCGGCACGGGTTCGCGCCGCGGGTCGGTGGGTCCGGCAGGCGGACGGGGCGGGGCGGGACGGGTCCCGATCCGGAAGCCGGTGATGCCGGCCGGGAACCGCCGGCGGGCTTCGCGGCGCGCGCGACGGCTGCCCTCCGGCGGCGGTGGCCGGTGACCACCGTGCGGCGAGCCGCCGCCGCCCTCACCGCCGCCCTGGTCGCCACCCGAGCCGCCGTCGTGGCCGCCCCGCGGCCGGCCTCGCCGCGCCGCGACCACGAGCGTCACGACGAAGAACAGCACGAACGCGGGCAGCACGACGACGCCCAAGGGGAAGCCCTTCCCCGGCGAGCTCGAGTCCGTGGTGTCGCTCTTCGTGTGCGAGCCCGCGAGCGCGCTCGGGTCGACGACGGGCGGACCGTCCCCGAGGCGTTCGCCGACCGCGTTGAGGTACGTGAAGCCGTAGTTCTGACTGGGCTCGATGTACGAGCTCTCGCTGAACTCGTTCCAGCTGATGAGCCCGAGCGCGTCGGGCTTGGACGCGAACGCGGCGGTGATCTCCTCGTCGAGCGTCTTGCCCTCGTCGCGCGGCACGACGGTCGACCCGCCGATCTTGCGGGCGTCGAACCCGGGCGCGGCGGGCGCGATCCAGAGGCCGCCGTGGGCCTGTGCCGCGCGTCCCATCTCGACGAGCTTGCTGACGTAGCCCTTGTACGTGCGCGGGTTCACCGACGACCAGTAGTACGCGTTGCCGTCGACGGAGTCCGCGAGGCGCGAGTAGCCGTCGACGTTGCGCTCCGACGCGAGGATCAAGAGGTTGCTGCGGCGGGGTGCGGTCACGAGCGCGATGTCGGTCGGGCTGAACTCCCACGTCCCCGACCAGATGACGAGCGGCTTCGAGAAGATGTGGAAGACCGGGTCGTTGCCGTAGTGCAGGGTGAACCAGTCGAGGTCCTGCGCGACGCGCGGCGCGCCGCCCGGCAACGGGTTCCGGCTGTAGTCGAGACCCTGGTAGATGATCGCGAGCTTGAAGTCCTCGGCTCGCGCGACCTCGACGAGCTTCTCGAGCCGGCGGTCGAGCTGCGGCGTCTCCTTCCAGCTGACGATGAAGCCGTCGATCCCCGCTTGCTTCGCCCACTCGACCTGCTGGCGCATGACGCGCGTGTCGTCACTCGAGTACTTCCCCAGCTTCGGCAGGTCGGACTTCTTCGTGTCCCACGTCGTCGGGTCGTACCAGATGTAGTAGTACGCGAGAACCGGCACGGCACCTTCGCGCAACGTGCTCGCGTCGGGTCCCTGCGCGGCCGCCGGAGCCGGTGCGGACGCGGCGGCGCGACCGGTCGAGCTCGCGGCGCCCGCGGCCGGCGCCGCGACCACGCCGAGCGCGGCAACGACTGCGACGACGACGCTCACGGCGCGGGACCACCGTCGGCGCGGCCGGGCCATCAGTGCTGCCGCCGACCCGGACCGTCGACCAGGAAGTGCTCGTTGGCCGAGACCTCGTCCGGATCGTGGGGCACGTGCTCGCCGGCCGCCTTCGCGGCAGACACGTGCTCGTCGGCGTCGGCGAACGCCTCCGCGACCGCCTCCGTGCTGGCCCGCTCGGCAGGCTCACGGTCTGCGGACGCGTGCAGGAACTCGAGATCGTTGCCGTGCGCGCGGTCGTCGACGCGCACCGGGCGGTTGCCGTTGCTGCTCGTCGGAACCGGCGACGCGGCGCGGACGTCGCGCGACTCGCGGACAGACGGGCTGGGCGCATCGGCCGCGGTGGTCACGGCGGGATGGCGACGACGCGCGGCGCGCCGGCCCGTGCCGTGATGCCGGCGGCGCATCGACAGACCGAACCACAGCACGACCGCGGCGACGATGAGGATCGCCAGCGCGACGAGGCCGACGTCGAGGTACGTGATCACGTCGAGGTCGGCTTCCTGGTTGCGCGAGACGCTGATCGGGCGCGCCATCCGCAGACCGCCACCGACGACCGTGACGTGGTAGTCGCCGCGCGGCAGGTCGTCGACGGTGACCGAGTGCGTCGGGCCGAGCGCGATCGTGCGCACCTTCCCGTCGGGGTACTGCAGCTCGATCGACTTCCCGACGCCGCCGCCGAGCATCGCGTCCGTCGCGACGAAGCGCACGGAGAAGAACAACAACCGCACGGTGGCGGTCGTGCGCTGCGTCGGGAAGAACTGCTGCTGCGCCGCGTTCACGACGTTCGACCCGGCGACGATCACCTCGTTGATGCGGTACGAGACGTCGCGGACGTCGACGCCGCCCGCGCCGGGCGTGACGAGCCGGCCCTGGAGCCAGACGGGATCGGTGGACCTCAGGTCGATCGTCGCGCCGATGCTGCTCTTCAGCTCCATCGAGGACAGCAGCGACGGCTGGACCGGATCACCCTTCGTGTTCACGAACTTGAAGCTCGTCAGGTAGTCGTACGAGAACGTGGCGGTCTGCGTCTCGACACCGCTCTTGTACGACCCGTTGCCGTACCAGCCGGCGAAGTTCGCGCGGATGTCCTTGCTCACGTTCACGGTCGGTGACGTCACGACGAGCGCGTCGTTGCGGTTCGTGGCGAGCAGGTCGCGCTGCTGCTGCGTGATCGTGACCGTGACCGCGCCGTCGGCGGCCGTCGTGAACGACTGACCCTCGAACGTGAACGTCGCGCCCGGCGTCGGCGGGATCGTCTTGATCGTCAGGCTGCGCAGCCCGGGCGCGGGGCCGATCGTCGGATGCGCGCGCTTGGGCGGTGGCGGCCCCGAAGCCGCGGACGCCGCACCGGCGCCCGTGGAGACGAACACCACGGCGACGAGCGCGGCGACTGCGAGCAGGGACGAGACCCGGCGCGCGGTCACGACAGCGTCTCCGCCGCGCGGCGACGCCCACCGCGCACCGCCGCGAACACGACGAGCGCGACGGCGAGGGCGAGCCCGCCTCCGTACGCGAAGTAGATGACGCCCCGGGTCGGAGCCGGTTCCGTCGCGGGATGACGGACCGACGGGACGAGCGACGCGACCCGAGGAGCAGCGGCGAAGTCGAACGCCGCGCTGAAGTCGTTCGCCTTGGCGTCACGCTGGGCGAGCGGCGCGACGTTCCAGTTGCGCTCGATGAAGCGCAGGATCGACGTGAAGTCGAGTTGGGTGTGGTCGACGACGCCCTTGCGTGCGTACGCGCTCACGAGGAGCGCCGGCGTGCGGAGGCCGTACCCGGCGGGCGGCGCCACGTGGTCGTACCAACCGCCCCAGCTGTCGTAGGTCAGCAGCAACGCGCTCGAGGACCATGCCGTGCTGCGCTGCAGCGAGTTGACGATGGTGCGCACGAAGCCCTGCCCCGCTTGGACGCTGCCGGGCGGGTGCTCGCTGTTGCCCGAGGGCACGATGTACGAGACGGCGGGCAACGTGCCGTTCTCGAGGTCGCTGTAGTACTGCTCGAGCGGGACGATGTGGCTCGCGAGCTTCGGGTCGTCGACGAAGCGCGCCATCGCGAGCAGCGGGACGCGCGCCACCTGCGCCCCGTGCGCGGTCTGCGTCGTCGCCTTGTAGTTGATCTTCGGGTCGTAGTTCTGCACGTAGAACTTCCACGACACACCCTTGGCCTCCAGGCGGTCGAAGATCGTCTGGATGGTCGGTGCGTAGCCCTTCTCGGGGACGGTCTCGCGCGTCGTGTCGCCCGGCGTACCCGCGACCCAGAACATGTGGTTCCACACGCTGCCGCCGCCCGTCGACGTGAAGAACTTGTCGAACAGCACGTACTGGTCGGCGACGTTCCAGTAGTACGGGATGTCGCGGTCGTCGTAGTGGCCCATCGCGAGGTCGATCGGCACGCCCTGCGTGCTCTGCGCCTTCACGAACCCGTTCATCGCACCATTGTCGAACGCGCTGAGGAACGCGTCGTGGTTGCTGCCGAGGTCCTGGATCGGTCGCTTGCCGATCCGGAAGGGCTTCACGCAGTCCTTCGACGCCTTGTCGGTCGGGTCCACCGGCATGCACGCGTTCGCCGGGATGCCGTCCGCGCCCGGATACGTCCCGAAGTAGTTGTCGAACGTGTGGTTCTCCTGCATGACGCTGACGAGGTGCTTGATCGGCGTCGCCGTGGGCGTGCCGGGGACGGCGCCGCGGGTGTGCGTCGTGGACGCGGACACCGGCGAGACGGCGAGACAGCAGACGACGACCGCTCCCGCGACCGCGAGCACCCAACGGCGCAGCGCGCCCGTCACGGCCGCACCTCGTAGATCACGATGACGCGCTTGTTCGTCTTCTGACCGTTCGAGGTGACGGCGACGCTCTCGGTGTGCACGACGCGGCCGTGGTACTTCTCGGCGAACTGGAGCAGCTTGCCGGCGAAGTGCGGCGAGCGGTTCGCGGAGTACGAGTCCCACACGAGGTACTGCAGGTCGCCGCGGCGGATCTGGAGGTCGGGGTTCGACAGCGCCTCGTAGACGGGGTTGCGGTGCAGCGGGTTCGTGCTGACCGACAGGCCGTAGGTCTTCCGGTCGCCGTAGAACTCGATGATGTTCGCCATCGACGGGCCGAGCGCGAGCAGCTGGGCGTTCTCGGGCACGTGCGCGCCGACCCACCGACCGGCCTCGCGACCGCCGGCCACACCACCGGACCCGGCGAGGAAGGTGCCCGACTTCGACGGCGTGATCCGCTGCACGGTCGGGAGGACGAGGCTGAGCGCGACCGCGATGCCGACGACCGCGGTCACCGCCACCGCGGGGATCGAGGTCCGGCCGAAGCGCCGGCGCGGATCGGCGGGGAGCCGCGCGAACGCGCGCGCGGCGAGGATCGCGACCGCCGGCGCGATCGGCAGCAGGTACTGGAAGCCCTTCACCGGCCAGAGCGCGAAGAACGCGACCGGCACGAGGATCCACGAGAGCAGCAACGTCTCGCGCCAGCTGCGCTCGCGCCGCATGATGAGCAGGCCCGCGATCGCGGCGGCGAGCACGATGAAGCCGAGCGCGGCCGGGACCGTCGAGAGGTAGAAGAACGCGCCGTGGTTCGGCCGGCGGAGCAGCTGCCAGGCGAAGAAGTTCTTGCCCGTCTTCGACGACTTCCCGAAGTACAGCGACACCGGGTACGGCAGCATGACGAGCACGAGCACGGCACCGGAGACGGCGAGGTCGCGGATCCGTACCTTCAGCCTCGGCGCGAGCGCGAGGAACGCGTAGACCGCGGCAATGAAGACGAAGCCGGTCTCCTTCGACAGGAACGTCAGGCCCAGCCCCGCGCCCGTCGCGCACAGCCACGCCGAACGCTGCGTCACCGCGTACTTCGCCAGCAGGTACAGCGTCAGCGTCGAGAAGAAGACCATCGGGCCGTCGAGCAGCACCTGGCGGCTCACGACGACGTGGTACGGCATGACGGCGAGCAGCGCGGCGGCGATCAGACCCGCGCGCCGGCCGTAGAGCAACCGGCCCAACAGGTACGTGACGTAGACGGTCGCGACGCCGAACGCGACCGACAGCAGCCGGGCGACGAAGTCGCTCGTCGTGACGCGGTAGACGACCGAGAGGATCGTCTGGAACAGCAGCGGGTGGGCGCGGTAGATCGGGAAGAACTTCTGCAGCGTGACGTTGCCGGCGATCGACGCGGCCTGCCCCGCGTAGACGGTCTCGTCGCTGTTGAAGCCGACCCGGTTCAGCTGCCAGACGCGCACGACGGTCGCCACCGCGAGGATGGCGGCGACCCACACCCAGGCCGGGATGCGCGGGCGCTCGGTGCCGTCGTCGACACGCGTCGCGACGACGGGATCGTCGACGACGACCGGGTCGTCGAGCTCCCGCTGCCTCGCGATGCCGAGGGTGTCGACGCGGCTAGCGGACATGGAGGCTGCCGAGAACGGGAAACCTGCGGTGACTGCCACGTCCGCGGAGCCCCCCGTCCGCGTCGCGCACCGTCACCTCCTCCGTCAGGTCGACGATCTGGCGATCGCCGACCACGGTGCCGGCGAGGTCCTCGATCGCGACGTCACCGGCCACGTAGAGCACGCGGGTGGCCGGGTCCTCGCTCGCGTCGATCGCCTCGACGCGACGCGACCCGCCCGACGCCCAGATCACCGCGTCCGAGAACACGAACCGCGCGACCGACAGGATCAGCAACGAGATCAGGTTGCCCCACAGCACGTCGATCCCGACCGCCTCGAGGGCGATGATCATCGGCGCCTGCAGGACGAGCGTGACGAGGTTGTTCAGCCCGAAGAACATCGCGGCGCGGTACCCGAGGCTCCGGCCGTCGTGCTGCTTGTGCTTGAACGCCCACCGCTCGATCAGGATGAAGTTCCACAGCGACGAGACCTGCGTCGCCGCGACGACCGCGCCGAGCCCGGGGAGGCCCATCACGAGGAACGCCCACACGGCGGCCTCGTTGACGAAGATCCCGGTGACGCCGACGAGACCGAAGCGCGTGAAGCGGTAGACCATCGCCCACAGGCGCGGCCACCGGCGCGCGACGAGCGCGAGCGGCGCCGGGAGCGTCCGCGCTGGGGTCTCGAGTGTGCTCGTGCCGGGCACGGGCGCAGCTACCTCCTTGTGCGCGCCGCCTCGCGGCGCGGCACGGGCCGACGGAGCGCGCGTCCCGCCGCGTCCGGGCGTCCGCGGCGGGACACTGTCACTCCTGGGCCTCGACCGGGACGATCGTGGCGACGCCCTCGCTCGTGGTGCTCGCGTGCGCTGTTCCGTCGGTGCCGTTCGCGGCGGCGAGGACCGGCGCCTCCGGGCGCTCCTCGGCGTCGATCGCCACCGAGCGCTCGTCCTGCACCTGGTCGATCAGGTGCGGGATGCGCGTCGCCCAGTCCAGCGTCGTGCTCGACAGCAGGGCCGCGGGACGACCCTCGAGCGCGCCCGCGATGATCTGGCGCTCGACGGCACGCAGGTTGTCGCCCGTCGACGCGAGGAGGAAGTCCTCGATCGAGTGGTAGGGCGGGAACCCGTACGCGTCCTCGCAGTTGCCGAGCAGGATCTCGAGCGCGTCGTCCTCGTCGAGCCACTCGAAGCCGTCCTTCGAGCGCTGGATCACGAACAGCGCCGCGAGCTTCGCGGGCTCCGCGACCCGGACGCCGGGCACCAGCCGCTGCACCGGGTACTTCGGCGGCGGGACGAGCAGCTGGACGACGGTGTTGACCGTCGCGACGGGCAGACCCGTACGCGTCAGGAAGAACGCGAACTTCCGGCCCGAGCGCGAGTGCAGCCGGCTCTGGAGCGGGAGCGTGAGACGCTCGCGCCAGTTGAGCAGCGGCGTGCTGACGGCCGCGACCGTGTGGTTGCTGATGGTCAACGGCTTCGGGTACGGGAGGACGCTGCCGTCCGGGCAGACGATCGTGAGGTCGTCGGCGACGAAGTCGTACGGCTTCGCGTCGAGCAGCTTCAGCATCGTGGTCGTCTTGCCGGTGTCGGTGCGCGCCGTGATCATGAACGCGTCGCCACCCTGCACGACGCACGCGCCGTGCGCGAGCGCGTAGCCGCGTGCGACGAAGCTCCACCGCAGGATCGGCTCCACCAGGTTCGTGTAGAGCACGTGCGGCGAACGGCGCAGCAGCGGTGTGGCAAGGATCTCGACGCGCTCGCCGATCGAGATGTCCGCCGCGAAGCCGTTGTTCCGGAGCTTCTCCTCGTAACGCAGGTGACGGCGGAACGGGTCGCGTCGCGTCGGTGCCGGTGCGCGCTCGGGAAGCTTGCCGATGCGGACACGGATCGTCGGCGGCCCGCTCAGCTCGCGCACGCGGAACGCCTCGAGCTCGGGCAGGCGCGCGTCGGCCTCGACGGTGATGATGCCGTGGATGTCGTAGCGGTGCGACGCGCCGCGCTGCTCGCGACGGTCCTCCCACCGCTGCTTCGCCAGATCGGCGCGGAGCCGACCGAGGTGGCGAAGGTAGGACATGCCCTCGCGGCTGTTCGCCTTGCTCTCACCCGCGTGACGCTCGGCGAACGTGTACGGAACCTCGGCGACACGCAGGTCGGGAGTGCGCACGGCGATCTCCATCAGGATCTTGAACCCCTGCGGACGCAGAGCGTTCGGGTCGACGGCGTCCCGACGGAACAGGAAGAACCCGCTCATCGGGTCGGTGACGGAGCGCAGGACGCGCGGGAACGCGGCCTTCGCTGCCGCGGACGCGGCGATCGAGAGCGCGGTGCGTGTGCCCCCGGCCAGCCCGGTCGCGTCGCCGCCCTCGCGGTAGCGGCTCGCGACGACGAGGGTCGCGTCCTCGGCGTCGGCCGCCGCCAGCATCCGGCGGATCGTCTCGGGCGGGTGCTGGAGGTCGGCGTCCATCACGCAGACCCACGGCGCCCGGGCGAGACGCAGCCCCGCGACGACCGCGCCGCCGAGGCCGCCGTCACGCGTCCCGATCGGACGGTGCAGCAGCGACACGACGAGATCGCGTTCGCCCTCCCGGCTGCGAACGACGTCCTCCACCACGGCGGGCGTGTCGTCGTCGCTGTCGTCGACGAAGATCACCTCGGCGGGGATGCCGGCGAGGGCCGCCGCCACCCGGTCGACGAGGGCCTCGATGTTGTCGGCCTCGTTGCGTGTGGGCACGATGACGGACAACGAGAACGCGGGGACCCGCTCGGCCCCCGTCCACACGCTTCCGGTCGCAGCCCCTGCCTCGACCGGGACCGCTCTGCGCGTCCCCGATCGCTGTTCCGGCTTGCTCGTCATGGGTCACCCCGCCCCAAGTTCGAAGATCGGCCCCAGTGGGTGAGCAAGGTAAACGACAAGTTCACGCAGGGTCAACACACCATGTCTGATTGTTCCCTCCTTGTCACCCAAAATGCGCGCGCTCCGTGGCAATAAGGGGCTCCTGAGCCCCTCCGTCGAGACGGTCCGCGCGAGCGCGCGCGCAAAGGGGTAGCACTACCCAGCGCCCAGAAACCCGGCAAAACGGACGGCGAGCGGGGGCGATGCGGCGGCCCGCGCGGCCCCGCGCGTCAGTCGTCCGGGTACGCGAACGCGGCGAGGTCGAGAAGGGCGAGGACCTCGTCGAAGGACCGCTCCGCGCTGTCGCACCACGCCGACAGGTTGCTGGTCCCCGCGAGCTCCCGGAGATGGCGGGCGAGCCGCGCGCCCCGAGCCATGACCCGGCCGTCCGACGCACCCGTCCCGGGCCCGGCGGCGTCGTCCCGAACGGCCTCGTCGATCGCCGCGACCAGCCCGATCCGGCCCTCGTCGTCGTGCTCGCGGCCCCGGGCCCAGCCCCGGTCGACGAGCAGGCGGCGGACCTCGTCGTAGACCGTCCGGACGGGCGCGACCTCGCGCGCGGGGACGGCCGTCAGGTCGACGAACGTCTCCGAGCTCGGGAAGGCGTCCCCGTCGCGGTCGCCAGTCGTGGCCACGTCACATGTCCTTTCGCGCCGCCCCGTCGCCTGCGAGCGGACGTCGAGTGCATCGTCGCCGGCCGCCTCCGGCTTGAGCACCGCAGCCTTCCCGTGCGACTCCAGCGTACCGAGCCCGATCAGAGCCGAACCTCCACCCGGATGCCGAGATCACGGGTGAGGTGGGCGACCGCGTTGTCGTCGGGGAACCCCTTCCCCTGCAGGTTGAGCAGGCGCACGCGGCCCGGTGCGACCGGGAACGGGCCCCAGTGCCACGTGCCGATCGCGAGGTTGCAGATCGCGTAGCGGGGAAGGTGGAACGCCCGGATCGTCCGTGCGTGCTCGGGCGCCGAGAAGTCGACGGACGCGGGCGCGACGACGAGCACGGCGTCGCAGTTCATCGGCATGAGCGCCTGGGTCGCGGTGTCGTGGCGGTTCAGGTGATCGCACACGACGCCGGCAGGCGTGTGCTCGATCTCGTCGAACGAGTGGAAGATGAAGTTGAGGTGCGGATCGGCGAGCCGGAACTCGAGGTGCAGCGGGTCGTCCGGCTCGGTCTCGTCGACGGGCAACTCGCCGAAGGGCGCCCAGGACTCCACGGTGACACGCTCGGGATCGAGTGCGATCGTCTCGCCGTCGCTCACGCCGTCTCCTGCCGTAGGCTGACGGGCCCGTCAGCTTACGGCGCGCGGGAGCCAGAGCGCGCGGGAGCCAGAGCGCGCGGGAGCCAGAGCAGGAGGAGGTCGGGATGGACGTGCGGTCGATCGAGGACGTCGCCCCGGTCGTGGAGCACAACGGGACCGTGCCCGTGTGGTGGCTCGTGAACCCGCGCGAGATGAAGGACGTCACCGACGGCGGGTTCCTGGAGCTCGTCAGCGAGTTCGAGGTCGCGGGCGGCGGGATGGTCGACCCGCACCAGCACCCGACCCACGAGTTCTATTACGTGACCTCCGGGCGCGGGATCATGACCATCGCCGACGAGGAACGCGAGATCGCGCAGGGCGACCTCGTCCACATCCCGCCCGACACCGTGCACAGTCTCCGGCCCGTCAGCGACCACGCGCCGATCCACTGCTTCTGCTTCGCGGTCGGCGTCCGCGACTCGGGTCCCGTCGACTACACGACGCACTGACCGCGCGACCCGCGCCCGTGGCCCGCGTTCTCGTCACCCGCCGACTCCCCGCGGGCGGGCTCGACCCGCTCGACCGTCCCGACGTCGAGCTCGTCACACGCGACGACGACGTCCCGTACACGCACGACGAGCTCGTCGCGCTCGCGGGCGACGTCGACGCGATCGTCTGCCTGCTGACCGACCGGGTCGACGCCGAGGTGCTGCGCGCGGGAGCACCCCGGCTGCGCGCTGTCGCGAACGTCGCCGTGGGATACGACAACGTCGACGTCACGACGGCGACCGAGCTCGGCGTGATCGTGTGCAACACGCCCGGCGTGCTCGACGAGACGACCGCCGACGTCGCGTTCCTCCTCGTCCTGGCGGCGTCGCGGCTCGCGTCCGAGGCGGAGGCCGACCTGCGTGCCGGACGCTGGCCGGGTTGGGGCATCAACCAGTACCTCGGTCGTGACGTCCACGGCGCGACCCTTGGGATCGTCGGGTACGGGCGCATCGGGCAGGCCGTCGCGCGACGCGCCGCGGGTTTCGGGATGCAGGTCCTGCACCACGCGCGCAACGACGTCGGCGAGCCCGGCTACGTGCCGGAGCTGGATACGCTCCTCGCCGAGTCCGACGTCGTGAGCCTGCACGTGCCGCTCACCCCGGAGACTCGCCACCTCATCGGTGCGCGCGAGCTCGCGCGCATGAAGGACACCGCGGTGCTCGTCAACACCGCGCGCGGGCCGGTCGTCGACGAGGAGGCCCTCGCGGACGCGCTCGAGCGGGGGACGATCTTCGCCGCCGGCATCGACGTGTTCGAGCACGAGCCGACCGTCCATCCGCGACTCCTCGCCGCGCCGCGCGCCGTGCTGCTCCCGCACATCGGGAGCGCGTCCTTCGCGACGCGCACGCGCATGGCCCGCATGGCGGCGGCTGCGGTGGTGTCGGTGCTCGCCGGCGAGCGACCCGCGAACGCGGTCAACCGCTAGCGCGCGTCAGACCCGTCGGCGCCGCCCTCGGCGCCCCGGCGGACGACGAGCACGGGGCACGGCGCGTGGTGCAGGACGTGCTCGCTGACCGAGCCGAGGAACACCCGCGCGAGCACGTTCCTGCCGTGCGAGCCGACGACGACGACGTCGGCGCCGACCTCCTCGGCGACCACGCAGATCACGCCGCCCGGGTCACCGACCTCCACGCGGCGGACGACGTTCGCGCCCGAGGAGCCGAGCGCGGTGACGGTCGCGGCGACCGCGCCGTCGGCGTCGGACTGCTCCTGCCGCCACGTCTGCTCCTGCTCCTCGGGGCTCTCGACCGGGCCCTCGAAGCCGCCGGCCTCGTCGCCCGGGACGTCGCCGACCACGGACAGCACGACGACCTCGGCGGGCGAGCCGAGGAGCTCGACCGCGCGGCGCGCGGCGTGGACCGCGAGCTCCGAGCCGTCGGTCGCGATGAGGACCTTCACGCGGTCGTCTCCTCCTCCGTCACGCGCCCTCCACCGGCCGGGCTCGTGCGCCCTCGATCGGTGCCGGGTCGAGACCGAGCAGCTCGACGGTCGTCGCACCGGACCGCAGCGCCGTGAAGAAGCCGTCCTCCTTCTCGGCGCGTGCGCGCGCCGCGGCGAGGACGTCGTCGAGCGCGGGTCCCGGGATAACGACGACGCCGTCCTCGTCGCCGACGACCCAGTCGCCTGCTTCGACGGTCGCGTCGCCCACGCGGACCGGCGCGCCGATCGTGCCGGGCCGCGACTTGGTCGCGCCGCGCAGGGCGATCGTCGTCGAGAAGACCGGGAACGCGTGTGCGCGGAGCGCGGCGACGTCGCGAACGCCACCGTCGATGACGAGGCCTGCGAGCCCGCGCGCCTCGGCCGCGGTCGTCAGCACCTCGCCCCAGTAGCCCAGCTCGCGCAGCTCGCCGACGTCGACGACGAGGACGGAACCCGCCGGTGCGCGAGTCACGGCGACGTGCACGGCGAGGTTGTCGCCGGTGCTGCACCGCACGGGGTACGCGGGCGCCGCGACACGCGCGCCCGACCATGCCGCGCGGATGCGGTCGCGCATCGCGCACGCACCTGACTCGCCCAACGTCGCCGCGCCGAGCGCGAGCAACGCGTCGGCGGTTCGGTCCGGGCTCGGCATGCAGGCTCCTTGGCGGAGGGAGAGGGATTTGAACCCTCGAGGGGGCTCAACACCCCCTACTCGCTTAGCAGGCGAGCACTTTCGGCCGCTCAGTCATCCCTCCGGATCCGGGCGAGTATACGGCCGCGGAGGAGGACGCCCGTCCGGGTACGGTCGTGCCGTGGAGCCCGTCGAGGCGCTCGAGCGCATCGCGCACCTGCTCGAGCGCGCGCGCGAGAAGGCGTATCGGCCGATGGCGTTCCGGCGCGCCGCCGACGCCATCCGCGACGTCGACCCGCAGACGTTGCGCGACCTCGCGGAGCAGGGCCGTCTCCAGTCGCTCCCGAATGTCGGCGACAAGACGGCGCGCGTCATCGAGGAGGCGCTGCGCGGCGAGGTGCCCGCGTACCTGCAGAAGCTCGAGGGCGAGCCCGGTCCGGACGCGGGTGCGGGAGCGTCGATCCTCGCCGCGGTCCGCGGCGACCTGCACATGCACTCCGACTGGTCGGACGGCGGCTCGACGATCGACGCGATGATGCGCACCGCGTCCGCGCTCGGTCACGAGTACGTCGCGTTGACCGACCACTCGCCGCGCCTCAACGTCGCGCGTGGCCTGTCCGCCGACCGGCTGCGCGCGCAGCTCGACGTGGTCGACGCGCTCAACGAGGAGCTCGCACCGTTTCGGGTCCTGACCGGCATCGAGGTCGACATCAACGAGGACGGGACGCTCGACCAGGAGGAGGAGCTCCTCGCGCGTCTGGACGTCGTCGTGGCGAGCGTGCACTCGAAGCTGCGCATGGAGCGCGACGCGATGACGGAGCGCATGGTGCTCGCGATGGCGAACCCGCACTCGGACATCCTCGGGCACTGCACCGGGCGGATCGTCGTCGGACGCGGGCGGCCCGAGTCGACCTTCGACGAGGACCTCGTGTTCGCGGCGTGCGCCCGGTACGACAAGGCGGTCGAGATCAACTGCCGTCCCGAGCGGCTGGATCCTCCGACCCGCCTCATGCAGCGCGCGCTCGAGCTCGGTTGCAAGTTCTCGCTCGACACCGACGCGCATGCAACCGGTCAGCTCGAGTGGCAGCACTACGGCGCCGACCGTGCGGCGGCGTGCGGCGTCCCCGTCGAGTCCATCGTGAACACCTGGCCGCTCGACGACCTGCTCGCGTGGACCGCGTCACACGAAACGGCCTGAGGCCGAGCTACCCGCGGCGCGCGTACCGGGACGGAGCGATGTTCGTGTTCAGCGCGAACACGTTGTCCGGGTCGTAACGATCCTTCAGCGCGACCAGGCGCCCGAACTTCTCCTCTCCGAAGGACATACGGAGACGACTGGTCCCCTCGTCGGGCTCGAGGAAGTTCGGCAACGCTTTGTCGACCGACCACGGACGCATCGCAGCCATGAACGCCTTCGCCCATTCGATCTCGCGCGCCTGGTCCGCCGCGTCCCACGCGTTCGCCTCGCAGAAGTACATCCACTTGGCATCGGGGATCTCGAGCGCCATCGCGTCTCGATCCATGCGCGCGACCGCGCCGCCCAGCGGACAGAGGATCACCGCGGAGAACGGCGACCTCGAACGGGCCGCCTGCCCGACCATCTCGTCGATCGCCTCGTCGGGGAGCGTGGGCAGGTAGTCGACCTTGCCGTAGTCCCTGATCCCCCACGGGTAGCCGCCGTCGAGCAGCTGCTGCACCGCGACGTAGGGCATGGGCTGGACCGCGTCGAGCCATGGGCGCCCCCACTCGACCAGGGGTCGGAGGACCTCATGCCCCTCGGTGGGCTCGCCGGCGTACACGACGACGAGACCGCACGCGGGCTTCCCGCGCGCCTCCTCCGGCACGAAGTCCGCGGGCGGCGCCGTGATCAACGCGAGCCCGGCGCCGACCTCGTCGGGCGCGTCGGCCATGAAGTCGCGCAACGCGCGCATCAGCCCTCCCGCGGCCGATCGCGGATGGAGCACCATCCCCGCGAACACGAGCGGTCCGACGGCGTGCAGGCGGAACCGGAACTCCGTGACGATGCCGAAGTTCCCCGCACCACCCTTGAGACCCCACAGCAGGTCCGCGTCGCCGTCGGCGCCCGCCTGCACGACTCGACCGTCTGCGGTGACGACCTCCGCGCCGAGGAGGCTGGCACACGTCATCCCGAACTTTCGTTCCAGCCACCCGGAACCGCTTCCGAGCGTCAACCCGGCGACACCGGTGTGCGACACGCGTCCGCCGGTGACCGCGAGACCGTGCTGCTGCGTCGCGGCGTCGAGCTCCGCCCACGTGAGACCCGCACCGAAGCGTCCGAGCCGGCCGTCGACGTCGATGTCGATCGCCTTCATCGGGCTCGTGTCGATGACGATCCCGCCGTCACAGCTCGAGTAGCCCGGTGTCGAGTGACCGCCGCCGCGCACGGCGACGACGAGCTGTCGCGACCGCGCATACGCGAGGGCGGCCTGCACGTCGTGACGATCGGCGCACCGCGCGATCAGCGCGGGACGGCGGTCGTGCATCCCGTTGAACAGGAGGCTCCGGCGGACGTCTTCGTAAGAGCCGTCCGTCGGTTCCACCAGCTCGCCGGTGAAAACGGAGCGGAGCTGCGCGCGAGCGCTGGCCGACGTCTCGGGTTGCGAGGGCGCGGTCATACGTCAGTGCCTTCCTCGTCCCGTCACCGACGAGCCGGCGACGCCCGCCGCTCACCAATCCCGTTCACTGTCCCGTTCACTCGATATCCCGCCCACACGGACGGACTGCTATACGATATAGCAGATGTCAAGACCCCGGCAGGAGATGACGACCACGACGTACGCGGTGCTCGGGCTGCTGTGCGTCCGGCCGTGGTCGGCCTACGAGCTCACGCAGCAGATGGCGCGGAGCATGCGCTTCATGTGGCCGCGCGCCGAGAGCGGGATCTACCGGGAGCCGCAGAAGCTCGTCGCGTTGGGCCACGCGAGCGTCCGCGACGTCGCGGCGGGGCCGCGCCGCACGAAGCAGGTGTACTCCGCGACGCCGAGCGGCCGACGGGCGCTGCGGCGGTGGCTGCGCGCGCCGTCCGCGCCACCGCAGTTCGAGTCGGAGGCTCTCGTGAAGTTCTTCTTCGCCGACCGCGGCGCGCCGGACGACGCGAAGCGGATGCTCGACGAGCTGGCGTCGCACGGGGAGGCGCTGCAGGACGCCTTCCGCGCGATCACCGCGTCGTACGCGGACGGGCCCGGTCCCTTCCCCGAGCGCCTGCACATCGGGTCGCTCATCGGGCGATTCCTCTTCGAGTACTCGCGCGCGCTCGTCGAGTGGTCGGCATGGGCACGCGAACACGTCGACGACTGGCCCGAGACCGGACCGGCGGCGGCACGTCTCGGACACGCGGTCCAGGAGGAGAACGCGCGCCTCGCCGGCATCGCCGGCCGCGCGCACCGGACGTAGGCGCCGGTTACCCGAGCTCGACGACGGCTGCTTCCCACGGTCGCAACGTGAGAGCACCGTCCACGAGCTCGCCCTCGCGGTCGCGGCGCGTCCCGAGGCGCACGGTGCCGCGGCCCGGTTTCGTCTCGACCGCGCGGTCGCTGAGGTTCAGCGCGACAACGGTGCCCGAGCCGCGCCGGAAGGTCCACGTGCCGGGCGGCCCGTCGAGCAGCTCGTAGCGACCGCGACGCACGTCCTCGGAGGCAGCGCGCAACGCGACGAGGTCGCGTGTGAACGTGAGCGTGGACGCCGGATCGTCGGTCTGGTCGGCGACGTTGCACGCGTCCACGTCGCCGAACGGCAGCCACGGCTCGACGCCCGGGTCGGTGAAGCCGGCACCTGCACCACCGGTCCACGGCATCGGGGTGCGCTCGGGGTCGCGGCCGTAAACCGGGTAGAGCCGCACGCCGACCGGATCGAGCAATCGGTCGCGGGGGACGTCGGTGTCCGGCATGCCGAGCTCGTCGCCGTAGTAGAGGAACGGCGTACCCGGCAAGGTGACGAGCATGAGCAGCGCGCAGCGCGCCGCGTCCACGTTGCCGTTGGCCCAACGACTCGGGAACCGGTAGGTGTCGTGGTTGCCGCCCGTCCAGACCGGCCAGCACCCGTCGGGGATCGCGGCGAGCGTGCGCGTGACGACGTCGCAGAGCGTCGTGGCGTCGAACGGCGCGTGCAGCATCATGAAGTTGAACGCGAGGTGCAGCTCGTCGTCGTCGCCGTAGAACGACGCCAGCGTCGCGTAGTCGAAGACGTGCGTCTCGCCGACGAGTATCCGTCCGGGTGAGTACGAGTCGGCGAGGCGACGCCACCGCCGCAGGACGTCGTGCACCTCGGGACGGTTCGCGTTGTACACCTGCCGCTGAGCCTGGAGCTGCACGAACCAGTGGTCGTCCTCGGTCGCGGCCGGGTTGTCGCGCAGCAACCGGTCCTTCACCATCATGTGCACGACGTCGATGCGGAACCCGGCGACGCCACGGTCGAACCAGAACCGCAGGATGCGGTCGAATTCGTCGCGCACCTCCTCGTTCCACCAGTTGAGGTCGGGCTGCTCGGTGAGAAAGTTGTGCAGGTAGTACTGGCCCGTCGCGTCGTCGAAGGTCCACGCGGGACCGCCGAAGCTGCTGATCCAGTTGTTCGGGGGCGACCCGTCGGGCTTCGGGTCGGCCCACACGTACCAATCGCGCTTCGGGTTGTCGCGCGACGAGCGCGACTCGACGAACCACGGATGGCGGTCACTCGTGTGGTTCGGGACGAGGTCGAGCAGCACGCGGATCCCTCGCTCGCCGGCTGCCGCGATCAGCGCGTCGAGGTCGTCGAGCGTCCCGAGGACCGGTTGCACGGCCGTGTAGTCCGCGACGTCGTAGCCCCAGTCGGCATCGGGAGACACGGTCACCGGGTTGAGCCAGACGCCGGCGACGCCGAGTCGTTGGAGATGATCGAGGTGGTCGAGGATGCCGCGCAGGTCGCC
>Ga0070741_10009278_pt1 | contig 19208 bp, 18 predicted proteins | sample Coa_R1_4_FD_66440 | JGI IMG/M metagenome (GOLD analysis project Ga0070741, IMG submission 66440) | Surface soil microbial communities from Centralia Pennsylvania, which are recovering from an underground coalmine fire - Coalmine... | ecosystem: Environmental > Terrestrial > Soil > Unclassified ...
GTGCGCCTCGTCGTCGAGCAGGAACGTGTTGGGGTGGCGGCGGCAGATGTCGACCATCGCGTCGAGGGGGGCGGTGTCGCCGCCCATCGAGTAGACGCCGTCGATCACGACACCCTTGCCGGCGGATGCCGGCAGGCCCCCGAGGATGTCGTCGAGCTGATCGAGGTCGTTGTGGCGGAACCGCCTCATCGCCGCGCCCGAGAGCCGGACGCCGGACAGGAGCGAGTTGTGCGCCTCCTTGTCGACGATGGCGAAGTCGTGGCGGTCGAGGAAGCCGGCGACGGTGCACATGTTCGCCACGTAGCCGGTCGAGAACACCAGCGCCGACTCCCGCCCGTAGAAGTCGGCCAGCTCGGCCTCGAGCTCGCGGTGCAGCGACAGGGTCCCGTTGAGCAGCCGGGACCCGGTGACCCCGGTCCCGAACCGGGCGGTGGCGTCCTGGGCGGCGGCGACGACGGTCGGATGGTAGGAGAGGCTCAGGTAGTTGTTGGAGCCGAAGTTGATGAAGTCGCGCCCCTCGATCGTGAACCGGGGCGTCGACGCGCTCTCGACCGTCTTGTAGTACGGCCAGTAGCCGTGTTCCTGGGCCAGCCGGTACGGCTCGATACGGGGGAACCCGGCGAGCCGGTCGGCGAAGAAGCTCATGCCTGCCCGCTCTCGGCGCGGCGCGCCGGGCCGCTCGGGCCCCGCTCGCTTCTCCGCGGGATACCCGCTCGGCGACGCTCGCTCATGATCTCCCGATTCTACGGGAGGGCCGCGCCGCCCAGCGGTTCCTCGGCGGCCGTGAGATCGCCCGCCGACAGGGACCACACACCCGCGCCTGCCGGATCCTCGAGGACCTGGCGGAAGTGCTTGAGCGCGAACCAGGCCGACAGCCCGTCCTCGGTGCGCTCGTCGAAGGTCCAGCACACCCTCATGGTGCGCCGGCGGGCCGGGCCGCTCGTCGGCGACCCGGGCTCGAGCGTCGGGCGCCCGAGCGCGGCGAAGACCCCGCAGGTGCCGTACTCGTAGAGGTGGTGGAACCCGGCCGGCATCCCCATGCTGGCGAGGTTCCCGAAGAACGCCGACGCGAACATCGGGTCCTCCTCGATGTAGGACCGGGGCAGGAGGCCGAAGCGGTCGCCCACGTCGACGGCCTTGAGCGCGATCCGGCGGACGAAGCCCGGGAACTTCATGAGCAGCCCGAGCTCGCGGTCGACGTACTTCGGACCGCCGAAGCGGTCCTCGTGGAGCTGGGCCTGCATGCCCGACACCATGGCCTCGAACGTCTCGTCGGCGGGGAACCGCCGCTTCACGACCACGAACGGCGCGCCCTGCTGGAGCTTGCGCTTCACCGCGTACGAGAACCACACGTCGGGGCGCTGGTAGAGCCGGCCGCCGGCGACGAAGCGGTTCATCGTGGGGTAGCGGTACATGGTGTCGCGCAGGGCGTAGATCGCGACGTGGAAGACGTCGATCGGCGTCGCCGGGTGCGCGGCGTTGAACTCGCGGACGAAGTCGTCAGTCCTGCGGAGACTCACGTCGTAGTCGAAGTAGAAGGCCGACTCGTTGCGCCCCTTCATGATGTAGGGCATGACGCGCCGGTTCAGCGGAAGACCCTGGACGAGGTCGCCGTCGGGTCGGTTCCACCAGAACATGGCCCCGACCTTACCGTCTGGTCCCGTAGCCCTCCGGGAGGCGGACGACGCCCGTGGTCGTCGCGTAATAGACCTGCCACTGGTAGTAGCCGTCGTAGGCGCGGGGATCGGCGAGCATGATCCCGGCGTACGCCTCGACCGCGGCGACGTAGGCGTCGCTGTGGTTGTAGGCGAGCAGGGCGCGGCCCATGTCCGCAGGGCCGCCACTGGCGGCGAGGAGGCGGCCGGCGGCGAGGATCGCGTCGTGGTCGTCGTCGATGTCGCCGCCCCGGCCGTACGCGGCCCAGGTGCTCGGGAGGAACTGCATCGGTCCCTGCGCCCCGGCGCTGCTGTTGCCGTGGATCCGGCCCATCCGGGTCTCGACGAAGTGGATGGCGGCCAGGTACGCCCACGGGATCCCGGTCGCGTGCTGGGCCTCGTCGTAGTAGCCCCGGAGCACCTCGGCGGGCTTCGGTGTCAGGATCGTCCAGTCCGGCAGGCTCGCCTGCGGCGCCGTGATCCCGCCCAGCCCGAGACCGGCGGCGACGTTCGCCTGGACCACCGCCCGGAGGGGCGGGGCGACGCCGGCGACGACCTCGGGGACCCAGTCGGGGTGCGCGCCGAGCGTGCGGTACCCGAGCTGCTGCTCCCACCCCAGGGTGCGGAGCACCTCGGGACGGCGGTCGTCGCCGCGGAGGGCCGTCTCGACCCGGGCCAGCAGCCTCGCCGTAGCGGCCGCGTCCCGCGGGGCACGGAGCCGGTCGGGGTCCGAGACGGTGCGCAGCGTGGTGCTCGTCGGCGCGGGCCGGGTCGTCGCCGGCGCCGACGGCCGCCCCGCGGCGGCGCCGTCGCCACCACCCGAGCCGCAGCCCGCCGCGAGCGTCGCGAGCGCGGCGACGCCGAGTACGGCGAGCAGCCTCCGGCCACGCACCCGTGGAGCATGCCAGGGGCTCCGGGCGCGGGCGACCGCGGTCGCGTACCGTGCAGGGGACAGGAGCGGATGAGAGTGCTCGGGGAACTGCTGCGCGCGCCGGGAGTGGTCGAGGACTGGGCCTTCGGGTCGCGCGTCGGGTTCCTCGCGGTGCACGGCGGTCTCGAGCCGGGCACGGCCGAAGTGGCGTACGCGGCCGCGCAGCGGTCGGGGGCGTCGTACTACACGGTCTCGCAGCCCGACGAGCTGAAGTGGCACATCCCGACCCACCACATCGACCCGGCGGAGGCGCCGCGCCTGGCCGAGTTCCTGGAGCACGTCGAGGTCGTCGTCTCGGTCCACGGCTACTGGCGCGACGACCTCCACATGGCCGTGCTCGTCGGAGGCGCGAACCGCGGTCTCGCGGGCACGCTCGGTGCGTCGCTGCGGGCCGCGCTGCCCGACTACCGCATCGTCGACCGCCTCGATGCGATCCCGCCGAGCCTGCGCGGGATCCACCCCGCGAACCTCGTCAACCTGCCGCGGAGGGGAGGCGTCCAGCTCGAGCTGCCCCACCCGGTCCGGGCGATCGGCCCGTGGGGCCACGGCGACGCCGCCGAGCACTTCCGCGCCCACACGGACGCGCTGGTCGACACCCTCGCCGCGTTCGCCGCGCGCGTGGCCGCGTAGCGCCGGCCGTGGGTCGCCTCGCGCTCGTCGGGGGCCACAACCTGCTCGGCACGTCGTTCGCGCGCGATGCCCCGCACGAGCCCGTCGTCGTCGACGGCGTGACGGTCACCACGATCGACTGCGAGCGCTTCACCATGCTGCAGCGGCACGGATTCGGGCGATACGTGCCGCCCCACGAGATCGACCACGTGGCCCACATGCGCGCGCTCGCCGACCTGGGCTGCGACCGGGTCCTCGCGATCGGCTCCGTCGGATCGCTGCGGCTCGACCACCCGGTCGGTACCTTCGTCGCGGCCGACGACTTCGTCGCGCTGACCGCGCCGCCGCTCGCCGCGGTCCCCGGCATCGACGTGCACGGCCTGGCGTTCTTCGACCCCGCCTGGCGCGGACGGATCGTGACGACGTGGCGCGAGGCACGCGCCGAGCCCGAGCTCGTCGACGGCGGCGTGTACTGGCAGACGACCGGCCCGCGCTTCGAGACGCCGGCGGAGATCCGGCTGCTCGCGACGTTCGCCGACCTCGTGGGCATGACCATCGGGTCGGAGTGTGCGGCCGCGTGCCAGGTGGGCCTCGCGTACGCAGTCGTCTGCGTCGTCGACAACCTCGCCAACGGCCTGGGCGCGCAGCCCCTCACACGTGAGGAGTTCGACGCGGGGACCGCGTCGAACCGTGCGCGCCTCCTCGCCGCGCTCGACGCCGTCTTGCCGGAGCTCGCGTGAGCGACGCCTTGACGGTCACCGGCGCGAGGCTCGACGGCGCGGTCGTCGGGCTGCGCGCCGTCGACGGCGTGATCACGGAGGTCGGGCCCGCGGTCGACGCGCGGCCGGGCGACGAGGTCGTCGACGGATCCGGGCTCGCGCTCGTCCCGGGTCTCGTCAACGGGCACGGCCACGCGGCGATGACGCTGTTCCGCGGGTACGCCGGCGACCTCCCGCTCATGGAGTGGCTGCAGACGAAGATCTGGCCCGCCGAGGCGCGACTCGACGACGACGACGTCTACTGGGGCACGCGCCTGGCCTGCCTCGAGATGATCCGGAGCGGCACCGTCCGCTTCTGGGACATGTACTGGCGCCCCGTCGCCGTCGCGCGCGCCGTGGAGGACAGCGGTCTACGCGCCGCAGTCGGCATGCCGCTGATCGACGGCCTCGACCCCGAGCAGGGCAAGAAGATGTGCGCCGAGGCAGCTCGGGCGCTCGACGAGCTGGCCGGCTGCAGCGACCGGATCACCCCGTCGCTCACGCCGCATGGCATCTACACGGTCAGCGAACCGTCGCTGCACTGGGTCGCGCAGGAGGCGGCCGCGCGCGGTCTCCCGGTGCACATCCACTTCCTCGAGACCGAGGACGAGGTCACGGGCTGCGTCGCCCGCACGGGGGAGCAGCCGGCGGCGTACCTCGACCGGATCGGGCTGCTGAACCCGCACGTCGTGCTGGCGCACGGCTGCTACCTCGACGACGGCGCCTTCGCGCTCGTCGCCGAGCGGGGCGCGACGGTCGTCACCAACCCCGTCTCGAACCTGAAGCTCGCCGTCGGACGGATCTTCCCGCTCGCCAAGGCGCGCGCCGCCGGCGTCGCGGTCGGCCTCGGCACCGACGGCGCCGCATCCAACAACGGCCTCGACCTGCTGCAGGACGTCAAGTTCCTCGCGCTGGTCCAGAAGCACGCCGAGCGCGACCCCGCCGCCTGCCCGGCGAGCGACGCCTGGGCGATCGCCACCGGCGCCTGGGCGCCCGCCCTCGGCGGGACCAAGGGCATCGCCGTGGGCGAGCCCGCCGACTTCCTGCTCGTGCGTGCCGACGCCCCCGAGCTCGAACCAGGGCACCTGGTCGACAACCTCGTGTATGCCGCGTCGGGCGCCGTCGTCGACACCACCGTCGTCGCCGGCCGCGTCCTCATGCGCAACCGGAAGGTCGAGGGCGAGCAGGAGATCCGCGCCCGCGCCCTCGAGCGCGCCCGCCGTCTCGGCGTCGCGGGCTGAGGGAGGCAAGGACCTCCTCGACCCACCCGACCCGTTCAGGCCGCCAGGGTCATGGGTGGGTGGTCGGGGCCGCGTGGGGTCTTGGGGGCGCGGTCGGGTCGGTGGGGTGGGGTGGCGGTGACGTGTCCGTGGGGGTCGCGTTGGAGTTACCAGCCGCCTTCGTGGCGCGGACCGGCCGGGTCGACCCTCCGGGCACGCAACGACCGCGTCGCCGTCGTCAGCACCGGTCCGGACGCCACCGTGTCGAGCGTGCAGGCTCTCGATCCGGCGAGTGGTCGGGTGCTGTGGAAGCTCCGACGCGGGCGGCCGGACGATCGCGTCGGTCACCGCCTCACCGGGGCGGGTCCTGCTCGGGACGTCGGGGCCGGGGCAGTCGCCGCTCGGACCGTCGAGCGACGCGGTCCTCGAGGTGCTGAACGATCGCGACGGCAGCGTGCAGCGACGGATCCCGGTTCCCGACTCGCCGCCCGGCGTCGTCGCCGTCGCCGGTGACGTCGCGGTCGTCCACCGCTTCGGGCCTCCGACCGCCTTCGACCTCGTCACCGGCGCGCGTCTGTGGAGCGTCGACGGCACCGTCCTCCCCGTGGTCACCGCGGACGGCGTGCTCGTCGTCCCGCCCGGGTTCGGTCAGAAGGACTCGACGTGCTCGATCCACGGACCGCGGCCGTTCGGTCGAGGCACGACGACGTCGTCGTCGGCCCGGACACGGTGTACGGCGCGGGTGGTTGCGCGACGAGCTCCGCCGACTGATCGAAGACGTGACGCCCGGACTCGACCTCAGAAGCGACCCTGCGCGAAGACCAGCCGGACGCGCTCCTCGAAGTGCTCGAGGGGCAGGGTGTCGTAGTCGGGGTCGAAGGCGATCTGGTCCCACTGGTCGGCGAACTGCTCCGCCAGCGCGTACCACGGTTCGTCGCGGTACTGGTCGCGCGCGTTGGGGTCACCGCCGAAGTGGTGGTAGTAGTGCCGGCCCTGGAAGTCCTGGTGGGCCTTGATCACCTGGTACACCTCGTCGCGCACGTAGGGCTTGAGGATCTCGGCCGCGATCACGGGGTGGTTGGGGACGCTGATCGCCTTGCCGATGTCGTGGCAGAGCGACGCCACGACGAGCTCGTCGTCGGCGCCGGCCCGCTCGGCGAGCGTCGCCGTCTGCAGGCAGTGGGTCAACTGGTCGACGGCGAAGCCGTCGGTCACGTCCGAGAGCGAGCGCAGCAGCCCGAGCACGCGCTCGGCGACGCGGCCCTGGTTGGCGGCGGTCTCGGCCCCGATGACGGCCCACTCCTCGGCGGTCGACTGGTCCATCCGGGTGAACGGGCGGCGGGTCTCGGTCGTCTGCGTCATACCGACAGTGTCCCACCTCCGGCGGCCCTCCGGTAGCGTTGCGAGCCATGGACGTGGCGGCACTGGGCGACATCGAACTGACGGACTCGACCGGCACGGCGAGACGGCTCGGCGACTTCTGGGCCGAGCGGCCGGTCGTGCTGGTCTTCCTGCGCCACTTCGGCTGACTGTTCTGCCGCGAGCACGTCGCGCAGTTGCGTGACCGCTACGACGAGATCACGGGCCGGGGCGCGGAGATCGTCGCGATCGGGACGGGCAACGTCGGCTACGCGAAGTCGTTCGTCGACGACGAGCACGTGCCGTTCCCGGTGCTGGTGGACGACAAGGCGCGGGCGGCGCGCGCGGCGTCGATCCCGTCGATGAACTTCTTCGCGCTGGTCTTCAACCGCAACAGCCGGCACGCCATGCCTCGGGCGCGCGCCGGGGGCCACCGCATCCACCGCGCCGGGCGGCGCGTCACACAGCTGGGCGCGACGTTCGTCGTCGGGCCCGGCGCGACCATCCGCTACGAGCACGTCGACGCCGACTCCTCCGACCACGCGCCACTCGACGAGGTGCTCGCCGCCCTCCCGGAGCGGGCTCCGAGCTGACCCGGGGCGGGCGCGCGCCAGTCTGCGAAGCTTGGACCCGTGCGCGACGTGAGGGTGCCCGGGCTCGACGGCGACGTCGAGATCGTGCGTGACGAATGGGGGATCCCGCACGTCCGTGCCGGCACTGCGCACGATGCCGTGTTCGGCCAGGGCTGGGTGCAGGCCGAGGATCGCCTCGGCCAGCTCGAGTACGACCGCCGCCGCGCCTACGGGAGGTGGGCCGAGGTCGCAGGCCGCCCCGCGGTGAGCTTCGACGTGTTCGCGCGCCGGTGCGGCCTTGCCGCGGCCGCCCGCCACGAGTACGACGCGCTCGACGGCGACGCGCGGGCCGTCCTCGACGCGTTCGCGGCGGGTGTGAACGCGTGGCTCGCCGCGGATCGGCCGTCGCCGACCGACCTCGCCCTGGCCGGCTTGCGACCCGAGCCGTGGCAGCCGTGGGACTGCTGCGCCGTGTTCCTCGTGCGCCACGTCGTGTTCGCCAACTGGCAGAAGAAGCTGTGGCGGGGCCGGCTCGCTGCGATCGTCGGCGCCGACCTCGCCGTGCGCATCGAGGGTCTCGACGCGCGCGCACACCCGTTGATCGTGCCGCCCGGTGCGTGGGCCCGGCCCACGCCCGCCGACCCCGACGAGCTCGAACCCGTGCTGGCGGCGATGGCGGGCGTCGCCGAGGCCGCGCCGGGCTCGAACGCCTGGGCGCTGCACGGTTCGCGCACCGCCGGCGGCCTTCCCCTCGTCGCCGGCGACCCGCACCGCTTCGTCGAGACGCCGGGCGTCTACGCGCAGGGTCACCTCGCGTGCGACGACTTCGACGCGATCGGCCTGTCGTTCGTCGGCGTCCCCGGCTTCCCACACTTCGGCCACAACGAGCGGGTCGCCTGGTGCGTGACCAACGCCCAGGCCGACTACCAGGACCTCTTCGTCGAGCGGTTCGCCCCCGACGATCCGACCCGTTCCGAGTTCGAGGGGGGCTGGCGTGACGTCGTGCACCGCCGCGAGCTCGTCGATCTGCGCGACGGCGATCCGGTGGAGGTCGACTGCTACGAGACCCACCACGGGCCCGTCGTGTTCGGCGACCCGCTGAGCGGGTGCGCGATGGCGATGCGTTCCACCGCGCTCGCCGAACCGAGCAGCGGGCTGGCCGTCGTGGTGCCGATGCTGCGCGCCCGCTCGGTCGACGAGCTCGACGGCGTGATGCGCGCCTGGGTCGACCCGGTCAACAACCTCGTCAGCGCCGACGTCGACGGCCACATCGCGTACCGCACGGTCGGGCGCATCCCGGTGCGCTCGCGCGCGAACGCGTGGGGTCCCGTGCCCGGTTGGACGGGTGAGCACGAATGGGACGGCGTCGTCGCGTACGACGAGCTGCCCCACGCCGTCGACCCGCCGCTCGGCGCGATCGTCACCGCGAACCAGCGCATCGTCGGCCCCGAGTACCCGCACTACCTCGGGCTCGACTACGCGCGCCCCGACCGCGCGACCCGCGTCGGCGAGCGGCTCGCGCCGTTGCAGGCGGCGACCGTCGACGACATGGCGGCCGTCCACCGCGACCGCCGCTCGCTCGGCGCCGACGTCTGGGTCGAACGGCTCGTCACCCTCGACCCCGGCGACCCGTTCGAGCGGGCGGCGCTCGACGAGCTCAGCACGTGGGACCGGGAGATGGACGCCGGCTCGGCGGGCGCGGCGATCTACGCGGTGGTGCGCGACGCGGCGTGCAAGGTCGTCGCGCACCACCCGTCGCTGGCGCCGCTGCGGGCCCCGTACCCCGACGAGCCGCCCGGTACGTACCAGCCGCTCGAGCTCCGCCTGTGGGTCGCGCTCCCGCACCTGCTGGCAGCCGACGACGCCGTGCTCCTCCCGCACGGGCGCACGTGGCCAGAGGTGCTCGCCGAGGCGCTCGCGCAGGGGGTCGCCATCCTGCGGAGCGCCCAGGGCGACGACGTGGCCGCCTGGCGGTGGGGTGCACTGCACCGGTCGGCGCCGACGCACCCGCTCTCCGCCGCCCACCCGGAGTGGAACGGCCGCCTCGACCCGCCCGCGGTCGAGATGGGCGGGGAGTGGGACACCGTGTTCTCGACCGCGCACGCGGCCGGTCACGGGTTCGGCGTCACGAGCGGGTCCGTCGCCCGCTACGTCTTCGACCTGTCGGACTGGGACGCCAGCCGCTGGATCGTGCCGTGCGGCGCGTCGGGCGACCCCGACTCACCTCACTTCGCCGATCAGCGCGACCGCTGGGCGGCCGGCGAGCTCGTACCGATGCACTACACCCGCGCCGCGGTCGACGCGTCCGCGGAATCGACCGTCCACCTCCACGTTCTCTGAACGATGCGCTGCGCATACCGAAGCGACCCGTTCAGAGAACGGTGGCGCCCGCGGTCAGGTCCGACCGAGCACGGCGCGGCCGCGGGAGTAGAAGTCGAGCGCGGTTCCGACGGGGTCGGCGCTCGCCGCGAGCTCCGCATAGGGCAGGCTCGCGCCGGCGAAGACGGTGTCGTTCCAGAACGGGTCGTCGCCCACGTCGGCCCAGTGCGTCACGTACAGGTAGGGCTCCGGGTGCGTGTCGTCTCCGGGTGACGCGCCGAACGTGCCGCGGGCGCCCCGAGCCTCTGCGCCCAGGTCGACGGCGAGGTCGAAGTGCTCGGGCCACAGCTGGACGGCCGACGCGCCGTCGTCCGCGGGCGCCCCGGCCCGCAGCTGCTCGAGGGCCGCGTCGGCGAGCTCGTACCAGGCGCCGAGCTGCTCGGCCGCCGCCTCGTCGACCGTGAGTGGCGCGTCGGGGTCGAGCGGCGTGTTGGGTGTGTAGACGTCCGCCGGTGCACCGGGTTCGACGCCGACGGTCCTCGCCGCCTCGGCGACGGTCGTGATCGGGACCGACCACGGCTCCTCGTCGCGCACCACGATCAGCGCGACGCCCTCCACGCGAACCTGCTCCTCGGCGCCGGCGGCGTTGGTGTACGGGGGCGTCCCGAACCCGCCGGGCGCGGCCCGGAGCCCGATCCGCCCCGTCGCCCGGTAACGCGCCGGCGCCAGCACGTGCTCGGCGAGGCGGTGCCACGCGTCACGTGTCGCGTGGAACGCGCCGAGGTCGACGATCGGTCCGAGCGGGAGACCAGGCATGCCGGCTCAACCGTCGAGGAAGTCGGCGATCAGCGCGGCGAGCTCGACCGGCTTGTCGCCCTGCACGCTGTGCCCGGCGCCCTCGACGTGCTCGACGCGAGCGGTGGGCTGGCGGCGCAGCAGCTCGGCTTCGTCGGCGTCGTCGACCACCGTGCCCTTGGCCATGCCGCGCACGAGCATGATCGGCACCTTGATCGCCTCCAGGTCGTCCCACAGGCTCTCGAAGTCGGCCGGGACGTCGAGGTCGGGGTTCTCGGCGAGCCGGGGGCGCTGGTAGCGCCAGACCCAGCGGCCGTCGTCACGCCGGACGGCGTTGTGCAGGATGCCGCGTCGCAGCGACGAGACGGTGCGCGTCGGGTTGAACTGGACGGTCCGTTCGAGGATCTCGTCGAAGCTCTCGAAGCTCTCGGGTCCGGAGATGAACTGCGCGATCGGCGCGGCCTTGTCGCGGTCGACCCCGGGCGTGACGTCCACCAGCGTGACCCTGCGCACGAGCTCGGGCGCTTCGTTCGTCAGCGCGATGGTCGTGAGCCCGCCGAGCGACATGCCGACGACCATGCGGGCGTCGGGCGCGAGCTCGCGGATCGCGATCGCGGCGTCGACGGCGTTGTCGCGCGGCGAGAACGGCCCTTCGGGCCGGTGGTCGGAGTGCCCGTGCCCGGGCAGGTCGAGCGCGACCAGCGGGCGGTCGAGCGCGAGCGCGACGGTGTCCCAGGTGTGCGCGTTCTGCGCGCCGCCGTGGATCAGGACGAGCTCGGCCGGTTCGTCACCCCAGACCAGCGCGCTGAGGCGCCGGCCGTCGGGCGTCACCTCGACCGATTCGCGCCGCACTTTGGGGGGCCCGTTCCACGCCAGGCCGAACTCCTGGGCGTTCTCGTGGAACAGCCCGAACTCGTCGTAGTCGACCATGCGCCGGACAGTAGTTCGCGGGAGGCGACCGCCCGCACGGCAGGTACCCGGCCGTGCAGCGAGCCGACGTCCTCGCCGACGGGCGAGGTGTCTAGGTCGTGGCGATCTGGTCCTCGTCGAGGTCGCCGAAGTCGGCGAGCGGCGTGGTTGCCCCGGCGCGGCCGGCCGCCCGCACCTTCTCGGCCTGGTAGCAGGTGAGCAGCACGAAGACGAGCATCAGACCGAGGCTCAGGTCGGTCTTGACGCCCTTCGAGATCGAACCGGCGAACACGTTCGTGAACTCGAAGAAGACCACCGCCATCAGGAGGTTGTGCACGAGCTTGCCGGTGAGCAACGGCGTGGCGACCTTCTTCCAGCTGTAGTCGATCATCGCCAGGGGGATGATCACCGTGTCGTCGGGGAGAACGGTCGCCGCGACGGTGAAGATCGCCAGCCACGTGTGCCGGGGGCGCGCCTCGGCGTTGCGGTCGACCCACTGGTACAGCCGGCTGCCGGCGAGGTCGGGGACGCGGTCGAGGAGCTTGTCGGCGACGGCGTACGAGATCAGCGCGCCGATCCCCGAGCCGACGCCGGCCGCGAGCCCGAGCTCGAGCATGTGGGCGAGGCTGTCGCCCTGGATGGCCGCCGCCAGGACCGGCAACGTGTAGGGGATCTGGACGATCAGCGACAGGTTGGCGATCAACGCGATCAGGAAGATGCCGGCGAAGCCGAACTTGGCGCCCTGGTCCATCAGGTTGTCGACGGTCCCGTTCACGCCCGCGAACGCGTCGGTGCGGGCGAGCGCGACGAGGGTGCCGACGAGGACGACCGTGAGCACGAGGTACTTCGCCTCGAGCCGGTGGCGCCCCCAGAATCCCATTCCCGTCCCCGTGTCGGGCCTAGCAGTAGCTCGCGACCCACTCGGGGTCGCGCACCAGGCGGCTCGTCCAAGCGTCGAAGAACCGGTAGCAGGCAGTGTAGGTGAAACGCCCGAACGTCCACGCCGGCGCAACCATGGGGACGGTGGACGGCAGGTCGTGGGCGACGACGGCTTCGAGCTGGCGGATCAGCGCCGGATCGTCGGTGAAGACGTTGAGCTCCTTCTGGGTGCGGCTCTCGAGCTCGAACATGTTGAACGAGCCGAACGTCGCGCGGCGCCCGTCGACGATCGCGAACTTGGCGTGCAACATGCCGCCGGTGTCCCGGTAGCCGCGGAGCGCGATGTTCGGGTGCTGGAACCGGCCGAGCGTCTGCCGTCGCCACAGCCGGACGATGCCGCGGTTGGCGCGGAAGGGCACGATCAGCGTGACCCGCACGCCCCGGTCGGCGGCACCGACGATCGCGCGCTCGAGGCGGTCACCGAGCAGGTAGGGCGACTCGATCACGAGCGTCTCGCGGGCGCCGTCGATCATGCGCAGCAGCTCGGCGAGGATCGATTCACGGCGGGCGTCGTGGTTGACGACCGACGTGCCCGACGGAGCAGCCACCGGGAGCGCGACGGTCGGCCCGCTCCAGCTCGACCGGTAGTCGGCGGCGAGGGCGGCGACCACCGGGCCCTCGACGCGCACCATCAGGTCGTGCCAGAGGAAGTTGTGATCGGAGACGTTGATGCCGCCCACGTACGCGACCCGGTCGTCGAGGATCACGAGCTTCTTGTGGTCGCGGTACAAGAGGAAGCGGCCCAAGGCACCGGGAGGTGCCGTCCGGCGCACGCCCACGCCGTGGGCGCGGAGCCGGTCGAAGAGAGCGTGCGTCCGGTCCCGTTCCCGGCGAATCGCGCGCAGCCGGTGTACGAGCAACGGGTGGAAGTCGCTCAGGACGACGTCGCTGTAGTGGTCGACGGTCAGGCGCACGTCCAGACCGCGGTCCGCCGCCTCGATCAGCAGTCGACCGAACGCCTCGCCGCTGTCGTCGCCCTCGAACGTCGAGAATTGCACGTGGACCGACGCCGTCGCGAGCGCGACGTCGGCCGCGAGCGCGTTCAGGAACGCCTCGGCACCGACGAGCACGCGGAACGAGTCGGCGCTCCGCGGACCGGGGCCGCCCGGTGCAGCGGCCGACGCGCCGCCGAGCACGGTCAGGGCGCGAGCCCGGCGCAGGCGCGCAGGCCGTCCCACGCCGCGACCGCCCGGTCGGCCGCGGGCCCACCGAGCGGCGTCGGGACCCCGCCCTGGATGCGCGCCGGCACCCATTGCGAACCGTCGGTGTCGCGGCCCGTGACGGTCAGGAGGAGCACGCCCGAGTCACCGCTCACGCCGGCCTCGTTGTACCAGATGAAGTTGCCGAGCCCGTAGTCCACGAAACCGGTCCCGAGATGGCCGGCGCCCTCCTGCCGGTGTGAGTGGCTGCCGACGACGACGTCGGCACCGGCGTCGATCAACCGCTGCGCGGTGGCGCGCGGGCCGGCGCCGGGGCACGTGTCGCCCTCGACGCCCCAGTGCAGGTAGACGACGATCGTGTCCGAGTCCGCCCGCGCGGCCTGGATGGCGGCGACGAGCGCGGTCGGGTCGCGGGCGTCGGCGACTCCGCCCTGCGTGGCGGTGGCGACCTGCCCGTCGATGACCTGCGAGGCGCCGAAGATCGTGATGCGCTGGCCCTTGACCACGGTGCGGTAGGGCGTGAGCGCCTGGTCGAGGTCGGCCCCGATGCCGACCACGGGGAACTGCGACGTCTTGATCGCGGCGAGCGTCTGGTCGAGTCCGGCCTGGCCGTAGTCGGTGCCGTGGTTGTTGGCCATCGTGACGACGTCGACGCCCGCGCCGCGCAGTGCCGAGAACGCGGCAATGGGCGCGTGGAACACGTACTGCTTCACGAGCGGCGTGCCCGTCTCCGCGACGGACGTCTCGAGGTTGACCATGGCGAGGTCGGCACCCGACAACACGGGCGCGATCGGTGCGAGGAACCCGCCGTTCGGGTCGGCCAGGACCTTCGCGCGCAGACCTGCCTCGAAGTGGGTGTCGCCGGCGAACGCGAACGTGACCGGCTGCCCCGAGCCGCGGCGCGGATCGTGCGGTGCCGTCGTGGTCGTCGGCGGCAGGGTCGTCGTCGTGGTCGTCGTGGACGTCGACCGCACGTGGATGCGCGGTGACGCGCTCGCACCGCTCCTGCCGTCGTGGACGACGAGGTAACCGCCCGCCGCGGCACCCGACAGCACCACGACGACGACCCCCGTGAACGCGACACGGCGCCGGACCCGCCGGCGACGATGGTGGCGGCGGGCGGCGCGTCCCGAGGGCCCGGGCGGGGTCGCATCCATGGAAACCGGACAATCTAGTTCCTACCGCGCCGAACGGCGGTTCGGCCGGGCGCGCCCGGGTTGCCTACGCTGCCTCGCGTGCGGCCCTCCCGCCGACTCCCGCTCCGCCCGCCCCGCCTCACCCCGACGGCCTACCGCCGGATCACCTTTGTCGCGGGTGTCCTGCTCGCGACCATCATCGTCACCGGCGGGGCCGTCCGGTTGACGCAGTCGGGGCTGGGCTGCTCCGACTGGCCCAACTGCTCGCCCGGGCACCTCGTTCCGCACGGCGCGTCCGACGTCCACGGCTGGGTGGAGTACACGAACCGCCTGTTCACGGGTGCGGTGTCGATCGCGGTCATCGTCGCCGTGCTCGGGTCGTTGGCACGCGTCCCGCGCCGTCGCGATCTCGTCTGGCTCTCCGTCGGCCTCGTGGTCGGCGTGCTCGCCCAGATCGTGCTCGGCGCGCTCGCGGTGGCGTTCGACCTCGCCCCGCCGTTCGTGATGGCGCATTTCCTGCTCTCTCTGGCGCTGCTCACGAACGCGATCGTGCTGCACAAACGGGCGGGGGAGTCGGACGCGCGCGCCCGGCCGCAGGTGCGCCCGCCGGTGCGGTTGCTCGGGCGCGCGCTGCTCGTCACCGCCGCGTGCGTCGTGATCAGCGGCACGGTCGTGACCTCGACGGGTCCGCACGGCGGCGACGCGAAGGCGAAGCGCTTCGACCTGTACCTCCCGCACGTCGCACGCGTGCACGGCTCGTTCGTCGTCCTGTTCCTCGGCCTCACGTTGCTGACGCTCTGGTTCCTCCGGCGGACGCGCGCGCCGTTCGAGACGGTCCAACGGCTCGGCGTGCTGTTCGCGGTCTCCGTCGCGCAGGGTGCGATCGGTTACATCCAGTACTTCAACGGCATCCCCGCGTTGCTCGTCGGCTTCCACATCGCGGGTGCGACCGCGGTGTGGGCGGCCACCGTGCACTTCTACCTGGGCCTGTTCACTCGTCCCGCCGAGGCGGTCGTCCCCGGATCCGAGGCGCCCGGCGGCGCGGCCCGCGAGACGCTCGCACCGACACCTACACCCGCCTGACCCCGCCTGACCCCGCCCGCGCTCGTCAGGCGCGGAAGGACTGGATGGGGTTGTGGCGCGTCATCGCGGAGCCGGGGGCGCCGTTGAGCATCTGCGCCCGCAGGTTGCGCCGGTGGAGCAGCCGGATCAGCGCCTCGTCGTGCCGGCCGGAGTCGGCGTCCGCGAGCACGAACTGCTCGAGCTCGGCTTCTCCGTCGAGCCAGCTCTCGGGACGGTGACCGAGCAGCTCGTGCAGGTCGTCGAGGTCGGCCTGCTCGACCGCGTCGCCGATCTCGTTGTAGCGGTCGAGGTGACCGGCAACCCGGAACGCCATGCGGATCTGGTAGCGGACGAAGTCGTCGTCGCTCCGGATCGTGCGCAACGAGCGCACGAGGTGCCGATGCGTGTTCGACACCTGGTTCGTGCGCGCGGGCGGCTCCTCGACCGTCGGGAGCTCGAGGTCCAGGTACTCGGCGAGCGCCTCGGTCGTGTAGAGGTTCGTCTCGTTGCACCACTGCAGGTAGGTCATGTAGTCGGTGTCGGCGTCGGGGTGGCGCAGCCGGTCGGAGAAGATGAGCGAGTTCGTCAGGGTGAACGCGATGTGGTGGAGCTGGACGGCGTCGAGATCGACGGGCTCACCGGTGAGCTCCGCGTAGCGGTCGTAGAGCTTGGCGAAGTCCCCGTAGGGGAGGATGCTGTCGCGCATCCGCCACCCGGCGAGGTCCATCATCGGGTCGCCGAGGTGGCCGAGCTCGAGGTCGAGGACGGCGACGAGGTGGCCGTCGGAGTGGTGGAACTGCCCCGAGTCCCACACGACCGCGCACTCGCGGCCGCGGCTCTGCGGCGGGTGGCGGCGGAGCCAGCCGAGCGCGAACTCCATCAGCGGGTCGGGCCGGTGCTTCTGCTTCCGGTAGATGCGCTCGTAGCGCTGCATGCCGACGAGACCGGACTCGTCGGGGTGGGGCGCGCGCTCGATGCCCGCGGCGACGAAGGGGGCGAGGTCGAGCGAGTGGATGCGGGCGAGGGCCTGCACGTACTCGTCGACGACGGTGTCGCGCTCGGCGTCGGGAACACCGTCGAAGTCGGGGCGGCCGGGCGCCCGGTCGACGACGTAGGCCCGCACGCCGTCGATCCACCCGTACACCTTCGGCACGGGGATGCCCTGCTCGTGCAGGACGCGCGCGAAGCGCATCTCGTGCTCGAGGGGGAAGACGAGCTCGACATCGGTCCGGTCGCCACGCACGCACAGCTCGAGCGTCTCGCCGTCACGTTCGACGTCCGCGAACCACACCGGACGCCAGCGGGGCTGACGGCGGATCGCGGTGACGGTGCCGCCGAGCTCGGTGGTCAGCCAGCCGACAATCGTGTCGGTCTCGGGTGCTGCGGCCGACGGGTCGGCGATCGCCACGGCGGTTCCCCTCTCGTGCTGCCCGTGCGCGAGCAGGGTACGCGGCGAGCCGGGCCCGTGTGACAGGCTCCGCGCCCATGACCGACGCCGACCACGCGAGCACCGCAGCCGACGGGGAGCCGAGTCTTCTGTACGAGCGGCGGGGCCCGACGGTCGTCCTCACGATGAACCGGCCCGAGCGGCGCAACGCCCTGTCGCTCGACATGCTCGTCCGCCTCGCCGACGCGTGGGAGGCGGTCGACGGCGACGACACCGTCCGCGCCGCGATCCTCACGGGCGCCGGTGGCGCGTACTGCGTCGGGGGCGACCTCGCCGCGGGCTGGATGGCCGGGAACCGGGCCTCCGAGCCGACCGAACACGAGCAGCGGGCGCTGGCCGACATGGCGATCGTCGGCCGCGGGCTCCTGCTGACCCAGTGGCTGCGCACGCCGTTGATCGCGGCCGTCAACGGCGACTGCCTCGGCGGCGGCTGCGAGATGCTCCAGCAGACCGACATCCGCGTCGCCGAGGAGCAGGCCCGCTTCGGGGTCCCCGAGGCGCGCCGGGGGCTGATCGCGGGAGCCGGCTCGACCATGCGGCTCAAGCGGCAGATCCCCTACGCCGTCGCGATGGAGATGCTCCTGACCGGCCGCATCCTCGACGCCGAGGAGGCCCTGCGCTGGGGTCTCGTCACCCACGTCGTGCCCGAGGGCGAGGGCCTCGCCAAGGCGCTCGAGATCGCGGAGGTGATCGCGGCGAACGGCCCCCTATCCGTCGCGGCGTCGAAGGCGTCCGCGATCGAGACCGGGTGGCTCCCCGAGTCCGAGGCCCGGCCCATCGAGGCCGCCTACTCGTCACGGGTGACACGCAGCCGCGACGCCCAGGAGGGTATGAAGGCCTTCGTCGAGAAGCGCGCCCCCAGGTTCACGGGCACCTGAGCCGCGCTCACGGGCCGAGGTCGCGGCGGAGCGTCGCCCTGCCGCCGCTCGCCGCGATCGCGGTCGTGATCCGGGCCGCGGCGGCGCGGTCGTCCTTGAGGTACCGGTCCCAGAAGTCCGCGGTGGTCGCGTAGACGAGCGGCGCCTCCGGGCCGGGCGGCACCTCGAACGGCGGCGAGTGCTGCGAGCCGTTCAACGTGACGAACCACTTCGGCGGCGCGAGCTCGGGATAGGCCTCGACGCTGTTGTGGTAGCCGGGGTCGGCGTCACCCTGGACGAGCATCACGGGCGCACGGTTCTTCTCGTACCGTTCGTCGGGGAAGTCGCGCCGCACCGCGGCGAGCAGGATCGCCGCCGACACGCGGCGGTCGCGACAGCACGTGTTCGACACCAGGCCGTACACGGCGAGGCCGCCCAGCGACATGCCGGCGGCCCCGACGTGACGGCCGTCGACGAGGCCCCGCAACGGCGACGCGCCGGCCGCGCCGCTCATCGCGAGCATGCGGTCGACCACGAAGCGCATGTCGGCGGCCTGCGCGACGGACTCCGATCGTTGCGGGTTCCCGTTGCGATCCTTGCTCGTGGTCGGGAACGTGGGCGCCGCCACCACGTAGCCGGCGTCGGCCCACGACCCGAGCAGCGCCGCGAGCGAGCTCGGGTCGTTGTCGCGGCCGTGCGCGACCACGAGCAGCGGGAACGGGCCCGTCCCCGCGGCCGGGATCCGGACGACGGTCGGGAGCGAGCGGCAGGGCAGCGCGGGCCGGTGCGGGATGGCGGGCGTCGACCGCCGCCGGTCGACGAGGGTCACGGTGAAGCGGAGGACGGTGTCCGAGGCGCCGACCGGCTCGGCGACGGGCGCCGTGGGGCCCGGCGCACGGCACGCGGCCGGCCGCGTCCGCCGGACCGCCCCGCCCGGGGTCGCGAACGCGGCGCCGGCGACGCCGAGCGCCACGACCAGAGCCACAAGGCGCGGGGCGCGCCGGCAGGTCGTCGTCGGGGCCCTGCCACCGCTTCGGCGCACCTCGGTCTCCCGTCGGGTCGGCTCGCGCCCGCGGGCCGCGATGGTGCCGAACCGGGCCGGTCGCGTCCAGGCGCGGTCTGCGGCGGGACTTTCGCCCCTGGGAAGCCCGGGCCGGCGTGGGGTACGTGTTGGTCGTGCACCCGCGGCGCTGGAGGTCCCGATGAAGGCGATCGTCGTCTACGAGTCGATGTACGGCAACACCCATCTGATCGCCGACGCGATCGCGACCGGTCTGCGAACCGCCGCCGACGACGTCGTCGACGTCGTCCCCGTCGACCGCGCCGACCCGGACGCCCTCGCGGGCGCCGACCTGCTCGTCGTCGGCGGCCCGACGCACGCGCACGGGATGACGTGGCCGAGCACGCGCCGCGCCGCGCTCGAGGCGGCGAACAAGCCGGGCAGCGACCTCGAGGTCGACCCCGACGCCGAGGGCCCCGG
>Ga0070741_10009279_pt1 | contig 19208 bp, 20 predicted proteins | sample Coa_R1_4_FD_66440 | JGI IMG/M metagenome (GOLD analysis project Ga0070741, IMG submission 66440) | Surface soil microbial communities from Centralia Pennsylvania, which are recovering from an underground coalmine fire - Coalmine... | ecosystem: Environmental > Terrestrial > Soil > Unclassified ...
ATGTTGATCAGCGAGCCGAGGTTTTCCGGCTTCGGATCGGCCAGCACCGTCATGGTCTGCTTGAACACGAACAGGCCGAGATTGGCGACGTTCTGGCGGATCGGCGCCGGCAGCGGATTTTCCGGGCTGGTCGCCGAGGTCACGAAAATCGACCAGAGCTTGCGGTTGTAGTGCAGCGCCGCGTCGAGCTCGGGGCGCTTGTCGCTCCAGCCGTCGCGGATGGTCTGCAGCTTCGCCGCCGCGTTCAGCAGCAGGTCGGCTTCCAGCTCACGCGGATTTCCGGTCTTTTTGGCGATCGCGCCGTACGTTTTCGCCGCGTGTTGCATGATCGAGCAACTCCTTTTCGTAAGCGATCAGTTCCTTGGCGCTCTTGAGCGCCTTGTACATTTCGCCGGCCATGATGTGATTGCTGATGGCCGACATGAATTTCCAGGCGCTGGGCGCGGCCTGCACCAGCTCGCGCATCAGCGTGAAGTAGGCGTCGTGGTGGTTGCGCGGGTCGCGCGAGGTGTACATCAGCTGCACCGCGAGATAGATGCGCTTGGCCGGCGTGTCGGCCCGCGCCGGCAACATGATGTCCTTCTCGCGCAGGATCGGCGCCTGGCCTTCGATCAGCAGCCGCGTGCGCTGCTCGCCGTTGGTGATGAGGCATTCGCCGAGGATCAGGCGCTCACCGGGCTTGAGTTCGACCTTGAGGCCCATCCGCCGCTTTGCCTTATCTGAACAGGCGCAGGACGTTCTGGTCGGCCTGCGCCGCGAGCGACAGCGCGGTCGTCGACAACTGCTGCCGCGTCTGCAGGGCGAGAAGATTGGCGCCCTCCTCGTTGCTGTCGGCCAGCGTCAGGCTGTCGGCGCCGGTATTGAGCGTGTTGATCATCGCCTTGGTGAAGTCCTGGCGGATCTGCACGGTCTGCAGGTTGGAGCTCAGCGCCTGCGATTCCGAGCGCAGCGTCACCAGCGCCTGGGTGAGTTCGGTCGAGGCGGTGGTGATGTCGGTGGTCGCCGCCCAGTTGTTGGCGGAATTGGCGATGCTGAGCGGCGCGGCGTTGGCGTTGGTGTAGTCGACGCCGGTGATGGTGACGGTCGAATTGCCGGTTTCGTTCAGCGTGATGGTGAGATCGTTGCCGCCGAGCAGGTTGACGCCATTGATGCCGGAATCGCTCGCCAGCTGGTCGATCTGGGTGAGCAGGGAATCGAACTGGGTGGCGAGCGTGGCGCGCACCGTGGTGTCGGTGGTCTGCTGCGCCTGGCTGACCAGCGACTGCGCCGACTGCACCAGCTTGGTGATCGAGCTGATGCCGTTGTTGGCCGCCTGGATCGTGTTGATGCCGGTCGACATGCTGTCGAGCAGCGAGTTGAGGTCGTTGGCGCGCACGGTCAGGCCCTGAGCCGTGAAGAAATTGATCGGATTGTCGAGCGCCGAATTGACCCGCTTGCCGGTTGCGAGCCGCGTCTGCGTTTGCGTGATCAGGTCGGAGGTTTGCTGCAATTGCAGAAGGTTCGACCGCACGCCGCTCGAAAGTACGATGTCACTCATGGCCGTTTCCTTGCCTGAAAAGGGATCAATCGCCTGCGGCCGATCATGAAATGTTAAGGTTGACGGCAGGTTAAAAACGGCGGCGTTAACCGTCCGTTAACCATATCTCGACGGCGGATAAAAAAACGGCGGCCCGAAGGCCGCCGTTTCATGTCGTCTGCCGGTCCGTTTAGCGGAACAGGCGCAGCACGTTCTGGTCGGCCTGCGCGGCGAGAGACAGCGCGGTGGTCGACAGCTGCTGACGGGTCTGCAACGCGAGCAGGTTGGCGCCTTCCTGGTTCGAATCGGCCAGGGTGAGGTCGCTCGAGCCCTGCTGCAGCGTGTTGATCGTCGCCTTGGTGAAGTCCTGGCGGATCTGCACGACCGACAGGCTCGAACCGAGGGTCTGAGACTCCGAGCGCAGCGTGGTGAGCGCGGTGGTCAGGTCGGTCGACGCCGTCGTGATGTCGGAGCTGGCCGCCCAGTTGTTCGCCGCGTTGCCGATGCTCAGCGGAGAGGCGTTGGCGTTGGTGTAGTCGACGCCGGTGACGCTGACGGTCGAGTTGCCGGTTTCGTCCAGCGTGACGGTCAGGGTGTCGCCGCCGAGCAGGTTGATGCCGTTGAAGCCCGAGTCGCTCGCCAGCTGGCCGATCTGGGTCAGGAGCGAGTCGAACTGCGAGGACAACGTCGCGCGCGTCGTCGTGTCGGTGGTCTGCTGAGCCTGGCTGACCAGCGACTGGGCCGACTGCACGAGCTTGGTGATCGCCGAAATGCCGTTGTTGGCAGCATTGATCGTGTTGATCGCGGACGACTGAGAATCGAGCAGATTGCTCAGGTCGTTCGCACGGTTATCGAGGCCCTGCGCGGTGAAGTAGTTGTTCGGATTGTCGAGAGCGGAGTTAACCCGCTTGCCGGTGGCGAGACGGGTCTGCGTCTGCGTGATCAGGTCGGAGGTCTGCTGCAGCTGCAGCAGGTTGGCCCGAACGCCGGACGAAAGCACGATGTCGGACATCTTACGCTACCTTTCTGGTCTATATGCCGTACTGGCAAAGTACACGTGTCGATCCAGAGGATCGGCGTGTGTCATCGCATATGCGTCCAAACGCGCCGTAAAAGATCATGGTTAATGAGTTATCGCCGCCTTAGCGCCGGCCGCCGAATTCAAGTCGACTCCGGTTTCCGGTTCCGCGCCGCCCGCGGCATTAACGAATTGGCAACCTTCAGCCTTTGTTAAGCGTGACGCGGTAGCTTTGCTGTATCGGGATTTCGCCGTATGACGTCAGTCATCAGTGCCAGCAGTTCGAGCAGCGATTACTACGCCACGCTTTTCGCTGGCAGCACCGGCACCGGCACGACCGCGTCGTGGATGAACGACGCCATCACCGCCATCGCGAATTCGCAGACCGCGGGCGGCATTCTCGGCGCGCTCGCAAGCTCGGGCGACGGCAGCATCGATTCCTTTCTCGGCCAGAGCACGACCAACGCCAATAATTTCGCGCTCATTTCGCAGAACAGCCTGACCAATGCGTCGGCGTTCTACGCGCAGCTTGCTTCGCAGAATCTGCAGCAGCGGCAGCAGGAGGTGCTTCAAAAGACGCTCGACGCGCTCAGCGCGACGCAGAACCAGGTGCAGGTGAAAAACGTCCTCGATCCGGTCATCTATCTCCCGGACGGCACGACCATCGACACCAACAGCAACATCATGACGCGGCCCGACGGCTTGCAATACGACGTCACCACCGGCGCGCGGTATGTCGACCCGGCTTCCGTCATCCAGATGGCCAACGGTTCCTATCTCAATACGCAGACCAACATCCTGACGATGCCCGACGGCACCCAGATCGACACCGTGACCGGCCTGAAGGTGTCGACGTCCGCCTAGGCGCGGTCCGCGCCGCCCGCACAATGGATGTCCCACCATTGCGTTCTCGGCGCCAGGCGCTTGCCCGACCGGTCGCGCACGGTCGCGGCGTAGAATTTGAGCATCTCGGCATGCGGCAGCCAGCGTCCCGGCAGATCGGGACCGAACGGACCGGATGAGCCGGCGGGAAAGGCGCGCCCGGTGCGCGGATCCCTCAGCTGCGCCACCGTCGACTGGTCGAGCAGATTGAAGCGCTGATAGCCGCACGATGCCAGCCGGTCCATGTAGTCGAAGCCGAAGCGGCAATCCTCGACGCTGACGTAAAACGGCAGAACGCCGTTGCCCTGCAATTGATCGAGCGCGCATTGGTCGGCGCCCTCGACGTCGATCTTCAGGTAATAGGGCACGCCGAACTCCTCGAACAACTCGCGCAGCGTGACGCAGCGCACCGCGACCGCCCGGCAGCGGCTGCCGTCGCGGCCGGCCCAGCCGCTGTCGAGGCTGCTCCAATGATCGTTGTCGAGATTGACGAAAAAGGTCGCCTCGCCGGGCTGTGCGGCGATTGCGGCGTTAAGGATTTTCAGCGTCCCGTCCTCGAGCGCGCGGCCAAAGCGCGCTCGCGCGCGTTCGCACAGCGCGGCATTGGCTTCGACGGCGACGACGTTAAATCCCCGCGTCAGATAATAGGCGGTGTCGTCGCCGTTGTTCATGCCGAGATCGAAGATCAGGCGGCTGTCGTCTGCGAACCGCGGCATGCTCAGGCGGCCCTTTCGTTCGGGATCGCGTAGACGACCGCGCCGGTGCCGCACCAGGAATGCGCCCGGAACAGGAAGCGATAGTCCGGCAGCGTCTCCATCAGCCAGAGCGGTGTGCGCCAGATGCCGTCGGCGTTGTGGTAGACGGTCGCCGCCACGATCGGCCGATGCGCGAGCAGCGTCTGCCGCGCGCCCTTCAAGGCGGCAAGCTCCCCGCCCTCGAGATGCAGCTTGATGAAGCTCGGTGAGAGGCCGAGCGCATCGAGCGGCCGGGTCGCGACCCTCATGCGGCCGGTTTCGGCAAGCTGCGAGGCATAGCCGAGGCCGGCGTGAAACGTCGCTTCGCCCTCGGTCTCGGCGAGAGCGAAGTCGTCGATGCTGATGCGCGTGTCGCCGTTGACGGCGTGGAGCAGGCGGGCGCGATTGTCCGGATCGGGCTCGATGGCGAAGATGTGCCGGCAGGCGCCGCGGGTTGCCTGCAGGAACCCTTGTGTGACGACGCCGTCATAGGCGCCGGCGTCGACGAAGATTTCGTCGCCGCGCAGAACGCGCAGCACTTCCGGAATGAAGAAGCGCTGCCCCGGCGGCGGCGCCTCCGCGAACGACCATTCCGCGCGCAGCCGCCGCCAGGCGAGGAACTGCAAATGCTGCGCGCGCGAGATGTCGTCGTGCCACAGCGCGAGAACGCGGCTCGTGCAGTCGCGATCCTGGCGCGACAAAGGCGGCGCGAACCAGCCGTTCGACAGCGGGTGGCGGTCCCTGAAGCTTTCCGACACATCGTAAAACGGCACCACGTCGCCGAAGCCGGCGGCGAGCAGGGAGCGCTCGATCGGCACATAGGGCGCTGTCACCACGGCGACGGCGAGGCGCGTCTCACGCTTGGCCTTGTCCGGCACCTCGGCCGGCGCGAACAGGTCAATGCCGGGCCAGTCCTGTTGCGCGAGCGCGCCGGCATTGCGGTCGACGACGAAACTCAAGTCATGGCCGACGCTGCCGAGGAAATCGCGCGCCAGCCGCCCGAGATTGCCCGCCCCGTAGAGCGCCAGCGGCCGGTCGGCCGCAACCGGCGCCAGGCGGCACGGCGCGGCCGCGATTTCGCCCAGCAGCGATCGCGCCTCATCGGCGTCGGGCGGAGCGGGGAAGGATCGGGCCTGATGCGGCAAAGGCGGCTCGTAAAAACGAATCGGCCGATGTTCTTTTGCCATCGCCGGGGCGGCTTGCCCAGCGCGCAATGCCACGAATCAGATAAAAGCGGCGGTGCGCGCTTGATCAGCCGGCGGTGAGGTCCGTGCAGCTATCGATTCTGATGGTAACGAACCGAGCCGACCTTCTGGCGTGCTCGAGGATCGCGCAGGCCTGCTCATGGGCCGGGCCGGGCGTCGAAGTCATCGTCCGCGACAATTCGGGCGACGCCAAAAAGCGCGCGCTGCTGCCGCATTTCCGGCGCGACAACTGCACCGTTATCGCCGCCGAGCCGTGCGACGCGCTGACCAACTTGACCGAAATCCTCAAGCTCGCGACCGGCGACTACATCTTCCTGATCGCCGACGACGACTTCTGCTTCGATCACGCCATCGCCGCCATTCCCAGAATGATCGAGACGATCGGGGCCGATCGCGCCGTCGCCGGCATCACCGGCGGCTATGCCGTCGAAGGCACCCAGGGCACGGCGATCATGGGCTACAAGGACATCGACGCCGACGACCCGGTGATGCGGCTGTCCGGCTTTCTCGCCTATACCGGCCCGAACATCATGCATTACGCGCCGGTGCGGAGCGACGTCTGCCGGCGCGTCTTCGGCTTCATGGCGAGCATGCCGGCGATGCTGTCGTTCCACGACCAGATCGTCTGCATGCTCTATCTGCTCAACGGCAAGTTCGTGTCGCTGCAGCGGCTGCTCTATCTCTACGACATGGGGCCGTGGGAGCGCGCCGATACCGCGCACCGGCGCGACCTCGCCTACTACAGGGACGCCGGGCTCGACCCCGCGATCAACGTCCTGCACTGGTTCCTGTGCGGCTTCGAGGGGGCGGTGCTGGCGCGCAACGGCGATCTGTTTCCGGAGCTCGCGCTCGGCGCGCGGCAGGCGATCGCCGACCGCTGGTTCTCCACCATGTTCCAGCGCTTCCAGCACCGGCGCTCGGCCTTCGACTCGCCCTTCAAGGAGCAGGCCGAGGCGCTCTACCGCAAGCTGCTGGCCTCGACCGGTCAGCTGTCGTTTCCCGGCATGCTCGCCGAGATATGCGGCTTCATGGCGCTGTGCTCGACGCCGTTCGCGCAGCGCTACTTCGACTTCTGGATCGCGACCGTCAATCGCCGGCCGGCCGTGCCGCAGGCGGAAACCGCCGCGCCGGATCGGCGAAAACACGGTTAACAGCTTCTTAATATCCGTGGCGGTATCACGCTCTGGCACCGGCGGCGGCCAAGGCGCCGGCGCGGTGGCGTGGTGTGGCGATTGCGTTCTCAGCCAAACGGTTCATCGCGAGCGCGACATGAAAGTCGTCATTCTGGCGGGCGGCCTGGGAACCCGCATTGCGGAAGAAAGCAACCTGCGGCCCAAGCCCATGATCGAGATCGGCGGCAAGCCGATCCTTTGGCACATCATGAAGATCTATTCGGCGCACGGCGCCAACGACTTCGTGATCTGCTGCGGCTACAAGGGCTACGTCATCAAGGAATATTTCGCCAACTACTTCCTGCACATGTCGGACGTCACCTTCGACATGGCGGACAACAGCGTCATCGTCCATCAGCGCAAGGCCGAGCCCTGGCGCGTGACGCTGGTCGACACCGGCGAGAGCACGCAGACCGGCGGGCGTCTCAAGCGCGTCGCCGACTACGTCAAGGACGACGAGGCCTTCTGCTTCACTTACGGCGACGGCGTCAGCAATCTCAACATCCGCTCGGCGATCGACTTCCACCTCAGCCACGGCAAGCTCGCCACCGTCACCGCGGTGCGCCCGCCGGGGCGCTACGGCGCGCTGGAACGCGACGGCGACGCGGTCACCGCCTTCATCGAGAAGCCGCGCGGCGACGGCGGCCTCATCAACGGCGGCTACTTCGTGCTGTCGCCGCGCTGCCTCGACCTGATCGAGGGCGATGACAGTTCCTGGGAAGGCTCGCCCATCATCCGGCTCGCCGCCATGGGGCAGATGATGGCCTTCGAGCACCGCGGCTTCTGGCACGCGATGGATACGCTGCGCGACAAGACGATGCTGGAAGAGCTCTGGGCATCGGGCAAGGCGCCATGGAAAATCTGGCATTGACGCAGCGCGCCGCATTCTGGCGCGGCAAACGCGTGCTGGTCACCGGCCATAGCGGCTTCAAGGGCGCGTGGCTGACGCTGTGGCTGCATCGTCTGGGCGCCGAGGTGACGGGCATCGGCCTGCCGCCGCTGACGAGCCCCGATCTTTTCGGCGCGGCGAAGATCGACGCGCTGTGCCGCAGCCATTTTTGCGACATCCGCGACGGCGAGGAGGTGGCCTTGCTCGTCCGCGCGGCAAGGCCCGACGTCGTCTTTCATCTGGCGGCGCAGCCTTTGGTGCGCGCGAGCTACCGCGAGCCCCGCGTCACCTTCGAGACCAACGTCATGGGCACGGTGCACCTGCTGGAGGCGCTGCGCGACCTCGCAAGCGTGCGCGTCGCCGTCATGATCACGACCGACAAGGTCTACCGCGACTTGCAGTCGCCGGAACCCTATCGCGAGGACGATGCGCTCGGCGGCCACGATCCCTACAGCGCCAGCAAGGCGGCCTGCGAGATGGCGATCGAGAGCTACCGCAAGTCGTTCCTTGCCGCGCAGGGCGTTGCCGTGGCGAGCGCCCGCGCCGGCAATGTCATCGGCGGCGGCGACTGGTCGCAGGACCGGCTGATCCCCGATGCGGTCCGCGCCTGGCAGGCGAAAGAGACGCTCCAGGTGCGCCGGCCGCGGGCGGTGCGGCCGTGGCAGCACGTCTTGGAGCCGCTCGCCGGCTATCTCGCTCTGGCCCAGCACTTGTGGGAGCGCCCGCTCCTGGCCGGCGCCTATAATTTCGGGCCGGCCGCGGGCGGGGCTGTCGCCGTGCGCGATCTGATCGAGCTTGCGCGTGTCGTCTATGGCGAAGGCGAGGTCGACTATGCGGTGAGCGATGACGGCCCGCACGAGGCCGCCTGGCTCGCGCTCGAAAACGCCAAGGCCGAAAGCGTGCTCGGCGTCGCGCCGGCCTGGACCCTGATCGAGGCGGTCAAGCGCACGATGGCCTGGTATCGCGCGCATCGAGAGGGCGCCGCTGCGCGCGCGCTCTGCGAGGCCGACATTGCCGCCTTTGAATTCCGCGCCGCGGCCGCGCCCGCCGCCATAAAGCTGGCCGGTTAGCCCGTGCGCTTTGCGCCGACCGCTCTGGCGGGTGCCTATCTCATCCACCTCGAGCCGCGCGTCGACGAACGCGGACTGTTCGCCCGCGCCTTCTGCGCGCGGGAATTCGCCGACCACGGCCTCGAGCCGAACTACGTGCAGGCCAATATCAGCACCAATACGCGGGTCGGCACCGTGCGCGGCCTGCATTTCCAGCGCGCGCCGCACGCCGAGGTCAAGCTGGTGCGCTGCGTCAAGGGCGCGGTCTACGACGTCATCGTCGACGTGCGCGAAAATTCGAAGACCTATCGGCGCTGGTTCGGCGCCGAGCTGTCGGATGCCAACGGCCTCACCATGTACGTGCCGCAAGGCTTTGCCCACGGCTATCAGGCGCTCAGCGACGGCGCCACCGTGTTCTACATGGTGAGCGCCTTCTACGCGCCGCAGGCCGAAGGCGGCTTGCGCTTCGACGATCCCAAGCTCGCCATCGAATGGCCGCTCGCCGTCGCCGAGGTCTCGGAGAAGGACGCCAAATGGCCGCTGCTTTGATCCTGCTCACCGGCGCGACCGGTTTCGTCGGCCGTCAGGTCCTGCGGGCGGTGATCGAGCGCGGTGCCAGCGTGCGTGCGGTGGTGCGGCGGGGCAAGGAGCAGCGTGCGGCCGGCGCCGAAAGCGTCGTTGCCAGCGCGGATATCTTCAGCGAGAGCGAAAGCTGGTGGCGCGAGGCCTGCCATGGTGTCGATACCGTCATCCATGCGGCGTGGTACGCCGAGCCCGGACACTATCTGCAATCGCCGAAGAACCGGGACTGCCTGTCGGGCACGCTGCGGCTGGGGCAGGCCGCGATCGACGCCAGGGTGCGCCGCTTCATCGGCATCGGCACCTGCTTCGAATATGACCTCAGCGTCGGCCAATTGAGTCTCGACACGCCGCTCAAGCCGTCGACGCCCTACGCGCAGGCGAAGGCCGAGGCTTTCGCGGCGTTGTCGCAAATGCTGCCCGGGCACGGCGTCGAATTCGCCTGGTGCCGGCTGTTCTATCTCTACGGCGAGGGCGAGGATGCGCGCCGGCTGGTGCCCTACCTGCGGGCGCGGCTGAAGGCCGGGGAGCCGGCCGAATTGTCGAGCGGCCGCCAGGTTCGCGATTTCCTCGACGTGCGCGAGGCTGGCCGCATGATCGCGGCCACGGCGTTCGGCCGCGTGCAGGGGCCGGTCAATATCTGCTCGGCCGCGCCGGTCACGGTGCGCGCGTTCGCCGAAAAGATCGCCGACGAATACGGCCGCCGCGACCTGCTGCGCTTCGGCGCGCGGCCCGACAATCTGGTCGACCCGCCAGTCGTCGTCGGCGTGCGCGGCTGAGGCCGTGCCGTGGTTAACCCCTGTTAACCATTGTCCTGTACGACAATGGGCATGAAAGCCCGCCTCGAACCGCGCATCAATCTCGCCGGACGCACGCCGCTCGAAACGGTCATCCCGCTGTCGACGCCGTTCATCGTCTTCGCCGACCCGGCGAGCTCCTGCAATTTCAAGTGCACGTTCTGCCCGACCGGTCACCGCGACATGATCGCCGAGACCGGCCGCTACCAGGGCGTCATGAAGTTCGAGGTGTTCCAGAAGATCATCGACGACCTCGCCGAGTTCGACAAGCCGATCAAGGTGCTGCGCATGTACAAGGACGGCGAGCCGCTGCTCAACAAGCGCTTCGCCGACATGGTGGCCTACGCCAAGACGTCCGGCCGCGTCGACTACATCGACACCACTACCAACGGCACGCTGATCACGCCGGAGCGCATGGGCCCGATCCTGGAGGCCGGCATCGACAAGATCAACATCTCGGTCGACGGCATGACCGAGGACACCTATCTGCGCTTCACCGGCTTCAAGTTCGACTTCCGCAAATTCGTCGACAACGTCAAATGGCTCCACGCCAACAAGGGCGCCTGCGAGATCGTCGTCAAGATTCCGGGCGAGCTCGTCACCGAGGCGCAGCGCCAGGAATTCTTCGACACCTTCGGCGATCACTGCGACCGCATCTTTGTCGAGAACTTCGCGCCGTGCTGGCCCGAGTTCGACATCGAGGCGCACACCGGCGTCACGATCAGCAAGGGCATCTACCAGCAGGACATCGGCGATACCGACACCTGCCCGTACATCTTCTACGGCTATTCGGTGAACGCCGACGGCCTGGTGTCGTCGTGCTTCCTCGACTGGGGCCGCAAGCTGGTCATCGGCGACGTACGCACCCAGTCGATGAAGCAGATCTGGAATTCGGATGCGATGAACGCGTTGCGCCTGCAGCATCTCGAGGGCCGCCGCAAGCAGAACGGCGTCTGCGGCAATTGCGGCCAGCTCAGCCATTGCCTGCCGGACAATATCGACGCCCATCGCGTCGCGCTGCTCGACAAGTTCAAGCGGGCCGTGACCGTGCCCGATATCGAGCCGCCGGGCGGCAGCAAGCGTAACTTCGCGGCCGTGGCGGCGGAATGAAGATCCTGCATGTCACGCCGCATCTCGGCGGCGGGGTCGGCAAGGCGCACGCGACGCTGCGCGGCGCGCTGCCCGACATCGTCGAGCAGACCTTCGTCATGCTCGAAGCCCCGCGCGACCGCCGCTTTGCCGAAAAAATCGAGGCGTCAGGCGCGCGGGTCATCGTCGCCGACGGGCTCGATCACGTCGCCTCGCTCGCGCGCGCGGCCGACATCGTGCAGTTCGAGTTCTGGAACCACCCGCGGCTGTTCGAATGCCTGGCGCGCTGCCAATGGCCGCGAATGCGAGCGGCCTTCTGGTCGCACGTTTCGGGGCTCGCGGCGCCGTTCGTCCCGGCCGGGCTGATCGAGGCGGCCGGACGCTTTGCCTTCACCACCGAGGCGTCGCTGTCGGCGGCCGCCGTCGCCGCGCTCCCCGACACGGCCAAGCGCAAGCTCGCGGTCATCAACAGCGGCTTCGGCTTTGCCGGCGCGCCGCGGCGCAGGCCGGTGAAGGGCAGGGCGCCGGCGATCGCCTATCTCGGCACCGTCGATTTCGTGAAGATGCATCCCGGATTTTTCGACGTTATCGATGGCCTGATCGGCGGCGATATCCGCGTCTCGGTATGGGGCGCTGCCGAGGAGGCGGTGACCGCCCGCGCGCGCGCCATGCAGCATCCCGAGCGCATCGTTTTTTGCGGTGCGACAGACAACCCGCAGGCGGCGCTCGCCGATGCCGACATCTTCTTCTATCCGCTGCAACGCGGTCATTACGGCACCGCCGAGAACGCGCTGGTCGAGGCCATGTCGCTCGGGCTTGCGGCGGTGGTGCTGGACAATCCGGCCGAGGCTGCGATCGTGCGCGATTGCGAGACCGGCTTTGTCGCGCAGTCGATCGATGAGTGCGTGTCGCTGCTGCAGATGCTGCTGCTGCTGCCGGAGTTGCGCGACAAGATTTCGAAGAACGCCGCGGACGACGTCGGGCAGAACCGCACCGCGGCGCAGTCGGCCCTCGAGTTCATGATCCTGTGGCTCGGCCTTGCCGGCGAGGAGCCGAAGATTTGCGACTTCCGGGGCGCGCTCGGCGACGACCCGGCCGCCTGGTATCTGGCGACGCAATGCGCGCCGGGCGCCGTCTGGGAGCCGCCGGCGTTCCTGGAAAAGCCGGCCAAGGGCACGCTTGCCCATTTCGAGAGCGTGTTTGCCGGCGATGCCTCCTTGACGCGGCTGCGGCGGGCCGGCGCCATGACGCCGCGGCGTGCCGCGCCCAGGCAATCGGAAAAAATCAGCGCCTAGAGCGTGCGGCTGAGCGCCAGCGGCTGGCTGGTCTTGGCGCTCGGCGCGCTGGCGCGGCCGGTGGCGCCGTAGGTCGAGGGCGCCTGCTTGCGGGCAAGCTCGCCGGAGACGCCGCGGATGATGCCGTCGGACACCGCGTGCGCGGTCGCCAGCACCGTCATGTTGGTCTGCAGCAGCGCCTGAAAGGCGGCGTGCTTGTCGCGCAGTTCGGCGATCACGTCCGGCAAGGCGTGGGCAAGCCCGGCCTTGGCGCGCTGGCATTCGGCGGCGTAGAGGCGCGCGAGCTCGAGCTTCTTGTCGTTGAGCTGCGCGGCCGCCGACACGCGTCCGGCCCGTGCATGCGCCGTCTCCTCGGCGATGGTCTCGGCCAATTGGTCCATGACGCGGCCGAGCGCGGCGAGCGCGTCGCCGCTCACGAGCCGGCCTCCTGGGTGGCGAGCAGGCTGCGGTAGACCTGGTTGGCGATGCCGATGCCGCCGGCCTTGGCGAAACTCTTGGCGTAGGCGTCGGTGAGGAACGAGCGCCACACTTTGGTGGCGCCGCTGCCGCCGAACGGGCCTTCGCCGTCGATGCCGGTGAACATGTGCTCGAACATGGCGTTGAGGAACACCGCTTCGAAGCTCTGCGATGCGTCTTTGGCCTTCGCCTTGGTCGCGGCGTTGACGGCGATCGGGGCCGGCTGCCCGGCGATCGCCAGGTCGATCGGCTGCAGCCCGGGGGCGGAGAGGGCGAAGCCCGCCATCACATCACCTCGATATCGGCCTGGATGGCGCCGGCCGCCTTGATGGCTTGCAGGATGGCGATCATGTCGCGCGGGCCGATGCCGAGCGCGTTGAGGCCGTCGACCAGCTGCTGCAACGACACGCCGTTCCTGACGATGGCGAGCTTCTTGCCGTCCTCCTGAACGCCGATGCGGGTGCGCGGCACCACCACGGTCTGGCCGTTGCGCGAGAACGGTCCGGGCTGGCTGACCTGCGGCGTCTCGGTGATGGTGACGGTGAGGTTGCCTTGCGCCACCGCCACCGTCGAGACGCGCACGTCGTTGCCCATCACGATGATGCCGGAGCGCTCGTCGATCACGATCTTGGCGGACAGATCCGGCTCCACCTGCAACTGCTCGACCTCGGTCAGCAGCGAGATGACGTTGCCGCGATACTGGTCGGGCACGGTGATGCCGATGGTGGAGGGGTCGAGCGGCTCCGCCGTCGGCACGCCGATATAGTCGTTGATGGCGGCGGCGATGCGCTTGGCGGTGGTGAAGTCGGGGTTGCGCAGCGCCATGCGCAGCTGGTTCTGGCGATTGAGGTTGAACTCGATCTCGCGCTCGATCAGCGCGCCGTTGGCGATGCGGCCGACGGTCGGCACGCCGCGTACGATCTTGGCGGCCTCGCCCTCGGCCTGGAAACCGCCGATGGCGACCGAGCCCTGGCCGACCGCGTAGACATTGCCGTCGGCGCCGAGCAGCGGCGTCACCAGGAGCGTGCCGCCTTGCAGGCTCTTGGCGTCGCCGAGCGCGGACACGGTGATGTCCATGCGCGTGCCCTGGGTGGCGAAGGGCGGCAGGTTGGCGGTCACCATGACGGCGGCGACGTTGCCGGTGCGCATGGTCTGGCCGCGGACGTTGACGCCGAGCCGTTCCAGCATCGCCTGCAGCGACTGCTTGGTGAAGGGGATGTTGTTGAGGGTGTCGCCGGTGCCGTTGAGGCCGACCACCAGGCCGTAGCCGATGAGCTGGTTCTGGCGCACGCCCTCGACATTGGCGAGGTCCTTGATGCGCGACGTCGCCCCGGCTGCCACCGGGACGCACATGGCCAGAACAACCGCCAACACTGCGGCCTTGAACGTCTTCGTCATCACTGCTCCCCAATGTGACGTGCGACTGGTCTTTGTTATGCGAAGGCCGTGCCAGCCGCGGGCTCCGCGTAAACGCCTGACGATGCTGAGATTTCCTAATCGGTGCGGTCCCGGGCGACAGGCACGAATAGCCGGGGCGGCAGATTTTGCCGGGGCCTTTACCCGCGGTTAACCATAAAGGCGCAGGTTCCAATCGGTATTCGGGGACCTTTGTCCATGCGCATCTATGGAGCCAACGGTGCAGCGGCCGCCGCGACGCCGGCGGCTGCCCGGCGCGCGGCCGGCGGCACGTTCAAGGTCAGCGACCAGGAGGCGCCGCGCAATGCGGCCGCAGCCGCAGGACTGCGGGCGATCTCCACCGTCGATGCTTTGCTGGCCTTGCAGGGTGTCGAGGACTTCAGGGAACGCAAGAAACGGGCGGTCGCCCGGGGCCGCAATGCGCTCGACGTGCTGGATTCCCTCAAGCTCGGCCTGCTCGATGGAACCGTGGATCGGGGGACGCTGGCACGGCTGAAGGTGGCCGCCGAGGGCCTCGACGAAGGCTGCGGCGACAGCGGCCTCGACGCGGTGCTCGGCGAAATCAATCTGCGGGTTGCCGTGGAGCTTGCCAAAGCCGGCATCCGCTAGGGCCGAAGCCCCCCTGAGCCGGCGCGCCCGCACGGCTTAAGTCACTGGACCGTCATCCAAATCTGCTCATAACCGGCGGCCTCGTCGGATATTGTCCGGGCCAGGCTGCGCGTATATAAGCCTGCCGCACTGGGGGAGGGTGGCTCTGCGCTACCAACAAGAAGAAACCAGGGAGTCAGTGGGATGTTGGCCAAGACCAAGAATTACCGGCCGAGTGACAAAGAGCCGTTCATGAACGAGCGGCAGCGTGAATACTTCCGCGCCAAGCTGCTGGCCTGGCGCGAGGACATCCTGAAGGAAGCCAAGGAGACGCTGCTGCACCTGCAGGAGGAGAACCAGAATCACCCGGATCTCGCCGACCGGGCCTCCTCCGAAACCGACCGCGCCATCGAGCTGCGCGCGCGCGACCGGCAGCGCAAATTGATCGCCAAGATCGACGAGGCGCTCGGCCGCATCGAAGACGGCACCTACGGCTATTGCGAGGAGACCGGCGAGCCGATTTCGCTGCGCCGCCTCGAGGCGCGCCCGATCGCGACTTTGTCGGTCGAGGCGCAGGAGCGCCACGAGCGCAGAGAGCGCGTCTATCGCGACGATTGACGTCACCGCTCCGGCGCCGGATTAGGACTAGGTGTCTCCCGCGAAGGCGGGCAGCCGCAGGCAGGCCGCCGTGCCGCCGAACCTGGACGGCTCCAGCCATATGCTGCCGCCATAGAGCGTCACAAGTTCGCGCGTGATCGCCAGTCCCAGCCCCGATCCGGGCATCGCCTCATCCAGCTTTTCGCCGAGATCGAAGACCTTGTCCGATAATTCGGCCGGGATTCCGGGGCCGTCATCCTCGACCTTGATAAAGATCGAGCCGTCATTGCGGGCGCCCGAGATCGACACGCGCGAGCGGCACCACTTGGCGGCATTGTCGGTGAGATTGCCGATGATCTCGCTGAAGTCCTGCGGGTCGCAGGCCACCGACAGATCGTCCTGGCCGGAAAACTCGATGCGAATGGCGCGGTTCTTATGCAGCCTGCTGAGCGCGGCGATGACCTCGCGGATCGCCGGTCCGATCAGCGTTGTCGCGCCCGGTGTGCCGCGGCCCGCCGCGCGCGCGCGGGCCATCTGATAGTCGATCTGGCGTTGCATCTGGGTGCATTGCCGCTTGATGACCTGCGCGGCGCCGGTCTGTCCCGCGGTGTCGAGCTGCTGGCCCTCGTCCATCAAGACCGCGAGCGGCGTCTTCAAGGCGTGGGCCAGGTTGCCGGCCTGCGCCCGCGCCCGCCTGATCATTTCGTTGTTGGTGGCGATCATCGAATTCAGGTCCCTGATCAGAGGCGCCACCTCGACCGGCAGGTCGTCCGGTAGCCGCTCGGTCTTGCCGGCGCGCACGGCAACCAGTTCGTGACGCAGCCGCGACAGCGGCTTGAGGCCGTAGTTCACCTGGATGACGGCGGCGCCGGTCAATCCGATGGCGATGACCAGCAGCGACAAAATGAGCGCCTTGTTGAGCCCCGACACTTCCTGGTCGACGATCCGCACTTCGACGGCGATGCCGACGCGCAGCGGCTCGCTGAGTTGCGGCGTCTCGATCAGCCGCTGATTGAGCCGTAACGGTCCCATCGCGGTATTGACGACGGTTATGCGGGGAACGGCCGCCGCGGCGCTGAGCGGCAGGCTGGAGCCGTTGAGGGAGGCCGAGCGCGCGGTCATGCCGTTCGACCGTTCGATCTGCCAGTACAACCCCGAGCCCGCGACGGCGAAACGCGGGTCGCTCATTTTGCGGCTGACCACGGGCCTGCCGTCGCTGCCGATGGCGATCAATGCACCCAGCTCTTCGGCATGATCGGACAGATCGTGGTCGATCTGCGTCGTCACCAGGTCCCGAAATATCGCGGACAGCATGAAGCCGCTGACGGCAAGGCCGACGGATATCCAGACGGCGGCGCCAAGGATGAGCCGGGCGTGGAAGCTATTGCGAAGCATGATCGACCGGCCCCAGGCGGTAGCCGAGCCCGCGGATCGTCCTGATTGCCTCGTGGCCCAGTTTCTTGCGCAGCCTGCCGATATAGACCTCGACCGTGTTGGATTGCCGCGGCTCGTCGAAAGTGTAGATGTGGTCCAGCAATTCGGATTGCGAAACGATCTTGTCCGGATGGTGCATCATATAAGTCAGAATGCGCAGCTCCTTCGCGGTCAGTTCGATCGGCTCGCCGCCGCGCGTGACGATGCCGGCCGAAGCGTCGAGCGCGATGCCGTCATGGCGAAGCAGCGAGCTCGCTTTGCCCGCCGAGCGGCGCGTCAGCGCGCGCAGCCGCGCCACGATCTCCTCGATCTGGAACGGCTTTTCCAGGTAGTCGTCGGCGCCGGCATTGAGCCCTTTGACCCGCTCCGTCCAGCCGCTGCGCGCCGTCAGGATCAGCACGGGAAGGTCGCGGCCGGCCGCGCGCCAGCGCTTGAGAACGTCGAGGCCGGACAGGCGCGGCAGCCCGAGGTCGAGCACGACCGCGTCGAAATCCTGCGTGTCGCCCATGTACCAGCCGCTGTCGCCGTCGCCGGCATGGTCGACGACGAATCCGGCGCCCCTCAGGGCCTTCCTGATTCGGGTCGCCAGCTCGGTCTCGTCTTCGATCAGCAGGATACGAATGGCCGCCTCGCAAAATGCGATGGCGCGATAGCGCGCCAAGCTGAACGCAATCTGAAACAAAAAAATTTTGACAGAAATCGTCGGCGCGCTCCCTGATTTAGATCAAGCGCCGGTGTCTTTTCGGCCGCTGGCCGGCCCCGGAAATCGCAGGTTTTCCGGGCTGTTGCGAGGCATTTGCAGAAACAAAAAGCGCGGCCTGTCAGGTTGGTTTCAGGTGAGACTGTTACGCGTGCGCCAGCAATCCACTGGAGGCACGTGTCATGGCGATCGCGACCAAGTCCAAGATCTCGGTTGTGGCCCCTCAAGGTTGGGAAATCTCCGAAGACGACAAGCTCGGCATTGCCGGTCAATTCGACGCGACCGACAGCGATCCGACCGCCGCATTGAGCTGGTCGGTCGCGGGCGGCGGAACCGGTCTCTACGGCTCGCTCTCCGTCGACAAGTCCGGCCACTGGAGCTACCTGCTCAACCAGTCCTCGCCCAAGCTGAATGCGCTTGCGGAGGGCGAAACCGCGACCGAGACCTTTGTCGCCAAGGTCGTCGACAGCAACGGCGCGTTTGCCTACCAGAAGCTCGAGATCGACGTCGCCGGCGCCAATGACGCCCCGGTCGTGCTGCCCGGCCAGTCGGTCGGCAATGTCCACGAGGATTTCGACCTGTCGGCGTCCGGGCAAGTCAAGGCCAAGGACTTCGATCATGGCGCCGTGTTGAGCTGGTCGCTTGCCGGTTCGCCGTCCGGCAACTACGGCAGCTTGTCGATCGATCCGGCCGGCAAATGGACCTATTCGCTGGATAACGCCGCCGCCAATGTGCAAGCGCTGGCCCCCGGCGAGAAAGCCGTCGATACCTTCACCGTCCAGGTCACCGACCAGTTCGGCGCCTCTGCGACCAAGGTGATCTCGGTCAACGTGCTCGGCACCGAAGACCGTCCGGTGATCTCCGGGTCGGCGACGGGCGCGGTCAAGGAGGACGTGACGCTCGCGGCGAGCGGCCAGCTGACCGCGAGCGACCCCGATCACGGCGCGGCGATGACGTGGTCGGTCGGCCACAACGGCATCGGCGCCTACGGCACGCTGGCCGTCGATCAAACCGGCCATTGGACCTACACCCTCAATAACGCCTCGGCCAAGGTGCAGGCCCTCAATGAGGGCCAGACCGTCACCGATACGTTCACCGTCAAGGTCGCCGATCAGTTCGGCGGCCACGATGTCGAGACCGTGACGATCGCGATTGCCGGCACGCAGGAAGGCCCCGTCATCCAGGCGGCTGCCGACCTGTCTTCGACCACGGAGAACCAGCCGGTCACGGTGGACGTTCTCGCCAACGATACCGGTACCGGCCTTTCCCTGGCGGCGGTCTCGACGCCGGCCGGCCAAGGCTCGGCGACTGTGCTGGGCAACAAGCTGGTCTTTGATCCGGGCGCCGACTTCGATCATTTGGCGGCGGGGCAGACGGCGGACGTGGTGGTGAACTACACCGCCCATGACCAGTTCGGCGGCACCGCCGGTTCGACCGCGACCATCACGGTCGCCGGCCAGAACGACGCGGCCGCGATCGGCGGCGTTAGCGCCGGCGCGGTGGCCGAGGATGGCACGCTCACGGCAAGCGGAAAACTCGCGGTCAGCGACGTCGATGCCGGCGAGGCGCATTTTCAGGCGCCGGCTTCGCTTGCCGGCGCGCACGGCAACTTCAGCTTCGATGCCGCGACCGGCGACTGGAGCTATGCGCTCGACAACGCCGCCGCCCAGTCGCTGTCGGCGACGGATGTGGTGCATGATGCGCTGACCGTGACCTCGGCGGACGGCTCCGCGAGCCAGGTCATCGACGTCACCGTCACCGGCGCCGACGATGCGCCGACCGTTTCAAGCCC
>Ga0070741_10009280_pt1 | contig 19207 bp, 17 predicted proteins | sample Coa_R1_4_FD_66440 | JGI IMG/M metagenome (GOLD analysis project Ga0070741, IMG submission 66440) | Surface soil microbial communities from Centralia Pennsylvania, which are recovering from an underground coalmine fire - Coalmine... | ecosystem: Environmental > Terrestrial > Soil > Unclassified ...
GGGCGGCATCGGACAAGCCGCTCCTCAAGCCGCACATCTACAACAACGAGACCAAGAAGCGGCTGGAGCGGCGCTACAAGGACCCTGTCGACCCGTTCAAGGTAGTGATCGTCAGGGACATGTGGCTCACCGGCTTCGACGCCCCATGCATGCACACCATGTACGTCGACAAGCCGATGAAGGGCCACAACCTCATGCAGGCCATTGCGCGCGTCAATAGGGTGTTCAAGGATAAGCCGGGCGGCCTGGTCGTGGACTACATCGGCATCGCGAACGAGCTGAAGGCCGCGTTGAAGGACTACACGCAGGCCAAAGGACGCGGCAAGCCGACGGTCGCAGCCGAGGAGGCCCTGGCTGTGCTGCTGGAGAAGATGGACGTGCTGCACGGGATGCTGCACGGCTTCGACTACAGCGAGTTCCGGGCTAAGTCATGGCAGCTACTGTCGGGCGTGGCGAACCACATCCTCGGATTAGACGACGGCAAGAAGCGGTTCGCCGACGCTGTACTTGCGGCCAGCAAGGCGTTCGCCCTGTGCTGCACCCTGGATGCAGCACTCGAACATCGCGATGAGCTTGCGTTCCTGCAGGCGGTGAAGGCCACCTTGGCCAAGCACGGGGGCGCAGACAAGAAGCTGAGCGACGAGCAGAAGGAGCATGCGCTGCGGCAGATCATCAGCAAGGCGGTGGTCAGCGCCGAGGTGGTGGACATCTTCAAGGCTGCGGGGCTCAATCGGCCGGACATGAGCATCCTGTCCGATGAGTTCCTTGAAGACGTGCGCCACATGAAGGAGCGGAACCTCGCGGTAGAGCTGCTGGAGCGGCTGCTGAAGGACGACCTCAAGTCGCGCTTCAAGGCGAACGTGGTGCAGCAAGCGAAGTTCTCGGAACTGCTCCAGCAGAGCCTGAGCCGCTACCGCAACCGCGCCATCGAAACCGCGCAGGTCATCGAAGAGCTGATCGAGATGGCCAAGAAGTTCCACGAGGCAGCCAAGCGCGGCGAGCAGCTCGGCCTGAACGCGGACGAGATGGCGTTCTACGATGCGCTGGCGACGAATGAGTCAGCAGTACGCGAACTGGGCGACGAGACCCTCAAGAAGATTGCTGTCGAGCTGGTTGTAAGCTTGCGCAGATCAGTGACGGTGGACTGGGCGAAGCGCGACTCGGTGCGTGCCAAGCTGCGGGTGATGGTGAAGACGCTGCTCCGGCGCTACAAGTACCCGCCGGACCGACAAGAGGAAGCGACGGAGACCGTACTCAAGCAAGCCGAGGTGTTGTCGGCCGAGTGGTCAATCGCTTGATTTTGCCTGCGGCCTCCATTGACGGGAGATCCGTGCTGCTCCAGACTTGCTCCACAGATCGGAGCAACATCGGGTTCTCCTGGTTCGCAAACGGCTGATTCTGCGGCCCCTTCTACTGCTGCAGCGGTAGGCTTACCGGACTGTTAATCCGCAGGTCCCTGGTTCGAGCCCAGGTCGGGGAGCCAATCTTTCATCTCGATCGGCTCGCCGCGTTCTGCGGGTCGCACCACTGGTGTGGTGAGATCGCCAGCCCCGGTAGAGTAAACTTGCGCATTTTGGCGGTCGTGGTGTCTGCGGCCGCACGATGCCAGTTGCCATGCCTGTCACCCTCAAGAGTCCCGAAGACATCGAGAAGATGCGCATCGCCGGCCGTTTGGCAGCCGAGGTGCTCGATTTCATTACCCCTCATGTCAAGGCGGGCGTTACCACCGAGGAACTCGACGCGCTCTGCCATGACTTCATGGTCAACGTCCAGAAGAGCATTCCGGCCCCACTCAACTATGCACCACCGGGATATCCTCCCTACCCCAAGTCGGTGTGCACTTCGGTTAACCAGGTCGTGTGTCATGGTGTTCCGAGCGCGAAGAAACTAAAGCCTGGCGACATCGTCAATATCGACGTCACGGTCATTCGAGAAGGGTTTCACGGCGACACCAGTCGAATGTTCTTCGTCGGGGAACCGTCGATTCAAGCGCGCCGACTGGTCGAAGTGACGTACGAGTGCATGTGGCGCGGCATACGCGCGGTACGCCCGGGCGCGCATCTGGGTGACATCGGCTATGCCATTCAGAGCCATGCAGAACATCATGGGTTTAGCGTCGTTCGAGAATTTTGCGGCCACGGTATTGGCAGACAGTTTCACGAGGAGCCCCAGGTTCTCCATTACGGGAAACCGCACACCGGGCTCCGGCTGCAGTCGGGCATGACATTCACGATCGAGCCCATGATCAACGCAGGCAAGGCCGCTATCCGTCCTCTAGCGGACGGCTGGACCATCGTAACGAAAGACCACAGTTTGTCTGCCCAATGGGAGCATACGGTCCTCGTCACCGCGCATGGAGTGGAGGTGCTCACCGTATCTTCCGGTACGCCCGCCCCGACTCCCGTAGCAGCAGGATAGCCAAATGAAAGGCGAGTCGAACGCGGCAGCACCTCATGCCGTCCTCGACGATACGCTGGCGAATTTGCGGGAGGCCCTCGCTCATGGCCGCGCGCTTCTATCATCGCATTACACCTCGCGTCCCTATCCGGCAAGGTTACTCAAGCGGCATGCTGCACTCGTCGATCGAATCTTGCGCGAGGCATGGCTGTACACCGCACTTCCTGCGAGTTTTGCACTCGTCGCAGTCGGCGGCTACGGGCGACAAACGCTCTTCCCCTTCTCGGACGTCGATGTCCTAATCCTCCTCCCGGACGCTGTTGGGGACCAGCAGCGTGAAGTGGTCTCGACATTGGTGAGCCGGCTTTGGGACATTGGCATAGAGCTGGGTCACAGCGTTCGAACCATCGAGGAATGCCTGGGCGAAGCCGAACAAGACATCACGGTTCAGACGAATCTCATCGAAGGTCGCTGGATCGCAGGAGACAAGGCGTTGTTCCATTTCTTCGATGCTGCAATCCACCAAGAACTTGACCCGCGCGCATTCTTCGAAGCGAAGATCCTCGAGCAACAACAGCGGCATGCTCGGTTCAACGATACTGCCTACAACTTGGAACCGAATGTCAAGGAGAGCCCGGGTGGGCTCCGAGACCTCACCAACATTCTTTGGATCAGCCGCGCGACCGGAACTGGGCGCAATTGGCGTGAGCTCGCTGCGCACGGAATCGTCACCGCGGACGAGGCGGCTCAGATCGGCCGGCACGAGCAGGTGCTTCAGGACTTGCGCATCCGGTTGCACTACGCAGCGCATCGCCGGGAGGATCGCCTCCTGTTCGACCTGCAGACACCCCTAGCGCTGCAGATGGGGTGGCAGAACACCGCAGCGAAACTCGCGAGCGAACAGCTGATGCAGCGTTTCTACCGAACCGCACGCGCGGTTACGCTGCTCAACGAGATCATTCTGCAAAACCTGCGGGCAGCGGTGTTTCCAAGAGCGCGCAGCCACACCACGCATCTGAACGAGCGCTTTGAGGTGCACGACGAGCTCCTCTCCGCAGCGGACGAGTATGTGTTCGAACGCGAGCCGTCGGCGGTGCTGGAGGTCTTCGAGCTGATGCAGCAGCATTCGGAACTCAAAGGCATAGAGGCGTCGACGCTGCGTGCGCTGTGGCGAGCGGCCAAGCGCATCGATCGCGCTTTCCGTGCATCACCTGTCAACCGAGGACGCTTTATCCGGATGTTCCGACACGGGACCGGACTGACGCACGCGCTGCGCCGAATGAACCGGTACGACGTCTTGGGTCGCTATCTGCCCGTCTTCGGACGAATCGTCGGCCAAATGCAGCACGACCTGTTTCACGTGTATACGGTAGACGAGCACATTCTCATGGTTGTGCGCAACCTGCGTCGATTTGCGATTCCGGAAATGGCGCATGAGTACCCACTGTGCAGCCGACTGATGAGCGAGTTCGATCAACCCGAGCTGCTCTATATCGCGGGGTTGTTCCATGATATCGCCAAAGGTCGCGGCGGCGACCATTCGCTGCTCGGAACCGTCGACGCACGCCGGTTTTGCCGCAACCACGGGCTGGACGAGTCCGGCACCGATCTCGTGGTGTGGTTAGTGGAACGGCATCTGTTCATGTCTTCCGTCGCCCAGAAGCGCGACCTTGCCGATCCGGATGTCATTGCCCAATTCGCTGAGGTCGTTCAGAACGATCGACGGCTCGTCGCGTTATACCTGCTCACCGTGGCCGACATCCGTGGCACCAGCCCGAAGGTGTGGAACGCTTGGAAGGCGAAGTTGCTCGAAGACTTGTTCTGGGCGACGCGGCGCTTCTTCGGAGGGGAAACGAAACGTGCTGGCGAGTTGCAGAGCCGCCAGCAATTGGCTTTGGAGAAGCTGCGGCTCTACGCCGTGCCGGATGGCGCGCACGAGCGGTTATGGAAGCATCTCGACACCGCCTATTTTCTGCGCCACGATGTGCGCGAGATCGCCTGGCATACACGCTTGCTCAACTACCGCGTCGAGACGCGAACGCCGGTGGTCAAGGCGCGGTTGAGTCCAGTGGGAGAAGGCGTCCAAGTCTTGATTTATGCGCCCGATCAGAAGAACTTGTTTGCTCATATTTGCACGTTCTTCGAGCGCATGAACTTCAGTATCGTCGAGGCGAAGATCTATACCACGTTGCACGGCTACGCTTTGGACACATTCCAGGTCTTGGATCCGGCGGGATCGACTACCCATTACCGCGATGTAATTGCCTATATCGAGCATGAGCTCACCGCCCAATTGCAGCGCGGTGGTCCTCTTCCCCCACCCGTCAAGGGTCGGGTCAGCCGTCGTGTGCGCAGCTTTCCGGTAACGCCGGAGGTCACGCTGCGGCCTGATGAGCGCGGCAATGCATGGTATCTGTCCTTTACTGCTGGCGATCGCGCGGGGCTGTTATCGAGCGTCGCGCGTGTTCTGACCGAATACGACGTGAATGTGCAGACGGCGAAGATCAACACATTGGGCGAGCGCGCTGAAGATAGTTTCGTTGTCACCGGTGAGGCGCTGCGGGATACGCGCAACGTCTTGAGACTTGAAAGTGCGCTGATCCAACAGCTAGCGACCTGATCCCTAGCGACCGCCGGGGTCAGTGGGCAATCGGCTTGCTCCGGCTTCGATGTGATATAGCCAGGCCAGCAGTTCGGCGACTGCTACGTACAGCTGCGGCGGGATGTGCTCGTCGAGGTCGACCTGCATGAGCAGCGCCACGAGTTCAGGCGATTCGTGCACATACACACCCGCCGAGCGTGCGCGTTCGATAATCGTTCTTGCGATCTCACCTTTGCCCTTGGCGACGACACGCGGCGCGCTGTCCTTTTCTGCGTAGGTGAGCGCGACGGCGACGGATGGTCGATCAGGGAGCGTCATCGAGGTTGAAAGCGAGCAATCGAATGCCGGAGTCTGACAACGCGCCCAGCAGCGTACGTTGCGCCTGCAGAAGCGCGGTGCGGGCGGCCTCTTGATCGGCGCCCAGCTTCAATCGCAACGACGACCCCGTCAGCACGAGATCGGCGGAGATACTGCCGAGGTTGGGTAGCGTGATCCGTAAGTGCGACGTCCACTGCGGAAGTCCCTCTTCAGCGCCGGTTTGGCGTGCGGGTTCGCCAATCTGCCACTGCAAGGTTTGTCCCGGCCACAATGTCCCTTGCCAAAGCACTTGGCGCACATCGAGCGCTTCCAACTGCTTTTGGACGGGCGGGAAGGCCGCCGAGGGTAAGGCGGTGCCAGGCCGCGCAGGCGAATCGCTCTTGACGGTGTCTTCCACGTCAGGACTCGCGTCCGATTCAACTGCTCGTGCTTCCGAATCTGATGGGTTGCCTCCAGCAGACACCAAGCGTGCCTGCGGTTCTTCCCGAATTCGCTCGAGCGGGTAGTCTCCGTTCAGCCATTTGGCGAGGTGCGCCTCGTAGAACAAGCCGCTGTTTTCGATCGCCCGCTGCAATGCGGGCGCGAGCGGCGCGGCCTCGGTGGGCGGCGCGGGCAGTAGAGGTACAAGCTCTGTCGGCCTCTCCACCGCGGCTTTGTTGGTTGAGACAATCGACTGGAGGAGTGCATCGAGTTGACGCGCAGCGCCGCTAATCGCGACTTCGCTGGTCAATTGCGCGCCCCGATCGGGGCTGGAGTCGAAAACGAATGTGGGACGAGGTGACGCTGAAGCGAATTGCAGCTGTAGTCGCTGCCCGACATTAACTCCCGGCGGGCGCGGCGCATCGAAGATAAATTCTCCGATGCGTAGACCCATCCGGCCGCCAGGGCGGACGCTTTCTACCTCGGCCGAGACTCGCTCCCCAGGCGACCAAGGTAGCTCGGAAGACTTTCCACGGCCGTGGTCGGCACCTAGCCCTTGTTCGAGGGCAGTACGCAGCGGTTGGAGATGCAACAGCACAATCGGTTGCATCTAAATCCTCGCACCGCCTGACACATCACCGGATCGGTGAACTGTAAATCTCCTTGCAGCAAGCTTCAGATGCGCAGCTTGCGGTAGAGCGCGACGATAAGCTCGGCTTCGCCACGAGAGATTCCGCAAGCGATTGCAACTTCGCTCGCGGTCAGTCCTTGCCGCGCCATATGAATCGCCTGATTGTACGGAGAGACGTTGGCGGCACTTGCCGATCGTAACTTCTCTAAGTCGCTCTCTAGACGAGATACCTGTTCTCGCAGGTCGACGATCTCGGCATTCAGGCGACTCAGGCGTTGCGCCTCGGCGTTCGGCTGCAATGCGCGCTTCCATGGCTTGTTCCCCGGCGCACCGATCCATCGTACCAACAGCACCAGTTCGGCCACATACAAGCCAAGCACTGCGACGACGACGATCAACAACTCGCGCCAGGTGATGACCACCGCTTCCACGACCCGCTCCCAGGAGATTCATCGAGATCAGCCCTGTGGATATTGCTACTTTAGACTGGGGGCGTCAACGGGAGGCAAGGTGGCTTCGTCTCTGTCGTACGCCAGTCAGGGGTCGTACGTCCGATTCAGTCGCTGTTCTGTGTGCAAGCTGGTAAGCACTTCCCTGAGTTCGTGCATCCAGTCCTGTGTCAGAAGCTGAATTTGTTCGTCGGCCTTCAGCATGGCAGCGACAATCTCCTGCTTCTTTCTTGTTGCACTGCGTTCGACGACGGGATTCGGGTCTTCCTGCTTGATGCGCTCGATTGTCCGGGTGCGTTGTTGCTCGAGTCGCACCAGTTCGTCCCAGGCACCCTTGCTCGCGGCATCGAGCATCGATTTGGTAAGGGTAAGAGCCTCCTCGTAATAGGACAGCACTCCTTGGGACGCCACAACCCTCAAACCCTGCCGTAGCTCAGCGCAGCTTGACGTGTAAGGTCTGGAGCCGATTGAGAGGATCCAGCAGAACGGCCGCCGCGCTCCAGCTGCTCCCATGCCTGCCGCAAGTCGATCATGAGCTTGAGCGCTTCGTCGACGGAGGGCTCGTGCGTCTTGAGGTTGGCATAAAGGAGGCGGTTGCTGATGTACTCATACAGATTCGACAAATTCTCCGCGAGTTCGCCACCCGCTTCGAGATTCAGTGCCGCACGCAGGCCGTCATCGATGATCGCAATCGCCTTCGATATCGCTTCGCCTCTCACCCCAATGTTGCCTGAAGCGAAGGCAGATTTCGCGGTGTACATCGCATTGATCGCGCCTTCGTACAGCATGACGATCAATTGCTCCGGTGTCGCCGACTCGATTCGCGTTTCGAGGTCGGTGCGGGTGTAGGCCGCCAGTGCACGTCCGATCTGGCTGTTCATTCTCTCTTCCAATTTGATTTGAAGTAAGGCGGTGCTAGTTGGTGTTAGACAGCTTCGCCAGCTGCTGGGTCAAGAACGCGCTGGTCGCATTCATACTGCTGATTAGCGAGTCGAGTGCCGTGAATTGCGCGCGGTAGCGCTTCTCGATATCGTCGAGGCGCGTGTTCAATGCGTCCCGTCGCTTTCCGATGTCTTGAATGCTTCGATTGATCCCTTCGGTCCGGCTCGACAGCAAACCGGTGCTGCTCAGGAACCCGTCAACTACTTCGCTTATTACCTTGCCATAGCCACCCGTCACCGTGACCACACCTCTAGATCCGGTAAGCCCGCCCGTGACTTCGAGCACTAGCCCGTCCGTGTCTGTTCCTGGTTGACCGGAGAGGCGTTGCCCACTTCCGCTCGCAGGTAGCCCATTAATCGTGCCTGCGACGTCGGCACCTGGCGACGCAACCGGGCTATTTCCGAACAGCGTGCTGGCTGCGTTCCCGCTCGCGCTGATCGCCGAGGAAGAGCCATAGCGTTCCGATCGGACAGTGAGCACGCCTGCATTCTCTGTGACCGTGACCTTGCTTCCTGCCGTTTGAAGGCTCGGTGCGCTATTGATGGCCGATTGCAGGGTGTCGGCGAGTGCCGAGGCGGTGTAAGTACCTGCAGCGAGTGTCACGGATGCCACCGTGCCGTCGACGGTGATGCTCAGCTGGTCATTCAAACCTTGCGTAATGGTCAGCCCGGCCGCCATGTCACCCACGAGCTTGCCCTGAGCAGGAAGTGTCGTCACGGTCACGGCATAGGTACCGGGCTTGGTACGCGTGCCCGAACTTGCGATGTTGATCAGACTATCGCTCGCCCGGCTACTGGACCCGAACAGCGCGGCGACGGCTGCGTAGTCCGAAGCCAGCGCCTTGTCCAGCTTTGCACTATCTAGACTCAAAGAGCCATCGCGCTGGAACGAGACCCCAATCTCCGCAAGCGTATCGATGCTCGGACCGTCGGCCTGGTTGCGCGCACCTAACGCGGCGCGCAGCTGTGACTGAATTGCACGCGCGGCGCCATCTCCCAGAAGGGCTCCGCCCCGCTTCGTTTGAGGATCATATTTGGTGAGAGACCTGACACCGGAATCGAGTTCGTTGTATGCCTTCACGAATCCCTCGATCGCCTTTTTGATCGGCGCGGTATCACGGCTTACGTCGAGCGTCGACGTTCCCTCCTTCAGCAGGGTGAGTGTGACGCCTTCGATCGCCCCATCGACTGAGTTCGACGAGCTCGCGATTTGCACGCCGTTAACCAGCAATTCGGCGTCCTGAGCTGCGATCGTTTCTCTCAGATTTTGCGTTCCTGAAGGGTCGTGTGCCAGCAAGGCAGCAAGGGCTGGATCACCAGAAGCATTGATCCGGATGCTGCGCGACGCACCGCTAGCCGCAGGCTGTAGAACCAAGCGGTATGGCGTAGCGCTTCCGTCCTTGACGATACTCGCTTTGATGCCCAGGTTGGCGTTGTTGATCGCGTCCCGAATGCCTTGCAAGGAGTTGTTACTTGCATCGATCGTAACGCTGCCGCCCGTAGCCGTCCCGTCGACGGAAAACGTCGCCCCCGCATAGACGCCATCGGTTTGGGTCCCGCCGCTGATCTTTCCGAATTCGAATGTGATCGTGGTGGCGGCACCGCTGCCGATCGCGGCCGACGAGCTCGGCTGACCTCCTGCAACAAGAGACTGTCGTTGGGCCAGCTGCTCGACCTCCAACGAGTAAGAGCCCAGCGTGGGATTCCCCGCCGCCGCAGCGGACAGAACGTTCGCGTCGGATGAGGTTGCTGCGAACGATGCTGCGCGTGAGGCGCTCGTCAGCGAGGAGAGCGCACCCTGAAACGAGGAAAGTGCGCTTCTCAAAACGCCGTAGGCGGAGAGCTTGGCCTGAAAACTGGCCTCCTTGCTGTCGAGCGCCGCGACGGGCTGCCGCTCAATCGACATCAGCTGGCTTACGATGTTGTTGACATCGAGATTCGATCCTACGCCTGGGGCAGCCAGCGCCATATGCCACTTCTCCTCGTTCCCGTGCCTCGTCGGCGTTTATCGGAGGTAATGGGAGCCCCTTTAGATTCAGGGGCGCCTAACTTGTCATGCCTCGTGCTGGAGCAATACGCCCTGCAAACGCTCAAGCGAATGACGGATCTTGAGAACCTCCTCGGAGGGAATCTGGCGGATCGTCTGCCCGGTATCCGCATCGACCACCCGGACGACCGTGTTGCCCGTCTCCTCATCGATGGAGAATCGGATGTTCTTCGATAGCTGCTGAAGCTGTGTGTTGATCGCGTCTGCCACTTGCTTCAACGTCGTCGCGTCGACTTGCGCTGAAGGGAGCTCTGCCTGACTGGATCCGGCTATCGGTGCCGAGCCCGTTCGGTCCGGGATCGTTCGTTGTCCGCTTCCCCCACCGGGCACCAGGGTGGTGTGGATGATCGAGTGTATGGACATGCTTCACCTCACGCAGCCGGGGCCAAGACAGCTCAAATCGACGAGCATTGGCTGATGTGGTTGGAGCGAGGAGGAGTCCTCTCCTCGCCCCATACTCCTATCGGCTAGCTAGCCATTACCGAAGCAACGTCAGAACGTTGTTGGGGATGGCGTTTGCCTGCGCGAGCACGGCGGTACCGGCTTGCTGCAGGATCTGAGCGCGTGTCAATGCGGCAGTCTCCGCGGCGAAGTCCGCGTCACGGACGCGGCTGCGAGAGGCACTCAGGTTCTCCGAAGTGGTCTGCAGGTTCGCGATCGTGTTTTGGAACCGGTTCTGGATGGCGCCGAGACTTGCACGAATTCGGTTCACTTGAGCGAGCGCCGCGTCGACGATGTCAATCGCGCTATTCGCGCCCGTCACGTTGGAGATGTCTACCGAGGATAGAAGCGAGGCGGTAGAAGAACTGGTCGTCGTACCGTTCGCGATCGCATCGGTGCCCGCACTGCTGACGGCAGTGAAGCCTTGGTCCGAATTCAGGCTAACCGTGCCTGCGATACGCGTGCTGTCGGCGCCACCACTAGTGAGTGCCTCGTTGGTCGAGGCGGCCGCCGAGCCGTCGACGTTGATCGTGCCACCCGCCGAATTGGTGAATCCTTCAACGATGACATCCTTGCCTTCCGCCTGCTTGATGACCACTGACTGCTTGTCGGCGGACAACGTAGCCGTTACACCGGTTTTGCCGCTCACGTCGTTGATGGCGGTCGCTAGAGCGGTCAAGTCGGTCGTGGTGACCTGTGCAGAGATCGCGGTCGCGGTGCCGCCTCCGTTCAGCTGCACGCTTACCGTACCGCTCGCGGATAGGCCCGAGATGGTGGCAGTGGTCGAAGCTTTGGCCGTCACGCCAGTGCTTGCCACAACCGCATTGATCGAAGCAGCGATAGTCGAAGCTTGATCGTTCGCCGCGATGCTCACGGTGCTCGAGCCCGCAGCGCCAGCAATCGTGAGCGTCTGCGAGCCCACACCGTTGCCGGTGGCAGCAGTGTTCGCAGCCGCCGTTACTGTCCCCAAGCCGTCGTTGTCCGTACCGGATTCCAACGTGATCGCATTGTTCTTGAGGTCGTTCGCCGAGGCTCCTTGAACGGAAACCCCGATCGTCTCGCTGGCGTTCGCGCCGACCTGGAATTGCTGGCCCTGATAGGTCCCGTCAAGAATCTTGAGACCGTTGAACGTCGTCGTATTCGCGATTCGGTTGACCTCTTGGATCAGCTGGTTGACTTCGTCGTTGAGCGCCTTACGGTCCGTTGCCGAGTTCGTCGCGTTCGCTGATTGAATGGCGAGCTCACGCACACGTTGAAGAATCTCACCGGACTGTGCCAACGCACCTTCTGCCGTTTGCGCCAGTGAAATGCCGTCGTTCGCGTTGCGACGCGCTTGGTCGAGACCGCGAATTTGCGTGGTGAGCCGATCAGCGATGGCCAGACCAGCCGCGTCATCGCGTGCAGAATTGATGCGCAGGCCCGAGGACAGGCGCTGCAAGGCGGTTTGCAGCGCGCCCTGTGACTGCGTCAAATTCCGCTGCGCCGTCAGCGACGCAATGTTGGTGTTGATTACCTGAGACATGTAGCAATGCTCCTATGATTGTCCGTTACCTGAGAAAGCGTTGATTCGTTCGGTGCGAGTCAACCTTTGACACTGTCATCGGCAAAAATTGCCGAAACTTGAGCTTCGGAGGACCTAATCAGAGCGAGGTGATTGCTCGGAAACCCGCATGGAATAAGGCTTTCGCGAGCGGAGCGAGGAGCAGAAGGAAGTGCTCCTGATTACGGCAAAAACTGCTTGAGGTTGAGCGCGCTAGAGCTGCCAGGTGTTAACGCAATGCACGCAGTGCACAACTTGCTCTGCTGACATGAGGGGATCAACGGGTAGGCTTAATACCTCGTCGTGCATGCGCTCGGTAATTGGGAAAGTTCCACGGGCGTAGCCCAGCCCTGCATAGACGATCTGCAAATGCGGTGGTGTCGGATAATGCACTTGAGTTTGCACACCGTGCGCTGCTAGATGCTGGGCTAGGCTATTGCGATCGCGACAGCGAATAACGAACAGATGCCAAACGGGGTGCACATTGGCTGCCACCGCGGGCAAAGCGACATCGTCTCGGCGGATCTGATCGATGTATACATGTGCGACCCGGGCACGCTTTGCGTTCCAAGCGTCGAGGTGGGGTAGTTTTGCACCGAGAAAAGCGGCTTGCAGCGCGTCCAAGCGGCAGTTGAATCCGGCCGACTCGTGGTGATACTTGACCTGGGAACCGTAGTTGCGGAGAAGGCGTATGCCACGCGCGAGTCGGCTGTCATTCGTTACCACCGCGCCCCCATCGCCCAACGCCCCCAGGTTCTTGCCTGGATAAAAGCTAAATGCAGCCGCATGCCCAAGGCTGCCCACGCGCTTGCCATGGTACAGTGCGCCGTGCGCCTGCGCGGCATCCTCGAGCAAGAGCAAACCGTGTCGGTCCGTGATCGAACGGATAGCGTCCATGTCCGCGGGGCACCCGTACAAGTGCACCGCAATGACGGCTCGCGTGCGTGAGGTGATCGCAGACTCGATGCACGCTGGATCGATGTTGAGCGTTTGAGGATCGGGCTCGACGGGAATAGGTGTTGCGCCTGCGTAGCTCACGGCAAGCCACGTCGCGATAAAGGTGGCGGCCGGAACGATCACTTCGTCGCCCGGGCCGATACCGTAACCGCGCAAAATCAGGTGGAGCGCATCGAGGCCGTTGCTCACGCCGACGCCATGACGTACCCCGCAATAGCTGGCGAACGCTTGCTCGAAGCGTTCGACTTCCTCGCCTAGCACGAAGTGGCTAGCAGCCACTACGCGTTGATACGCCGCATCGAGCTCGGGCTGTATTGACCGATGCAGCCGCGCTAGATCCAAGAACGCGACGGGCAGCATGGATTCGTCTAGATCATGCAGCCGGTCTTTCGGCTGTCTGTTCCAGAGCGTCTCGTAAGAACGCGTCGTAGCTCCGATAGTAGTCGCTCTCGTTGTAGTAATCCGACGCCAGCACCATGCAGACCGAGCCGGACGAAAAGTTGTCGATCTCGCGCCACATCATGGGCGCGACATAGAGACCGTAGTACGAGCGGTTGAGATGATAGCGGCGCTGCCGCACACCATCATCGAGCACGACGTCGAAGCTCCCCGACATGGCGACGATGAGTTGCTGGAGGGTGCGATGGCCATGGCCTGCCCGTGCCGCGCCGCCTGGGACATCGTATAAGTAGTAGACGCGTTTGATGTCGAAGGGGATGTGCCGGCCGCTCTCGACGAACGTCAGATTGCCGCGAGGATCGTGAATGATAGGCAGCTCGACGAAGCGGCACCGTTCTAGACTGCTGACGAGGTTGGTGCGCTGCGCAGCCACCACCTGACTCATATGCGATTGCTCCCTTGCGCGGGTGTCTCGAAGCGCACCCGAATCAACCCGTCCCTACATGCCAGCAAGGCGCTTGCAGGCGTTTCGCTGACGATGTCAGGCATCGCAGCGAGCTGTTCCAGGTCAATCGGCCACGTCACGCTCTCTGCGTCGATCACGCGGCGACCGTGTACCGTAGGTAATTGAAACGGCGGGAAGATGAACGACTTGAGGAATCCGACACAATCTCGACTCGATCGCAACCGATGATTACCGAGCTCGGTCTGCTGGAAGTCGATGGAGCCCCGGTCGAAGTATCTGCTCTGCCCCGGCGACTGCGGCCGCGGCCGTTCCTGCTGTGCCAGGATCGCGGGCAGACTGCGCTTGAACACCTCGTACCCGTGCGCATGATGCCGCGCGTACAAGTCCAAGGCGCTGGTGAACCGCGGCAGATCATAACGTTGCTGATCCACGATGTCGCCGTCGTCGATCCCAGCGGTCAGGACATGCAAGCTCACGCCGACCTGCGTTTCGCCGTTGCGAATCGGCCACATGCTCGGGTAGCAACCGCGATAATCCGGCAGCGCGGAGAAATGAAGATTAAATGCGCGTGCGCCGTTTAGCTCCGCAAGGCGGATGATGCGGTCGTACTGCAGGCTGAACAACAGATCGACCGCTTGCAGTCGGACATCGGCCACGCTGTCGAACGTCCTTACGGTCAATTGGGTGCAGACTGCACGCAACGACGGCTCCCAGCTGTCTCGCCCCGTATCACCGTGCACTGGGACGGCAGCCAGATCGCGGCGGAGCAGCGTGGCTTGGCGGAGATCGTAGAGGTAGCTCAAGGCATTGCAGGCGAGCCAGCCCTTGCCGCAAACCACGATCCGCGGTGCGCGCAGCTGCGTCATGTTCTATCCTCCCAGCGCCAGTCGTGCGACCACTCGCCCTGCTGGACCAGGCGAGCGTAGAGCGCGAGATCCTCAGCGCTATCGATTTCGCACCACTTGCCGTCGATCGGCACCGCGCGTATCGCAACATCCGAATGGAGCAGCCGCTGCAGCAGACCGGTCGTGTCGAGTCGATCGACCGCGCTCTGCCCGTACCGCTCGAGTGCATCGTGGATCGTGCGCCAACCATTTTGTGTGATCAGCGCGAGACCCATGAATTGCCCTTGCACCTCATCGAGTTGGAGCGGCTTGCGCCCGATGTCGAGCAACGTTCCGTTGATCTGCTTGAACGACTCGGCGTCCACTAGCGGATCGGTGAAACGCAACGCCCACAGCTGCCGCCAACACCTGTCGTAAGGCAAGACGATGTCCGCCTCGGCCTGGGAGGCCAGTGCAACGGCATCTGGATGAAACAAGACGTCCCCATAGCACACCAACGTGCGACCCGGCTGGCGCAACAGCGCATGTGCGCAGCACAGACTGGCGACCATGTTGGTGTCAGCCCAGCGCGGGTTGTGAACGGTATCGACGCCCGTCGCCTCGATCGCCTCGCACCGATAGCCGGTCAATACGGTAACGTCTCGAATTCCGAGTGCGGCGAGCGCATCGAGCTTCCACTGCAACAAACTGCGCCCAGCCAGCATCGCAAGCGCCTTGGGCCGCTCGGCGCTGTGGCGTCCGAGCCTCGATCCGCGTCCTGCGGCCAGAATGATCGCCCGAATCGGAATATCCCCACTCATCTGCGGTATCCGAACAGCCAGCGTACGAGTTGCACATCGTGCCGGTGCGGCTCCGGTCCACGCTCCGGATGCCACATCACGCCCAAGCAGCGCTCGTCGCGCGCGAGAGCAGCTTCGATAGTGCCATCGGCCGCCACTGCAAACGGGACGAGCCGCTCGACGTGTCCGCGCAGCGACCAGCGATGATAGGAATTGACCTCGCGCGTGCCGCTCAAGCCGATGGGATTGTCGAGATAGCGAATATCATGAAGCGCATTGACATGACCTTCGACTTCTTGCAGAGCGCCACCGAGCTGCGTCCATAGCAGCTGCAGGCCACGGCACACGCCAAGCACGGGCTTGCCCCGATCCAAGCAGTGCTGCAATAGCGCGCGCTCGGTGCGATCCCGCGCTGGGCTCGCTCCGACGTCGTCGCCGCCCGTGAGACAGATGGCTCGTATGTCCCATCGCTCGATCAACGTGACCGCGGTCTCGCCCAAATTTGGGATCGGGCACCAGGTCGCCTCGGGTAGCGCGGCGCTCAAGAAGTGCGACCAGTCGCGGGCGAGCGCGTCGCGCCATTCTCCGGTTCGTTGGTCTTGAACCTCGCGCATCGTCACGCCGATGCGGCTCACCGCTGGCTCAAGCGACATGCACAGCTCTCAAGACACGGGCCCCGCAATCGAGCTCCGCTGCGCCGGCGCGCGCAATGCGTTGATAGCTCTGCTCTCCGCACCCGATGGCGGCCGGAATATCGAGCTCAGCGCAACGAACGGCCATATGCGAGTTGGCGCCGCCGAACTGCGTCACGAGCGCGCGGATACCGCGCGTAAAGATCCAGTCGTACCCCGGGTCAGCGTTTTCGATGAGAACAATGCGATCGAACAGATCAAGCGAAGTGCTGGAATGCGGGGTCAGCTGGACCACGTTGCCGACGGCTGCCCTGATGCCCACGAAGTTCGGCTCGCTGCGATGCTGAAGTGCAACGTAGATATCGCGTGGATCCCGAATGATGTGGCTGAGTTGAAAGGCATGCGCCTCCGAGTAGCGTTGGCGTCCTTGTTCGGCCAGGGCGAGGAAATGACGATCCGTGTAATCGATCGCAGGATTGATCGCGTATTGGTCGATGGTGTGCCACTCGAGGAACGACAAGTCGTCGCGGCTCAACCCCTGGTCCATACCCCAGCGTGCCAGTAGCTCGAGAGCGTCGGAGAGCACCCGGCTGAACACGAACTTCGCGGACTCTCGCGCCGCGATCGCGCGACGCGCGTAAGCGAGCAGGCCGCTTGCGTCGATTCGCGCATAACCCGACTCACGCAGCAGCACGCTCAGTGCACGCCGCTCCGAGGGAGCGAGCCGAAACTCCCCCGCCGCTTCAGTCGGCTCCAGCGGCATCGCCTCCGCGAACAGATCTTCGCGGCAGTCGTAGCGCAATGAGGTGATGTCATAGGTGCCCGGCCGCAGGTGGCCGAAGCGCGCAAGAAATTCTTCGCGGCTCGCGCGGCCGCGGCACACCGCCTGGTAGTGTGTCAGCATATTGCTGGTGACGCTGCGCACCGACTGTCGCAGGCCTCGCAATGACTCGGACCGTAGCGCGCCGCGCTCGATTGCGCTGCGCAGCAGGGCCTCGGCGATGAAGGCATGGCGAGCGACGATTGCAAAGCCGAGTGTGCCCAGCGCGCGACAATCACGCACGCGTCTCACTGCGTTACTTAACGCGTGCCCGAAGTCCGCTGCGGCCAATGCGGCATACCGAGTGTCCAGTTGCGCGATCATCGATTCGGCATGAGCGAGCGTGCCGCCCGCATCGAGGCGCAGCGCCCCGCTCGTGAGTGCGTGCAGCTGCTCGCGATAAGCGAGCCTCCGTTTGACGCTCAGCACACCACCGCAGCGCTGGCGCAGAGCCCGTTCGAAGGTGAAGTCGGCACACGTCGACGCGATCTCGAATTCCACTTTGTCGTGCAGTTCGGGACGGCAAGCGAGCCGGTCCAACCACGCATCGACCAGGGCCTCTGCTGTGGCGGCATCGACGCCAGCCGGCAGGAAGGAATTGAAGCTTGCTCGCACGTCCACATACGGTCGACTGTTGATGAGCACCATCAGCTCGTCCGGGGGCAAGCGGCGATAGCCCATCGCCGCGCGTGCCTCGCGCCAGACCTCGCGCGTGATCAGTTCCCGGTATAGGGAAGCCGCCAACGGTCGCGGTGTGGTACCAATGATCTCGGCTGGATTCCAGTCCGGCATGACGGCGAGAATCGTTCGACTCCCGTACATGCCTGGCCGTCGTGCGCCGAACTCGCGCACGAACGATTCGACGAAGGTCAGCTGGCGCGACACCCGGCGTTCGGTGACCGGATGCCAGCGATAAGCGGCCGCGATCCGGCGCACTTGCAGCAGGTAGAGCTCGCCGGCGGCGGTTAAGGCGAACTCGATATCGAGTGGAACGCCAGCGCAATGGCTCTCGATCTCCCGCGCGAGCGCGAGAAAACGGCATACGCGAGGCGAATTGAGGTAAGACGACGGCGCGTCGCGGTGCACGCGTAGTGACTTGTGCACGCCCTGCCCGCTCGTCACGCGGTCGGTGCAGCCCGTCTCGTCATCGAAGTTGAGCACGTAGTACGGAGAGCCATGCACCAGATCGTGAGTCAGGATGACGCCCGCCACCAACACGTCTCGTAGCATCGGCTGCACCAACACCTGATCGAGCGGACTGCCGGTCATCGATGCAACCACTTGCTCGATCGCGGCGGCAAGTGACCACGGACAGCGACCATTGACATTGAGTACGCTCGCGAACGCTCCCGCCATCGAAGCGCGAGCGCCGTCCTCGCAACGTGCACTAGAGCGAACGATCACCGATGCCTGCGGCAGCCGCTGCGCGATGCGCTTAAGGATCCGAGACTTCTGCTCGCGCCATTGCTCGACCGAGAAGTGTGTCAAGTCCAGCACCTTCGCGTTGCGCAGCAAGGGCTTGAGCCGCAGCAGATTCTCGGCCTTGGTACCGAACTCGAACCGCGGGGTGGCTGCAACCCTAAGCTGCATGGTAGGTGTCCCGCCCGGCACTTGTGGCCACACTGCTCGTGGCTAGAGACAACAGTGCCAAATGCTTCAACACGGGGTGTATGACGTAGTAGATGCGGCCCTCGTCCCCGCGCTGGGGCAACATCGAGATCGGCTGCTGGGACATCGCGGCTAAGGTTCGCATCAACAGATCGGCTCGGATCGCGCTGTCGTACAGCCGATCCACCTCCATCCCGGCGGGTGGTGGCGGGTATTCGCGCCGTGTGAGAATCGGACCCGTATCGATGCCTGTCGCCAGAAAAAAAGCGCTCGCAGCGCAGATTTGCCGTTCCAGAATGGAGTAGTAGATCGTCGTGCTGCCGCGATAATCGGGCAGCCAGCCGGCGTGTACGTGGAGAAAGGGAGCGCCGATATTCAGCAGATCTGCGCCGACGATTTCCCCGCCAGTTCCCGAGAACACGATCAGACTTGGGGCGTAGCTACGTAACACCTCCCTCAGAGCCGGAGCGTTGATCGATGTGTCGGCGCATCGAACCGTCGTCCAACCAGCTCTTTGGCATGTCGTCGTCGCCGGCTCGCTCAGATCGGGCAGCACGATCGCGGCCTGCTGCGCCGGCCGTGCGCTGACTTCGACCGAACGCTGGCGAGGTGCGTACAAAATCACCGCGTGCGGCCTCAGATCGCAACGCGCGAAGGCCTGCAGATAGGCTTGCGAGCGCGCGGTGTCGGCGGCGAGCACCACGATTCGACTCAACATGTCCATCGCACGCCCACTTTCTCGGCGAGCAGCGCCACCAGGCGTCGCTCATCGTCCAGAAGTTGCACCAGCACGGCACACTGCGCAACGGGAACACTGTCAGCGGCGGCGGACAAGATGTCCATACATTTGAGCAGCGCATTGAGATAGCTCAACGCAGGCCGCGTATCGGCAGCGGCGACCAGCAGCGCTGCAAA
>Ga0070741_10009281_pt1 | contig 19205 bp, 19 predicted proteins | sample Coa_R1_4_FD_66440 | JGI IMG/M metagenome (GOLD analysis project Ga0070741, IMG submission 66440) | Surface soil microbial communities from Centralia Pennsylvania, which are recovering from an underground coalmine fire - Coalmine... | ecosystem: Environmental > Terrestrial > Soil > Unclassified ...
AATCGTACCTGCAGATAGCTGGGTTCTTGGATGTGGCTGCAGCTGAATCGGGCAATTTATTTTTCAGCGACGTTGTCAACGATATGCAAGTGCCTCTGTTGTTCCGAAACTTGGGCGTGTTTGCGCAGGATACATGGAGATTTTCTCCGCAATTGACAATGACATACGGCATTCGATGGGACGTCGACTCTGCCCCGCAAACAGCCAGTGGCCCCAGCCTGATCGCGGCTGCAAATTTCCACGATCCCGCAACTCTTGCATTGGCGCCACAGGGGACCCCGCCATTTAGAACGACCTACGGAAATATCGCTCCGAGAGTTGGACTTGCATATCAACTGAGACAATCATCAGCGTTCGCTACTGTTGTTCGAGGCGGAGCGGGTGTCTTCTTCGATTTGGCGACTCAGGAGGTCGGAGACAATTTCAACGACTCTTACCCGTTTGGCGCCAGCAATTTCTCTTGCTGCTTCATCGGATCGTTTCCATTAGATCCAGCAACAGCTGCACCTCCTGCCATCACATCTGACTTCAGTTCCGGTGGGACATTCTTCGCTTTTAATCCACACCTTCAGTTGCCTTACACGCTCGAATGGAATATTGCGATCGAGCAGGGATTGGGATCAGAACAGAGTGTGACCGGATCCTATATTGGCTCGGCTGGCAGAAGGCTGATCCAAGAGCAGGAGATAAATGCTCCTAATCCTAATATCTCGTTTGCGACTCTGGTTTCGAATACAGCGACTTCGGATTATGACGCCTTACAACTACAATTTCAGAGGCATCTGTCGCATGGATTTCAGGCTCTTGCCTCTTACACGTGGTCTCACTCTATCGACACTGGCTCAGCAAGCACCCGTGGCAACATATCAAATTTCTTGGTGCTTGGAGAAGGTCAGAACGCAAACCGTGGTCCTTCTGATTTCGACATCCGCCATGCTTTTTCTGCCGGACTGACGTACAGCCTTCCACGAATTGGGAGTAATCGTGCAGGGGCAATCTTACTTCATGATTGGTCGCTGCAAACAGTGCTGCAAGTGCGCACTGCGCCACCGATAGACATATACAATTCAAATTTCTTCACAATTGCTAACGGTGGCGTCGCCAATGTGCGGCCTGACATTGTGCCAGGACAGCCTTTTTATTTGTTCGGAGCGAAGTACCCCGGCGGCAAAGCTTTTAACCCCGCAGCGTTTACCGATCCTCCCACTGACGCGAGTGGTAGTCCAGTTCGCCAGGGCGACTTGGCCAGAAATGCGCTCCGCGGATTCGGAGCCGCGCAATGGGATGTCGGCGTGCATCGCGATTTCCAAGTGTTAGAATCCTTGAAATTGCAATTTCGGGCAGAACTGTTCAATGTTTTGAATCACCCTTCCTTTGCACCGCCAGTCGCTGATCGCGGCCAACAGTCGTTCGGGCAATCTGTTCAGACCCTTGGAACATATCTGAACGGAGGAACCATTGCAGGAAACGTTGGAGGAGGCGCTTTTGCACCGCTGTACCAATTAGGCGGGCCCCGATCAATACAACTGGCATTGAAACTTCAGTTCTGAATATACCAAGAGACATAAGTATGCAACTTGGGGAAAGAGTCCTGACACACTCTTCAATAATGAGGAAAGCTGGCCGAGGGAGACTCTACTCTGGGGTTTTCGTCTGCATCTATGCCATCTTCCTCACCCCAGGGCATTGCGCATCGAAACACCTTGTCACCCTTGACGACCTTGAGACGATAAAGTCCGCCGACAATCTTCAACTATCCCCCGACGGCAACCTTTTGGCTTATGTCGAGGACAATGAGGTGTGGCTTATCAATACTCAGCCAAACAATGAGCCCCGCACATTGGGGAAAGGTTCGCTCCCAAAGTGGTCGCCCGGGGGCGAGCGGTTAGCCTACTACTCCAGCCAATCCGGATCACTGCAATTGTGGGTGTACGAGATAGACTCGGGACAAAGTGAACAAATAACGGACTTCCCAAACGGCATTGACCCCGATCCTTACACGAGACTCCTTGGCTGGACCGATGATCCACTCAAGTATTCCTGGTCCCCCAAAGGCGATGCCCTGGTGTTCGCATCTCGAACTCCAGCCCACGGTTCAACGGCGGTTGTGGACGCAGATCCAGCATCGTCTTTACCAGGAGCGCCCCTCATCCTAACGACGAGAACTCCTCCTGAGTGGACGCTAAGCGGGATTTTTCGCTCAGGTGGATTTGGGGTACCAGCATTCGTGAACGGAAAGATTGATTGGAGCAGGAAATCGATTTCGGTTTCGACACCAAAATCCAACCAGCTATTCATTGTTGATTTGAGATCCAGGGCCATTCGTCAATTGACTCAAGGCGGTGGCGCCTACTTTAATCCCGATTGGTCGCCAGACGGCAAGACGATCGTGTTTGCGTCCAGCGAGGGGAGATCACTCATCGGGTACGGTTCTGGAACAACCAATATTTATGCAGTTGATGTAATGACCATGAAAATCGCTGCGCTGACCAAGGGACCGGGAGATAAGCGAATGCCGTCGTGGTCTGCAGACGGAAAGTGGATAGCTTATCTTGAGAACGAACACTTCAAGCGTCAGACAGTTATTGTTATTCCAAGCAACGGAGGATTGCCTACCGATCTGACATCAGCTTTAGATAGGTATGTCAGCGAGTTTACCTGGGATGCCGACGCAAAGCACATCATCATAACTTATCAGGACGGAATATGGTGGCGCCTCAGCCGCGTTTCACGCGAAACACGCCGCCGCGAAGAACTTGCACCGTCAGATCCAAGCATTCGATTGCACCCGACTGTTTCCCGATCGGGAGACATCGTTTGGGAAGAGACGAACGGCTGCAGCGATGGCTTGATTACATTCTTGCGTGCTGGCGTAGGAAAGCCTCTTGTGGTTACGGATCTTAATCCACAAATTCAAAGTTGGAGACTAGGCAAGCAAGAAACAGTACGGTGGAAGAACCATCGCGGCGATGCTATGCAAGGCGTGTTGATCAAACCAGTTGACTACGAAGAAGGACGCAAATACCCCCTTATTGTGGATGTATATCCGGACCAGGCCAGTGGTTTCAAGGCTTTTCCGATGACTGGAAACCAGGCTTGGGCGTCTCGCGGTTACGCCGTCTTTTGGCCAAACGCTCGCGCCCCACATGTGTGGATGAACCCCTTTCGTTCACAGAAGTTCGATGAAGCTGGGAAAGGATTGAAGGGGCTAATAGTCATGGTAGACGACATCGTGACAGGCATCACGGAGCTAATCAAGGAAGGGGTCGTCGACGGCGATAGAATAGGCGTCTACGGATTTAGTAATGGGGGGGCCGTAGTGGATCAGGTGATTACGAAAACAGCTATTTTTAAGTGTGCCGTATCGGTCTCTGCCGCCGACGGCGTAGACTGGTCACGGCCTTTTTTCCTTCACAGCATGGATCCTCTCGTACCTATGACGGTGGGTGTCTTGCCGTGGGATGATCCTGGAACCTATTCCGGCTTATCCGCTGCGAATCGGCTCAACGCGGTAAAAGTTCCCGTCCTGTTAGCGGACGGGGATGATGATGGCGATTTCCTGTTAAACAGCATCGAAATGTATAACGGTCTTCGGTACCTTGGGCGAGATGTGATATTCCTGCGCTATCCAAATCAGGGCCATGGCTTCACAGGCGCTTCATTGAGGGACTTCTGGCAACGCGAAAATGCGTTTTTCGACGAACATCTAAAGCGCGGAAGCATCAACTAACAATGAGAGGCGCTCGGTCGAGCCACCTGCAACAGCTTCAAATGGCGCCGAACCGAGCGCGATGATGGTTAGTCATTCCAGAATTCGGCATCAGGAACGATCTGTTCAGCTGCTAAACCAGTTTCGGAACTCTGCTTCTTGTCGGCCTGGACCAATTGCTCCGCATGTCCGAGGACGGCAAGATCTGGTTTTGTATAGTTCATTGCCTTTCTCCTTTCTCTTTGCGAACGGTAGGTCAAACACATTCTTTGCTGAATGGTTCATGCAGCCTCCGCATAAGCTTGAGTTGAATCCGGTATGGAAATGACTCCCCGTTTAACAACATCGTTCATCCACAGCTCCAGGGAAAGCGCTTTCAGAAACGAAATAAGATAAACAGGGATGCGGCCGGCCTTAATCTCTCGGAGAGTTGTTTCCAGCCCCTTTGGATCGATGAAGCCGAACCGAAAAGAGAGTCCAGACGCAAGGTTCTCCTGGAACGACCTCCAATTCTTCTCGATAGTTAAAGAAACACATCTGCCTGTGCCGGCTTTCGTTCTTCGATTCTGTATTTCGCTCGGCAAGAGGTCGCGCAGGGATCGCTTCATCAGCGAGCGCCTTTGACCAGGGCGAAGGACCTGATCAATCGGAATCGCCAATAAGAACTCGAGCAAGCGTTGGTCGAGGTATGGATATCTTGTGTCTAAGCGCGATACTGAGGCAAAGCAAATCTTTCGAGACAACGAATCGTAAGTTTCGATGCAATCCCTGGCTTTGGGCGACGTCGTCCACCTTCTCAATACCGGCGCGTACAGCGAACCTGCAAGTCTCTTTTTGCGCGAAATCCGTGATTGAAGCCACGGCATATGTCGCTTTGGTTGGAGAAGTTGCTGGATATCCTGTGGAAGCAGCCTAATAAGCGCTCCGACGACTAAATGCAGCAAGGGTCTCCTGCTCACAAGTCCCCATTTAATTAACTGTTGTCCAAACTCCGCAAATTCAAAGCGTGCGAGCATATCTGCAAGAGCAACTTGGCATTGGAGGGCTTGGCCCTGAAGTTCATCTCCTCCTTCTCCCGATAAGATCACTCGATAGCGTCCTTGCTCAGCAATCTTAGATAATTCTGCCGCCAATTCCTGCCGCTCTCCAAAACCTGGTACTGCTTTAAAACCGCGCCATTCACAAATAAACGTATCGCCAGTTGATGAAAGGGCTACATGATGCCCCTTTCGGTTCCTGTGGTGTTCAACGACACTGATGTATTCGAAATCGTCATCATCTGGCTCATCGCGATCGTAAAAGGAGAATGTGTCAACAAACGAGGGTGCACGACCGGCAGCGCGCACGATGTCATCAGCCATGCAAACAACCGCTGACGAGTCATATCCACCGCTAAGCCCTGCTAACACGGTCGAGTCTGACCGCAGTCGGCAGCGGACAGATTCTCGGAATAGCTCCAGAAATGCCTCCTCGTAATCAGCGTCTTTCTTAAAATGCAGTGCTCGCTCTGGATTGAGAGCCCAGTAAGGGGCCTGCGAGATCTTGCCAGGCTTGATCCGTATGGTGTATCCGGGTTTCACCGCTTGAATTTCCCGATATGGAGTGAGGTCAACATCTGGATATCCGAGAAGGAATCCTGTTATGTAATCATCATTCAGAGACAACTGATGCCCCGATAAAACGAGGCCTGGCAGGTGGCTGCACCACGTTACTCTGTCCGGAGTCGCACTGTAAAAGAGCTTACGAATGCCAATGTAATCTCGAGCAAGGACCAACTCCTGTCCCGATGGGTTCCACATGCTTAGTGCCCAGTCACCGACAAATTTCCCGAACGCGTCCATCTGCCATCGGTCGAGAGCCGCGGCGACAATTGCTGCATCGCTCTTATCGTGCAGTGTATTACCAAGGGCAGAGATCAACTCTTCCCGATTGTCAAGCCGCCCGTCCCACAGCAGAATGCTTCCAGAACTCATAATCTGAGGCTGGACTTCGTCGTGCGACTCCGGAGTGCAGTGACTAGCCTGGAACAGCATTGCGATGGAACCGTTGACATAGATGTTCGTACCATCCGGGCCGTATTCCTGAGTCGCGCGATTCATTTGTTCGAGTGACCGATCGTTCGTCGGCGCCCCATTCAAATGCCACAATCCACCAAGAACACTCATCTTGATCCCTGATTAGCACCGATCCCAAGTCTGATAGAACCGCGTGACATTGCGCCTTTCATTGATCGGTTGACCGCCGACTTCAGTCCAGGCATGTGCCCTAAAAGGTAGTTTCTGCGCGCCAATCACCATTTGCGCCTGAACACCGCAGCTACGTAAAAGGCACGTCGTTATGGCAGATCTCTGAAGGCAAAGCACCCGCTTTGGATAGCACAAACAGGCGTAGTTCACTGCGCCGCATACCGCCGACGTTACTGTAGGTTCGGGAGTCGCTCGCGACAATGGCCACTGTTGAACGAAACTGTAGGTTTTATAAAAATCAGAGCCGAATCCAAGCAAGTCGAATTCGAGTAGTCCGACCAAGGCCTTCAACAACAGCAAATGATGTCTACTAACTCCTAACCGACACACCAACATGGATTGGAATCTCGGTAGCATAAGATCGCGTGAGCGGCTCCGTAGCTCGTGCGAATGCATTAGGCCGTTTTCCTTTAGTTTGCCAACGAATTCGATTGAATCGTTCCGAATGAGCTCACATGGAACACTAGGAAATTGTTCAACCAAGCAGTTGATGATTTCTTCGAAGGTCCGGCCTTCTCGCAGATAGGCCCAGATACGGCTACCGATTGTGTTGATGCTAATGCACAACCCCTGTCGGATATCAAGAAGGACAGCCCCGTCTTGAGTCTCGATCGCTCTGACGAAGGGCGATAGTGTGTTGGCGGTTTCGAGATAGGATGACATGGTCGCCCAACTGTGGAAGAAGGCTTTAGCGGTTATGGCGCTAAGCCCTACAATGTGTTTCCGTCGGATGGACATAAGAGCTGCTGAGTTCCACGTTTAGCATAGTTCTTGCACGTTTCGCACAGACTGTATGCCGTACAGTCAAAGATGATCTCGCCTATTTCGATCGCTACGACACAAATTTAATCGCTGTGTCATTTTCGGAAGATAAACGTTCTCTAAAATCGGATTTGATACAGGCCAAAGAAGCTTTCACATTGTGAGTACCGTGATGACTCGCAGGCCTTCGTCATACCTGTTCCGAAAACACAATATTAGAAAACTCTATCCACTGTAGCGTTGGAAGAATAAGTGGTACGACGGGTCAATGTACAAACAAATACGGTCGATTACACGCGCGTTGCTGTCGTTCGTAGGGCATAATGTGCAATGCTGATGCGCCCCTGGCCGTGCGCGATAGCTGTAACGGTGTCCCTTGACGTCGCACCCAAGAATCGCTCGGTTGTTTGCAGCTCTTCTTCTGTTTTCAGCAGGACTGACATTTTTGTGGTTACTTCGACCTGTACACACGCGCGCTCATTCTGCGATTGCACCAAATGACCCGATAAGCTTACTTAGAGAAGGAAATCATCTTGCTTGGCTGGGAAACTGGTACGCGGCCGCTCCTCTTTATCAGAAAGCCGAGGAGAAGTTCCACAGCGTGGGTGATGTGGAGAATGAGGCTTACGCGCACATCGGATTGATACGCGCCCAGGCCGTTCAAACGCCTTCGGATCAAGTGTTATCCGCCCTGACTGTCGAACTCAAAGACCAAGTCGTCACCCGCAACGTGCGTCTAAGGATGTGGGGCTTGGCACAGAGGGCTTCGACAGAGATTGACATCGATTCCTCGGCAGCAAAGCGCGACTGGACCGAAGTTCGGGATACTGCAACCAAACTCGGCGACCAGCAGTGGGCTGCTCGCGCAGATGGTGAGCTTGGGTTATTAGCCTTCCTTAACGGTGATACCGCAGAGGCAGTGAGCTTGCTGGGCAAATCAATCTTCTCAGCCTACCGCAGTGGTGACACGGCATCCCAAGTTCGCCTACTTTCGCTCCTTGGATTAGGTTTCAACGAGGAGCAGCGCTACTCCGAGGCTCTGACGTTATTCAAGAACGCGATCGATACAGCCAATGGAAACCCTGATAGCGGGTTTCCATTTTTGGCATTCCGTGGACAGGCGGCGGCTTTAGCCAGCCTAGGCCAACTTGATAAAGCTACGCAGGCTCTCGGAACAGCATTGAACGCTGCTCAATCGCAGAATGACCGAGTGCACGAAGCCGATCTTCTCATCGAGGCCGGCAGAGTAGCAATTAATCAGAGCGACCTTGCGGCAGCGGCGACATCTTTTCGGCAAGCAAGCCGAATTGCACATGCTTTAAATCTCTATCGAGATCTCGACGAGGCAATGTTTGAGCTGGCCAAAGTCGAGCGCCAACTTGGAAAAACACCAGCTGCCGTTCGCGCTGTGCAAATCGCATTGAAAGCGAGCAAACGGCTTGGCGAACGCTACTATCTCCCGCGCGATCTTACGGCTCTCGCCGAAATAAAGATCGTCCAGGGCAAGCTCATTGAAGCGGACAAACTCTTTGGGGAGGCCGAAGACGCATTGGACAGCATTCTGCTCAACGAGCACAGTTTTGAAGAGAGCACAGCGAGAGCTGGGTCAATGAGTTCAACCTATTTGGAGCATTTCCGGCTGGCGGTAACCATGGGGAGGAAAGAGCGCGCATTCCAAGTTCTGGAGCGGGTCCGCGGCCGAACCGTCACCAGCAAACTTTCCATGCGCGATCAAGCTGGTGCAAGATCGCCCAGAATTGAGCAGTTGAACGGTGAGATCGCCTCTACCCAACTTGCGTTATTGCATACCGATGACAGAAAACGGCGCTCTGGCCTGATGGAACAATTGCTGGCTGAAGAACGAAAGCTTGCTTTTGAATTGAACGAAGCCGGCTTGCAGCGCAAAGACACTCTCGCCCCACCAGCAAGCCTGCGGCAAGTTCAAGGCGCCTTGCACGGCGACGAAGTCCTGGCCGAATACGTGTTGGACGAGCCACACGCGTTTTGCATTGCCTTGAGTAGGACCGCTGTCCGAATTGTGACTCTTCCCGCAGGCAAGAATCGAATCGATAACCTTACAAAAAGCTATTTATCTGAGTTGAAGGCAAAAGGGATGGGCAAGCAGTCTGCAATGGATCTCTACGGGCTGCTGGTCGAGCCATTGCTAAGCCGCTTTCCTGAGTCGCACCTGATTATTTCGCCCGATGGCATTTTGAATTCTCTACCCTTTGAAGCGCTCAGGACCGATGTCGGGTACCTCGTTCAATCGAAAGTGATCTCCTATACGCCATCTGGGAATGTCCTTTGGCGACTGCGTTCGACCGAGCCAGTCAGAAGTCCTCAACCGCTTCTCGCAGTGGGCGCGGTTGAGTACCGGCTGATGCGGGCGCTCCCCAAAACGTATTCTCCCGGCTCGATTACGGCAACAATTCTCCGGGGATTCTCGGAACTCTCTGGCTCAAAGCTGGAAGACTTGCCAGGGAGCCGTGCGGAGGTGTTAGCCATTGCCCGTATTGCTGGGCCTGATGCCAGATTGTTATTGGGAGAGAGCGCAACTGAAACCGAATTCAAGAAACAAGACCTGCGACGATTCCAGGTAATTCACATTGCTACCCACGCCACAGCAGATCCGCAATACCCTGATCGCGCTGCATTGGTACTTGCGCCAGCACCGAACACAGCAGACGATGGATTATTGCAACTCCGCGAGATCATGCACCTATCACTGAACGCGGACCTGGTGACACTTTCTGCCTGTGAAACCGAAGTCGGCACTAACCAGGGTGAAGCAGGCGTCGTAAACCTCGAGCAGGCTTTCCTGATCGCAGGAGCAAGGGCGGTAGTGGCAAGCCTCTGGAATGTCGAAGACAACTCGACAACCACGTTGATGAAATCATTTTATGAGCACTTGGCCCATCATGAGGATAAGGCCGTAGCTCTGGCTCATGCGAAGCTGGACATTCTGCAGAAATATCCTGATGTGCCACCTTATTATTGGGCTGGATTTGTGATGGTGGGACAAGGTGCCGAACAAGTCCCTTTCGGTAATTGAGAAAAGGCGTGGAGTGATCAGTTCAGATCAAATGCATAATTTACCCAGTCTTCTCCCGGATGACGGAGGCTGATTTGATAACGGCCTGGCGCTAAAGACCCCAGGCTGATTGGTAAATTAAGGACTACACCTTTGTTAGTTGATACGGCAGTTCCAGAAGTGCGCCTGAGGATGGCCCCAGTACGGTCTCGGATCTCGCATTCATAGTCACCCTCAGAGCCTATCGCTAAAAGAATTTGCATAGTGCCACTGGTACGTTGAGCCTTGGCACCCAGTGACTCGGTATCAGCGCCGCGCGTGAATGATGTCGTGCGAAGATCAATCGTTGAAATCGTAGCTGGTATTGACGGAGAGTGAGCGAAGCTTAGCCACAATACGACGAGCACGGCCGCTGCCGCAGCCACAAGAGAGAGCCGTCTGACGACAGAGTGTTGGCCCCTGAGGCCGGAAAGAACATCACCACAGCGTTCGCACTCCCCAATGTGAGCCAATATTTCATCCGCCCTGGAGCTATTCGCAAATCTACCAGCTACAAATTCGCGCAGCTCAACTGTCGTGAGACACGGATGTGTGCTGGCAAATGGTTCAGTGTGGTCGTAAGTGTTCGTCAGCGCTTGAGCGAGTTCGCGCTCAGCTGGTTCCCAGTTTCTTAGATGACGTCTGGCTTTCACAGCCCCTCGAATCTTGATTGTCTCCCGGCAATCATCAGCTTCAGTTGCGCTTTCCGCACATCCCTCCAAAACTTTCTTCGTACGGCTTCGGGACTAAGTCCGACCATCCTACCAATCTCCTTCCAGTCAAAGCCATTGATCCTCAGCCGTAAGAGGCCACGTGCTTCGGGATCAAGCTCGCGGGCCAGTTCCTCGACCAAAAGGCGGCGATCGGCCGCATCACGCCAATCCGGGGCTCGTAGCACTTCCGCCAAATTGCTCGTAGGAACGACGAGTTTGATCCGCCTCTTTTTTGCTAGACGTAATACGGAACGGTAGCTGACCACGGCAACAAGGCCGGCGAAATCAGCCGAGTGTAGAGCAACACCCTTGCTGTCCAAGTACCGGGATACGGTTTTTATAGATGTTTCTAGAAGTTCAGCGGCGTCGTTCGGGTCCCCAAGGAGTTCCTGTGCCTTCGAACAGACCCATTGCCATACCTTGTGTCCTGCCTGCCGGACGTCGGGACGCAATTCACGACCAGTGCGCTCGTCTGTTTCACGATCCCACCACAGCGGAGTACGACCCCGAGAGCCCATGTGCAAAATCGAATCCTAACGTGAAGTCCCAAGGACGCCATTCATGGCTGATTGGCCTATTGTCCGCCGGACATATCCAACTAGCGGCTCGACAATGAGAAGTTTCCGAAAACAGAACGGGGGGGCCGAAGAGGGTAAAAGTCAGGAAGATGCTCATTGCTCGGAACGGAGCGCAATATATGTAAGCTCGCGCTTCTAAGGCTTCCAAATCTGATAAACGGAAACACCTAACGCCGCGGCGATCTTAATGGCCTTGTCAACCTTAGGCGGAAAGCCTTTTTCGGCAGAACATAAAGCAGTTACCGAAACTCCCGACGCTGTTGCTAGTTGACGCAATGTCCAATTGTGCTTTAATCGAAGTTCAAGAACGGAACACACGTCCTCGCCTTTCGCAACCGGGACGGCCTTGGTTGGGAGAATAGGATACAAATCATAGACCGTAACCTGAAAAGCAGCCGCGACTTTATAAGCGTTTTCTAATCTTGCTCCTCGGCCTCGTTCCATGCGCCAAAGGGTGTTGTATGGAATCCCGGATACTTTTGCGAGCTTCTTGAGTGTCCACCTGTTTTGTTTGCGAAGCTCATGGATGTTGTTTTTCAATTCATACTCCCGGGAACCTTTAGAGGGGAGAAGCCCCAACAATCGCAAGATATGTTGCGTATGTCTTTTGGCCTCCTCATAGGCAGCGTTGGCAGCGTACGGATTCGTATGCAATGGAGTGATCTCACAATTGAGGACTTCGCGAATCTAGGTTGGTGGGTCCGACAAGAACAGTTCTCTTTCGCCAAAAACCACGGATTCAGTCCCTGTCTCGCTCGAGGGGAAGTAGACAGAATCGAATCTTCCCAGGAGCTTAACGAGTGTTTTGCCGCTAACATTCATTCGGAGCCAGTGCTCCAACTCGGCTGCCGCCTGCAGACTGCGCATTTCTAGACAGACGAGCGACGCTCTTTCCCCAGGTGCAGACACCTGGAATACTGCAAATTTCGTTTGCGGGGATTGCCGCCGATAGGCAACGACATCGGTGACCTCCACGTGTTGGCTTGGTCCGCAGCTACTCCGACTAGGTTTGCGACTCCACAATCCAAACATGTACCCCACCTGTAGGTGGTACACTTACCGGTTTCGTTATATATTTTTCCACCTTAAGGTGTCAAGACGTGAAACGCTGCGTTTGTGGAAATCACCAACCTACAAGGAGCCAGATACGGAGCCACACATGTCGCAACTCAGGATTCTGATTGCGGGGATATACGCCGATGACCAAGGAGGCATTTACATCAATATGCGAGAGTTTTTGGTTTGTCACGGTATGCCAGATAACCAAGAGCATAGAGAGGCTCTCTGGGCAGAGTTCTGCGCTGTATTCGTCGGCCTTGAGCTCTTTGAACTTCGGGAATGACTCGGCTGGTCTCGGTGCAATTTAGAGAGCCACGAACCCCCTAACAAAATGGGGCAAAACAGAGGATTGCTGTAAGCCAGATCGGTACGGGAGCGAATGGACAAACGTGAGCTGAAAAAGATCGGAGAAGGGTTCTATGCCGACTCGAAGGGCACTGTATATTTCGACATAAACGAGTTTATGACCTCTCACAAACTTCCAGACGAAGCGGAGGCGAGAGCGGCCGTATGGGAAGAGGTAAAAAGGCAGTTTGGCGAAGATGTCATAAGACGACTGGAAGACTGATTTAAGCGTTCAGCCCGTTTCGTTCGAGTTGCGGAACGCTCGGAAGTGAGTGGAACGGGCAGGACTCGGAACTCCTTTATTTGAACCGGCTTGCGGAGTTCCCCCCGATAACTTCACTGTGAGTACCCTTCCTTTATAAAGCCGACTATCCACATTGCAAGTCCAACGATGAATGACAGTGCCCAGAGAGGCCAAGTCAGGACGATAAGCTCCCAACAAGCCCCGCTGCCGCCTAACCGCCAAGTTAAGAGAGACAGGACTGGACCTGCGAACCCTGTAATGGCGAGTAGCTTGCCTATCTGCCTCATGCGCCGATTGCCTTCTTCTTTGCCCACGTCCTCTCCTCTTTGGGGCCCTGAATTTGAACAAATATTCGCTTTAAGCCGGTTGCCTTGAATCAAGCGAGACGACCATTACAAGACCTGAAATAACTCATCGTAGAAGTTTTGGCCGTAGGCCAGGCTGAGTTCTCCGGCTGCCTTTTTCATCTGTTCATATAGGGCGAAGATGTCGAAGCTACCTCTTTGTTCCAACGTCCTGAAACTTGGTGGAGGCAGGAAAGGAAGGAATGCCATTCTTATCAGCCAGCAATGGAGCGTAAATCTCATGCGTGTGACGCTGAACCTGGATTGAATGCAAGCGGTAATCAGCTCAACGCTGGCATGTTTGCGTACGGGATCGGGAAACTGGATGCTCAGCTTTCGCTCGTACTGGGCCCATGCATGGATGATGGCGGCGTTTTCCCCGAGGTCTCCCAGATATTGCAGGGCAAGCTTGATGCGTTTCCATTGCATTGTCCTGAAGTGTTGCCTTGAGGATGTCGCCCTGATGTGGTCTTCAACTTCTGGGTGGAGGAGATTTTGAAGGTCTTCCAGAATTAGACGGCGCAGGAATGGGATAACGTCTCTAAGAGTGCGCTCTGAAAAGCCGTAGATGAATCGCCGAAGCACAAGGAGAAGCAATGCTGGCGCGACAATATAAAAAATGCCATTCCACAAAACTGACTTCATTCCTTCGATCTCTTGCCCTTCAATATTTTGAGGTAGCCCTTAACTTCCGTCATCATTTGGTCTGGAGTCATGGCCTTACTCCAGGCTTCCCAATTTTGCTGTCTTGGTTGCGGGATAAAGGTCCGGAGCCACACCAACACAGCTATGAAATATGCCAGCGGTGGGCCGTACTTTCCAACAGCATTGAATTTTGTTCCGAATCCCGAAAATGAGGTTAAGGAAGCCCAGGAACCAAGGGCCAATGCCGCAAAGCCGGTTACGATTCCAACCGGATAATATTCCCAGTTGCCGACCAGCCATACCAACACGCACATAAGTCCAAATAGCGCGGCTTGGACCCAATTCACTGTTGAGTCCGCCAAACGTACAAAGGCAACTATCCGAGGCACCTGCGCGGGAAAATGGCTGAGCGCAGCCATAATGTTTACAAAGGCGAATAACCCTACTGCGGACGGAAAGACGAGCCAGAACCAGCTCCAGATTTCATAGAACTCATCGAAAACGCAATGGAAGGCCTCATGTAAGGCCAAGAGAGCCAGCATGGCATAAACGATCTCGCTGAACCAGTAAACCCTGAAAAAAGTCTTATATTCGGGCATCACCCAAAGTCGTATTGCAGTAACCGCAATAACGGCCCCTATATAAAAGCAAAAGAACGGAAACTCGCGGTACAGCTTTCGTTTTACAAGGATGGCCAGGAGCCAAAAAGATGCAATTGGCCCGACAAGCCCGATTATGACGTCACGAGTCCACATGAAATGTGAGTGGCCAAGCTTACCCCAGCCACTCACGTGCGACAACTTATCTTCTCGAACAAGGGTTCGGGTAACAGAGAGGTACCGGAACAGTGTCAGCTACTACGGTGGCAGACCCTGCAAGGACCAGCAACCCAATTACGATTAACCTGACTACAAAGGTCTTCATACGTTCCTCCTGAATTCATTTATTGTGTGGGTTCGCTTTACACGAGCGGGTATTCGTCCGATCGCGGTACTTAAAGCATAAGACCCTTACCCCACAGTTCTTATTGAATTCCCAGTCGTTCCAAATGTGAGAATTTTACGTGTTTCATTCGCTTACGGTGCCACATGCTCGTTTAGGCATTCAGACTCTTGTTAGCCAGGAAATAAGTGCACGCAGCCCTTGCCGTAGATGTGTGATACACGTGGGCCTAAAGGCGCCCTAGCACCTTTCTTTCTAAATTTTCTCTTATATGCTTGACACCTACAGGTGGGGTCAGCTATACGTGTGCAGTGCTCTTACGAGGGTCGCTGATCAATAAACGGTTCGGGTGTTACGCCTCGACCGGAAACAGCGGTCGGCCCCTAATTTCGGATTTCAGAACAACTGAAGTAAGAGTGATTGCGTGTTAGCGGGTAGATGTTACCGTATGCGTTCTGCCCGCAACCGATCGGCCCCGAGAGTGGTTGCTCCAAGTCCCGAGAGGCAAGAGAAAGTGAGGATAGCTTGATGCGGTTGAAGACAGTAGTGGCAATGGCGGTATCCCTATTCTTGTTGGGCACAGCTAGCGCCCAACTATCGGCAGTACAGATCGGCGCTGTTGTAGACAACGTACGCTTTGAGAAAGGCACGCGTTTGGCATTCGTGCGTATAGTGAACAACTCAACTAAAGATATTACGGGCTTTAATCTGTCAATCGATGTGACCTACCAGAATGGCCAGCAGTACCACTATGAAAGAATGGTAGATTTGTTGCAATCAATCATTCTGCGGCAGAGACTGGGCCTTGAGGATGACGGCGCACTGCATCCGCAAGGACGGTACGAAGAACGCCTAGATCTACCATCGCGCGGAAGTTCCGACAATCTAGCGATAGCGGTATCAGCCAAGCTGGATGTAGTTGCATACTTTGATGCAACAGCTGACGTGGTAGAAAACGGGGCTGCTCTAGCTCGACTGTCGAGTTTCCGGCGCAACTGTATCATCGCTGACCAAAAGGCCGCTGAGATCATTAATGCTGCCGCAGCTAACCCTGTAACGCCCGACGCTCGTGGCATGGCCGTTAACCAGCTTCGCACATTGATGGAGCAGGCAAAACACAAAAACGGGGATCATGCCTCAGAGACCGAACTGGCCGTAATCATCGCCGATTTGGAACGGAGTAGAAGCGAGAAGGGCAAGTCCTCCCTAATTCAATACGCTAGGGACAAATATGGTGATTCCGAGGCGATGTCCGCCCATGCCTCACTGAGGAGGTCAAGATAAAGCGATGCGTTACATTCTGATTCTGATGACCTTCTTCATGTCCTTAGTGTTGCAAGCACAGCAATGCAGTCAGCCCAATTTCACCTTAGTTTCAGAACAGAGCACGAACAAATTTCAGTGCCCTGATCCCGCTACCGGAATGCTTGCTGGCGTACCAGTTAGCATTACAGACAACTATTCAATTAACTGTACGTACACCTCAGGAAGCGCACAAGCCGGTGCCGGTTCATATTTCTCGGATACCACAACGGTCACTGGCAGCGGACAATGTGGGCCCGTGAGCGGATTGCGTTGTAACCCAATAATGAATATGCACACTACTACTGCAACCGATGCGAGTGGCACAGGCGCAGCGGGGAACAATCAATTTTTTAACGATGCGACGGACCAGACAATCGGCACTTCAGCACAGCCGTGTATTCGGGGATTTACACACGAGGACTTTCACCAGTGCTCGGGACAGGCATGTGCTCCGCCACCGCCACCGCCGCCATCGCCTACGCCGACTCCGACTCCATGTGATAATCCTGACGGTACCCCGGAGCTCCGCTTTGGACACACCGATGGTGAAACTGCTAATCCGTGTGCTTCTCCGATCATCATTGATACGACCGGAAATGGGTATCATCTCACCAGTGCCGCGAGTGGTGTTCTGTTCGATATAGCGGGAACCGGGACACCGATTCGTTTGGGGTGGACTCAGCCCGGATCAGGAAATGCGTTTCTCGTCTTGCCGCGGTCTGATGGAAGTGTCACCAATGGGCAGCAGCTCTTTGGCAATTTCACGCCACAACCTCCTTCTGCGACGCCGAATGGTTATGCCGCCTTGGCAGTGTACGATCAACCCGACCACGGCGGAAACAACGACGGAGTGATTGATCAAAATGATGAAATATTCTCATCTTTGCGCTTGTGGCTGGATGAGAACCATGATGGCGTGTGCCAACCCGAGGAACTTTATACACTGCCGCAGCTTGGGGTTTTCTCAATCAGTCTTGACTACTCGTTGTCCAAACGAACGGACGATTTCGGAAACCTATTCCGATATAAGGCTCGTGTGAACCAGGGCATTCAGAAAAATAGTGATGCTGTGGACCGCAAAGCGTATGACGTATTTTTCGTGACGCAGTAAGTTGCCTCGCTAATCAGTTCCGGGGAGAGAATGGCTTGTGTGGATGTCCCGCAAATCCGCCAAGCCATTTTCGCTGTCTACCGTTTTAGCGGGACCAAGGCCATGGTCGCTTTTGCCTCTCCGTATTGACGTTTCCACCTTTAGGTGTCATCATTCTCAGACAGAACCCGAGAGACTCACAGCCAGAGATGGGATCGTTCGCGGCCCGCTCTTGAACAGAGTTCGCCAATATGTCACCAAGTGTCGAAAAGGACAAGAAAGCCGTAAAACTCACGCCCATGCGCCGGGGCGAGAGCACTCCCGGAACTCAACCGAAGACCTATGAGCTTTCCCTCGACGTCATTCTAGAAATTCGCAAAGCAGCATCGATCTATGGGTCGCAAGGCCGCGCTGTGCAAGTAGGATCTGAGATACTGGCGAGGCTGCCTAAGGCGATATCTGTACCGGAACCCGACCCCGCTTCGATCAAGCGTAGAACCTATAAGCTGTCGCCCCGCACAATTGAACTAATTCAACAGCTAGCAGAGACGGATTACGACAACCCAGGGCAGGTGTTAGCGGCCAGTATGATGATCTTGAAGGTCAAGAAATTGAGTTCGAAGCACTTGGCCGACTCCGACCAGTAGCCAGCAGCGCCACTTTTCCTCCGTGTCTATTACTCTTTGGTCCCAGAAAATACGGAGTTACAGCTTGGCGCTAAGTCAGGGCTCGATTTATCAGTGAACCCTTGGGTAAAATGCCACTATGTCGCCAAGCTTGGCAAAGGACAAAAAGGCCGTTAAGCTCAAGCCGAGGCGTCGTGGTGAGCCGGACACGCCTGGAACTGAGCCAAAAACCTACGAGCTACCATTCGACGTCATTCTAGAAATTCGCAAAATGGCTTCGATATACGGTTCGCAGGGACGCGCGGTGCAAGTAGGGTCGGAGCTACTCGTGCGCTTGCCTAAACCTATCTCGGTTCCGCAGCGAGATCCCTCGTCCTTCAAGCGCAGAAGCTATAAACTTTCGCCACGCACGATCGAGGTGATCCAACAGCTTTCGGAAAGGGATTATGAGAATCCAGGACAGGTGTTGGCAGCCAGTATGAAAATCCTGAAAGTGAAGAAATTAAACTCAAAGTATCTGAGGGATTCAGATCACTGATGCTTCGCTGGATATTCTGCCCGACACTGGATTATAAGGTTCTCTAGTCACTGCCTCTTATCGAAGTATTGGCAATTCTCAGCATACTCTCTTGTGCATTTCGTATTCGGCGAGCGCCTCTTTCCATGCTGCCCGCTGATTCTCATCTAGGCTGTCCTGGTTATTTTGGGTTACAAGCAATCCCGTCTTCCGGATGGCAAAAGCCAAATCAGGAGCCAGACCGGCAGCTTCCGCGATATCTCCCATACATGATTTGATTCTCGCTTCAGCCCCCGGTTGAGGCTTATCCGAATCCGGATCGAATGCGTATGGATCATCAGGACCGGGATCGCGCCCTGTTTCCCTCTTAAATCGTCTCCGTAACCCTCGGATTGCGTCCAGAGCATCGTCGTTCAGCCGATACGCCTTTTCATCTGACATTTCTTGACCCTAAGTCTTGGCGATTCGCATAATGATGAGGTTTGGCTTCAGGACACAATTCTAGGCTACGGGTTCCGCAATAGCCGTAAGTTGTTCCGAGTAGTGCTCAACAAGGGTCTTGGGCGCATTCACGCGTTTCCCAGAAAGCATGTTTTTAAGTTCCAAGGCATTTACCGCTGCCTGTCCTTTGAAATGATTATTCGCGACGACGTAAGTCTTGTCCGTCTGTGCGCCGATCTGGGTGATCCTTTCTTTCCAGCCCTCGAGTTCTCTCGGCTTGTACAGATAGTTGTAACGGTCGTTGCGGTTGTCGGCCTGAAACCACTCTTTGTAGTTGCGTCCATGCAGGCGCACGTAACCGACTGCGGCTGTCACGTGCGTGGTCACGATCAGTGATTTTCCCAATCGTGGTTGATCGATATTGCAGAAGCCCACTCCTTCTTCGGCAAGCCTGCCTAGAGCGTGTTTCAAAAATAGGTTCGGCCTCACCCGAGGTACTTACGAGTGTGAGGTGTAAGTTGTTGAGCTTCTGTCATGAAGAAGCGACAGAAGCTGTTGAGCGACGAACA
>Ga0070741_10009282_pt1 | contig 19204 bp, 21 predicted proteins | sample Coa_R1_4_FD_66440 | JGI IMG/M metagenome (GOLD analysis project Ga0070741, IMG submission 66440) | Surface soil microbial communities from Centralia Pennsylvania, which are recovering from an underground coalmine fire - Coalmine... | ecosystem: Environmental > Terrestrial > Soil > Unclassified ...
CGACCCGGTCGTCGAGGGACGCACCCGTGCCGAGCAGACCGACCGCGCGACGCGGACCGGGGTGCACGATCCCGGCGTCGCGCTGCCGATCCTGATCCACGGCGACGCGTCGTTCGCCGGGCAGGGCGTGGTCGCGGAGACGCTCAACATCGAGGGCCTGGCCGGCTACACGACCGGCGGGACGCTCCACCTGATCGCGAACAACCAGATCGGCTTCACCACCGATCCGGCCGAGGGCCGCTCGACCCGCTACTCGAGCGACCTGGCGAAGGGCTTCGACATCCCGATCATCCACGTCAACGCCGACGACCCCGAGGCGGCGATCTCGGCGATCCGGCTCGCGCTGGCCTTCCGGCGGCGATTCGGGCACGACGTCGTCGTCGACCTCGTCGGCTACCGGCGGTTCGGCCACAACGAGCAAGACGAGCCCGCCTACACCCAGCCGCTGATGGCGCAGCGGATCGCGGCCCATCCCACCGTGCGCGAGCAGTTCGCCCGCCGCCTGGTGGCCGAGGGGACGATCGACGACGACGGAGTCGCCGCGCTCGCGAAGCGGGTCGACGAGGCGCTCCATCGCGCCCACGGGAACCTCAGGGAGTCGTTCGCGACCACACCGCATCCTCACGAGGCGGCCGACGCGGGGACCGTCGCCGTCTCGGGCGGGATCATCACCGCCGTCGCCGCCGACCGCCTGCGCGAGCTGCAGGCGGAGCTGCTGGCGGTGCCGGAGCACTTCACGGTGCATCCGAAGCTCGCCCGGCAGCTCGAGCGCCGCCTGGGAGCGCTCGACGAGGGCGGGATCGACTGGGGCCAGTCCGAGTCGCTCGCCTTCGCCAGCCTGCTCGTCGAGGGCATCCCGATCCGGCTGACCGGCCAGGACACCGAGCGCGGGACGTTCTCGCACCGGCACCTCGTCCTCCACGACCCGTCGAGCGGCGAGCGGTACATGCCGATGCAGCACTTGGCCGGGGCGACCGCGTCGTTCGAGGCGCACAACTCGCCGCTCTCCGAGTTCGCCGCCGTCGGCTTCGAGTACGGCTACTCGGTCGCCGCGCCCGAGGCGCTCGTCCTGTGGGAGGCCCAGTTCGGCGACTTCGTGAACGGGGCGCAGATCATCCTCGACCAGTTCGTCGTCGCCGGGCTGTCCAAGTGGAGCGAGACGCTCCGGCTCGTCCTGCTCCTGCCGCACGGGTACGAGGGCAACGGGCCCGAACACTCGAGCGCCCGGCTCGAGCGGTTCCTCCAGTCCACCGCCCAGAACAACATCCGGGTCGCGAACCCGTCCACGGCCGCGCAGTACTTCCACCTCCTGCGGCTGCAGGCGCTCGACCCGGTCGCGCGCCCGCTCGTCGTGATGACCCCCAAGGGCCTGCTCCGCCTGCGCGAGGCCGCGTCGACCCTGGCCGACCTGGCGCAGGGGAGCTTCCACCCGGTGCTGGGCGACCCGGTCGCGGACCGCGACCGCACGCGGCGCCTCGTCCTCTGCTCCGGGAAGGTCTACTTCGACATCGTCGGCCACGAGCTCCGCGCGGGCGCCGAGAGCGTCGCGGTCGCCCGGATCGAGCAGCTCTACCCGTTTCCGAAGGCCGAGCTCGCGGCACTCGTCGCGTCCCATCCGAACCTGGCCGAGGTGATCTGGGCGCAGGAGGAGCCGCAGAACATGGGCGCGTGGCGCTCCATCCGCCACCGGCTCGAGGAGGTGCTGCCGGCCGGCGTGCCGCTCGGCTACGTCGGGCGCCCGTGGCGCGCGAGCCCGAGCGAGGGCTACCCGACCGCTCACCTGCGCGAGCAGGACCGGATCGCCCGCCAGGCGCTCGGCTAACCGCCCCGGCGCTTCGTCGCGGCCGCCCTGGCCCTGCGCACGGTCTCGGCGGCGATCAGCGGGCCGTACCGCCTCGCGTTGTCGAGCAGGGCCTGGCGCTGGTGCGGCGAAAGACGACGCCATGCGTCGTACGCCGTCCACGCGAGCCCCACGGCACCGGGTCGGCGCAATCTCGGCACAGGTGCATCCTCCCACAGGGACACGTCCATCCGCTGCCGCGCCTACCCTTGGGCGAGCTTCGCCCAAACAATTCCGTTACAATCCCGCACCGAACACGAGTCCCCCAACGGAGGTTCGTATGCCGGTCGAGACGACGTCGCTTTTCAGCCAGGTGATCCAGGAGCACCTCGAGCTCAAACGCCGCAATTCCGAGCTCGAAGGTGACATGCCGCTCTCGAGCTACGAGCTCGAGGATCCGTTCGACAACCATCCTCTCTTCAAGTCGGAGGAGCAGGCCCGCATCGAGGAGACCATGGACGGAGTCGAGCCGGTGGTCGAGATGGTCGCGGCCGGTCATTCCTGGCCTGGCGAAGAGACGCTCGAACACGTCGACGCCGAGCCCGGCCTCTGGGGCCGCTCGCGAGACTTCGACTGGGGCGACTAGCCGCAGGGGGACGAGCGTCCCCCGTTCCCCCGCTCGCCCGGTTCTGACTTAACCCTGCGCGCTCCCTGCCGATGAAGAAGCAGTGTCTCGGCTCGGGAGGAAGCTGCTGGTCCTGACCGCTGCGGCCGCGTTCGCGGCCGCCGTTCACGCGACGACGGCGCCGGCGGCGACCCCGGCCTTCTTCGTCGGGGCGGACGAGGACGCGTTCCTCTGGGGCAACCCGCAGCAGAGCTCCTCCGTCGCGCGCACGCTCGGACTGAAGGCGGTCCGGGTCTCGCTGCAGTGGAAGCCGGGCATGACGCAGGTGCCGGCGACGTACCAGACTGCGCTGCAGCGGCTGTCGGTCGAGTCCTGGGGGATCAGGGTCGTCGTCACCGTCTCCGGCGTCGCCACGGATGCCCCGCACACCGTGGACGGGCGCAACCAGTACTGCTCGTTCGTCGCCGACCTCCTCCGCCAGAACCCCGAGATCGACGACGTCGCGCTCTGGAGCGACCCGAACGACGGCACCTACTGGAGCCCCCAGTTCGACCCCGCCGGGCAGAGCCTCTCCCCGGCCGACTACGAGGCACTGCTCGCGTCCTGCTACGACGCAGCGCACGCCGTCCGCGCGACCGCCAACGTGATCGCGACCGCCGCCTCGAAAGGCTCCGACAAGCCCGGCGCCTTCACGCTCGCCTGGCACCCGCCGGCCGTGTGGTTCGCCGAGCTCGGCGCCGCCTACCGCGCCAGCGGCCGCACGAGGCCGATCTTCGACACGCTGGGCTACGTGCCGCACCCGGCGAGCTCCGCCGAGCGCCCGTGGACGAAGCATCCCGGCGCAGCCACCGTGTCGCTCGGCGACTACTCGACGCTGATGTCCGCGCTCGGCTCCGCCTTCGGCAGCACCGCGCAGCCGGTGCCGGGCCAGGGCTCGACCCGGATCTGGTACCTCGCCCAGGGCTATCAGACGCGGCCGGATCCCGGTGTGACCGGAGTCACCGGCACCGAGACCGACCCCGGAGCGCTGCCCTCCTGGTCGCCGAACGAGGCCTCGGACCAGGGCAACGGGCCGGGACTCGACCAGCCCGACCAGCTCGCGGACGCGATCCGCGTCGCGTACTGCCAGCCGGCGGTCGGCGCCTACTTCAACTTCCACCTCTACGACGAGCGCGACCTCGGCGGCTGGCAGTCCGGTGTCTTCTGGCCGGACGGCCGCCCGAAGGCGTCGTACCAGGCGCTGCGCAGGGCCGCGGCCGAGGTGAACGCACGCTCGGTGAACTGCGGCGCGTTCTCCGCCGCCGGCGTTCCGCCGAGGCCGGTCCCGGTGCACCCGCCCGTCCAGCAGGCTCTGCGCATCACCGACCTGCGCACGGTGTCGGTGGCCGCGTTCGGCGCCCGGGTCGCCTGGCGCACGTCGATCCAGGCCGACGTCCAGGTCTCGTACGGGCTCGTGGACTTCGGCGTTCCCACCGTCTGGACGACGACCGCGGCCGACGGCTCGAGTGCAACGCTGTCCGCGCTCGACTCGAGCTCGTCCTACCGGGTCTGGGTGAGCGCGGTCTCCGACGACGGCCAGCGCACCCAGGCGACGATCGACCTCCGCACGCCCGGGATTCCGCCGCACCCGGTCGCCGCCATCGACCGCTCGAACGGCTCCGTCGTGCTGGACGGGATGCCGTTCTTCCCGATGATGCTCTACTCGGTCTGCCCGTACCAGTACGGCGCCGCGCTCGACTCGGGGATCAACCTTTTCGCGCTGAACGCCTGCGGGACGTTCCAGTCCCAGCTCAACGCCCTGGGCGGCGCCGCCTTCTCGGCCGGCGTCGCCGGCGGAGTCGCCGGAAGCGGCGCCGGGATCATCGGCTGGTTCCAGCGCGACGAGCCCGACGGCGACAATGTCGCGGCAGCGTCGCTGCCGGGGCCGCCGCCCGGCGTGCCGAGCCTGTCGTTCCTCACGCTGACCAACCACTTCTACACGGGAGCGGCCGCGCTGCCGTGGGGCAGGGGCATCTACCCGCCGCTGATCGCGCGCGCGGACGTGATCGGGTTCGACCTCTACCCGCTCCAGGAGTGGTGCCGGCCGGCGCGGCTGGCCGACGATTTCTATGCCCAGCGCGAGCTGGTCGACCTGGCCGGCGGGAAGCCGACGTTCCAGTGGATCGAGGCGGCCAACTGGAAGTGCAACGGTGCGAGCTCGGTGACGCCGGCGACCGTCCGGGCGGAGTCGTGGCTCGCGATCGCCGGCGGCGCCCACGGCCTCGGCTACTGGCCGTCCTCCTGGGATCCGTCGATGAACAAGGTGATCGCCGGCGTCGCCCGCGACGTCGCCCGGCTCGGGCCGGCGATCTACGCGCCGAGCCAGGGCGCGGCCAGCACGCGCGTGCAGCTCAGCGTCCGCACGTGGGCCGGCGCGCTCTACGTCTTCGCGATCAACTCGGGCTGGTCGGGCGTGACCGCCCGGATGACGATCCCGGGGCTGGGCGGCCGCGCGCTGTCGGTCATGGGCGAGGGGCGCCGGCTCAATACGGACGGCGACTCGTTCAGCGACCACTTCGCGCCCATGGCGGTGCACGTGTACATCGCGGCGCCGGCGAACTCCTGATCCGGGCCGGGTCGTACGGCCAGACGGCCGGATCTGGAATCATGGGGTGATGGAGCACGAGCGCAAGTGGGACCTGGTCGATGCCGTCAGCCGGTCGCCACTCCTCGGCCCACCTCGCATCCGCCCAGGGATCGACCTCGCCGACGTCGAGCGACGCTTACTGGCCATGGACGACCTCTCCGCGTCGGACCGCGAGCGGCTGATCGGAGCGGTGCGCGAGCTGGCCGACGTCTACGGCCGGCCCGTCAGCTAACCGAGCGCGGTCGCCGGATCGACGGCGGCGCCGTGGACCTGCACCTCGAAGTGCAGGTGAGGCCCCGTGGCATCGCCCGTCGCGCCGACCAGGCCGACTGCGTCGCCGCAGGCGACGTGCGCGCCGACGCGGACGAGCGTCCGCGAGAGGTGCGCGTAGAGGGTGGTCACGCCCTCCTCGTGCTCGAGCTCGACGACGGTCCCGTAGCCGGGCAGCGTTCCGACGGCGAGGACGACGCCCTCGCGGGCCGCCACGACCGGCGTGCCGAGCGGCGCGGGGTAGTCGATCCCGGTGTGGAAGCGGAGCCCGCGCGGCCCGAAGCCGTCGGTGCCGACCGAGTCGATCGGCATCGACATACGGAGCGGCGAGACCGGGGGAGGAAGGCGCAGCGCGGCCAGCGTCTGCGGCCCGGCGATGCCGATCGGGTCGATGCCGGCCCAGCGCTGGAACCGCTTGAGCGCCGCCCGCGTGTGCGGCCCGAAGTGGCCGTCGAGCGTCCCGGACGGGAAGCCGTGCCACGCGAGCAGGAACTGGAGGCTCGCCACGTCCCAGCCGGAGGTGCCGACCACGAGCGGCCGGCTTCCGAGCGTGTGTTTGCCGAAGCGGCCGAGCGCCTCCCGCGTCGCCGCGGCGAGCGGCGTCGTCGCCCCCGGCAGCTTGCCGACGCCGGCGAGCGTCGCCGGCCCGGCGACCCCGTCGACGTTCCCGGTGTAGAGCCTGTGGGCGGCGAGGCCGACCTGGAGCGCCGCCACGTCGGCGTCGCCGGCGGGACGGGCGACGGCCGGCAGCGCGAGTGCCAGTGCGAAGGCGGCGCCGCAGACGATCCGCACGCGCATGTATTCCCTATCGGGCGGGGTCGACTAACTCTTTAGGGGTACCGCGGATGGGTGGAGCAGGGGCACGACTCCCTCCCAGCCCGAGCGCAGGACCTCGACGAGCGTCGGCGGCGTGATCGTCTGCGTCGCCGCGCGCGGGGCCGCGGCGCGCTCGCCGTAGCCGGCGGGCGACCAGCGCAGGAGTTCGCCGCCCAGCACGAGCCACGGCGCCGAGTCGCGCAGGATGAACGCCCCGTCGGGGAGCTCGTCCGGCCGGGCCCGGTGGATGCGCCGACCGGGCCCGGCCAGACGCTCCTCGTGCAGGCGCAGGTCGATCTCGTCCGCGCCGCGCGCGCCGGTCAGCTCGAGGAACCGGTTGTAGTCCTCGCGCCGGCAGAGGGCGCAGGGGCGGTGGCCGGCCGCGAACGCGGTCTCCTCGTCCAGGAAGAAGAGCTCGGTGAACTTCCCCGGCTGCATCAGCGCGCTGCGGTGCCAGCCCTTGAACTCCAGCCGGCAGCCGATCCAGCGCCGGGTGGCGAACCGCCGGCGGATCCGGCCGCGGTCGTCGTGGAGGCAGCCGCGGTTGCCGTAGACCAGCCCGCGGGCCGGGTCGGCGATCAGGCCGCTCAGCGGCGTGACGCGATTTTGCAGCGGCATGTTCCGTTTTCCAGGGATTTTCTGTATCCTTGCTCGTCCACGCTGGGGTTCTGGGGAGAGGACTGCGGCACGTGCACGGATTCAGACACTACGAGGTTCGCCTACGGCGGAGTCGGCGCCGTCGGTACGTGGTCGCGCGCCGGGCGCTGGTCTCGGCCGCGATCCTCGTCCCGCTGCTGCTCGCGCTGTACGTCATCCAGACGCACTGAGCACGGGCGGGCGCCTGTAAGCAAGCCGTTAAGAGCGGTTTGATCGCCGCTGGTCCGGAGAAAACCGAGGACCTTGCGGGTGCCTCGCGGAGAGGCGGTGTCGACTGGCAGAGGAGGGGCTGTCGGCAACAGGCGGCATTGGGGGCACCCGCACTTGCGCCTCTACAGGTGGAGCGTGCCGGGATCGAACCGGCGACCTCCGGCTTGCAAAGCCGGCGCTCTCCCAGCTGAGCTAACGCCCCGTGCCGAGCCCCAGTGTAGACGCGGTCGCGGCGCGCGGCTAACGTCCGCTGGATGCAGCGGCTCGACGGGCTCGACGATCGGGCGCTCGTCCTCGAGGACGGGTGGCTGAGCGTCCTGCGGTGGGGTGCGTCGCAGCAGCGCTTCCCGCTCTCCGAGCTCGGGGACACGGAGGTCGTCCGCGACGACAAGAAGAAGGTGTTCGGAAAGGGCGAGGAGCGGATCCGCGTCCGGTTCGGGTCGATCGCCACGGCGATCTGGGTGCCTGCCGCGGAGGAGCAGACGGCGCACGAGTTCGCCTCGGCGGTCGACGCCGCACGCGGACGCTGAAGCTCCGGGCTAGGCGGCCCGGTCGAGGCGCTCTTCGGCGCGGGCGCGCTTGATGATCACGTCGCGCTCGCCCCAGCGGAGCTCGGCCCGCGCCATGCGGTGCTCGTCCCAGAGGGAGGCGACGCGCTCCTCGATCTCCTTGTGCTCGATCGCCAGCAGGGCGTCGTGACCCTGGGAGAGCTTGTGGAGAAGCTCGGCACGCTCCTCCGTCAGCTGCTCGATCTCGGTCCTGATCTCGTCCAGTGTTCTCATGCTCACGGAAACGCCGTACCCCGAAGGCGTATTCCTTAACGCCAGGGCCCGGTGAAGAAGAGGAGAACGACGGCGGTTCCGACGACGGCCGAGGCGATCGCGATCGCCTCGAGCGCGGTGTTCACGCGTATCCCAGCTCGTCGAGGCGGTCCTCGTCGATCCCGAAGTAGTGCGCGAGCTCGTGCAGGACGGTGATCCGGATCTCGCGCTCGAGGGCAGCGGGGTCGTCGCCGAAGTCCTCGAGAAGCGGCCGCCGGTAGATCGCGATCCGGGCCGGAAGGTACTCGGGCTCGTCGAACAGGCCGTAGAGGTCGGGCTCCTCCGGGTTGCGGTCCTCGACCACGACCGCCACGTTCTCGAGCCCCTTCGCGAGCGCGGGCGGGAGCGAGTCGAGGGCGGCGCGGACGTGCTCTTCGAAACGGCCCATCAGAAGGTCGGCCGTAAGGGCGCCCGCACGGCCAGCAGCTTCACCGTCAGCGCGCCGAACACGAATCCGCCGACGTGGGCGAAGAACGCCACGCCGCCGCCCGCCTCCGGGTGGACGACGGAGTACCCGCCCTGCCAGAGCTGGAAGAGGAACCAGAACCCGAGGAACAGGAACGCCGGGACGTTGACGAAGACGTAGAAGACGATCGTGAGCACGCTCGCGGTCGGCAGCAGGACGACGTAGCCGCCGAGCACCGCGGAGATCGCGCCCGACGCGCCGAGGTTCGGGACGGCGGCATCGCCCGGCTGGCCCCAGTGGAATGTGACGAGGGTCTGGAGGGCGGTCGCCGCGAAGCCGCCGAGGAAGTAGAAGAGGACGAAGCGCACCCTGCCGAGGGCGTCCTCGACGTTGTTGCCGAAGATCCAGAGGAACAGCATGTTGCCGACGAGGTGGAGCCAGCCGGCGTGCATGAACATCGAGGTGACGGCGGTGAGCGGCCAGTCCTGGCCGACCACCGGGCAGCTGTCGTTCACCTCGCACGGGTGGAAGGCGAGCTGGCGAACCGACCGGTCGAGATCGGGCAGCTGGTAGAAGAGCCAGACGGCGACGTTGGCCGCGATCAGCGCGACCGTGACGAAGGGAAAGCTCCGGGTCGGGACGTTGTCGCGGAGCGGGAGCACGCCTACTCGACGACGAGCGCGAGCAGAGCCTTCTCCGAGTGGAGCCGGTTCTCGGCCTCGTCCCACGCCGCGCACTGCGGGCCGTAGAGGACGTCCGCCGTGATCTCCTCGCCGATGTGCGCCGGCAGGCAGTGCAGCACGACCGCGTCCGGATCGGCGAGCGCGAGCATCTCCGCGTCGATCCGGTGGCCGGCCAGGTCGTGGCGCCGCCGGTCGCGCTCGGCCTCCTGGCCCATGCTCGTCCAGACGTCGGTGCAGAGGACGTTCGCCCCGGCGGCCGCTTCCCGCGGATCCTCGACGACGACCGGTTCCCCGCCCGCCTCGCGCGCGAGCGCGAGCGCCTGCGCGGTCGGCTCGTACCCGGGCGGGGTCGCGGCCATGAACTGCATGCCCAGCTTGGCGCTCATCGCCATCAGCGAGCTGCAGACGTTGTTGCCGTCGCCGAGCCACGCGACGCGTACGCCCTCGAAGCCGCCGAGCCGCTCACGGATCGTCATCGCGTCCGCGAGTGCCTGGCACGGATGGGTCTCGTCCGTCAGGCCGTTGACCACGGGGACGTACGCATGCTCGGCCAGCTCCTGCGCGGTCGACTGGGCGAACGTGCGGATCATGATCGCGTCGAGGTACCGGGACAGGACGTAGCCGACGTCGCGCGTCGACTCCCGCTCGCCGAGGCCGACCTCCGGGCCGGTCAGGTGGACGGCGTGCCCGCCGAGCTGGTGGACGGCGAGCTCGAACGAGACGCGCGTCCGCAGCGAAGGCTTCTCGAGCAGCAGCCCGATCGACCGGCCGGGGAGGAGCGGCTCGTCGACGTAGCGCTTGCGCTCGTCCTTCAGCCGGTCGGCCAGGTCGAGGACGGCCAGCAGCTCGTCGCCGCTCCAGTCGGTGACGCGGAGGAAGTCGCGGCCCTTCAGGGTCTCCATCCGCATGGATGCTAGAGCACCAGTGACTTGACAGTTATACACTTAGGTTTTATGATCCCGTATGAATCAATGCAACAAGGAGGTCTGACCATGGCAACGCTGGTTCGCTGGGATCCCGTCCGGGATCTCGCGCAGTGGCAGAACGACGTCGAGCGCCTGATGGGCACGTTCCTGCGCGGCGCCGCGCAGGGGACGAACGGCGGGGAGCGCTGGGCGCCGCCGCTGGACGTCTGGGAGACCGAGGACGAGCTCGTCTACGCGTTCGACCTGCCCGGCATCCCCGAGGACAAGATCTCGATCGAGTTCGAGAACGGGACGCTGACGGTGTCGGCCGAGCGCGAGCGCACGACCGAGCGGGCGGAGGACCGCTTCTACCGCTTCGAGCGCCGGTACGGCAGCTTCGCGCGGTCGATCGGCCTGCCGGAGGGCGTGACCGAGAACGACATCCGGGCCGACTACCGCGACGGGGTGCTCGAGCTGCACGTGAACAAGCCCAAGGCGCCCGAGCCGCGCAGGATCCAGATCGGCAAGGGCACGAAGACGACGATCGAGGGCAAGGCGAAGAAGTAGCGGCGCTCTTGATCGGAGCTGCGAGGGACAGGCCGAGCCTGTCCCTCGGCGTTGTCAGGGTGCGTCGACGTCGAGCCCGGCCTCGGCGAGCAGCTCCCGCAGCCGCCGCAGGCCGGCGAACATCCGGCTCTTGATCGTGCCGAGCGGCTGGCCGAGCCGCTCGGCCAGCTCGGACTGGGTGAACCCGCCGTAGTACGCGAGCTCGATCGCCTCGCGCTGCTCGTCCGGGAGCTTGCGCAGCGCCTCCTGGACGACCTGGCGCTGCGCGCGCAGCCAGGCCTCCTCGTCGGTCGCATCACCGGTCGGCTGGGCGAGCTCGTCGATCGGGTCGGCGCGGCGCCGCTCCTCGCGCCTGACCAGGTCGACGGCGCGGCGGTGGATCAGCGTGAGGATCCAGGTGCTCGGCTTGCCGTGCTGCGCCAGGAACGTGCCGGCGGACCGCCAGACGGCGAGGAATCCCTCCTGGACGGCGTCCTCGGCCAGGGCCCGGTCGCGGACGATGCGCAGCGCGAGCCCGTAGCCGACGCGGCCGTAGCGGTCGTACAGCTCCCCGAGCGCGGCGTGGTCCCCGCGCGACACGAGCGCGAGGAGTGCTTCGTCCGAGAGATGGCCGAGATCGCGCCGTGATGCCGTCTGCGAGTCGGTCGGTCCGCGGAGAAAATCGGTCACCGTCGCCATGGAGCCTACGTTGTCGTCGCCTGGAGGACGAGAGGTCCGGTCGGCCGCGGCGACCCGCCGAAGGGCTCTGCGGAGACGGCGACGGTGGCGCCGCGCGGTACCTGCCGCGTCAGCACGGCGAGCGAGCCGTGAAGCTCGCCTGCGGGCCTGGCCGCCCCTCCGCCGGCGGTCACCCAGACCTCGTACACCATGCCTGCCGGAGGCGGCGGAAGGCGCCGGGCGACCAGGACGGCTTCGCCTGCCTCGCCCACCAGGAGCGTCGCCTTCGAGCCTCGAGCGTCGAATCGATCCATGCCTCCGATCGAGCCGCCGTCGCGCGACGGGCCGATCGCGAGCACGATCGCGGCGCAGGCGGCGAGCGCCGCCGCGGCGGGCGCGAGCCTGGGGCGCAAGCGCCGCCGGAGCGCGACCACCGGGGCTCCCGTGTCGACCACGCGGCTCCGGAGCTCCGGGCGGGGGACCGGCAGCTCGACAACGAAGGCCAGGGCCGCGGCCGCAACCTGCAGGCCTTCGAGCTCGTCCTCGCAGGCGGGGCAGCTCTCCAGGTGGCGCTCGAACTCCGTCACCTCGTCGGTGTCGAGGGCGTCGAGTGCGAACGCTGCTGCCTCCGGATGGGTCACGGCTAGAAGTAGTAGGGCGCGAGCGCGAGCGCGCCGAGCGAGTACCAGACTCCGAAGAGCAGGCTCGTCACGCCGAGCGCCGGCGCGATCCGGCCGAACGAGCGCTGCATCACGCCGGTCGACAGGGTGAGACCGAAGCCGGTGGACAGCAGCGACATCGACACCGCGGTGAAGAACGCGAACACCGCGAGCGCGCCCGCGGCGATCGCCCGGTCGTGGATCGTCGCCAGGAGGAGGATGCCGACGCCGGCGCTGCCGCCCATGCCGTGGACGAGCCCGACCCCGTAGGCCTGGAGCGGCGACCGGGCCCGGCCGCGGTGCGGGTGCGCCGGCGCGTCGGCGTGGGTGTGGCCGTGCACGTGCCGGCCCTGTCCGTGCTCGTGCAGGTGGAGGTGAAACAGGCCGCGCCGCCAGCGGACGAGCAGCCAGACCGCGAGCGCGACGATCACGACGCCCACGGTGGTCTCCGCGCCGCGCTGCACCGGCTCCGGCAGGTACGCCTTGAACAGGACGACCGGCAGGCCGAAGGCGAACAGCGAGGTGGCGTGGCCGAGGCCCCACGAGAGCCCGAGCCGCGCTGCGGCGCGCGTCGTCCGTTCCCGGCCGGAGGCGACGAGCGTCGACACGGCGGCGAGGTGGTCCGGGTCGGTCGCGTGGCGGAGGCCGAGGACGACCGCGACCAGGGCGATCACGAGCACCGTCGTCCCGTCGGAGAAGTGCGCGAGCCAGTCGTCGAGTCCGAGCATGGGAGTCTCCTCAGGTGACGTGGGGGAGGGCGCGGGCGGTCATCGCCAGTCCGAGGCCGAGGACGACGACCGCGCTGAACGCGGGGAGCAGTCGGATCGCGCGGCCGTTGAAGTCGACGCGCTCGAAGGTCCGCTTCGCCGTCACCGCGACGAGGCCGATGGCGGTGATCGCGCCGGCGAGGCCGACGCTGAACGCGACGATCAGGACGAGGCCGTAACCGACGCGGTGGAGCGAGATCGCCGCGAGCAGGACGACGAGCGCGGTGGGGCAGGGGATGATCCCGCCGGAGATCCCGATCCCGAGCAGGCGGCGGCCGCTGAGCGCGTGGTCGTGGTCGTCCGTGTGGCCGTGGTCGTGGTCGTGGTGCGGGTGGTCGTGATCGTGCGCGTGCCCGTGGTGATGGTGCTCGTGCCCGTGGGGGTGATGGTCGTGGGAGCTTCCTCGCCCGCGCCAGTCGCGGAGCCGCCAGCGCAGCACGCTGAGGCCGACGCCGACGATCAGCAGCGCCGAGACCAGGTTCAGCCAGGGGTAGAGGTCGTCGGGGACGATGAACGACGAGAGGCTGAGCGTGATCAGCCCCAGCGCGAAGACACCGATCGTGTGCGTGACGGTCACGGTCAGCCCGAGCAGCACGGCGTGGCGCGCCGTGCCTCTCGACCCGACGAGGTACGCGGCGACCACCGACTTGCCGTGGCCGGGGGAGAGGGCGTGCGCCGCGCCCCAGAACGTCGCGACCAGCAGCGAGAGCAGGACGAAGCCGACGCTCAGGCGGTCGTGCGCGATCAGGGCGGCGAAGCCGCCGTCGGCGACCGCCCGGACGCCCACACGCTGCTCGAGAGCGCGTCGGGGAGGGAGAACGGGCGGTGCACCGGCGGCGGGTCCCGGCTCGACGGTGGCCTGGGCCGTGGCCACGTCGAGCGGGCTCTGCAGAAGGTTCTTCGGGTAGGCGAGGAGCTCGGAGCTGATCGACGTCGACGGCACGGTCGCCGAGCGGACCCGCGCGCCCGCGGCCGGCTGCACGGTGATCTCCTTCCAGCCGATCCGTCCCGCGAAGTTCGTGTCGCGGTAGGCGATCGTGCTCCGGCCGCCCAGCTCCGGGCCCCGGAAGACCACCTCGAGCCGGGTCGTGCGCAGCCCGGCCTGGCCCGGCGGGAACGCGAGGACACGGCGAACAGGCGTCAGCGCCGCACGGCGGCCGTCGACGGTCAGGTCGAGATGCCGGCCGATCGTGCGGACGAGCGCTCCCGCGTACGCCCCTTCGCCGTCGGCCGCCACCTCGGAGCGCGCCTGGAAGGTCGGGATCTCGGCGAGGTCGAGGACGTAGAGCACGTACAGGCGGTTCCCCGACGGCTCGATCCGGCTGTACCGGTTGATCGTGAAGTTGCCGAGCGGGTGGGCGGCGGCGCTCGCCGCGAACGCGAGCGTGGCCAGCACGGCGGCGACGAGGACGGCGCGCTTCACGACGCGTACCTGCGCGCGACCGGTGACCAGATGAGTGAGAAGTGCGGGTTCAGGGCGAGCGCCCGGGCGAACCAGGTGCGCGCGGTGGCTCGCCGGCCGAGGCACCGCTCGATCATCCCGCGGTGGAAGAACTTGAGCGCGTCCCGCGTGCCCAGCCGGAGCGCCGACCGGGAGTAGGGGAGCGCCTCGGCGCAACGGCCGTTCCGGGCGAGCGCCCACGCGAGGACGTCGTCGCCGTCGATCGACGGCCGCTCGGCGTGCGCGAGCCGGGCCCGCTCGAGCGCGTGCCGCAGCGAGATCCCGTGGTCGACTTGGAACAGCGCGATCTCCAGGTCGGTCTTCACGCCGTTGGCGGTCAGGAGCTTCTCGATCGCGCCGATCAGCTCGTACTGGCGCTGCGCGCGGGCCCGCTGCCCGGTGACGCGGTAGAGGTCTCCGAGCGCGGCGACGTACTGCGGCAGCGGGATCGCGTCGATCGCCTGCCGCTCGAGGCGGATCGCCGCGCCGGTGCGGCCGAAGGCCGCCTCGGCCTGCGCCTGGGCGTCGAGCCCGTAGGCGTAGCCGGGGAAGATCCGGTTGGCCAGCCGGGTCTCGCGGAGGGCGAGCGCGTACCGGCCGTGGTTGAAGTAGAGCTTGGCGAGCTGGACGTGCGTCCAGGCGGTCGGCTCCAGGGCGCCGGTCGCGGCGTCGATCGCGAGCCGCATCGCGGCGATCGCGCCGGCCGTGTTTCCGCGCAGCTCGCGGCCGTACGAGACGCGGGCGTAGGAGGAGAGGTCGGGGCGGAGCCGATTCATCGTGTCGAAGTCGCGGAACGCGTCCTCGTAGCGTCCGAGCTCGACCTCGGCGTCGCCGATCACGCCGTAGTTGCGGGCGACCGTCGGTGCGAGCCGGTGCGCTCGGCGGCCGAGCGCGAGCGCCTCTGCGAAGCGGTGGCGGGAGAGGGCGAGGGAGCCGAGGCCGCTGACGGCGAAGGCGTCCTTCGGGTCGAGCGAGAGCGCGCGCTCGACGGCGCCCTGCGACCGGGAGTAGTAGGCGGGGTCGCCGGTCTCCCGCGCGCGCTGCTGGTACGCGAGTCCGAGGAGGAGCCAGGCGTGCTCGTCGTGCTCGTCGACCGCGAGCTTCGACTGCAGCCCCTGGACGAACGCGGCGGTGCTGGCGTTGAGCTCGAAGCCGGCCTGGAAGTCCTCGACCTGCTGCTCGGCCCGGGCGATCTCGGCGGAGGCGGCGTTCGGCGTCTCGCGGAGGACGCCGCCGAACAGGGCGCCGCCGAGGATCGAGGCGGCGATGACGGCTGCGATGAGAATGCGCTTCTTCATGGCCCGGGAAGGAGAGGAGGGGCCCGCCGGGGCGGGCCCCCGCCCTCGTGCTACTTCGTCGCCTTCGCGTTCTCGTAGCCCTGGTGCGGGGCTGCGACGTACGGGAAGTGGTCGAGATTCGCGACGTCGTTCGCGTTCACGCCGTCGCCGAGGGGCACCTTCTTGCCCTTGAGGAAGCCGGCGACCGCCTGCTCTTCGATGTCGACGATGTCGTCGGCGAGCCGGCGGCCGTTCGGGAAGCCGGCGTTGTCGCCGCCGAGCACGCCCATCCGGCTGGCCTTCGCCGCCGGGGTCGGCGGTACGGCCAGGTTGATGCGGAGCTCGTCCGCGAAGGTGGTGCCGGTGAAGGTCACCTTCGGGATGCCGGTGCCGAGCACCGCGACGAGGTCGTCGCGGCCCGTCTCCGGGACGCCGAGCTTGTACAGCTTGTTCAGCACGGCGGCCAGGATCGGCGTCTCGTAGTACTTCTTGAACTGCGCGTCCTGCGCGGGCTTCGTGCGGTTCCAGAGGTCCTTCAGCCCGGTCGGGATGACGACCTCGTTGACGAGGGGCTCGCCGAGGCGGGACACCTGCGTCCAGCCCGGGCGGACCTTCCCGTCGACGGTCACGTTCTGCCGCTCGGTCGACGACCAGATGCCGATCGTGTGGCTGGGGGTGTCGATCAGGCCGATCGGGATCTGCAGGGCGATCGTGTGGACGTTGTAGCCGGACAGGAAGTCCTTGCCGCCGCCCAGGTTGCCCGTCGTCCCGGCCTTGCGGATCGCGACGAGGTCGAAGATCGCGCCGACGTCCGCGAAGAACGGATCGTCACGCTGGCCGGCGAAGATCCGCAGGCCGCGCTTGTCGACGATCGCCTTCTCCGCCGCGGCCTCGTAGTCCTTGACGCCCACGAAGCCGTTGAAGCGGGGGCCGATGTTGTTGATCGGCGTCTTGCCGTTGGCGAAGCCGCGGTTGTTCCGCCACATCTGCCACGTCTGCTGGGTGTTGCCCAGGAAGTACGGGCCGGTCGGCGTCTTGAAACGGAAGCTGTAGGTGATGTCCGGCTTCCCGTCGCCGTTCCGGTCGATGTGGATGTTGTACCGCGCGGTCTGCGAGAACGTGTAGTAGTTCGGGCCGGCGGCGGGGTCCTCACCGGGGATCCAGTTGGAGACGATGGTGAGGGTGTTCGGCCGGTCCGGGCTGCGGAACGCGTACAGGTCCGTGTTGTCGGCGGTCGGGTCCTCCGAGATCAGCGGTGCCTCACGGTGGCTGGACGCGTGGCCCGAGCCGGGGCCGAGACGAGCGACGAAGAGCGCTGCGAGCACTGCTCCGACGACCGCCAGCAGAATGACTGCCCACTGCTTGCGCATGCGGGTTTGGCTCCTTTCTGACGGCCGTTCAGGTGAGATGGAGGTGGGAGATGGCCGTCGTACGGGGCCTGATTCGTGCGAGCCGCCGGTCCGGTTCGACCTACCCGCGTTGCGAGTCGTCGTCGTGCTCCGACTCGCGCTCCTTCTTCGCCGAGCGGCGGATGAAGTAGCCGAACACGCCGAGCGCGACGAACACGCTCCCTGTCTCCGCGATCAAACCGGGGATCCCGCCGTGCGCGAGGACGAGCTGCGTGTTGGCGATCATCCCTGGCTGAGCACCCAGAGCCCGCCGACGGTGAACAGGACCATGAGCACGAGCATCGGGTACTGCGTCCAGAGCGCCATCTTCGGCGTGCGGAACAGCCCGACCGCCCGGTCGTGGGCGACCGCGAGCCCGACGACGTGGCCGATCACGAGCGCTCCGACCTGGACGTACCAGATCAGGTGCGGGGTGAGGAAGGTGAAGTTCGGCTGGAAGCCCTTCGTGCCGAACAGGTCCCAGCCCCGGCCCCAGGGGTCGGAGAGGAGCCGTACGCCGACCTCGCCCTGGTAGATCAGCAGCGAGAAGTAGTGCGCGATCACGTAGACGAGCGCGATCGGGATCAGGCTGTCGATGAACTCCTGCGAGAGCGGCCGCCGTTCCGCGATCGACTCCGTGCCCGCGACCGCGAGCCGGAAGGCGAGGCCGACGAAGGCGACGCAGACGAGCATCCCGCCGAGGTTCATCAGCTGCCCGACCAGGTCGGCGAGGCTGGGCCGGTCGATCAGGTCGACCTGGACGTCGTAGTAGCGGTTCTGCCAGATGCTCGTCCGGCTGAAGCCGTCGAAGAAGGTCGAGCCGAGCATGACCGCGACCATCGCGACCATCCCGGGCGTCGAGTCGCTGACCGACAGCCCGGAGAAGGGCGTGCGGGCGACGAGCTGTCCGTCCTCCCGGCGGGCGAGCCAGCTGATCCGGGAGAGCAGCATGAAGTCGACGGCGAAGCCGTCGCCGTTCCGGAACCACGTCTCGGTGCCGAACGCCGCCGCGCCCGCCCAGGTGACGACGCTGTAGATCGCGATCGCCAGCGCGAGCGCCCGCGGGTCGGACGGGTTCGAGTAGGAGAGCTCCATCGTCACGAAGGAGAGGAGCAGCACGGCGGCCGGCCAGCGGCCGAGCCGCGCCGGGTACGCGAACGGCGCGCCGTCCCACAGGCCGACCCGTCCCAGCGTCCAGCCCAGGCCCCTGGCCGCCGCCCGCCACGGGTCGAGCACCGACCAGACGTTGCCGAGCAGCACCGAGAGGATCGGCATGAAGATCCAGAAGTAGACGTAGACGAAGGTGGGGGTGAGGTTGACGCCGCTGTCGTTGCGGCCGACCAGCGCCCCCAGCCAGAGGAACGCGAAGGCGCCGAAGGAGAGCGCGCCGAGGGCGACGTGGAGCGGGGTGGAGAGCAGGACCCGCTGGAGCCCCGCCGGCAGGGGTCGCCCGTCGCTCCGGGCGGCCAGGACCGGCTTCCGCCAGAGGAACGCCAGCCCCGCGAACGAGACCACGAGCACGGCGGCGGCGCCGTAGTAAAAGACGTACCGCGGGACCGGGAGGTCGCGGATCCCCCCGATCCCGTGGGCCAGGATCCAGGTCACCGGACCGTGAGCGCGACGATCTGGAGCTTGCGGCTCTCGAGCTCGGCCTCGAATTCACCCTGGATCGTCGCCGCGAACTGGATCCGGACGGTGCCGCCGGCGTCGACGTCCTTGTGCAGGTCGTAGCCGTGCACGTGCACCTCGTCGGCGACGTCCGAGTGGACGACGATCGCGACCTCCTGGCCCTTCTTCGCGGTCGCCCGCTGGATGCCGCCGACCGGCTTGCCGCCCTTCACCTCCACGTCGATCGTCACCGGCGCTCCGGTCGTGGCCGACGTCGTCGCGGACGCAGTGGTCGTGTCCGGGCTCGAGCTCTTGCCGCCGCAGCCCGCGAGCGCGAGTACGCCTGCGGCGAGCAGGAGCGGAATCGTGTACCGCATCGGAAACCTCCTTGGTCGAGTGCGTGCCGAGTCGGCGAAGCGCTCAGCGTGGAGGTGCTCGCCCGAGTCGATCGAAGGCGAGCGCTGCGGGGGCGAACGACGTGTGCGGGGCGGCCGGCGCGGTCGAGACCCGGCGGAGGGCGACGACCGGCTGCACGCCGAGGGCGCGAACCGCCCGGTCCGCCACGCCCACGAGCGCCTTCGCCGCCAGGAACCCGGCGAGCGCGATCGGGGCCTGGGCGGCGAGTCCGGCGAGAACGGCAGGCTCGAGAATGGCGTGCGCCGGCAGGCCGGCGACGAGCCGCTCGATCAGCTCCTGCGCGAGGAAGGCGATCGGCGGGACGACCGCGAACGGCCAGGCGGCCGGCCGCCCGGCCAGGCGCCCGGAGACTCGCAGCGAGAACGCGAGGACCAGGGACGCGACGCAGAGCGCGAGGAACTGCGGGGCGTACCCCAGGTAGCCGTGGGCGAGGGCGTCCTGCCTGCTGGTGCCGGCGATCGCGTATCCGGCCGCGTGGCCCGCGAGCGTCCCCGTCGCGGCGAGCGGCAACGAGAACGCGAGCAGCGCACGCTTCCTCACGCCTGGAGCGTACGCGACCCGGAGGTAGAGTTGCACCCGTGACCCGGTTCCACGACGCCGTCAACGAGCAGATCGCCAACGAGT
>Ga0070741_10009284_pt1 | contig 19199 bp, 15 predicted proteins | sample Coa_R1_4_FD_66440 | JGI IMG/M metagenome (GOLD analysis project Ga0070741, IMG submission 66440) | Surface soil microbial communities from Centralia Pennsylvania, which are recovering from an underground coalmine fire - Coalmine... | ecosystem: Environmental > Terrestrial > Soil > Unclassified ...
GGTGTAGCGTTGACTGCCGCTCGGGTTCAATCCATCTTTGACCAGCGTCGCAGTGTGGCAATGTGGACAAGTTGGCATAACCCCAGTTTTATCTCATCCGTTGATGTTTAGTCAATCCCTTATATTGGAGAACAATGGCAGAACTTGACCTCGTAAAAACAGAAATGTTTTACCCGCGTCTGGGTGGACAACGCGAGCCGCTATCCCAACAGGTCGCGGAACGGATTATTGACCTGATTGCCAGCCGAAATCTCCAGCCGGGGGACATGCTGCCCTCTCAACAGGAGCTCTGTGAAAAGTTTGGCGTGAGTCGAACCGTCGTCCGGGAAGGGTTACAGGCATTGAGTGGAATGGGCGTTATTCGCATCAGCCAAGGGGTGCGCGCCCAAGTCGTCGAAGCCGACCCCGCCGCGCTCTCGGCAATGCTCCGCATCTCGGCTGGCGTTGGGGAAAAAGGTTTAGATAACCTGATGACGGTACGCGAGATTTTGGAACCCCAGATCGCTGCCCTCGCCGCAATTCGCGCGACGCCAGAACACATTGCGCGGATGGAACACGCCATTGAAGCGATGGACCAGAATCAGAACAACCCCGAACAATATATTTTTCACGATAATGAATTTCATCTCGCGCTTGCCGAAGCGACGGACAATGACATTCTACCGCGCATCATTCATCCGATTGTGAATTTATTGCAAGATATGCGGCGGGTGACAATGACCGTTCATGGCGCAACGCGTCGCGCACAAGAGTATCACCGCGCCATTCTCGACCAGGTGAAACACCATGATTCAGTCGGTGCTGCCGAGACCATGAAGGGACACCTCGCCCAGGTTCGCGGCGAGCTGGATATGGCAAATAGTGCACCGTTGGATGCAGATTGAGCCTATCGAATCCCCAAAAAGGAGTCGCGATGTCCGCTATGCATATTGCTGCTGAAAAGACCGACCCGATGCTTGCCATGATGGAGGAAGCGCAACAATATATGCCCGGTGGCGTTTCTGCCAGTGGGCGTTTTAATCCTTCCATCGGACATGCGCTGTACGTCAAAGGTGGGGAAGGCGCGCGGCTGTTTGGCGTTGACGGCAAAGATTACATTGACTTTAACCTCTCGCACGGCGCGACGTTTTTAGGGCACGGTCATCCCATCATCAAGCAAGCCGTCCAGCAAGCGATGGACATTGGCGTATATGCGGGCTATGAGACCGAGTATCACACGGCGCTTGCGCGCGCTGTTGTGAATACGATTCCGTGCGCCGAGATGGTGCGCTACGCTAACTCTGGTTCGGAGGGCACGTTAACCACACTGCGTATGGCGCGCGCCTATACGGGGAAAAAGAAACTCCTCAAGTTCTGGGGTCATTTTCACGGCTTGCACGATTACGTACTGTACAACGCGCACTCGCCGCTCGAACCCCGTCACGATACGAATCCATATCTGCCCAGCTTGGTGGAATCGGCGGGCGTTCCTTCCGAATTGGATGATTTAGTCATCGTGATTCCGTGGAAGGATGAAGCGGCGCTGGAACAGGCAGTGCGCGAACATGGGCATGAGATTGCGGCGATTATGATGGAGCCAATCAACTATAACCAGGGTGCAATCTCTGCTAGCAAAGAATACATGCAGTTTGTCCGCGACATTGCGACGCGCAACAACATTGTCCTGATCTACGATGAAGTGCTGTCGGCATTTCGCACGGGCCCGGACTGCGCGCAAGGGTATTACGGGGTGACACCCGACTTGTGTGTGCTGGCCAAGGCAGTTGCTAACGGTGCGCCGATGGCGATTATTGCAGGCAAGGCCGACCTCCTCAATACCTTGACCCCGGTCGGCGATGTCTTGCACAGTGGCACGTATGTTGGAAACTTAGTTTCGGTCATGCTCGCGCTCGCCTCGTTCAATGCCGTGAATCAACCCGGCTTTTATGACCCGATTTACGACAGCGCAACCTATCTCTACAAGAGCTTGAATGACCTGCTCGCGCAATACAAGATACGCGGACGCGCACAAGGACTCGGCGCGCGCTTTGGTTTGTTCTTTGGCTTTACCGAGCCAGTGGAAACGTTTGAAGATACGTTCAAGCATGACGATGCGATGGCGGGGCGCTTCATCGCCGCCTGCGCCAAGCACGGCGTGTACTTTCACAGCTACGGCAAACTGGTGCGCGGCCATCACGGCATTTCCGCATCGCACACGCGCGAAGAAATAGATACGGCGTTGAATCGAATTGAAGACGCACTCCAAGAGCTGACAGCGTGAGCGACACGATGAAGAACGCCGAGATATTTCGTTATGCCCAACTCATCGTGAACCAGTGCGCCGGAATCAAGGCGGGCGAGCAGGTGCTGGTCGTGAGCGATACACTCGCCGACCAAAGCATTACGCACGCCATCGTCGGCGCGGCGCTCGCCTGCGGCGCGGAAGCGAGCGCGATTGTGTATGCCGCGCGCAAGCAGAGTCCCCACGAGCCACCCCCGGCAGTGGTCGAAGCGATGAAAGCCAGCGACGTCGTTTTTCTCTATACAGGCGCATCGCTCACTCATTCCAGAGCGCGGCGCGCCGCACAGCAAGCAGGGGCGCGCGTAATGGTGATGGCAGGCGTGAATGAAGATGTTTTTCTTCGCACGGTGCCGGTGGACTTGGCGCGCGTGGCTGACCTCACTGCTCGTCTTGCTAAACGTATTGAAGCAGCACAAGAAGGACGCATCAAGACCGCGCTCGGTACAGACTTGACCATGCGGCTCGGCAATTCGGTTGTGATCATTGATGGGTTGTGCCTGAATCGCGCCGAGATTGATTTTGTTCCCTTTGGCTGTCTCGTGAATGTGCCGCAAGCGGCGAGCGCACACGGCACCATTGTCGTAGATGGTTCAGTTGGCTCGCTCGGCATTGTTTCCGCGCCGATTACATTGACCATTAAAGCTGGTCGCATTGTGGATATCCAGGGCGGGAAGGATGCGAACCGTTTGCGTAATTTGCTTGCTTCCGCAAATGACCCGAATGTGTACAACTGTCCCGCTGAATGGGGCGTTGGGACGAATCCCGGCGCACGGTTGATTGGAGTAGAGCCAACTTTTGAGGGCGAACGCGTTTATGGTTGGACGCACGTGGCGCTCGGCAACAATGATGTGTTCCCCGGCGGCAGCGTGCGCGCCCCGTTACATCTCGACGCCATTATTACTGACCCCGTGATTGAACTCGATCAGCAAGTAATCCTCGCCGACGGAGAGTACAAACTCTGAATGAGGGACATGCTATGGAATTAAGCAAAGAGAAGTTGCTAACGATGTATCAGGACATGTTGACCATTCGCCGCTTTGAAGAAATGGTCTTTGAGACATACCGCAACGGACAGATTCGCGGCATCGCGCATCTGTATATCGGCGAAGAAGCGGTCGCGGTCGGGGCATGTTCGGTCTTGCGCCGTGACGACTATATCACCAGCACGCATCGCGGGCATGGGCATTGCATCGCCAAAGGCGGCGACGTGAACTTGATGATGGCGGAGCTGATGGGCAAACGCACCGGCTATTCCAAAGGCAAGGGCGGCTCGATGCACATTTTCGACCGGGAGGCAGGCATTCTTGGCGCGAATGGGATTGTGGGCGGTGGAATTGGGATGGCCGTCGGCGCGGCGCTCGCAATTAAAAAGCGCAAGACCGACCAAGTCGTAGTCGCCTTTTTTGGCGATGGCGGCGCGAATCAAGGCGTGCTGTACGAGGGCATGAACCTCGCGGGCGTCTGGTCGCTGCCCGTGATTTTCCTCTGCGAGAATAATCACTTTGGCGAGTTCACGCCCTATCGGACAGTGACGAGCGGCGAGAGCATCGCGCTACGTTCAACCGGCTTTGGTTTCCCCGGTGTGCGCGCCGATGGCAATGATGTGTGTGATGTCGCGGAAACGGTCGGACAAGCGGTGGAACGGGCGCGTCAAGGGCAAGGTCCAACGCTGATTGAATGTGTGACATACCGCTATTTCGGTCATCACTCGGGTGACCCCGGTGTGCGCTATCGCAGTAAAGAAGAAATCGAGCAGTGGAAAAGCCGCGACCCGATTGAAAGCCTCGGGCGGACGCTCATGGAAAATTGGGACGTATCGGCGGACGAGTTTGAACGGATAGACGAGAAGGTGACGAACAAAATCAAAGAGGCGGTGGAGTTTGGATTAGAATCGCCGCTGCCCGACCCCAACGAGGTAACTGCGGATGTCTACGCCTAACAGACAACTGACCATTGCTCAAGCCATCCGTGAGGCACTGCGCGAGGAAATGCTGCGCGACCCTGAAGTGTTTTTGATGGGCGAAGAAGTGGCCGGACATGGCGGCGTGTTCCAAGTCACGGTAGGCCTGTTGGATGAATTCGGCCCCGAGCGAGTTACCGATACGCCGATTTCCGAAGCGATTATTGTCGGAGCAGGCATCGGCGCGGCGATGCTGGGAATGCGGCCTGTTGTGGAAATCATGTTCGGCGATTTTTCGATGCTTGCTATGGACCAGATTGTGAACCAAGCCGCCAAGCTGCGTTATATGTCCGGCGGCAGAATCAGCGTTCCGTTGACCATCCGTACAACGCTTGGCGCGGGGCGCTCTTCCGCCGCGCAACATTCGCAATCGCTCCAAGCCATCTTTGCTCATATTCCCGGACTGAAAGTGGTCCTCCCTTCCACGCCGTATGACGCGAAAGGACTTTTGAAAACCGCGATTCGTGACCCCGATCCGGTGATTTTTATTGAAGACAAAATGTCTTATAGCGAAAAGGGCAATGTGCCGGAAGAAGAATACCTCATCCCCTTTGGCGTCGCCGACATCAAGCGGCACGGCAAAGACATCACCGTGATTGCGACTTCGAGCATGGTGCCAGTCGCGCTGGCAGCGACGGACACTTTGGCGCAGCAAGGCGTGGACGCGGAAGTGATTGACCCTCGCACACTCGTGCCGCTGGATGCACAAACGCTTATCACTTCAGTGAAAAAGACGGGACGAGCGATCATCGTGGATGAAGGTTGTTTAGGTTATGGTGCGACGGCGGAGCTCGCCAGTGTCGTTGCCGAAGGAGCATTTGACTATTTGCAAGCACCCGTCAAACGATTGGGTGCGATGAATGTGCCACTGCCGTACAGCCATCCTCTGGAAAGTGTAATCATCCCGACCTCCAAACAAATCGTCGAGCACGCTCTCGCTTTGTTAGCTTGATAGCAAGAATCCTCATCGCCCGTTTTCGGAGTTTTTCTGGAGTAAACGAATATGCCTGTTCCCGTAGTCGTGCCGCGCATGGGGTTGACCATGACGGAAGGAACCGTTGTGCGCTGGCTGAAAAAAGAGGGTGACCCTGTGACCAAAGGGGAGCCGGTGCTGGAGCTGATGACCGACAAGGTGACGATGGAAGTCGAATCGCCCGCCACCGGCATCTTGTCCAAGGTGCTCCATTTTGAAGATGCGGTTGTGCCGGTCGGCGAAGCATTGGCATTTATCGCAACGGCGGAGGAAGCTACTGTGTCCGCGAAACAGCCCACTCCATCCACCGACTCAATCAAAGCGACGCCGGTCGCGCGACGTATGGCGGCAGAGCACAAAGTCGAGCTGGAAAAAATCAAAGGAACCGGAGACGGCGGAACCATCACCAAAGAAGATTTAGCCGCCTACATTTCCAATTCACAACCGCGTCCACAATCGGATTCCGCCGAACCTGTCCGCGCCTCTCCCGCCGCGCGGCGCGTCGCACGCGAGCTCGGCATTGATTTAGCCACACTGACTGGCACGGGCCCCGGAGGACGCGTAACAGAAGAAGACGTACGCCGCGCGGCGCAACCGCAAGCTGCCACCCGATCACCGGAGCCGGTTACGATTGAGCCGATACCCCAGCCCAAAGTTGAACCTATGGTATCGGGCATTCCAATCACATCTACGATGCCCGTGCGCGGGATTCGGCAGGTCATAGCCGAGCGCATGACGTTGAGCTTTCAGACAACGCCCCATTTTTATCTCACTGTGGAATTGGATGCGACGGCGCTGTTGGATATGCAGCGCCGTTTGAAAGCGAAAGCGAGCGAAGCGGAGCCGCCAGTGACCGTGACCGACCTGCTCGTGAAATTCGTCGCGACGGCGCTGGCAGAGCATCCCTTTGCCAATGCAGGCTGGAAGGATGGAACGATTGAATTCTATGGGCAAGTCAATATCGGGATTGCAACCGCAACCGAGCAGGGGCTGATTGTGCCGGTGATTCGTGGAGCCGAGCACCTGAATCTGCGAGGGATTGCGAATGCGCGGCAAGAGCTCGTGAACCGCGCCCGCACGGGAAAACTGACGCTTCGGGATGTCTCGGATGGAACATTCACCATCAGTAATCTCGGCATGTACGGCATAGACCTATTCTCTGGCATCATCAATCCGCCGCAGAGCGCGCTCTTGGCAGTAGGCAGAATCAAAGATCGCCCGTACGGAGTCAACGGCGAAATTCGGCTGCGTCCAACCATGTTCGTCACGCTTTCCGCCGATCACCGCGTGATGGATGGAGCGCAGGCGGCAATCTTGCTGCAACGAATCAGCGAGCTGATTGAACAACCTGCCTTGCTTGTGGTTTGAATCGAAGGACGGAGGTGAGCATGAATTAAGAACAAGTACAAGTGACCAACTGTATCTTGTATTGAATGGAAAGGAGCATGAAAAGGAGGAGATATGAAACGTTTAATTCTTCTACTGGGGGTGCTGTGTCTGGCGCTGATGGCAATGAGCTGCGCGCCAGTAACGCCCGCCGCGCAACCGACGAGCGCACTGGCGCAACCCACCGCCGCACCTGCCCAGCCGACCGCCGCCGCGCAACCCACCACCGCCGCAGCAAAAACACCCAAATACCACCGCTTTGGGTTCTTGGTTTTGCAATCCGGTACGAAACGCTACTTTGGCGCGGATGTCCCCAACTTTACCCAAGTCGCGAAAGATGCGGGGTATGAGGTCATCGCGCAATCGGCGGAGAACGACGCCAAGACGCAGGTGAGCCAGGCAGAGAACTTATTAACGCAAGGCATTGACGTTTTGGTGCTTCAGCCGGTGAACAACGAGACCGCGGCGGGCATCGTAACGGAAGCGAATGAGGCAGGTGTGCCGGTCATTTCTTATAATGACCTCGTTTCCAATGCGCCGATTGTGGCGTTCGTCGGACGCGACCCCGAGGTCGGCGGACGCGTGTCGGCAGAAGCGGCGCTCAAGGTGCATCCCACCGGTAATTACGTACTCATCAGCGGCGACCCCGGGCAAACCGTGGCCACCGGGTTTATGAAGGGATACAAAGCCGGGCTGGATGAGGCGGTCAAAGCGGGCAAGGTCAAAATTGTCGCGGAGCAGTTCGACCCAGAATGGAAAACGGAAACGGCAGTCTCGATCATTGAGAACGCATTGACCCAAAACAAGAATGATATTCAAGCCGTTCTGGTCGCGTACGATGCGATGGCGTTCGGCGTAATGGATGCGCTCAAGGCGCAGGGCTTGGAACCGGGCATCGGACCGAATCAGGTGTTTGTGACGGGACAAGATGTGCTGGAAGGCGGGGCGCAAGCGATTGCGGAAGGAAGGATGGGCGGCAGCGCGTGGGGCGAATTCGGCGAAATGGGCAAGCGCGCGGCAGAAACGGCAATCGCTGTTGCGGAGGGTCGTGATTTCAAGTACGACTCGATGATTGATAACGGCAGCGGCAAACCAATCCCTTGGGTGCAAGCGCCGATTTATCTTGTCACCAAAGATAATCTGGCGGAATGGGCTTGCAAGAATCCCTGGTGGTTGACGATTGACACCATCTACAAGAACATCCCCAAGGATCAATGGCCCAAGTGCCCCTAGACGCCATCTTGGACGAAGGATAGAATGTTCTGGACCGCCGTCGCACAGGCGGCGGTCCTCCCCTCTCGCACTCTTTATGAACGCCCAGCCCATTTCAGTTGACTCACCACGCGCAGAACGTACTTTAGCCGAGCCACTCGTGCGGCTTGTCAATTTGAGCAAGGCGTTTCCTGGGGTCGTCGCGGTATCCGAAGTGAACCTCGATATTTATCCCGGTCAGGTGATGGGGCTAATTGGACAAAATGGCGCGGGCAAGTCCACGCTGATTCAAATTCTCGCCGGCGCGCATCCCTTTGGCAGTTATCAGGGACAAGTAATAGTCGGAGGTCACGAACTGCGCGCGGCGACGGTCGCCGATGCAGAAGCGGCAGGCATTGTTCTCATTCCGCAAGAAGTCAACGTAGTAGGCGACCTGACGGTTGCCGAAAATATTCTTCTGAACCGCGAACCGACGCAGTTTGGTTTGATTGATTGGGAACTTCTCTATGCCCAGGCTCGCTCGATTCTCAAAAATTTTGGACTCGATGTAAATCCATCAGCAAAAATGGCGAGTCTCGCCATTGCGACGCGTCAGCTCGTCATCATTGCCAAAGCGTTGTACCGCAACCCGCGCGTACTCATCTTGGATGAACCGACGGCTTCGCTCACCGATGTCGAAGCGCAGCAGCTGTTTGAGCATATTCGCGAGCTACGGAAAACCGGGGTGGCGTGCATCTTTGTTTCGCACCGCCTCGCCGAAGTGTTTTCGATTGCAGATCGTGTTGTCGTCATGCGCGATGGCAAGATTCAGGCAGACCACGCCGTCGGGTCAACGACGCAGCCGCAAGTGATTTCAGAAATGATGGGGAGCGCGCTGGCGCAGGAACTTGCCTCGTCCAAAGGACGTGAAAGCTACAGCCGTGCGGCGATAGCGTTGCGCGTGGAAAATCTGAATGTGTATGATGGAGGATTGGGCATTCGTCCGGTGGTCGAGAATCTCACGCTGGAACTGCATCAAGGCGAAATCTTAGGAATGTTCGGCCTGGTCGGGGCAGGCTGCACGGAAGCGGTCAAAGCCATTTTTGGAATTTGGTACGGCGCATGGAGCGGAAAAATTTACATCTATGAGAAACTTGAAGCGATTCAACATCCGCTGCAAGCGATTCAGCAGGGCATTGGGCTTTTAACCGAAGACCGACATGAAGGCTTGGCGCTCAATTTGAGCGTGCAAGAAAATATCGCGCTGGCAAGCCTGCCTGCGATGAGCTCACGTAGTGGCTTTCTTGATTTAGAAAGTATGCGCCTCACCGCGCGGCAGTATGTAGATCGCTTGAATATCAAATTGATTTCCCTGGATACAGCCGTCGAAACCTTGAGCGGCGGTGGACAGCAAAAGGTAATGATTGCGCGCTGGCTCGCCGCCCACGCGCGGATTCTTTTGCTCGACGACCCGACGCGCGGCGTGGATGTTGGCGCGCGGCTGGAAACGCATCGCATTCTGGATGAGCTGGCACAAGCGGGACATTCGATTTTGATGATTTCATCCGACGCGGAAGAAGTGCTCACGGTGTGTGACCGCGTACTGGTCATGCGGCGCGGGCGCTTGGTGGGTGAATTCGCCGCGCACCAGATGAGCGGGGAGCAATTGGTACATATAGCGGCAGGAGCGGAATAACCAATGGAAAACGCGCAAGGGTCTGTCCCTCCTTCAATCGCGACGCTGGAGAGTCCTCCGTGGACGACACGGGTATTCGGCATGGTTCGCGGGAAATCGCTGCGCAGCTATTCGCTCGTGCTGATTGTGCTGGCCATCTGGATTGGATTCCAATTTCTGACCGGCGGTACGTTCCTTACACAGCGGAACTTGGGCTTGCTCGCGCTGCAAACCTCTATCACGGGCATTTGTACCGTCGGCGCAGTGATGCTAATTTGCTGCCGGAACTTTGACCTTTCCATCGGCTCGGTGCTCGAAGTCCTCTCGATGGTGATTGCGATTCTGATGATTCGCCAGAGCTGGGGCCCGCTGCCGACGGTGATTGTCGTCATGGTCATTGGTCTGGCGATTGGAGCGTGGCAGGGCTGGTGGGTCGCACGCTTGGGAGTACCGTCGTTCATCGTGACGCTGGCGGGGATGCTGTATTTTCGCGGGATTGCGCTAGCGCTCTCGAATGGTGAAGTGATTGCGCCGATTCCCAAGACGTTGGGATTTCTGGCGACGGACTGGCTTGACCCGCTTCTCTCGATTATTCTCCTCGGGATTGGATTTCTTGTTATCGCCGCGTATAACGTCTATCGCGCGTACCGCGCCCAAAAATTAGGATTGATTGACCGCATTGCACCGACCATATTTCAATCGCTCGCGCCGATTGTTTTGTTTGTGCTTTTAGCCGGATATGTTGTGACCTTTCGCGGAATTCCGTACTTGGTCTTGATTCTGGCGGCGGTCGCGGCGGTCGGCACGTTGATTATGACGACGATGCGGCTGGGGCGGCAGATTTACGCGGTGGGCAGCAATCCCGAAGCGGCGCGTCTGTCGGGAATTGACCCGGCGCGGACGGTCTTTAAAGTCTGGCTCATTGAAGGTCTCATTTACGGCATCGCGGGGATTGTGCTGACGGTGCGGATTACCGGCGGGCTGCCGGGCGCGGGCGCATTTATAGAATTGGATGCGATTGCTTCGGCGATTATTGGCGGGACGAGCCTGACGGGTGGCAGCGGGACGATTCTGGGTGGCATTCTGGGCGCGCTATTGATGGAAAGTCTTGACAATGGGATGAGCTTGATGAACGTCAAGACCTTTTATCAGTATATCAGCAAGGGCATCATTCTGCTCATTGCCGTGTATATTGATTTACGCGCTCGCCGCGCGATGGAACGACGAGGGTAAGGATATGGGACATTACGAAGCGATGCATGTGGCGTGGTACGAGACGACGATGCTCAACTGCGCGCTCTGCGGCAAAATCATTCCGGGCGATATTTGGGTCGCCGATGTGCAAGGGCAGACCCGCTTTTTTTGTACGCCCGATTGCGAACGTCTTTACATTGACTATTGGCTGCCCAAGTACGGGGCGAGCCAAGCGAATGTGAACGAGGAGAGTCGAGGAGTGAAGGCATGACGATGCGGGTTGGCATTGATACGGGCGGTACCTTTACGGACCTCGTGGCGCTGGACGAAACGACGGGAGAAATCCTAATCTCCAAGCGTCCTTCGACGCCGCAAGAACCCGCCCGCGCCGTATTCGATGCACTGGTTCGCTCCGGCGTGGGCTTGCAAGAAATCGGTTTGCTGGTGCTGGGCACGACCGTCGGGACGAACGCGCTGTTGCAGCGGCGGGGTGCACGCGTGATTTATTTGACGACGCGCGGCGTCGAGGACATTCCCTATATTCAGCGCGTGGATAAAAAAGACCCGTATGATTTACAGTGGCAAAAACCCGAACCGTTCGTCAAGCGCAAGGACTGTATCGGCGTCAACGAACGAATTGCGAGCGATGGGCGGGTGCTCATTCCGTTGACGGTGGAAGAACTGGAACGCGTCGGCGAGCAGGTTCAAAAACGTCTGCGTGGAGCCAAGGGCGATGTCGCCATGGCCGTAAATCTTTTGTTCGCGTACGCCAATCCCGCCCACGAACAGGCACTGCGCGAATTTTTGGAAACGCGTTTTCCCGGTCTGCCCATTTCTTTGTCCAGTCAGGTGGCTCCATTGTGGCGCGAATACGAGCGCGCCAATACGACCATAATTGACGCGGCGCTCAAGCCGCTGATGCAGCTGTTTGTCGGCGATTTGGAACGACGCTTACAAGGTAGTCATTTCAAAGGAACGTTTGCGATCATGAAATCGAACGGCGGTCAGATGTTATCTACCGCCGCGCAAGCGCAGCCAGTGCAAACAATGCTCTCTGGTTTATCGGGCGGCGTCATCGGTGGCAAATATTTTGGCGAGCAGGTCGGCAATCGCAACGTCATTACGTTCGATATGGGTGGGACGAGCACCGATGTCGCCACGATTATTGACGGACAGATTCGCTACACCACCGAATATGAACTCGACTTTAACTTGCCCGTCTCGGCACCCTTTTTGGATTTGAAAACCATCGGCGCGGGCGGCGGCTCGATTGCATGGCTGGACAAGGGCGGCTTGCTGCGTGTCGGTCCGCAAAGCGCAGGTGCGGTGCCGGGCCCGGTGTGTTACGACCTCGGCGGCGAACAGGTGACCGTGACGGACGCGAATTTAGTCTTGGGTCGGCTTGACCCCGATTATTTTCTCGGCGGCGAAATTCACTTGAACTGTGCGCGAGCGCGCGGCAAGCTGGCGGAGCTGGCAGAAGCATTGCACGTCTCGGTCGAAGAAGCGGCTCTGTCTATCGTCGAAATTGCCAATGAGAATATGGCGAACGCAATTCGCGTCTTGACGATTGATCGAGGCGTTGACCCGCGCGAATTTGGGCTCGTCGGATTTGGCGGCGCGGGTCCGTTGCACGCGTCCGCAATTGCGGCGGCGCTCAAAATCAAACAGGTCATTATTCCGCCACACCCGGGCTTGACCTCCGCGCTTGGCACATTGGTCGCGGACTTGCGCGTGGACAAGCGTCGCACGTTCTATGCGCGTTCTACCCAAATTGACTTGTACACACTGAATGAACAACTGCAACGATTGACGCAGGACACGCTCGCGGAGCTGCGCCACGAAGGATTCGCGGGAACGCCGATACTGCACCGCACATTGAGTATGCGCTATGCCGGACAGAATTACGAGCGGGAAATTACTATGGCAGACGGAGAAATCACACGTGATGTCTTTCAAGAGCTGCTCGTCGCCTTTCATAATGAGCACAAGCTGTTTTATGGATACGCGTTTCCCGATGAGGTGATTGAGATTGTTCATCTCAATGTGACCGCGCTCGGTCTGACCAAGAAACCCAAGTTTCCCACCGTCGCGCAAGGCATCGCGCCCGCGCCGCGTTCGCAGCGCCCGGTGTATTTTCGCGGGGGGGGATATTTGGACTGTCCAATTTACAGCCGCGAAACGCTCTTGGCGGGAAGTCGAATCGAAGGCCCTGCCATTATTGAAGAATTGGATTCGACCACGCTGCTGCATCCGCACCAAGTGCTCACGGTTACGGAAGATGGCATTCTGAATGTCGAATGGGAAGAAGCGGCGCAAGAACCGACGCACCAAGTGCGGGGCGCGGAGGATGCGTTGGATACGGTCACGCTCGCCATCATTCACAACAACTTGGTGAATTTCACGCGCGAGATGGGGACGGCGATGATGCGGACGGCGTACTCGCCCATCTTTAGTGAATCCAGAGATTTTTCGTGTGCACTCTTTGACCGCCACGGCGAAATGATTGCGCAAGGCGAATATTGTCCGGCGCAGCTCGGAGCCATTCCGCTGACGGTGAAATGGACGATTGATGAGCTGGGGCAGGACGGGTTTGAACCGGGCGATGTAGTGATTCACAATGACCCGTATCGCGGCGGCTGCCACATGCCCGAACACATGATGCTGAAACCCATTTTTTATGAAGGGGAATTGGTGGCATTTGCGGCGGTGATTGGACACGTCGCCGAAATCGGCGGGATGGCAGTCGGCTCGTTTGCCAGCAACGCAACCGAAGTGTTTCAGGAAGGGCTGCGTCTCCCGCCGGTCAAAATTATGAGTCGCGGCGAATATGTCCAGCCCGTTTGGAAGATTATTCTCGCCAATCATCGAACCCCGCGCAATACGTGGGGCGATTTCCATGCGATGCTCGGCTCGCTCAACGTGGCGGAACGGCGGGTTGTTACGTTGATGGACAAGTACGGAGCCGACTATGTTCTGCGCGCGACCAAAGAATTGCTGGATTATTCCGAGCGCTTGATGCGTGAAGAAATCCGCGCGATTCCGCAGGGCGAATACAGCTTTGAAGAATTTATGGAAGATGATGGGATTACGGAAAAACGCTATCGGATTAAAGCAACGGTAGTGGTGCGCGAGGGCGAAGTGTTGGTAGATTACACCGGCTCGGACCCGCAGGCGCAGGGACCGATTAACGCGACGTACGGCGTGACCGCTTCGGCGACATATAACGCGATGCTGCAAATTACGGGCGCGCATATTCCGCGCAACGCCGGATGTTATCGTCCCATCAAAATTATTGCGCCGCCAGGGACGTTGGTGAACGTCAAATATCCGGGTCCTTCGGTCGGCGGCAACACCGAAACGCAACCGCGCATTGTCGGTGCCATTCTTGGCGCGTTGAGTCAAGTCTTGCCGGAAAAGGTCATGGCAGCGGAAGGGGCAACGTCATGCAATTTTCTCTTTGGCGGGATGAGTCCCAAGACCGGACGTTTTTACACACACTATCATTTTGAAGCGAGCGGTTGGGGCGGCAGATACTACACCGACGGCAACAGCGCGCAGAATCACATTCACGGCAATTGTCGAAATACGCCGATTGAGATTTTTGAATCGGTCTTTCCATTCTTGGTGGAGTCTTATGGTTTGCGACAAGATTCCGGCGGTCCGGGGCGGACGCGCGGCGGACTCGGCACGCGGCGCATTCTAAAAGTACTCGCGCCGCAAGTGACTGTGAGCTTGATGATGGATCACGTCAAGCAAGGCGCGTGGGGCGCGTTCGGCGGTATGAGCGGTGGCTTGGCGGGCATGTGGATCAAGAAGAAAGGGACGGATTCCTTCAAGACTTTTAGTGAGGTGTATGGCACGGTCAGCCCGTCCAAATTTGCGAATTTGATTGTCGAAGCCGGCGATGAAATTATGCTGGACAGCGCGGGCGGCGGCGGGTATGGCGACCCGCAGGAGCGCGACCCACAATTGGTCAAGCAAGATGTTCAGGATGGTTTCGTCTCTCCCGAGGCAGCGGAAAAGTACTACCACGTCAAGCCTTGATGCCTAGGTAATTGGTGCAGGAGCATAAGACATGAGTCTTGATTTCAGCCTCAATGGAAAAGTGGCAATTGTGACCGGCGGGGGCAAGGGGATTGGACGAGGAATCGCCGTCGCCTACGCGCGCTGCGGCGCGGATGTCGTCGTCTGTGGGCGTCACCCGGAAACGCTGGAAGACGCGCAGCGGCAAGTACAAGCGTTGGGGCGCAAAGCGGTGGCGATTCCGGCGGATGTGGGAAAGGTTGCTGACATCAAGAGGGTCGTCGCGCAGACGCTGGATGTGTTCGGGGTGATAGATATACTCGTCAACAACGCGGGTGTGAATCGCACGGGTCCGACCCTCGAGGTCACGGAAGAGACGTGGGAGTGGATTCTGAACACCAATTTGAAAGGCACGTTTTTCTTTTGCCAGGAGGTCGGGCGGCACATGGTGGAACGACGCAAGGGCAAAATTATTAACATCGGTTCCATCATGGGCGACTGGGGCTTGGGCTTTAACGTGCCTTATTGTTCCAGCAAGGGTGGGATGAATCTCTTGACCAAAGCGCTTGCGCTCGAATGGGCACCGTTTGGCATTCACGTGAACGAAATTGGTCCGGGCTATATTCGCACAGACCAAGTGAATTGGTCGCTGCAAGACCCGCAACTCGGGCCGCGCATTCATGCCAAGATGCCGATGCGCGTCGGTGAAGTGGAAGACGTGGAAGGCGCGGCGGTATTTTTGGCTTCAGATGCATCGAACTATATCAGCGGCAGAACGCTCTATGTGGACGGCGCGCAAGCGGTCGGCTGGATGGGACCCGAATAATTCACACCAGTTCGAACGAATGCCAAAACGAATCGCATTCCTTCACACGGTGGGTTCTTTAATCCCGGTCTTTCGCGGCTTGTGCGACGAGCTGCTGCCGGGCGTTGACCTTTTCAATATGGTGGACGAAAGTTTGCTCCAAAACACAATTCGAGAGGGCAAGCTTTCGGAACACACGACGCGCCGCTGCGTGAATTTGATTGCGTCGGCGGAAGATGCGGGTGCCGACGCGGTGCTGGTAACCTGCTCATCTGTCGGAGCGGCGGTGGAGTTGGCGCGTTCATTTGTACAGATTCCGGTGTTTCGGGTAGACCAACCGATGGCAGAACGCGCCGTAGAAATGGGCAACCGAATCGGTGTCGCCGCTACTTTGCGCACAACACTCGAACCGACCGCAGCGTTAATTGCGAGGCAAGCAAACCTGGCAAATAAGCATGTGGAAGTGGTTACACGGATTTGCGAAGGCGCGTTTGATGCCAGTATAGCCGGAGAAGTTGCACGCCACGACGAGCTGGTAAGAGCGGGTGTAGCGGCACTCGCGGAAAACGTGGATGTAATCGTTCTGGCACAAGCTTCGATGGCGCGCGTTTGTGCAAGTATGCCGGAAGACAGCATTCGGATTCCGATTCTCTCCAGTCCGCGATTGGCGATTGAGCATTTGGCGCGCGCTCTTGCTGCCAATCCAAATCAAGAGTGCAGTTAGACCTGCTCTCTGTCGTCCTAATTCACCTAAGAGGCGCTAACAAAATGAAAGACGAGTTTTGTTAGCGCTTAAAAAATAACTGAATTCACAGCCCGCGTTCAAGTGCAGAGCCATTTTTGCTAGCATCTCTAAGCGCACGAGCTCGGGCGTGCACCACGATCCGTTTCTCCATTTCGGTACAGGGAAAAATTGAATATGACACAACTCGGTATCATGGTCGAGGGGCAAGAGGACCTTTCGTGGGAACGGCGCGTCCTCGCCTGTCGCGCGATGTTTCAGTTTATGCCGCAGTCTTTGGTCGAGTGGCGTGCCAAGGGATTCATCGGTGGGAGCGCGCAGCAGGTGATTGATCAATTGGAAGAATTTGTCGCGGCGGGCGCGAGCCGATTCATGCTGGCACATTACTCGCCGGATGATTTGGAATCACTGGAACTGCTGGCACAGGGCGTGCTGCCGCATTTTGTGCATGGCTGATTTTGTCAGACGTTGTAAAAGGGAGCAGCGCAATTTGCCGGGGATTCGCCAAGTGGATGCGCGTGCAGTATGCCGGAGAATGATTATCCGGCACAGGTGTTATTGAACTGGTTTATCTCGGAGCAAGTCGAAAAGGAAAAGAATGCGAGCCTGATCGTGGATCAGGTAACGTTAATTGGCAACGATGGGAGTGCACTGTTGATATTGAATCGGGAGTTGGGCGCGCGGCGGGGGAGGCGGAGACGGAAATGATGGCGAGTGCGGACGCGACGTAAAAGCGTTTGAGCCTTGTGGCTCAAGACAACCTATCGGGAATGTCCCACTGTTTCTACTGTAATTTAGACAATCCCATTTATTCCGCGCGGCGCTCATCAGCGGGAGTCGAAAGGATTGTCTCTAAATTGCGATGGAGCGGGTCGCGCGCCGAGGCAGCGTGTGCCATACTTTGGAGAATACCGGGAGCCGCCGCGTGCAGCTGTTCCTCGTCGGCGTTCAGGACGCGTCCGCCTTGAACAATTTTTTGTCCATCCACAAACACCGTATCTACATCCTGTCCGGTGCCACAGGTGACGAGCGAGCGAATCGGGTCTAATACAGGACCGAAATGGTAACGCGCGAGGTCAATGCACACGATGTCGGCGCGTGCGCCCTGCGTTAATCGCCCCAAATCGGGGCGCTGCAACGCATTGGCGCTGCCGACGGTGGCAGCATGAAAGACCTCGCGGCAGGTGGGGCGCTCGGCTTGTTCTCCCATCAGCTTGCCCATGAACCATGCCAGCCGCATTTCGGCGATGATGTCGGCGGGCCAAATATCACAGCCGATGCCGACATTGATGCCGTGATCGAGATAGCGCGGCAAGGTATGAAGTGCCTCGCCGACGCGCGCAAAGGTCAGCGGCGAATGGGCGACACTCGAACCGCTTTCGGCTATCAGATTCAGGTCGCGGTCGGGGTCGCCGCCAACCGCCGGATGCCCACTGGTAAAAACGCAGTGCCCCAAAGTAATATCAGGACCTAAAAAACCAAAGCGGTGGAGATACCCAATCGGCGTATCGTCGTAATGGGCGCGCACGTACTGATTTTCAAAAGGATACTGCGCGGCGTGAATCTGGATTAGCAAATCGTCGCTGCGCGCCGCGTCGAGGGTGGCTTGCAATAGTGCGGGACTGCTAATGTCTACTGCGTGCGGCGTGAGCAAAACTTGTACGCGTCCATCGTAAGAGCCGCGATACCGCCGCGCAAACTCCCGCGCGACGCGTAATCCTTCCATGCCGAGTTCGGGCACCTCATACCAACCCCACGAGTGATCGGCGTTCTGATAGACACGCGCTGAACGAAACCCCAGCGCGAGATAGGCGCGACAACCGATCTTGCCAACCGTGTCCACCAGCATCTCTTCATCGTCGGGCGCATTGCCGAGCCACCAGATGGGTCCAGAGCCGACCACGTCAACAATCGTGGTCGCGCCGCATTTGACCATTTGCACGAGTGAAAATTCGGCGCTCTGCTGTTGTTCCGCGCGGGTCAGGGAACGCGGCAAAAAGAGCGGACTCTCCCTTACGAATTCCAAGCTCGGGGCAAAGCGCGCGGTGGGCGGCACATCCACAACTGCCGCCATCAATTCGACGCCGATGTGTCCATGCAAATTAATAAATCCCGGACAGAGAAACCATCCGGGATTGTCTATTTCAACATCGGCGCGACCTTCATAATGAGGACCTGCATACAGAATGCGCTTGTCCTGAAAGGCAATTCCCCCGCGTGGAATAATTTGGTGCTGCTGTCCGTCCCACGCGGCAAGCCAACCGCCGCGCAAGAGGGTGATTGGGGAATCGGAGATGGGCGCAGGTGTGGGGTCATTCATTTCGCGTCCTTCTTTCGCGGTTTATGTTCCATTCGTGCTACGCGTTGACCAACTGCCCGCCTTTGTAGACGCGCGCGATTTTTTTCGGGTCGAGCAAAATGCGAATGTCTTGGAGCGGATCGCCGTCAACAATCACGACATCGGCGTATTTGCCGGCTTCTAGAGTTCCAATCTCGCGCTGCATGTTCAAACATTCGGCGGCGAGGCGCGTGGCGGCGTGAATCGCTTCTGACGGCGTAAAGCCGCCTTTGACCAATTCTTCTAACTCACAGGCGTTCTCGCCGTGATAGACCTGAAAGCCCGCGTCCGAGCCGGTGACGATTTTGACGCCGGCAGACTTGGCACGCGCGAGACTGTCCCACTTGGATTCGTCCGCTTTGACGAGCCACTGCCACGCGGTCGCGGAGATGCCGGGCTGTTCCGCGCCCAACGACACGCTGCGCGAATTGACGATGAGGGTTGGCACATAGAACGTGCCATGCTCGACCATCAATTCAATTTGTTCGTCGCTCAACCAGTGAGCATGTTCCAACGAGTCCACGCCCGCCTTGATGGCGTCGGTAATGCCTTGTCCGCCGGAGGTGTGCGCGGCAACGCGGCGGTTCAATTTATGCGCCTCGTCGCAAATCGCCGCGATTTCTTCAAA
>Ga0070741_10009285_pt1 | contig 19199 bp, 22 predicted proteins | sample Coa_R1_4_FD_66440 | JGI IMG/M metagenome (GOLD analysis project Ga0070741, IMG submission 66440) | Surface soil microbial communities from Centralia Pennsylvania, which are recovering from an underground coalmine fire - Coalmine... | ecosystem: Environmental > Terrestrial > Soil > Unclassified ...
GCGAGCGCGACGGCGAACGGCTTCATCGGCCCTCTCCCCGCGCCTGCTCGACCAGTGCCGCGATCGTGCTGCGCTGGAGCGGCCCCACGTACTTCTCGACGATGCGGCCGTTCCCGTCGATGAAGAACGTCTCCGGGACGCCGAACACGCCGTAGGCGATGGCGACCCTGCCGTCGGCATCCATCAGCGAGGGATACGCGCTGCCGCGCTGTTTGACGAACTCCAGCGTGCGGGCCTCGTCGTCCTCGTAGACGATCCCGAGGAACTGCACGTCGCGCAGCCCCTTGGCCGCGGCCGTGAGCGCCGCGTGCTCCTCGAAGCAGGGCACGCACCAGGTGGCCCAGAAGTTGATGACCGCCGGCTTGCCGCGCAGCGACTCCAGCGTCACCGGCCGGCCGCCGCCGACCGGAACCAGCGAGAACGGCGGAGCTTGCCGGCCGACCAGCGGAGAGCGCACCGTGTGCGGATCGCGCCCCAGATTCGCGACCAGGACGGCGAGCAGCGGAACGACGATCGCGATGCCCGCGATCAGCACCTTGCGATTGATGCGCGAGGCCTGCGGCGGCGTCCCGGCGCCCGGGGTGAGTGCCGTCGTCATCAGTTGGATCCTCCGAGGGCGATCGGAGCAGACGGCGCCGCCACTCGCGCGGGCGCCGTCGCAGAGCGCAGGCGCGGCAGGAGCGCCACCAGCCCGCCCAGGGCCATCACCCCCGTGGCGATCCAGATCCACGTGACCATCGGGTTGACCAGCACCAGCAGTCCGACCGTGCCCGCGTCGGTATCGATGTTGTGGATGGAGAGATAGAGGTCCTCGGTCAGGCTCGAGCGAACCGCGGGCGAGCCGATCGGCTCGCGCTGGCTCTCGTACTGGTTCATGCGCGGATAGAGCGACCCGAGGCTGCGCCCGCCCTTGGAGACGTCCACGCGCGCGAGCAGCGAGTCGCGGTGCGGCTCCACCACCTTCTCCGCCGCGACGAACGTGAAGGTGTACGCGCCGAGCGTGGTCGCCTCGCCCTTGCGCAGCTGGATCTCCTTCGAGCTGCCCATGGTGCTCGAGACCGCGACCGCCACGATCGCCACCACGGCGCCCGCGTGGACGATGTACGCCCCGAGCCGGCGGCGGCCGCGGCTCTGCGTCTGCCGGAACGCCTCGAGGAGCCCCTCGCCGTGCGAGCGCATGCGCTGCCGGACGGGAAGGAACATCTCGGAGAGCGTCACCTGCGCGGTGTAGCCACCGAAGAAGAGCGCGAGCACCGTCCAGGGATTGCGCACGCCGAGCGCGAGCCCCACCGCCCCCAGCAGGCAAGCGCCGACGAGCGGCGGCAGAAGCGCGCTCCGCAGCTGCCGCGGGGTGGCGCGTCCCCAGGGCAGCGCCGGACCGACTCCCATGACGAAGAGCAGGGCGACGCCGATGGGCACCGACATGCGGTCGAAGTACGGGCGCCCCACGCTCATCTGGACGCCGCGGACCGCCTCGACGACGAGCGGAAAGACCGTCCCGAGGAGCACGGTGAACGTGAACAGCACGAAGAGCAGGTTCTGCACGAGGAACAGCACGTCCCGCGACGGGCCGGTCTCGAGCCGTCCATCCGCGCCCAGGGTATCGACGCGCAGGGCGAGCAGCGCCAGCGAGAAGAGGAGCGCCGCGGCGAGGAAGACGAGGATGGTCGGACCGATCGCGCTCTGCGTGAACGAGTGCACCGAGTTGAAGACGCCGGAGCGGGTCATGAACGTGCCGAGGATCGTCAACAGATAGGTCGAGAGCACGAGGATGACGGTCCAGGCCTTGAGGACGCCCTTCCGCTCGACCAGCAGCGCGGAATGGAGCGCTGCGGTGGCGGTGAGCCAAGGGAGGAAGGAGGCGTTCTCCACGGGGTCCCACGCCCAGTACCCTCCCCAGCCCAGCACCTCGTACGCCCACCACCCGCCGAGCACGATCGCGCAGGTGAGGAAGATCCAGGAGAGGAGGAGGAAGTTGCGCAGCGGCCGGATGAAGTCGTTTCCCAGCCGGCCGACGAGGAGCGCGGCGCAGGCGAGGCCGAACGGGATCGTCATCCCCACGTACCCCGAGTAGAGGAAGGGCGGGTGGATGACCATCAGGTAATGGTTCTGCAACAGCGGGTTCGGTCCGGGACCGTCCGCGAGCGGATTGGCGACGGTGGCGAACGGCTGCGCCGGCCCGGCGAGGAGGAAGCTGAAGAAGGCGCCGCAGGCCAGCCAGACTCCGACGGCGTACGGCATGTACTCCGGGTGCCGGTCCGCATTGCGCCAGGTGGCGAACGCGACGTACGCGCCCATCACCAGCCCCCAGAAGAGGATCGAGCCCTCCAGCGACGACCAGAGGCTGACGATCGAGACCCAGGTCGGCACCGCCCGCGATCCCACGTGCGCCACGTAGCTGACGCTGAAGTCATGGGTGAGGAGCGCGTACTCCATCGTGAGATTTGCCAGCACCATGAACGCGGCGAACGCGTAGGCGAGCCGGCGGGTCCAGGTCCAGCCGGCCGGCGAAGGATTCTTGCCGGTGACGAACCCGGTGACGGCGCCGGCGCTGGCGGCGAGGAGCGCGAGCAGGATCAAGGTGCGGCCGAGGATGGGGAGCATGGATCTCCGGATTTCGTTCAGGGCCGGGGCGACCCCGCCACCGTGGCGGCGGGAGCGGCCGCGTCGTCGAGGCCTTCGGTCGAGCGCATCAGCTCCCGGATGTCGACGTTCTTGTCGCCCGGCGCCCGGTACTTGTTGTCGTGAGACACCATCAGGCGGTTGCTCTCGAAGACCCCGTCCTTCGTCATCGTGCCTTCCACCACCACCCCGATGCGGTCGCGGAAGAGCTGGGGAGGCACGCCGCGCGAGACCACGTGCACGAGCGCGGTGCCGTCGGTGACGTCGAACTGCAGATCGGAGACGCCGTCGCCCCGCTTCACCGAGCCGACGGCCACCTGGCCGCCCAGGCGGATGGTGGCTCCCGTCGCCTTCGACCCCGCGGCACGCAGCTCCTTCGGGCCCCAGTAGTAGACGAGGTTCTGGCCGATGCCGCCCACGGCGATGAAGAGGAACGCGCCCGCCGCGATGGCGAGCGCGGCGGCCGCGAACCACCGCGTCCTCACCCGGGTGGTGCGGGTGGGCGGTCGATCAGGTTCCGTGGCGCTCATCCGCGCTCCTCTCGCGGCATCCGGCGCCGCTCCGTCCTGTATCTCAGGAATACCGACGTCGCGTAGGTCGCGAGCGTCGCGGCGGTCACCGCATACGCCGCCACCACGAACTCCCACCCGCCTTCGATCACGCCGCTCAGAGGGCACCTCCGGACGCGGACGCCGTCGCACCGGGCGGCGGCAGAGGAGGGGCGAGCTCGCTGCGCAGCCGGGCCGCGGCGACGCGCGTGCGCAGGGCGACGAGGCCCGTCCAGAGGAAGAGGATGCCGAAAGCGTTGATCCGCAGGGGCCAGTGGAACGCGCTCGAGACGGTCTGCGGAGTCGACTGCGCCTGGTGCAGCGAGTTCCACCACTTCACGGAGAAATAGACGATCGGAACATCGACGAAGGCGAGAATGCAAGCGACCGACGACCAGACGGCGCGCCGCTCGGGATCGTCGACGAACGCGCGAAGCGCGAGGATGCCCCCGAAGGCGAACACCATCACCGCGGTGGTGGTGAGCCTCGGGTCCCAGTCCCACCACACGCCCCAGGTGGGCTTCGCCCAGATCGCCCCCTGCATGCAGAGGAGCAGGGAGAGCACGACGCCCATCTCCATCCCTGCCTCGAGCCTGCTGTCCCACTTCCACTTGTTCGTCAGGAGGTACGAGACGGCGCAGACGAACGAGAAGCTGAGCGCGAGCATCGCATTCCAGGCCGTGGGGACGTGCACGTACATGATCCGCTGCACGTCGCCCATGAAGAGCTCCGCGGGCGCCTTCGCGAGGCCCCAGAACGAACCGGCGAAGAGGAACGCCACCCCGAGGGCAATCAGCGCCACCGGTCTGGCGGACGATCGCGGCATCAATCCTCCACCACGCGGCCAAAGAGCAGACCGCCGAGGGACCAGTGTAACACCGCGAAAACGACCAGCAGCGAGATCCAGGGCCGGAACTGCCCCATCGGATCGCCGAGGATCAACAGCGAGGTGGCCTTCACCGCGGCGAGCAGCACGGGAACCACCAGCGGAAAGAGGAGTAGGGGCAGGAGGGTCTGGCGGCCACGCGTCTGAGAGGTCATGGCGGCGTAGAGGGTTCCCGGCGCGGACAGGCCCGCGGTCCCGAGGAGGATCACGCAAAACAGCGAGAGCAGCCGAAGCGTTCCCGCGTCGTAGAGCACGACCATCACCGGCACCAGGGCGACGCCGAGCAGCGTGAGATGCCCCCAGTTGGCGATGGCCTTGCCGTAGTACAGCGCCCGGGCGCTCGCCGGGAGCAGGAGGAGCCCTTCGAGCGCCTGCTCCTCCATCTCCCGCTCGAACGATTCGGCGAGCGACAACGTCGAGGCGAGCAGCAGCCCGAGCCAGAGGAAGCCCGCCGCGTGCTGGCGCAGCGACTGGGAATCGGGCCCGATGGCGAAGCTGAAGAGGAGCAGGGCCGCGGCGCCGAAGGCGAAGATGGCGATGAGCTGCGCCCGGCCGCGCCACTGCAACAGCAGATCCTTGCGCAGGGCGGCGAGGAGATCGTTCACGCCCCCTCCGCGAACGGCGTCGCGTCGGCGGCCAGCGGCGCGGGCATCTCGCCGACGGGCCCGGCGTAGACGAGGCGGCCCGCTTCCAGCACCAGGCCGCGGTCGCAGATGTCCCGGCCGCGCTGGACCAGGTGCGTCGCCATCAGGACGGTCGCGCCTTCTTGCCGGAGTCTCTGCAGGAAACGGTCGACGAGAAGGAAGCCGGGCGGGTCGAGGTGGCCGTACGGCTCGTCGAGCAACACCAGGCGGGGCCGCTGCTGCAGGACCCGGGCGAGCGCGAGGCGCTGCCGCATGCCGGCGGAGAAGGTCTGCACCAGGTCGTCGCCGCGGTCGCCCAGCCCCACTTCCTCGAGCCGCGCGAGCAGCGCCGCGCGTCTCCGATCGCCGCCGACGAAACGCGCCGCGACCGCGAGGTTCTCGAGCGCGGTGAGCGGCTCGTACAGGTGGGTGCGGTGGCCGAGGAGCGCCGTCTGCTCGCGCACGGCGTCGCGTTCGGCGCGCGCATCGTGGCCGAAGATCTCCAGGCTCCCCTGATCCGCGCGGATGGCCGTGGCGAGGACGCGCAGCAGCGTCGACTTTCCCGAGCCGTTGCGGCCGGTGACCATCGCCAGCGACCCCTCGAAGAGGTCGAACGTGACTTCGATCAGGGCCCACCTTCGCCCGTAGCGACGGCAGAGCCCACCTGCGGCGACCGCGATCATCCGCGCATGTTACTCCGCGGACGCCGTGAAAGGACGAACTTCCCGTGGGGCGCTCAGGGCGCATTCTGGAAATGCGAGCCGTTCGCGGCGGTCGGGTCGTGCGTGCGCACGGGCCCCTCCGGGCGGTAGTCGCGCTGGTAGATCCGCAGCAGCGAGAGCAGCACGGCGACGGCGATGGGCCCGAGCACGAGCCCGAGGATGCCGAACGCCTCGATCCCGCCGAAGATGGCGATGAAGACGAGGAGGTCGTTCATCCGCATCCGCGTGCCCACCAGCTTGGGCCGGAGGATGTAGTCGGCGATGAACACCACCACCACGCCGCTCCAGAGCAGGACGCCGACGCCCTGCGCCGGATGGCCGAGGAAGATCATCGCGATGCCGACGGGCGCCCAGACGAGCGCGGTCCCCACCGCCGGAAGGATCGAGGCGACGCCGGTCAGGGCCGCCCAGACGATCGGGCTGTCCACCCGGAACAGCCAGTATCCGATCCCGGCGGTCACCGCCTGGTACGCGGAGATCACGCCGGTGCTCATCAACATGGCGCGCATCACGTCGCGGACGTCGGCGACGATCTCCGCCACCTGCCCGTTCGGCAAGGGGACCATCTCCACCAGCCAGGAGGTGCCGCCCGTGCCCTCGCGCAGCAGGTAGTACGAGGTGATGGCGGTGAAGATGAAGATGAAGATCGCGCTGAGCAGGCCCGCCACCAGGCTGGTGGCGCCCTTGCCGAGGAAGGTGGCGAAATCGCGGGCGGCCTCTGCGACCCGCGCGTTGATGTCCTCCGGCGCGACGCCGAAACGCGAGAGCAGGTGGCCCACGTCCCACCCGAGGAGGCCGGCCGCGCCCTTCTTCTCGTAGCTGGCGGCGAACTCCTGCGCGAGCGTCACCACCCGGTTCCCCACCACGAAGACGAGGAAGGTGATCAGCCCGAGCGCCAGCACCATCACCAGGGTGGTCAAGGCCGCCGCAGGGAGTCCCGGGTGCTTTCCCCCGAGGCGCTGGACCAGCCGCTCGTGGATGGGGTGGACGCCGACGGCGATCACCAGCCCGAGCAGGACCGGCACCCAGACCGGCTCGAGCGTCCGCCAGAAGGCGTAGGCGGCGAGCGCGAAGAGGACCAGGAACGTCGATCGTTGCAGCCGCGTCCGCTCGATTTTGGGCATCCGTTTCGCAGGTAGTCATCGCGGGTGAAATCCGGCAGCCCCTTGGTCGTAGGGCCGTCCGTTGCCGGACGGTGGCGTGGACCCCCATTTCGCTATATCCACTCCGCCCCAACCAGGAGCGCGCGATGCTCGCAGCAGCCATCCTCCTCGCCGCCGGCGCCGCCCTGCCGGAGATCCCGTTCGAGAAGTACCAGCTCGGCAACGGGCTCACGGTCATCCTCTCCGAGGACCATCGCGCGCCGGTGGTGGGGGTCGATGTCTGGTACCACGTCGGCGCCGTCAACGAGCGCAAGGGGCGCAGCGGCTTCGCCCATCTCTTCGAGCACCTGATGTTCCAGGGGAGCAAGCACTTGAACGGCGACGAGCGCACCGTCTTCGCCATGTTCGAGCGCAACGGCGCCACCAACCTGAACGGCACCACGGAGTGGGACCGGACGAACTACTTCGAGACGATGCCCGCCGATCGGCTGGAGCTCGCGCTCTGGGTGGAGAGCGACCGCATGGGCTTCTTGCTCGACACCGTCGACCAGAAGAAGCTCGACACCCAGCGCGACGTGGTGCGCAACGAGCGGCGGCAAAGCATCGAGAACGTGCCGTACGGGCGCGCCGAGGAGCGGCTCGTGCAGCTCCTCTACCCGGAACCGAACCCGTACTTCGGGTACGTGATCGGCTCGCACGAGGATCTCCAGCGGGCCTCGCTCGACGACGTGCGAGAGTTCTTCCGGACGTACTACGCGCCGGACAATGCCTCCCTCGCCATCGTCGGCGACTTCCGCCTGGCGGAGGTGAAGCCGCTGGTGGAGAAGTACTTCGGCCCGCTGCCCCGGGGTCCGCACCCGCCGCCCGTGACCGCGAAGACGGAGCCGCACACCGCGGAGATCCGGGAGACGCTGCGCGACCAGGTGCAGCTCCCGAAGGTGCTGATGGGATGGGTAGGGCCGGCTCCGCTGCAGAACCCGGCCGTCGCGCCGCTGATGCGGATCCTCGCCGCCGGAAAGTCGAGCCGCCTCTACCACCGCCTGGTCTACGAGAAGAAGATCGCCCAGGACGTCAGCGCGAGCTGGGACCCCTCGATGCAGCTCGGCGGGATCATCGAGATCACCGCGACGGTGCAGGCGGGCCATACGCCCGAGGAGGTGGCCGCAGCGCTGGACGCGGAGATCCGCGGGCTCCGCGACGCGCCGCCCACGCCGGACGAGCTGGAGCGGGCGAAGCGGAACCTCCGCTCCGGCCTCTTCGCGCAGCTGGAGAACGTCGGCGGATTCGGGGGCAAGGCGGACCAGCTCAACTACTACGAGATGTGGGCGCACGATCCCGGGGCGTTCTCCAGCCAGCTGGAGACGACGCTCGCGGTCACTCCGGCGCAGGTGCAGGAAGCCGCGCGCCGCTACCTCCAGGAGAGCCAGCGCGTGGTGATCACCGTCCTCCCCGAGCAGAAGCAGGCGTCGGCGGGAGGTGCGCGATGAAGAAGCTCTGGATCGTCGCGCTCCTCCTCTCCTGCGCCTCGGCCCCGAAGAAGCCGGCCGCGGAGCCCCAGGCCGCCGCGGCGGCGCCATCGCCCGCGCAGCCCTCGCCTGACGCGTCGTTCCGCGCCCAGCCGCCTGCCCCCGGCGCTCCGGTCGTGTTCCAGGCTCCGGTTCCCGAGCAGCACACGCTCTCCAACGGGCTGCAGGTGTTCGTGATCGAGCGCCACGACGTTCCCCTCGTCGCGCTGTCGCTGGCGGTCCGCTCCGGCGAGGACACCGATCCTGCGGGAAAGGCCGGGCTCTCCTCGCTCGCGCTTGACCTGCTCGACGAGGGGACGCCCGCGCGCGACGCCGCGGCGATCGCGCGTGCGTTCGAGGACCTCGGCGCGCGCTACGGCACCGCCGCGGACGCGGACTCCTCGCGCGTCTCCCTGACGGCGCTCGCCGACACGCTGGATCCCGCGCTGGAGGTCTTCGCCGACGTCGTCCTCCACCCTGCCTTCCGCAGCGCCGACGTGGAGCGCGTCCGGGTCGAGCGCCTCGGGCAGATCGCGCAGGCCCTGGACGATCCACAGTCCGTCGGCCAGCACGTGCTCTCGCGCGTGATCTTCGGCGAGAAGCACCCCTGGGGCTACCCTGCCGAGGGCACCGTCAAGTCGGTGAAGTCGATCACCCGGAAGGATCTGGCCGCCTGGCACAAGGCCTGGTTCCGGCCCTCGAACGCCGCCCTGTTCGTGGTGGGCGATGCGCAGAGCGCGACTCTGCTGCCGCTCCTGGAAAAGCGCTTCGGCGGCTGGAAGGACGGGTTGGCGCCGAAGATGGCGGCCTCGGGCCGCGCGAAGAACGGCGCGCGGGTGGTGACGCTCGTCGACAAGCCCGCAGCGCCGCAATCGCAGATCTGGATCGGCGAGCTCGGCGTCGCTTCCACCGCGCCGGACATCTTCCCGGTGCGGGTGATGAACAACATCCTCGGGGGCAGCTTCAACTCGCGCCTGAACGGGAACCTGCGCACGGAGCACGCCTACTCGTACGGGGTGTTCAGCTTCTACGACGCGCACCGGGAGGCCGGCCCCTTCGTCGCCGCCGGCGGCGTGGTGAGCGAGAAGACCGCCGATGCGCTGGGCGAGTTCATGAAGGAGCTGACGCGGATGAAGTCCGGCGAGGTGAGCGAGGCCGAGCTGGCCGACGCGAAGGAGGCGTTGATCCGCGCCATCCCGGCGCTGTTCGCGAGCAACGAGCAGACCTCCGGCGCGTACGCGCGAGCCTGGGCGCATGGGTTGCCCGCGGACTACTACGCCACCTACCAGCAGCGGGTGCAGGCGGTGGGCAAGGAGGAGGTGGCGAAGGCCGCCCGCGACCGGCTCCACCCGGACGAGATGGCGATCGTGGTGGTCGGGCCTTCCGTGGAGATCGCTCCTCGGCTCGAGGCGTTGGGGCTGGGGCGGATCGAGCTGCGCGACGCCCAGGGTGAAGCGCGCAAGGCGACCGCCGCGGCGGCGCGCCCCTGATCGGCTACTTCTTCTCGCGCGCCCGTGCCAGCGAAGCGGCGGTGCGGTCCGCGAGATCGAGGAAGGCGAAGAGGAGCGCCTGCAGCTTGGTGGGATCGCCGATCCCTTCGAAGCGGTCCTGCTTGATCCGGTAGGCGAGCCAGTCGCGCTCGGTCGCGCCCTCGCGATACGGGGCGAGCTTGAGGCCGGAGAGCGGCGTTCCCGCGAGATCGACCTGCACGCTCCAGCCCGCTCGATCGCGCAGGGTCTCGATGCGCACGCCGAGCGCCGGATCGCGGCCGCGCTCGAGCTGCGCCTTGTGCCAGGCCTGGATCCGCTCGAGGATCTCCATCTTCCGCGATTATGGACGCGGCCGTCGCGCCGGCAACTTCGCCGCCGCGAGGACCTCGCGCGCGGCGCGGAGGCCGGTCTCGATCGCGCCGTGCACGGTTCCGCAGGCGCCCTGAAAATGTGTCGCCTCGCCGGCGAAATGGAGCGTTCCCACCCGCCTCGCCAGATCGCGCTGCGCGCGCATCGCTCCGGCCGGCACCCAGCTGTAAGCGCCGCGGGAGAGCTCGTCCTGCTGCCAGTCGAAGACCAGGACGCGCGTCGGCCGCACGCGCTCGCCGAGCGCCCGGGAGAGGGCCTGCGCCGCGATCGCTCCCGCGTCCTCGCCGCGCAGCCTCTCCGCATTGCGGCTCGCGGCCCAGCCGATCAGGGCGGGCGCGCGAGACGGCAGCGGGCGCCAGAAGGTCGGCACGCGCTCGTGCCGCGCGACGAGGAAGCCGAGGTCCTCGGGCCAGAGCGGCTTCGGGAAGAGCAGGGCGATCTTCACCACCGGACCCATCGCCAGCGCATCGATCGCCGCGCGCTTCCAGCCGGGCAGCGGCGGATCGAAGCGGAGCGCGCGCGCCTGCAGAACCCCGAGCGGCACCGTAACGATGGCCCGCGGCGCCTCCCACGTCCCTTCGGAGGCGACGGCGCGCACACCCGCGCGGCTCCAGCGGAGCTCCCGGACGCGCACGCCAGGCTCGACGTGCAGACCGCGCGCAAGCCGGCGCGGAACGGCGTCGTATCCGCGAGGAAAGCGGGCCAACCGGTCGCCGTCGATCTCCGCCGCCGCCCGCGTCTGCTGCGCGATCGCCTTCACGCCGGCGCGATCGAGTCGGGCGGCGTTGAACCCCTCCAGGTACTCCGCCGCGAGCTGGCGCTCCTCCGCGGTGGTGCGCAGCCGGAAGCGCAGGCTCTGGAGGGCCTCGCTGAGGGTCCGATCGCGCGCGGACGGCAGCTTCGCCAGCTTCTCCAGGGTCGATTCCCACAGCTCGTCGCGGCGGACGGGGCCTTCGAGGTAATGACGCCCGCCGATCTCCCGCGCTCCGCGCGCAAGCCCGCGGAGGACCGGCGGCTTGCCGTGCACGAACTCGGCTCCGGCCTCGACGGGGATGGGCCACCTGCGCTCGCGGACCGTGTGCACCCGGCCGCCGATCCGGCTGCGCGCTTCCAGCACCACCACTTCGAGGCCGCGAAGCGTAAGCTCGCGCGCGGCGGCGAGCCCGGCGACGCCGGCTCCGATCACGATCGCATCCATGGCCATCGCATGCCAGAGGGCGGCCCCGAGGGAAACGCCTGAAACGGCCGATCGTCGGACCGGCGTCGCGCACTTGTTTCCGGCATTCCCCCGCGCCCCGCAAATCCTTCGCTGTGCCGGCGGGCTCGTTCCGGAGGAAACGCCTCGGGGCACGCAGCTTGCTGGATCCACCGAAGATGAAGGCGGCGGTCCTGACGGAGTTCAACCGGCCCTTGCGCCTCGTCGAGCTTCCCCGCCCCGAGCCAGGCTCCTGCGAAGTGGTGGTGAAGGTTGAGGCGAGCGGCATCTGCCATACGGACATCCACACCGCGCGAGGCGAGTGGGCCGCGCACGACGCCGTCCTCCCCCGCGTGCTCGGCCACGAGGCGGTGGGTATCGTGGTGCGGCGCGGCGAGGGCGTGACCTCGCTGAAGGATGGCGATCGCGTGGCGGTGCCCTGGCTCCACTCCGCCTGCGGCTACTGCCGGTTCTGCGCGGGCGGATGGGAGACCCTCTGCGAGCGCCAGCAGAACACCGGGTTGACCGTCGACGGCGGGTATGCCGAGTACGTCAAGGCAGACGCGCGCTACGTGGGCCGCGTCCCGTACGGCATCGACCCGCGGGAGGCGGCGCCGCTGACCTGCGCCGGGCTCACCACCTACAAGGCCATCAAGCTGGCCGGCACCCGGCCCTCCGACGTGGTGGCGGTCTTCGGCGTCGGCGGGCTCGGCCATCTGGCCATCCAGTACGCGCGCATCGCGGGCGCGACCGTGGTCGCGGTCGACGTCACCGACGAGAAGCTCGAGCTGGCGAAGGACCTGGGCGCCGAGTACGTGGTGAACCCGCGCCAGCAGGATCCCGCCGCGTACATCCAGAAGCTCGGCGGCGCGGATCAGGCCATCGCGGTGGCGGTGGCGCAGCAGGCGTTCGAGCAGGCTTTCGCGTCGCTCCGGCGCGGCGGCCGCCTGGTGCTGGTCGCGCTGCCGCCCGAGGACCGCATCCAGCTCCCCATCCACGCGACGGTGCTGAACGGAATCTCCGTGATCGGGTCGGTGGTGGGGAACCGCGCCGAGCTGGCAGAGGTCTTCGAGCTGCACCGGCGAGGCCGGACGCGGGTCATCTACCAGACGCGCAAGCTGGAAGAGGTCAACGATGCGTTCGCACAGGTGGAGAGCCTGAAGATCCCCGCGCGGGTGGTGCTCACCTTCTAGAGCGCCGGGCAGCTGCCTTCCGCCGCGCGGGCTGCGGGCGCCGCGCCGGCTTTCTGGCCGGCTTTCGCACGGGCTTTCGCGCCGCGGGCTTGCGGGCCTTCTGGGCGGGCTTCGGCGCGGCCTTCACCGCGGCCTTGCGCACAGGCCTCTCCGGCTGCCGTCCCCAGGCGGTCTCCGGCGCTGGCGGCGACGGCGTCTTCTGCTTCGGCCCTTTCGAAAAATACCGGGCAAGAGGCTTCAGGTAATGCTCCATCCACCCCTTCTCGTACCGCTTGAGGTGGCTGGGCGGCAGATCGCTGTGCCGCAGGACGACGCGGGTGCCGCCGCGCGCCGCCTCGAACTCCACCACCAGCCGGGAGTCCCGCGACTCGGGGGCGAACTCGGCGGTGCGCCAGGTCTGGACGATCCGCCGTCCTTCGTCGACTCCGAGAAGGATGCCGTGGATGTACCCGTCCCAGGCGATGAACCGGCCGCCCGCCCACGGCTCGACCACGGCTTCGCCGCCGCCGGTGAAGGCGGCGTGCTCGCGGCTGTCCATCCAGGTCGAGTAGACCCGTTGCGGCTCCGCCGCGACGACCATCTCGAGCTGGAAGAAGTCGGGCATTTTCCTACCCCCAGAGTTTGCAGTTTAACGAATCGGGATCCGGCATTTCCACTTTTCCGGCTTGACGCCTGCGCGCGGCCGGGGTCGCATGGGCCATGGCCGGAGCGCTGGAGACGGCATGGGGAGGGTCGCTCGATGCCTTCTCACATGCGAGCTATGTGCTGGTACGGCCTCTGTTTTCCTTTACCCGCACGTACCGGGTCTACGGGGCCTCCGGCCAGCTTGCGGCGGTCGTCGACCAGCCCTGGTTCCGCCTCCGGACCGAGCTCGTGGTCTATGCCGACGAGGCGCGGCTCCAGCCGATTTTGGTGTTGAAGAACCGGCGCTTCGCCGCCTTGAACATGGAGCACGACCTCTTCGACGCCGCCTCCGGGCAGCGGCTCGGCGTGATCCGCACCCGCGGATGGCGCTCGCTGTGGCGCGACGCCTGGGAGATCCTCGACGCCGACGAGCGTCCCGCGGGCGAGATGCTCGAGGACGGCGCCTGGTTCTGGCGGCGCATCCTCCGCTTCTTGCCCGGGCGGCACCACATCGACCTCGGCGGACGCGAGGTCGCCCGGATCGCGCAGCGGTTCCACTTCTTCCGCCGCGAGTTCGAGCTCTACATCCTTCCGGTCGCGGATCCCATCGAGCCGCGCTTCGCCATCGCCTGTGCGCTGATCGCGATGATGGCGGACCTGCGCAGGGAAGACCGGACCTGATCGCGCGAGGAGGCGGGCGTGGAAGTCGAGGGATTCGAGGTGACCTCTGACGAGCGCGCGGGCGATGGGGGGTACCTGCGCCTGCGGCGGATGCGGATGCGCCTCGTCCTCTCCGACGGGTCGAAGACGAAGGAAGGCATCTGGGATTACGTCGAGCGGCCGATCGGGCTGGACGCGGTGGTGATCGCGATCTTCCGCCGGCGGGCGGGCACGGTCGAGGTGCTGCTCCGCCACGGGGTGCGCGTTCCGGTCCAGTTCGGCCGGCCGGAGAAGCCGGATCGGGTGCTCTTTCCCGAGCTGGTGGCGGGGATCCTGGAGACCGGAGACGACCTGTTCCAGCGCGCCTCCGCGGAAGCGATGGAGGAAGCCGGGCTGCGCGTCGCGCCGGCCTCCGTCCAGGTCCTCGGGCCGGCCTCGTTTCCCACCCCGGGGATGTGCGCCGAGGTCTTCCATTTCGTCTGCTGCGAGGTGCCGGCGGACGCGGTCGCGCACGCGATCACCGGCGACGGATCCCCCTTCGAGGAGGGCGCCCGGCTCGAGTGGGCCACGCTCGCGGAGGCGCTCGGCCGCTGCGAGAGCGGCGAGATCCGCGACCTGAAGACGGAGATCGGGCTCCGGCGGCTCCGCGACCGCCTCTCACCCTGACATACGCATGCTCGCGAGCCGTTGAAACCGCCGTGCGCGCTGCGTCACTACCGGGCGAGGTGCCCGGCGCCCACGACAGTCAATCCGACGAGGAGGTGCTGTCGCGCGCCCGGGCTGGCGATGCGGAGGCGTTTCGCGTGATCTTCGATCGGGAAGCTCCAGGGGTGCGCAGGTTCCTCGGCGATCTGCTCCGCGACGACGCGGCGGCCGACGAAGGGACGCAGGAGACCTTCGTGCGCGCACACCAGCGCCTGGGGACGCTCGAACAGGCCGGCAAGCTGCAGGGATGGCTGTTCGGGATCGCCCGGATGGTGTTCTTCGAGCAGGTCCGGCGCAAGCGCCGCGACGGGCCCCCGGTCGATCCCGCGGACGAGCCGGCGCAGGCCGATCGCGGGGCGAGCCCCGAGGCCGTCCTGCTCTCCGCGGAATCGGACCGGATGCTGGACGGCGCGCTCCGCGACCTGGGCGAGGACCGGCGCGCGGCGCTCTTGATGCGGATCGATCACGGGCTGGGATACGGCGAGATCGCCGACGCGATGGGCTGGACCCTGCAGAAGGTGAAGAACGAGATCCACCGCGCGCGGCTGCAGCTTCGCAGGAGCCTCGCCGGCTATCTCGAGGAGGGCGCGCGATGACGCACGTCCCGGTGGAAGAGCTCGAGGCGCTGGCGTTCGGGGAGCTCGGGCCGGGCCGCGCCGCCGCCGTCGCGGCGCACGTGGAAGCCTGCGCGGATTGCTCCCGCGAGCTGTCCTGGCTGCGGGCCGAGAAGGCGCTCCTCGCGCGGCGCCCCGTCCCGCAGACGTCGCACCTCTGGGCGGGAGTGGTTGCCCGGCTCCGGCATCCCCGCCGCCGGCCGCGCTGGGCCTGGCGCCTCGCCGTCGCCGGCGCGGGTGTCGCGGCCGCCGCGGCGGTGCTGCTGGTCGCGCTGCACCCGGCGCCCCCGGTCGTCCCGGCGCAGCAGGCGCCGGTCGCGCGCCGGCAGCCGCGCTTCACCATCGATCCGAAGACGCTCGCCGCGCTCGATCTCGCCGAGCGCGACTACGGGAACGCCGCCAAGGTGCTGGAGGAGGAGTACGGGCGGTTGCGGCCGCACCTCGATCCGGAGCTGGCGCGGCGCTGGGACGAGACCTTGACCCGGGCGCGCGCGCAGCTCGGGGAATCGCGGGCCGTGGCCGCCGACGACGTGAACGCGCGCATGCGGGTCCTCGACGGATATGCCGGGTACCTGCGCGCACTGCGCGACGTGGTGCAGGCCGAGGAGGCGAATCCGTGATCCGAGCCGTGTTGGTTGCCACCCTGTGTTTCGCGCCCGCGGCGGTCCACGCGAGGCCCCACCGCCTCCAGGTGGAGGTGCCAGAGATCGAGCTGCCGGACTTGGGCGTGGATCTCCATGCGCTGCTCGCGAAGAGCGCTCCGCGGTATCCCGACCGGGACGACCCGGAATTCGACTTCGACGTCGAAGACGACACCGGCAACGACTCCGCTGACGATGAGGTGGAGACCGACGGCAAGGCGAAGGTCTACAAGCTCAACCCGCAGCGCGTCCGGATCCCGCGCATCCACGTCGGCGGGGACGACCATGACTTCGACGAGCGCGAGGCCACCGCCCAGGCAAAGGGCAAGGGCAGCGCTACGCTGGAGGTGAAAGGGCCGGTCACCCTCCAGCTGCGGGCGCAGGCGGGCGAGGTCGAGGTGGTCGCGACCGACAAGCGTCAGGTCTCGGTGACGCTGACCGACGCGCCGCCGGACGAGATCGTCCTCTCTGCTTTCGGCGACCGGGTCGAGCCGTCGTTTCGCGGGCGGCGCACGCTGCGCCGGGGGAAGCTCCACGTCGAGCTCCCGCGGGGGAGCCGCCTCGATCTCTCCTCGATGTCGGGCGACGTGAGCGCGCAGCGCATCGGCGACGTGCGCGTGAGGACCATGTCCGGCGACGTGAAGCTGTCCGGCGTGGGGAAGGTCGACGTGCAGAGCATCTCGGGCGACACGAAGATCGAGGACGCGGCTGGACCGGTGCGGCTGCACACGGTGTCCGGGAACGTGGTGCTGACCACCTCGGGACCGGCGCCACAGGTCGAGTTCCAGTCGGCGTCGGGAGGCCTGGACTGGAGCGGCGTGTGCGGCAAGGACTGCCACCTGAGCGCCGAGACCGTCTCCGGCGACCTCCGGCTCCACGTCGATCCGAAGAGCTCGTTCGAGCTCAGCTACACGTCGCACAGCGGGGAGCTGCGCGACGAGCTGAGCCTCGCCGTGAAGCGATCGCCCCGGCGGAAGCACGGGATGAGCAGCGGCTGGCTGGAGGCGAGCTATGGGAAGGGCGAAGGGGTGATCGAAGCCGACGCCTTCTCCGGCAGCCTGCTGGTGAAGAAGAGGTAGGAGCGCCAGGACGCCTGGCCCCTGTTCGTCCGGACAGGGGCCGGTCCGGTGGTTCGTCCGGTTGCCCACCGATGGGACAGGTCCCCACGTTGTGGGCAGGCGAAACGAATTCCATCGGGAGTACCACCATGATGAAGAAGATCTTCCTCGTTCCACTGGCGGCGTTGTTGATGGCAGGAGCGGCGAACGCGGGCACGCTCCAGACTCTCACCTTGAGCGAGCGGGCGCAGACGCGCGACCAGCTGGCGGCCGAGGTGGTCGAGGTCTCGGCGCACCGCAGCCCCGCGGCGGTGATCGCGCAGGACGCGCTCTACGGAGGCCTGGCCGGCCTGGCGATCGGCGCGGGCGTGGCGCTGATCCAGAACGACGGAAACTGGGGACGCGATCTGGCGCTGGGCGGCGGCATCGGCCTGCTCGCGGGCGGCATCTACGGCGCGGTCGACGCGGCGTCGAACGCGGACCGGGTGAACCCCGGGTTCAACAGCGCCTACCACGTGATGTCGGGCAAGTTCTGATCCCGCTCGAAGCGTAGCGATCGGCCCCGGAGCGTCCGCGCTCCGGGGCTTCGATCTTCCGCTCCCGGCGGCTGATTGACGTCACCGGACACGTACTGTACAGCCCCGTCGTGCGCCTCAGCCACGCCGCGCGGACCGACGTCGGGATGAAGCGGGACAACAACGAGGACAACTACCTCGTCTACCCCGAGCAGAACCTCTTCGCGGTGTTCGACGGCATGGGCGGGCACGCCGCGGGCGAAGTGGCGAGCGGGATCGCCGTCCGCGAGATGAAGGAGTTCTTCGAGCTGACCGGGAAGGATCCGGAAGCCACCTGGCCGTTCAAGGACGACCGCGAGCGCAACTACGACGAGAACCGCCTGGTGACCGCGATCAAGCTCTGCAACGCCCGGATCATGGAGGTGAGCGAGCAGGACGCCTCGAAGAAGAACATGGGCACCACCTGCGTCGCGCTGCACTTCGTCGAGCGCGCCGAAGGCGACAAGGCGCTGGTCGCGCACGCCGGTGACAGCCGCGCGTACCTCTTCCGCGACGGCAAGCTCCGGCGCATCACCATCGATCACTCGCTGGTCGAGGAATACATCCGGATGGGGAAGATCACCGAGGAGGACGCGAAGAACTTCCCGCAGAAGAACATCATCCTCCGGGCGCTCGGGCAGCAGCGCCAGGTGGACGTGGAGATCAACGCGCACGACCCGCGGCCCGGCGACGTGTTCATGCTCTGCTCCGACGGCCTCTCGGGAATGGTCGAGGACCGCATCCTCGAATCGATCCTCGGCAAGCAGTCGGGAAACCTGGAAGGCTGCGCGAAGAAGCTGCTCGACACGGCCAACGCGAACGGCGGGATCGACAACTCCACGGTGATCCTCGCCCGGTACGAAGGCGCCTAGCCATGGCGCACTCCGCGGAGCACTTCGGCAATCCCGACGACCTGCGGGAGTACGTCGCCAAGCTGGACGATCCCGAGCGCGAGGGCTGGCAGATGCCAGACGAGGTGCTGCGCGCGCTGGAGCTTGCGCCGGAGATGGTGGTGGGCGAGATCGGCGCCGGGACCGGCTACTTCACCTTCCGCCTCGCGCGGGCCGCCGCGCTGGTCTACGCCTCCGACGCGGACCCCCGGCTGGTGGAGGTGCTCCGGCAGCGCATCGCCGCCGCCGCCCTGCGAAACGTCGTTCTCGCGCTCGCGTTTCCCGACGATCCCGCGTTCCCCGCGTCCTCCTGCGACCGGGTGGTGACGGTGAACGCGTTCCATCACTTCCCCGATCCGCCGTCGTACCTGCGGCGGGTTGCCCGCGCTCTGCGGCCCGGTGGGCGCCTCGCGGTGATCGATTTCCACGAGAAGGTCCCGCACGACGACGTCCGGCAGGCGGCGCTCGCAGCGGGGCTGCGCCTCCTGGCCGAGCCCCGGTTCCTGCCGCGGCAGCACTTCACGATCCTGCATTGACCGGACGGCTGGCCGCTTCCGGAGCTTCACGCGCTTTGCCGCTGGCCTGATCGCGTCGCGATACCCATTTTCCTGCACGATGCTGCGCGAGTTCGATCTGGAGCCTCTCTCGGCCGCCGCGGCCATCGCGGAGGCGCGCCGCCGCTGGGGCGCGGTCGGCGCGATCTCGGTGGCCGACGAGTACCCGCGCTCCCGCCGCCTGGTGGGGGAGCTGCGCGGCGGGCGATTCTGGATCCGGGGGCGCGGCTCGACCTGGGAGGCGGCCTTCGCGGACGCGGATGCCCGCATGGTCCGCGCCTCCAGGCGCATCGCCGTTCACTGAACGGCGCCGGGCTTTCCCAGCAGCTCCAGCGCGGAGACGGTGAGCGCCGTCGCCGCGGTCTTGATCGTCCGTTCGCGATCCGGTGCGAACCCGGACGAGTGCAGCGACGGCAGCGGCGTTCCCGACTTCATCGCCGCCTCGAACTTCGCCGGCTCGACCGCTCCCACCCGCAAGAGGACCGAAGGAGCGCCGGCGGCCTTGCCGAATTCGCCGAAGTCCTCGGCCACCATCGCCGGCCGGCCCTCCGCGACGTTCTCCGCCCCGATCTGCCTGGCCACCGCTGCCGCCACCCGCCGGGTGACCGCCGGATCGTTGTAGGTCGCGTCCTGCGGCTCGCTG
>Ga0070741_10009286_pt1 | contig 19199 bp, 16 predicted proteins | sample Coa_R1_4_FD_66440 | JGI IMG/M metagenome (GOLD analysis project Ga0070741, IMG submission 66440) | Surface soil microbial communities from Centralia Pennsylvania, which are recovering from an underground coalmine fire - Coalmine... | ecosystem: Environmental > Terrestrial > Soil > Unclassified ...
CCGGGTCTCGCACGGTGACGCCGAACACGAGGCTCGACATCGTTTCGCCCAGCGCGAATCCGCCGGCGAGCCCCGCGGCGACGCCCGCGGCGACGACGAGCATGCCCTGCCCGAGGATCAGCCGCAGCACCGCGCGCGGCGTGGCGCCGAGCGCCAGCCGCAGGCCGATCTCGCGCGTCCGCTGCGTCACCGCGTACGCGAGGACGCTGTAGATGCCGACGATCGCGATGACGAGCGCGACGCCGGCGAAGACGGTCAGCAGCACGCCGTTGAGCCGTGGTTGCGCGGCGCTCGTGGACAGCCACTCCTCCATCGTCCGCACGTTGGCGAGCGCGAGTTCGCCGTCGAGCGCGTGCACGCGCTGGCGGACGGCCGGAAGAATGGCGTCGGGCGGGACGGCGGTTCGGACGACGACGTCCATCAGCGCGGCGACGCGCGGGGCCGGCGGGTAGTACAGCGCCGGCGATTCCTGGTTGAGCGCCGTGCTGCGGACGTCGCCGACGACGCCGACGATCGTGAACGGCGTCTTCAGGTCGGCCGACCGCGTCAGCGTGCGACCGATCGGATCCTCGTCGCCGAAGAACGTGCGCGCGGTGGCCTGGCTGACGATCGTCACCGCCGAGGCGTTGGCACCGTCGGCGTCGGTGAAGTCGCGGCCGCGCAGGAGTGGAATCCCGATCGTCCTGAAATACCCGGGGCTGACGATGCGCCAATCGATCGGCACCTTCGTGCCGGGCGGCAGGACCGACCGGCCGGTGGTCAGCATCGGGTGCTTCGTGTAGTTGCCGGCGCCGAACGGGATGCCGCTCGAGACGGCGGCGGCGGACACGCCCGGCGTCGACTGCAGCGACTGGATCAGCGCGCGATAGAGCGCCTGCGCTTTGGTCGTCACCGGGTACTTGCCCGGCGGCGGCGCGAGCTGGAACGTCAGCAGCCCGCTCGGCTCGAATCCGAGACGCACCCGTTCGAGATGCACGAGCGATTGCACGAGAAGGCCGGCGGCGATCAGCAGAATCGTCGCGAGCGCCACTTCGGCCGCGGCAAGGCCGTTGCGCACGCGGCCCGCCCGGCGCGACGAACCGCCGCGTCCCGCCTGCTTCAACACGTCGTTGAGGTCGACGCGCGACATCCGCCACGCCGGCGCGATGCCGAACAGCACGCCGGCCACCGTCGTGAGCCCCGCGCCGAACCACAGCACGGCGCCGTCGATCGGAATCGACGGCACGGGCAGCACCGCCGGCGGCAGCCATGCATTGATCGCCCGCACGGCCCACACCGCGCCGACGAGCCCTGCGGCGCCGCCCGCCGTCGACAGCGCGACGCTCTCCACGAGCAGTTGACGCAGCAGCCGTCGCCGATCCGCGCCCATCGCGGTGCGCACGGCCATCTCCTGCTGGCGCACCGCGGCGCGCGCCAGCAGCAGGTTCGCGATGTTCGCGCATGCAATGAGCAGCACGCAGACCACCGCCGCGAGCAGAATGAGCAGCCCGGCCTTCAGCTGCGGGCTGACGAACGTGTCGAAGAGCGTCACGAGGTGGATGCCCCAGTCGCGCACCTCGGGGTACTCGCGGCCGACGTTCGCGGCGATCGCGTCCATCTCCGATTGCGCGCGCGCCATCGTGACGTCCGGTCGCAGCCGCCCGACGACGAACAGCACGTGGTTGAGCCGGATCTCGTTCGCCGGATCGATCGTGAGCGGCGTGTAGACGTCGCTGTTCAGCAGCAGGTTCAGGGAGGCCGGCGCGATGCCGACGACGGTCGTCGGGGTGTCGTTCAGCGTGATCGTCCGTCCGACGATCGAGGGATCCGATCCGAACCGCCGCCTCCACAAGCCTTCGCCGATCATCGCGACGGGCGCGGCGCCGCGCGTCTCATCGTCGTCGACGAAGGCGCGGCCGGCGACCGGCGCGAGGCCGAGGACGCGCATCAGCGCCGCGCTGATGCGGTTGCCGCTCAACTGTTCGGGCTCGCCGCTGCCGACGAGCGTGTAGTTCGCGAAGCCCACCGCCGCGAGCGTGTCGAGCGCGCGCGTCTGCTCGCGCCACGACAGGAAGTTCAGCGCGGACGCGCCGAACGTCGGCAGATTCAGCTTGTCGTTCTTCTCCGCCACCTGCACGAGACGGTCGGGCGTCGCGAAGGGCAGCGGCCGCAGCAGGACGGCGTTGACGACGCTGAAGATCGCCGTGTTCGCCGCGATCGCGAGCGCGACGGTGACGACGATGGCGGCGGTGACGAGCGGCGTGCGCCGCATCATCCGGAGCGCGTACCGAAAGTCGCTCAGCACGACCGCAGTATAGCGCCGGGATCAGCGTGCGATCGCCGCGAAGACGTCGTGCAGCTGCCGGACACCGTCCGTTAACGACGCGGGGCCGGGCTGCAGGATATACGTCGACTTGATTTCGTGGATCCGATCGTCGCGGACCGCGCTGACGCGGTCCCATCCCGGACGGTTCACGATGGTCGACTTCTTCATCTTCTTGCCGCACCACGAGGCGAAGATCACCTGCGGGTCGCGCGCCGCGACGACCGCCGGATCGACGATGCGGTCCTTTGCGAGCCGTGCGTCGGCCAGCTCGGGGAAGACGGGCTGCCCGCCTGCGATCTCGACGAGCTCTTCGACCCACCGGATTCCGGAGATGAGCGGGTCGTCCCATTCCTCGAAAAATGTCCGCAGCCGAACAGGAAAGCGTGCCGCGGCTTCCCGGATGCGATCGAGACCCGCCTCGAAGCGGTCGGCCAGCCGCTCGGCCGCGGCCTGGCGTCCGACGAGTCCGCCGAGCATGCGGATCATCTGCAGGATCTCGGCGACGCTGCGCTGGTTGAAGGTGACGACGGGGATGCCCCGCCTGACGAGCTCGGCGGCGAGATCCGCCTGCAGGTCCGAAAACGCCAGCACCAGATCGGGCCGCAGCGCTTCGATCTTGTCGAACTTCGCGTTGATGAATGCCGACACCTTCGGCTTGGCTCGCGCCTCCGGCGGCCGCACGGTGTAGCCGGACACGCCGACGATCCGATCGCCCTCGCCGAGCAGGTAGAGCGTTTCGGTCGTCTCCTCGGTGAGGCAGACGATGCGGCAGGGAAACCTCGTCATCGGCCCGCCTGGTCCTGTGCGCCGGCCAACTGCAGGTCGGTGAACACGAACCCGTCGCGCTCGATCGTCATCCCCGTTTCGATGGGAATCGCGTGCGCGAACATCGGGCCGTCGTAGGCGAACGTGTGGAACTCGCCGCGCTCGCCGCAGGGATCGACCGACGCGGGCAGCTCCCGCAGGAGCCGCGCATCGAAGTCGCGTCCCGCGAAACTCCGATCGAGCTGGCGCGGATCGACGCAGGTGATCCGCGCGCGCAGGCCGCCGACGATCATCTCGCGCGCGAGCGCCGGCGTCTTCGCCGGATCGTCGAACAGGGGGAAGAGCGGCGTCAGACCCGAGCCGGCGAGGCGGTCTTCCCGATACCGCCGGATGTCGGCGAGAAACAGATCGGCGAACGCGATGTGGGTGAACCCGTCCGCGACCGCGCGCGCCACCGTGTGCGCCATCGCGCGCTCGTACACCTCGTTCGGGCAGGGCGACGGGATCGGCACCTGCCACAGCGGCAGGCCGAGCGCCGCCGCCTGCGCGTCGAGCAGCGTCACGCGCACGGCATGCATCGCCACCCGCGCCGCGTCGGCGTTGATCGTGGTCAGCAGCCCGGCGATCTCCACCCCCTGCTGACGCAGCACGTGCACCATCCACGCGCTGTCCTTGCCGGAGGACCAGGACACGAGGCACTTGGTCATCTGGTTATCGGCCACTCCCTCCAACCGGCTACCGCGCCCGCAGCACGGCCGCAAACGCGCGCGTGGCATCGACGACGCGCGGACCCGGCACGACGAACTGATCGCCGACGAGCACGTGGACGCGATGGTCGCGGACCGCCGGAACCGCAGGGAGGGCGTCCCACTCGCGCGCGATGCGCTGCGCGTCGGCGGCCGGCAGCCTGTCGCCATACCGCAGCTCGATGATCACCTCGGGTCGCCGCGCCAGCACCATCTCCGTCGTCACGTCCACCGACTGCCGCTTCAGGTCGCCGAACACGTCGTCGCCGCCGGCGACGACGAGCATGTCGTGGAGAAAACCGATGCCGCCGCTCGCGACGATGCCGCGCAGCGATCCCGGTTCCCGGCCGAACACGAGCATGGTCTTCGGTCGCGGGCGGCCGGCGGCGGCGCGGCTGATGGCGGCGAGCTCGGATTCCATCGTCGACGCGAGCCGATTCGCCGCGTCGGCGGAGCCGATGCGCGCCCCGACCGCGCGCAGCGTCTGCGTGATGTCGGCCAGGCCGCGATGCTCGTACGAATAGAAGGGGATGCCGGCGCGCGCGAGGCGCGCCTTCAGCTCGAGCTGCGTGGCGTACAGGATGACGAGGTCGGGCCGGAGCGACAGAATCTTCTCGATGTTCGGATCGAGCAGGCCGCCGACGCGCTCGATCGCCTGCACGTCCGGCGGGTAACGGTCGTAGCTGCTGACGCCGGCGAGGCGCGCGCCGTCGCCGATCGCGAAGATCATCTCGGTGACCGCCGGGATCAGCGACACCACGCGATGAGGCGTGTCGACGTTCTGCGCCGCCGCCGCGTCGCGCGGGCCGGACGGCGCAACCAGTCGCGGCCGCGCAGCGCCGGACGACGCCGCCAGGCATGCCGCGAAGGCGGCGGCGATCGCAACGGTCAGCCCGCCGCGTCTCATCGCGCGCGCCTCAGGAGCAGCCAGAGAAAGAACGGTCCGCCGATCATCGCCGTGACGATGCCGACCGGCAGTTCGACCGGCGCCGCGATCGTTCGCGCGATCAGATCGCATCCGATCAGGAACGCCGCGCCGAACAACGCGGAGGCGGGCAGCACGAGCCGATGGTCCGCGCCGACGAGCATCCGCACCAGATGCGGCACGACGATTCCGATGAAGCCGATCGGCCCGCCGAGCGCGACGGCCGCTCCGGTCGAGAGCGACGCGGTGACCAGCGCGACCCGCTCCGCGCGCCCGACGTCGACGCCGCGCGCGGCGGCGGCGTCGGGACCGAGCGTGATCAGGTCCAGCGTGCGCGGCAAGGTGGCGTAGCCGACCGCCGCGCATGCCATCGGCACGAGGGACGCGGCGATGGCGCTGTAGCTGCCGACGTCGAGCGATCCCATCAGCCACCGGACCGTCTGGAACGTCTTGGTGAAGTCGGCGAGGTACTGGATGAAGGTGACGATCGCGCCGAGAAACGTCGTCAGCACCACGCCGCCGAGCAGCAGCACGGTGGACGACATGCCGCGGCTGCGGGCGAGCGACAGCGCGTACACGACCGCCAGCGCGCCGAGCGAGCCGAGGAAGCTGGCGACGGACACGGCCGAGACGCCGGCAATCGCCGCCGGCGGCAGCAGCGTGATCGCGATCATCGCCCCGAGCGACGCGCCGACCGACACGCCGAGCGTCTCGGGCGCGGCCAGCGGGTTGCGGAGGAGCGCCTGGAACACGACGCCGGCCGTCGCGAGGCCGGCGCCCACGAGGGCCGCGGCGACGACGCGCGGCAGCCGCGCGATGAAGAAGATCTGCGCGTCGACGTTGTCGGCGAACGGCACCGACCGATCCAGCGCCCGCGCGAGCGACACGTGCGTCGTGCCGACCAGCGGCGCGAGCACCGAGACGACGACGAGCAGTCCGCCGAACGTGATGACGACCGCCGTCAGCCGGTAGCGGATGTCGGCGCGGCGCCGCGGCGGCGGGCTCGTCTTCAACGGATCCCGTTCAGTGTGCGCGCGCAATCGCGGTCACCGTCAGATGCCGGGCGCGCGGATGCACGCCGATCTCCGCTTCGACGCCGTACAGCGCGCGGACGTTCGCCGGCGTCAGCACGTCGGCTGTCGCCCCGCGCGCGATCACCGCTCCGTCGCGGATCATCACCAGCTCGCCGCAGAGCGCCGCCGCCAGGTTCAGATCGTGGGTCGACACGACCATCGTGGTGCCGCGGTCGGCGTTCAGGCGCACCAGCAGGTCGACGATGTCGAACTGATACCCGATGTCGAGCGAGGCGGTCGGCTCGTCGAGCAGCAGGACGTCGGAGGCCTGGGCGAGCGCGCCGGCAATCACGACGCGCTGCTTCTCGCCGCCGCTCAGCGTCGCGAACGCCCGCGCCTCGAACGCGTCGGTGCCGGTCGCCCGCAGCGCATCGCGCGCGATGCGGATGTCGTCCGCGCCCTCGAGCTGAAACGCGCCGAGGTGCGGGTACCGCCCCATCAGCACGATCTCGAGCGCGGTGAAGTCGAACGTGGCGTGCGTCTCCTGCGGCACCACCGCGATCCGCCGCGCCAGCTCGACGCGCGACATCGCCGCGATCGGGCGGCCGTCGAGCGTCACCGCGCCGCGCGCCGGCGCGAGCGTCCCCGCCAGGATCCGCAGCAGCGTCGTCTTGCCCGATCCGTTCGGGCCGAGCAGCCCGACGATCGCTCCCCGCGGCACCGCCACCGACACATCGTCGAGCACGTCGCGTCCGGCGCGCGCCGGACCGTACGAAAACGACACGTGCGCCGCCGCGAGGAGCGGATCGGTCATCAGAACCCGACGCGCAGGCCGACGCGGGCGGCGCGGCCGAGCGCCGGATACCCGAGCGGCTCCATGTACTGGCGATCCGCGAGGTTGTCGACGGCCAGCGTGGCGGTGAGCTGCCGGGTGATCGCGTACGACGCGCGCGCGTCCCAGGTGGTGAAGCCCGGATTGCGGGTGAGCGGCGGCGCAAACGACACGAAATCGCTGTCGGAGAACGCCCCGACGAACGTGCCGACGAGGTTCAGGCCGAGCGCGTCGCGATGCCAGCCGGCGTCGACGAAGCCCGAGTGGCGAGGACGGCGGAACAGCGGCTGCCCGGGCTGAAACACCACGTTGAAGGGCGAGGTGCTGTCGATGATCTCGGACGCCAGGAAGGTGTAGCTGGCGCGGACGCGAAGGCCGCCGATCGGTGCGACGTCGCCCGAGAGCTCGGCGCCGCGCGCCTGCGTCAGTCCGATGTTGAAGTACTGGGCGGCGAAGGTCACCGGATCGGTCGTCCTCGTCGAGATCAGGTTCTTGTACCGATTGTCGAACCAGGTGACGTCGACGCGGACGCGATCGGCGAACAGGCGCTGATCGACGCCCGCTTCGGCGCTGCGCGAGCGCTCCGGCAGCAGGTCCGGGTTGCCGCGGAAGAACGGCGAGGGGCTGAACGACTGCAGCACCGTCGGCTCCTTGATGCCGAGGCCGGCCGCCGCGTGGAGGTGCGTCACGCCGAACGCGCCGGCGGCCTCGTGCGCGACGAAGGCAATCGACCCGCGCGGCACCGTCGCATCGCCGAAGCTCGCGTTGTGCTCGACGCGCACGCCGGCGGTGGCCGACACGCGATGCCACTGCGCCTGGTGCTGCACGGCGACGCCGACGTTGTCGCGCGAGGCCGGCGTGCTGCTGTTCGAGAGCCGATCGGTCAGCGTGGCGCGCTCGCCGTCCCAGTCGACCAGCGCCGTCAGCAGCTGATAGCCGCTCGACGTGTCGTTGGCCAGCCGCACGTCGGCCTGGTAGCTGGCGTGATGCCGCGTCAGCGCGCTGTAGCTGTCGAAGGTGAAGTCGCTGAACGCGAACGGCGCGGCGAGGGCGCCGAACCGCGGCACGTACGGCGGATCGACGAGGAGGTCCGCCGAGTCCTGATGCGACACCGCCGCCGAGTAGCTCGCGCGCTGGCGAACGCGGTCGGAGATCTGCTGATCGAAGGCGATGCCGCCGACCGCGTCGTGCCGCTCGAAGAACGCGTCGAGGTCCGGCCGCTCGAACGCCGTCTGGCCGGGCGTGCCGGCCCGTTCGCGCTCGACGCGGACGATGCCCCGCAGCGTGGCGCCGCCGCCCAGGTGCGCGCCGACGTTGCCGCTGAGCGTGGTGTTGCCGAACGCGTTGTTCGGCTCGCGGTTGTCGGTGTCGAACCGCGACGCCGCCACGGCGTAGTCGCCGTGCGGCGCCGCGCCCGCGATCGACGCGCCGCCGCGCACGGTCCCGTACGTGCCGCCCTCGATCCACCCGCCCACCTGCGGCCGCGCCGCCGTTCCGCGTTTCGTGAAGAGCTGGACGACGCTCGACATCGCGTCGGAGCCGAAGAGCGCCGACTGCGCGCCGCGCACCACTTCGACGCGCTCGAGGTCGTCGGTCGTGACGTTGCTGAAATTGAACGCGCCGCCAGGTTCGTTCAACGGGATCCCGTCGAGCAGCACCTTGTTGTAGTTGCTCTCGCCGCCGCGGACGAAGAGCGACGTCACGCCGCCCGGCGCGCCCGTCGTCACCACCATCGCGCCGGGGGTCGTCCGCAGGAGATCGGCCACGAGCGGCGCGTCGCGCCACGCGAGGTCCTGCGCCGTGAACGCGCTGACGCTGAGGCCGGCGTTGTCGACCGGCGTGTCGGTGCGCGTCGCCGAGACGACGACGGTTTCGGCGATGGGCGCGACCGTCAGCACCAGGCGGACGTGCTCGCCGCAGCGCGCTTCGGCAGGCTGGAAGCCGGTGAGCGACGCGATCACGCGGCAGTCGGACGCCTCGGTCGACGTCTCGGCCGGCATCCGGAAGCGTCCCGATTCGTCGGTGAACGTGCTCGTCAGCTCGCGGCCGCTCGCGTCGACGGCGCGGACGAACGCGCGCGGCAGCGGCGATCCGGATTGATCGACGGCGGTCCCGTCGATCTGCAGGCCGGGTCCGAGCGACCCGGCGACGATCAGCAAGGGGAGTGTGACAGAGCAGGCGGCATTCTGCCGCCACCAGCGGGGTGCGCGCATCGATTCCTCCCGGCGTCTCTCGCGCCGAACAAGGTTTGTCCCCCGGGTGGCCAGGTTTCCTGACTCGCGGACGTGCCTGCGCGCCTTCCCGTTCTCCTCTCGCGCGTCGTGCCGCCCGTCAGAGCGGCAGTCGGCGGGGATTCCAGTGGCGTGTGCGCAGCGTTTTTCCGCTTACAGTGGCGGGACCGTGTGGGCTTCGCACCCACTTCGCGTGGCCGCCGGGGCAAACGTGGATTCGAGGATTGTATATCAGGTAACATCGATCGATTCTGCATGGAGCCATCCGTCATGCGATCGCGCCTGGCGGGCGCGCAGCTCGTCGATATCGCCGACAAGATCGAAGCGGGCGTCCGCCTCGATCTCGCCGACGGGGTGCGGCTGTTCGACGCGCCCGACCTGCTCGCCGTCGGGTGGCTGGCCAACCGCGATCGCGAGCGGCGCCACGGCGCGAAAACCTTCTTCAACTGCAACATCCGCCTCGAGGCGACGAACGTCTGCGTGGCGAGCTGTCTCTTCTGCTCGTTCGCGCGGCTGAAGCCGGGCGACCCCGGCGCCTACACGCTGTCGCTCGAGGAGGCCTGGGACAAGCTCCGGACGCGCGCGCATCAGCCGCTGACCGAAATCCACGTCGTCAACGGCCTGCACCCGGATCTGCCGTTCGACTACTACGAGGAGCTGCTGCGCGGCTTCAAGCGCATCCGGCCCGACATCCATCTGAAGTGCTACACCGCCGTCGAGATCGCGTTCTTCGCCGATCGCTACGGGATGACCGACGAGCAGGTGCTGCAGAAGCTGATGGCCGCGGGGCTCGATTCGCTGCCCGGCGGCGGCGCGGAGATCTTCGCCGAGCGCGTCCGCAGGAAGATCGCCAACGACGAGAACAAGTGCGACGCCGATCGGTACCTGTCGATCCACCGGCTCGCGCACCGCCTCGGGATGCGGTCGAACGTGACGATGCTGTACGGGCACATCGAGACGATGGAGGAGCGCGTCGATCACATGCTGCGCGCGCGGGCGCTGCAGGACGAGACCGGCGGATTCCAGGCGTTCATCCCGCTCGCCTTCCACCCCGACAACAACCAGATGCGCAAGCTGCCGGCGCCGAGCGCCGCCGATACGCTGCGCGTGCACGCCGTCTCGCGCCTGATGCTCGACAACATCCCGCACGTGAAGGCGTTCTGGATCGCGACCGGCGTCGACGTCGCGCAGACCTGTTTGTGGTTCGGGGCCGACGATCTCGACGGCACCGTGCAGGAAGAAAAGATCTATCACATGGCCGGCTCGCGGACCCCCGAAGCGATGACGACGCGCGAGATCGAACGGCTGATTCGCGCGGCCGGACGGGAACCGGTCGAGCGCGATACGCTCTACAACGTCGTCCGTCAGGATCGTGTTGCTTCCACTGCTCACTGACTACGAAAAGACCCACATCGCCGAGCGTCAGCCGCTGCCAGACCGGTATCTCGGCCTGAGCGACGCCGACATGGACCGCCGCATCGCCGCCGCGAAGGCGGCGCTCGGCTCGCGGCTCGTGATCCTGGGACATCACTATCAGCGCGACGAGGTGATCAAGTTCGCCGACTTCACCGGCGACTCGTACCGCCTCGCGCAGCAGATCGCGCGGCGGCCGCGCGCCGAGTTCATCGTCTTCTGCGGCGTCCACTTCATGGCGGAGAGCGCCGACGTGCTCTGCGCGCCGCATCAGCAGGTGATCCTGCCGGACCTGGCCGCGGGCTGCTCGATGGCCGACATGGCCGATATCGAGCAGCTCGAGATCTGCTGGGACGATCTCCACCGCGCGGGACCCGGCGGCCCGCGTGGCACGGCGTCGCCGGCGGTGATTCCCGTCACCTACATCAACTCCTCCGCGGCGATCAAAGCCTTCTGCGGCGCGAACGGCGGCGTCGTCTGCACGTCGTCGAACGCGGAGGCGACGCTCCGGTGGGCGTGGCAGCGCGGGCAGCAGATCCTCTTCCTGCCGGACCAGCATCTCGGCCGCAACACCGCGTTCAGGATGGGCGTGCCGCTCGACGAGATGGTGGTGTGGGATCCCGACGAGATCGGCGGCGGCGTCGATCCCGACGCGCGCGCGCGCGCGCGGATCGTGCTGTGGAAAGGGCACTGCTCGGTCCACACGCGGTTTACCGTGCGCCAGATCGAGAGCCTGCGCGCGCAGCACCCGGGGATCCGCGTGATCGTGCACCCCGAGGTGCCGCTCGACGTGGTGCAGGCGGCCGACGACTCGGGATCGACCGAATACATCATCAAGACCGTGACGAACAGCCCCGCCGGATCCGTCTGGGCCGTCGGGACGGAGATCCACCTCGTCAGCCGCCTCGCGAGGCAGGTGGCGCCCGAGCGGACCGTCCTGTCGCTCGATCAGTTCGGCTGCCTCTGCTCGACGATGTTCCGCGTGTCGCCCAACCATCTGCTCTGGACGCTCGACGGGCTGCTCGACGGCGTCGTCCACAACCGCATCACGGTGCCGGACGCGCGCAAGTACTGGACTAAGATCGCTCTGGATCGCATGCTCACGATTTCGTAGGAGGTCGACCGACATGGCTCACTCTCTGCCGCCGCTGCCGTATCCATCGGATGCGCTCGAACCGCACATCGACAAACAGACGATGGAGATCCATCACGGGAAGCATCACAACGCCTACGTGACGAACCTCAACGCCGCGCTCGACAAGCATCCGGAGCTGCAGTCGAAGAGCGTCGAGGATCTGCTGAAGGGGATCAACAGCGTCCCCGAGGACATCCGGACCGCCGTGCGCAACAACGGCGGCGGCCACGCCAACCACACGATGTTCTGGCAGATCATGGGCCCGAACGCCGGCGGCGCGCCGACGGGCCAGATCGCCGACGCGATCAACGGGGCGTTCGGCGGCTTCGACAAATTCAAGGAAGAATTCAAGAAGGCCGCGGTCGGCCGGTTCGGCAGCGGCTGGGCGTGGGTGGTCGACAACGGCGGCCGGCTGTCGATCGAGAGCAGCGCGAACCAGGACAGCCTGCTGATGGACGGCAAGAAGATCGTGTTCGGCATCGACGTCTGGGAGCACGCCTACTATCTGAAGTACCAGAACCGACGGCCGGACTACATCGACGCCTGGTGGAACGTCGTGAACTGGGCGGAAGTGAACAGGCGCCTGGGCCGGTAGCATCCGCGGGCGCGTGGGGTCGGGTCGACGTGCCCGCCCCACCAGCCCGTCCCCGACACCCACCCGCCGCCACGCGCCATGTCCCTGTCCACCGTCCTTTTCCTGTTCCTCGCGCACCTCGGCGTCGGGATCACCTGCACGCTGCTGTTCGTCGGGCGCGAAGCGGGCGTCAAGTTTTTCCGCTTCAACGCCGGCCTCGCCGCGATTCTGATCGCGGTGGCGCTGGCGTTCCAGTTCGACGTCGCGCTCGCGGTCTCCGAGGCGGCGCTCGTCGTCTACTGGGCGACGGTCGGGCGGATGCTCGCGCGCGTGCGGCCGATCATCGTGGCCGTCGCGATCGGCGCGGGCGTGGCCGCGATCCTGCTGCAGGCGCTGCACGTGTCGGCCGCGTGGACGCTGCCGGCGCGCGCGCTGACGGTGGCCAGCTTCCTCAGCTCGGCCGCCCTGCTCGGCGGCGCGTGCACGGCGATGATCCTCGGCCACTGGTATCTGGTCATCCCGTCGATGCAGGTCAGCCTGCTGCAGTCGGTGGTCAAGATCCACATCGCGTCGATGGTCGTGCGCGTGGCGGTGGTCGCGGCGGCCGTGTTCGTGGCGATCGCCACGTGGGAGCCGGGCACCGGCCCGAGCTTCCGGTACTACATCACGTCGGTGGGCGGCATTTTCTTCTGGCAACGCGTGCTGTTCGGCTTGTGCGGCCCGGCGCTGCTGTCGTACCTGACCTGGGAAACCGCCAAAATCCGCTCGACGCAATCGGCCACCGGCATCCTCTACGTCGACTTCTTCACCGTCGTCGTGGGCGAGGTGCTGGCGAAGTACATCCTCCTCGCGACGCGCGTGGCCGTGTAGTAGACTGATTTTTTGCGGATTGCACCGCGGTCCGGAACCTGTGCAATGGCAGACTGCGAACCGCGTCAGGGCCGGAAGGCAGCAGCGCTAAGCAACCTCTCCCATGTGCCGCAGGCCTTCCGGATCGCGGTGAAGTCCGCAAGCGCCGCCGGCAGGCGGCGGTGTCAGACACGCAGCGCGGGCCTTTAGGCCTGCTGGTCCATGGCCTACCAAGTCATCGCGCGCAAATGGCGGCCGCAGAAGTTCGACGATGTGGTCGGACAGCAGGCGGTGACGCGTACGCTCCGCAACGCGCTGACGAGCGGGCGCCTCGCGCAGGCGTTCGTCTTCGCGGGGCCGCGCGGCGTCGGCAAGACGACGACGGCGCGCATCCTGGCGCGCGCGCTGAACTGCGTCCACGGGCCGACCCCTGATCCGTGCGGCACGTGCGACGCGTGCGTCGAGATCGCCGAGGGGCGCGACATGGACGTCCTCGAGATCGACGCCGCCACGCACACGCAGGTCGACAACGTGCGCGAGGTGATCATCGCCGGCCTGGCCATCGCGCCGGTCCGCAACCGCTTCAAGGTGTTCATCATCGACGAAGTGCACCAGCTGTCGAACGCCTCGTTCAACGCGCTCCTGAAATCGATCGAAGAGCCGCCGCCGCACGTCGTCTTCATGATGGCGACGACCGAGCTGGACAAGATTCCGGAAACGGTGCTGTCGCGCGCGCAGGCGTACGAGTTCCGCGCGATCGGCAGCAAGGTGATCGCCGATCAGCTGCGGACGATCGTCGACGAGGAGAAGATCGCCGTCCCCGACGAGGCGCTGCAGCTGATCGCGCGCGACGCCGACGGCAGCATGCGCGACGCGCAGACGAAGCTCGATCAGGTGATTGCGTTCACCGGCAACACCATCACCGTCGACGACGTCGGCACCGTGCTCGGACTCGTGGGCCGCGACCTGCTGCTCGACGCGGTGGACGCGGTGGCCAACGAGGACGCGCCGGCGGCGTTCCGACTGTCGGCGCGCGCCGTCGAGCTCGGCTACGACCTCCGCGCCGTCTGCCGCGAGCTGTCGCGCGTCGTCCGCGATCTGCTCGTGGTGTCCGTGGACCCGTCGCGCGTCGACGACCCGGAGATCGCGGGAGAGGGCGAGCGCGACCGCGTCAAGGCGCTCGCCGGCCGCTTCTCGCGCGAGGATCTGCTGCGGGCGTTCGATCTGCTGACGAAGGCGGAGCAGGACATCCGCGGCGCCGCGCAGCCGCGGTATCACCTCGAGATGGCGCTGCTGCGCTGGATCTACGTGCGCAAGCTCGTGTCGATCGAGGATCTGATCGCCGGCGGCGGCGCTCCGTCCACGGCCGGCCCGCGGGCCGCGGGGCCCGCCGTCCGTACGCCCGCGGCCGCGGCGCCCAGCATCGTCGGCAGGCCCGCGCCTCGGGAGCCGGCGAAGGCCGCGACGCCGGCAACGGCGGCGGCCGCGGCTACCGCCCCGGCGTCCGCCGCGCCGGCGCCGCCCGCGGGCAACGCGAAAGACGCGTTCCTCGCGGAGATTCGCAAGCAGAAGATGGTGTTCTACAGCACCATCGTCGCGCAGGCGCAGAAGATCGACGTCACCGGCGACAGGATTACGTTTACCTTCTCCGCGAACCAGCGCTCGCTGCGCGATGCGCTCGAAGAGAAACGCTCGTGGCTCGAATCGGTGGCGCAGCAGGCGACGGGACGGCGGTTCGCGGTGGGCAGCGTCCACCTGACCGACACGGCCGGCGGCGCTCCGTCCGGCGCGGCGCCGTCGGACACGGCAGACAAGGCGGACAAGAAGACCGCGCTTCGCGAGCAGGCGCTGGCCGACCCGGGCGTCCAGGCGATGCTCGAAGTCTTCCCCGCGGACATCCGCGACGTGGAGGAGATGTGAACCCACAGCAGATCCAGCAGATGATGAAGCAGGCGCAGGAGATGCAGGAGCGCCTGCAGAAGCAGATGGCCGAGCTGCGCGTCGAAGGCAACGCCGGCGGCGGCATGGTCATCGTCACGATCAACGGCGCGAAGCAGGTGCAGTCGATCAAGATCGATCCCGAGGTCGTGTCGAAGGACGACGTCGAGATGCTGCAGGATCTGATCGTCGCCGCGCTCAACGACGCGCAGCGCAAGGTCGACGACGAGATGAAACGCCATCTGGGCGGCATGCTCCCGCCCGGCTTCAACCTGTAAACCGTCCTTGTCGCTCCCGGATCCCCTCGTCCGCCTCATCGAAGAGCTGCAGCGGCTGCCCGGCATCGGCCCGAAAGGGGCGCAGCGCCTCGCGTTTTTCATCCTGAAGACGCCGCGCGAGCAGGCGGACCGGCTCGCCGATGCGGTGCGCGAGGTGAAGGAGCGCGTCACCTACTGTTCGATCTGCAGCAACATCACCGATCGCGATCCGTGCCCGTTCTGCAGCGACGCCGGACGTGATCCGCACGTGATCTGCGTCGTCGAGGAGCCGCAGAACGTGACGGCGATCGAGAAGACGCGCGATTTCAAGGGGCTGTACCACGTGCTGATGGGATCGATCTCGCCGCTGCAGGGCATCGGGCCGGACGACCTGAAGATCAAGAGCCTGCTCGCGCGCGTGAACGACGGCGTCGGCGAGATCATCCTGGCGACGAACCCGACGGTGGAAGGCGAAGCGACGGCCATCTATCTCGCGCGGCTGCTCAAGCCGCTCGGCGTCAAGGTGACGCGTATCGCGACCGGCGTCCCCGTCGGCAGCGACCTCGAGTACGCCGACGAGATCACCGTGCACAAGGCGCTCGAGGGGCGGCGCGAAGTCTGAGACCGTCGACGTGATGCTGCCTCACACATACGAGCCCGCCGCCGCGGTTCTGCTGGTGCTCGGCGGCGCGCTGTCCTGCTTCGCCGGCTATCGCCTGTTCCGCATCGTGCTCGCGATCTACGGGTTCATTCTCGGCGGGTCGATCGCCAGTTCGACGCTCGCGGGCACCAACGCGACGGGCCAGCTGCTGGCGTGGGTGATCGGCGGCTTCGCCGGCGCGTTGATTCTGGTGCTGGCGTACTTCGTCGGCATCGCGCTGATCGGCGCCGGGCTCGGCGCGCTGATCGCGCACCTCGGCTGGACGTATTTCGGCACCGGCGATCCGCCGCCGCTGCTCGTCGTCGCGCTCGCGATTCTGGGCGCGATCGGCGCGATGGTGCTGCAGCGGTACGTGATCGTCGTGGCGACGGCGTTCGGCGGCGCGTGGACGCTGCTGCTCGGCGCCGTCGCGATGATGGATCGGCGCGCGGCGGCGGCGGCGCGCAGCGCGGACGTGTGGGTGTTCTACCCGATGGCGCCGGCGCCGGATCAGCGGTGGCTGCCGGTGGCGTGGATCGCGCTCGGGCTGCTCGGCACGGCGGTGCAGCTGGGCGTGACGGGACGCAAACGTACGTAGTGGAGTGTCCGGCCCGGGCCGGACGTGGAGGAGCGATGGCGACGTTCGAACGGCACGTGGAGATCGACTGGAAGGGCTCGGTGACGGAAGGCGGCGGCAGCGTGAAGGCGGGCACGGGCGCGTTTTCGCTGCCGGTGTCGTTCCCGCGGCGCGTCGGCGACGCGCAGGGGATGACGAGCCCCGAGGAACTGATGGCGGCGGCGCACGCCGCCTGCTACGCGATGGCGCTGAACGGCACGATCGGCCGCACCGAAGGGGTGTCGGTGGACCGCACCACGGTGAAGGCGACGGTCACCGCCGACAAGGGCGACGCCGGCATCAAGATCCTGTCGTCGAAGCTCGAAGTGACCGCGCACGGGCTGAAAGGCGCGGACGCGGCGAAGTTCAAGGAGATCGCGCAGACGGCCGAGGGGCGCTGCCCCGTCTCGAACGCGTATCGCGGGACGATGCAGATCACGGTGGAGACGAAGATCGCATAGCGATCCGCGGCTCGTGAAGGAGGCTGGGCGTCCGCCAGCCGGCCGGCCGGGCCCTTCGCGATGTTTCCCAGAGAACACGGCGCCTACGGACAGCTGCTGTTCCCGATCGCGACGGCGCTCGCGATCGGGCGTCCGGGCGCGGGCGCGCTGGCGCTGGCGGCGGCGGCGGTGTGCGCGTTTCTCGCGCACGAGCCGCTGCTCGTGCTGCTCGGTCAGCGCGGTGCGCGCGCGGCGCGGGCGGAGGGTGCGCGCGCGCGGCGGTGGTTCGGCGCGTTCGCCGCGGCGGCGCTGGCGTTCGCGATCGCGGCGATCGTGCTGCTGCCCGCGGCGGCGCGAGTGGCGCTCGGCGCGCCGGCGGCGATCGGGATCCTGGTCGCGGCAGTGATCTTCTCGCGGCGCGAGCACACGATGGGCGGCGAGATCGTGACGGCCGCGGCCCTCGCGGCGCTGGCGTCGCCGCTGGCGCTCGGGGCGGGCGCGACCGCCGTCGCCGCGCGGACGGTGGCGCTGGTGTTCGTCGCCTCGTTCGTCAGCGCGACAGCGTGCGTGCACGGCGTGATCGTGCAGACGCGCCACCCGCCGGCGGCGTCGGCGCGCACGGTCGGCGCGACGGTCGCGACGGTGTCGGTGATCGCGCTGGCGATGCTGGCGCGGCTCGGCGTCGTCCGCGGCATCGCGTCGTGGGCCGCGCTGCCGATGTGCGCGGGCGGCGTGGTGCTGGTCGCGGTGCCGCCGTCGGCGCGCGCGCTGCGCACGGTGGGATGGACGCTGGTGGCGACGACGCTGCTGACGAGCCTTGTCCTGGTGGTGGGGCTGCGCTACTATTGAGGTTCCGTTCGACCGCGCACGTCCTGCCTGTTCCTCAGTAGCTCAATGGCAGAGCATCCGGCTGTTAACCGGAGGGTTGTTGGTTCGAGTCCAACCTGAGGAGCCACGCCACATAAAACCCATAGAATCAATGAGTTGCGGGTTGGGATTGAGCGGCAGCCGTCTAAGTCATTGAGCAGAATGGCTTTAGGGGAGCGTCGACCCCGCTGGACGATTCTCGAACTGAAACCGGTGCTGCGAGTGAAACTCGTTTAGGCTGGCTTGCCCGTGTAGCTCGAATCCCAGCACCCCAGATAAGCTCTTCCGCCAAACACCCGAGTCCCTACTTCTCTGAACGCGAGTTCGGAACGAAACCTGACCGGCTGATGTCGATCTTGTTCAGCGACGACATCGCCCCACCGAGCAACGCTCTACGACTTAGCAATCCAGTTAGCGATGTCGTCCAGCACGAACTCCGCGACCTTGCCGGGTTGCTGGTATTCGGCAGGCGTCGCTTTGCCTTCTCCCACCATGAAGAGATGATTGAGGGTCGGGTAGCTCTTGATCGTCACATCGCTGCGGCCCCGCAGCGCGCTTCGCCAGCCCTCCAGGTCCGCTTGCGTCACCTGGTAGTCGCGCTCACCCTGCAGGATCAGCATGGGTATTCGTAGCGTCGCTGCGACCCGAGCGGGCCGGTACGCATCGAGGTCCTTCCAGTACGAGTCAGGGGCGCGCTTCAGCAACGCTTGAAGGCCCTCCTCAGGATTCGGCGCTCCTGGCGTTATCGAGGACAGGTAGACCAGCTGCTCTCGAGCGACATCCTGCAAGGGCCGGGTAGCGCCGGCCAGGATGACGATCCCCGCGAGCGCTCCGTCCTCCACAGCGATCCGCGGCGCCAAGGTTCCGCCCAGGCTGTGACCGAGGACGAAGATGCGCTTCGGGTCAAACTCCTTGCGCGAGCGAAGCAGTCTCACGGCGAGCACTGCGTCTTCCGTCGTTTCCTCGCGAACCGTGAAGTTCCTGTTCCCGGCGGCCAACTTTGCGCCGTGTTGCCGCGTCCGCTTTTCGTAGCGGAGCACCGCAATACCGCGCTCGGCCAGGCCCCACGCGAGATCGCGGAACGGTTTGTTTGGGCCAAGGGTCTCGTCGCGATCGTTCGGTCCGGAACCGTGAACGAGCACAATGGCCCCCGCCACCCGACCGACAGGCATCGAGAGCGTTCCGGGCAAAGCCCACTCGCCAGCGCCAACGGTGACCGATTCCTCTGTAAAGCGGGTCGACGCCGGCGCAGCGCTGGGCTCGGCTGCAGGCGTGACGGGCGTGGTGTTCATTCCTGCGATCTTGTTCTCGGGATCGAACGACACCATGACGGCTAGCGCCGTCTTCTCAAACTGACAGACGTTGACCACGGTCACGTTGCCGGTCGCCTGCGTCACCACTCGCTGTCTGATGATCGACGTGCGAGCCCCGGCTTGGCGGTTGACCGCCGTCCACGTGTCGCGCAACCGTGAGACTGGCATCGCGGCCGCCATCTTCGCGTTGAACTCGGCGGCGACGTCCTCGAACTTGCCGGCTTTGAGGAGATCGAGCACGCGTGTCGCGTGAGCGACGGGACTTTCCTGCGCGTATCCCCCGTAAGAGGTGGCGATCACAATGATCGCCATGAGCATGATGCCGTATGCGAGTGGACGA
>Ga0070741_10009287_pt1 | contig 19199 bp, 16 predicted proteins | sample Coa_R1_4_FD_66440 | JGI IMG/M metagenome (GOLD analysis project Ga0070741, IMG submission 66440) | Surface soil microbial communities from Centralia Pennsylvania, which are recovering from an underground coalmine fire - Coalmine... | ecosystem: Environmental > Terrestrial > Soil > Unclassified ...
GCGAGGTCTCCGTCAAAGCCTGTGTCCAGGAGGGCTTCGAGGTCTTCGGTGTGCTGGCCAACCGTCATATGGAGCGGTAAGTAGGGAAAGCGACCGCTGACGACGGGTTGGCTCATCGCCACTTGCCAACGGCTTTGGGCCCAATTTTGTACAGGAAGTTCCCGGGACCAAAGGCGGCTTCGGCTTGCTCGGCAACCTCACGGAGAGTGGGCCCGAGGAGGGTCTTGCCATCCGGGGAGATAGCCAGATATTCGCCGTAGTGCTGCGCCTCCAGTGGCTTGCCGTAGCTCTCGTACAACTCGTCGTACTGGCGTTCCAGGTCTGTGACACGCTGTTGATTTGCCCCTGCCATGCGCTGGACCCCCCTCCTTCTGGCACCACCCTCCATCATCATTGTGTCATAGCAGCGGCGGTGCTCGGCCCCCTAGCCCCACTCCTGGGGGGAACAGCCCCCGGCCCTGTTGTCCCCACTGGGTTCCCACCTACCGCCTCCGACCGCCCTCAAAACCCGGCGGAGCCGTCATCGGACTTCCCCAGGATTGGGCGGTGGAGGGCCGATCGCTACGCCCCCACCGGGAGCGGCAGGCCGAGGAAGCGCGCGGCGTTGCCGCCGAGGATCTTCGCCTTCGCCGTGTCGGAGAGGTTGAGGTTCTCCGCGATGTAGCGGACCGAGTTCGGGAAGTTGCTGTCCCAGTGGGCGTAGTCGGAGGCGTAGAGGATGCGGTCCTCGCCGACGCGCGCCACCACGTCGGGCAGCGTCTCCTCGTCGGGGTCGCAGCTAATGAAGAAGCGGTCGCCGCGCACGTGCTCGCTCGGCGGCCGCGTGAGCAGCGGCACCTGCGGGCGCAGGCGCTCGTAGTGCTCGTCCATGCGCTGCAGCCAGTAGGGCAGCCAGCCGACGCCGGCCTCGAAGAAGCCGATGCGCAGCCCTGGGAAGCGGTCGAGCACGCCGCCGCAGACGACGCAGGCGGTGGCGATCATCTGCTCGAAGGGGAACGCGACGAGATGGGTGAAGAAGAAGCGGTCGAAACGCTCGCTGCCCGCGTTCTGCGTGCCGTAGTGGCCGGGTAGGCCGTTGTGGCCCACGCCGGCGTGCACGCTCAGCGGCACGCCGAGCTGCTGGGCGGCGTCGTAGAAGGGGTAGAAGTCGGGGTGGTCGAGGTTCTTGCCGTGCAGGTTGGTCGGCAGCATAGCCGTGATGTGGCCGAGGCGCGAGGTGGCGCGCTCTAGCTCGGCAATGGCGGCCGGCACGTCCTGCAGCGGCACGAGCGCCACGCCCTTGAGCCGGTCGGGCGCGGCGGCGCAGAACTCGGCCAGCCAGTCGTTGTAGGCGCGGGCGACCGCGACGGCGAGCCCCGGATCGGCCAGGTTCGGCAGCGTGAGCCCGATATAGGTGCCAAACAGCACCGCCACGTCGATGCCCTCCTGGTCCATGTCGGCGATGCGCGCCTGCGGGTCGCGCATGCCGGCGCGGTACAGGCGGCTCCAGTCCATGTCGGGGCTGAAGGGGCCGCTATTGCCCTGGCCGGGGCCTTCCGGGATGGGGTAGATGCGCCCCTCGACGAGGCAGCGGTTACGGCCGTTCACTTCCAGAATGCGCGGCGCGCGGTCGCGGTAGGCGGGATCGAGGCGCGCGGCCCAGTCCACCTCGTGCTCGGCCACGTGCCCGTCGGCATCAATGACGTACGGCTTTGCCACGGCAGGCCTCCTCACCGCCGCGGCCCCTCGGATGCGGCGCCCGGCCGCGCGGTGGCCCTACCGTACCCCGCGCCGCCGGGCCTGTCAACTCGGCTACCCGAGAGCCGACTGTGACGCTTACGCCCCGACGCTTTGCCTCGCTCAGGCGTTATCAGGCGTTATCAGATGTGGGAGCCACCTGAGGGGACTTCGGCACCTACGACCCGTTCGCGAGCCACTAGCGCAGCCGCTCGTCGCCGCCCGGTGTTCGCGCGGGCGAGGAGGGGGACCACGGACCGCCGCTCGTGACGCGGGCCTCGGCGGCGCTCGGCCGCGCCGCGGCTGGCTGGCTTGGCATGGCTCGGTCGCGGCCCACTATGCTTGTGCGGGCGGCAAAGCGTGTGGCCGGGGAGGGGAGCGCCAGTGCGATCATTCAGTACCTCGCGCCGCCTGGTCGCCTGGCTCCTCCTCCTGGCGCCGTTGGTCGGCGCGCCCGGGGCGGTCGCGACGCAGGGCGCGCCGACCGCGGCGATTGACGCTTACGTGCGGGAGCGTATGGCCGCCTGGGACGTGCCCGGCCTGGCAGTGGTGGCGATCGATGGCGGGCGCGTCGTGTGGCAGCGCGGCTATGGGCTGGCCGACCGCGAGGCGGGCACGCCGATGACCGACGCGACGCTGGTCCCGCTCGGCTCGACCGGCAAGGCGCTCACGGCGCTGGCGGTGCTGCAGCTCGTCGAGCAGGGCCGCGTGGCGCTCGACGCGCCCGTGACGGACTACCTGCCCGATTTCCGCCTGGCCGACGGCTGCGCCGCGCGCCTCACGCTGCGCGAGCTGCTCTCGCACACCGCCGGGCTCCCGGCGAGCGGCATCGCCGACGAGGCCTGGGACGCCGACGCCCTCGTCCGCCACGTGCGGGGGCTGGCCGGCGTCTCCTTGCGCCGCGCGCCGGGCAGCGGCTGGGAGTACGCCAACGACGGCTTCACTATCGCCGGCCTGGTCGTGCAGACTGTCGCCGGCCAGCCCTACGAGCAGTACATGGAGGAGCACGTCTTCGGGCCGCTGGGCATGCGGCGCGTCACCTTCGACCCCGCAGTTGCCCGCGCGCGCGGCCTCGCCCAGGGCTACTACCACCGGGGCGCGGCGCTACGGCCCTACGCCCCGCCGCTCTCGCGCGCCGACGCGCCGGCGGGCGGCGTCATGGCCAGCGCGGCCGACCTGGCCAGCTACCTGCTCGTGCTCGTGCACGGCGGCACGCGCGACGGCGCCGCGGTCGTCACGCCCGCCTCGCTGGCCGCCATGTGGGCGCCCCAGGCCGTCGTGGACGACACGGTGGCCTACGGGCTCGGCTGGTACGTGGGCGAGCTGGACGGGCGGCCGGCCGTGTGGCACAGCGGCAGCATGCTGACCACCGGCTCGCGCGTCGTCGTGGCTCCCGCCGAGGAGCGCGCCGTTGCGGTCGTCGCCAATACCGACGACGAGGCCAAGGACGAGATCGCCGACGGCGTGCTGGCGCTGCTGCGGGGCCTGGAGCCGGCGCGCCGCGCCGTGCCGCCCCCGCGCGAGCCCAGCGCCTACCGGCCCGATCCGGCCGACTGGGCGCTGTTCCTCGGCGCGTACGCGCTCCCCTTCGGCACGCTGCGTGTCTACCGCGACGACGCGGGCCTGCGCGGCCGCCTGCCCAACGTCGAGCTGGAGTTCGAGCCGCTGTCCGAGCGCGCGTTCGTGGTCCACGCCAACCCGCCGCTCCTGGAGGGCAGCGTGGTCGAGTTCCGCCCCGACGCCGCCGGGCGGATGAGCCTCTGGCTCGGCGATCAGCTCTTCGGCACGCCGGCCGGCGCCAACCAGGCGCCGAAGGCCGACGCGGACTCAGGGTGCGCCCCCGCCTGATGCCCGTCCGGTGCCGCCAGGATCACTCGTAGCGCAGCGCCTCGATGGGGCGGAGGCGCGCGGCGCGGGTGGCCGGGTAGATGCCGAAGAACAGGCCCACCGCGGCCGACACGGTGACCGAGAGCACCACCGCGTCGGGCGTGACGAGCGTGGTGAGCTTCTGGCCGTTCAGCGGGATGCCGCTCAGCAGGTGGGCCAGGCCGATGCCGATGCCCATGCCGATCAGCCCGCCGAAGACGCTGACGACGGCCGCCTCCACCAGGAACTGCAGCAGGATGTCGCGGCGGCGCGCGCCGATTGCCTTGCGGATGCCGATCTCGCGGGTGCGCTCGGTGACCGACACGAGCATGATGTTCATGATGCCGATGCCGCCGACCACCAGCGAGATGCCCGCGATCGCGCCCAGCAGCACCGTCATGATGCCCGTCACCTGCGCGGCGGTGTTCAGATAGTCGGCCTGGCTCTGGATGGTGAAGTCGTCCTGGGTCACGCGGTGGCGCTGGCGCAGCAGGTCGCCGATGTCCTGGGTCGCCTCGTCCATCAGCTTCGCGTCGGCGACCTGCACGTTGATCGTGTTCACCTGGTAGCTGCCGCGCACGGTGCGCGCGGGCGTGAGGCGCGTCTGGTAGGCGGTGAGCGGGACGAACACCTGGTCGTCCTGGTTGCCCAGGCCGGTGCCGCCCTTCGTCTCCATCACGCCGATCACGCGGAAGCTGACGCCGCTGCGGCCACCCACACTGATGCGCACCGTCTCCCCAACCGGGTCGAGGTCGCCGAACAGGTTCTGCGCCACGGTGCTGCCCAGCACGGCGACCGCGGCGCGGCTGTCCACCTGCTGCCGCGTGAAGAAGTCACCGTCCGCCACATGGAAGTTGCGCACGTCGGGGTAGTCCTCGGTCGTGCCGGTGATGCGGGTGCTCCAGTTCTGGCCGCTTGCCACGAGCTGCGCGAAGCCGCCCACCTCGGGCGCCACGCCGACCACCGAGTCCACCTGCTCGGCAATCGCCTGCGCGTCTTCCAGCGAGAGCGTCTGCGCGCTGCCCTGGCCGGCGCGGATGCCGCCCTGCTGCGTGCTGCCGGGCCGCACGAACAGCAGGTTGGTGCCCAGTCCCTGGATCTGGCTGGTGACGGCGGCCTGGGCGCCGCGGCCCACCGACATCAGCGAGATAACCGCGGCCACGCCGATCATGATGCCCAGCATCGTCAGCAGCGCGCGCAGCTTGTTCGCCGCTAGCGCGCGGATGGCCGTGCGGAGCGTAGTAGCGAAGCTCATGCCGCACCTTCCTCACGCGCCGCGGGACCTAACCCCCCTGGCCCCCCTTCCCTATGAAGGAAGGGGGGAGCCGGCGTGGGCTGGGCCGGTGCTCCCCCTTCCCTGAGAGGGACGGGGGTTAGGGGGGTAGGTCCGTCCTCGTCCCCTTCCCGCAGCGGGAGGGGGGCAAGGGGAGTAGGTCCGGCCGTGGCCCGGCGGGGGTGAAGGACCGGCTCGTCGCTGCTGATGAGCCCGTCGCGGAGCTGGATGATGCGCTGGGCGTGCTCCGCGATGTCCGGCTCGTGCGTCACCAGCACCACCGTGAGCCCCTTGCGGGTGTTCAGATCCTGCAAGAGGGCCATGATCTCCTCGCTGGTGCGGGTGTCGAGCGCGCCGGTCGGCTCGTCGGCCAGGATGAGGCTCGGCTCGGTGACCAGCGCGCGGGCCATCGCGACGCGCTGCTGCTGGCCGCCCGACAGCTCGGTGGGCCGGTGGTGCGCGCGGTCGGCCAGTCCGACGGCGGCCAGCGCCGCCAGCGCCCGCTCCTGGCGGTTGCTGGCGCCGGCGTACAGCAGCGGCAGCTCGACTTGCTCGACGGCGGGCATGCGCGGCAGCAGGTTAAAGCTCTGGAAGACAAAGCCGAGCTTCTGGTTGCGGATGCGCGCCAGCTCGTCGTCCGATAGCCCGGCGACCTCGACGCCGTCCAGCGCGTAGCTGCCGCTGGTGGGCTGGTCGAGGCAGCCGATCGTGTTCATGAGCGTGGACTTGCCCGAGCCCGACGGCCCCATGATCGCCACGAACTCGCCACGCGCCACGTCGAGCGACACGCCGCGCAGCGCGTGCACCTCGATGTCGCCGAGCGAGTAGATCTTCCGCAAGTCGCGGATGCGGATCACGGGCGTGCCGCTGTCTGTCATCGTCATTTCCTTTGAATCGGGTTCCGGCGGGCGGGGGAGGGTGCGGGGGGCACCCGAACCTCCGCCCAACCGGGGCGTTAGCGGCCCGGCGGGCGGATGCCGCCGCCCACGCCGACGCCGCCGAGCCCGCCCGCAGCGCCGGCCGTCGGCGCGCGCGTCTGAGTGCTCGGCACCACCACCTGGTCGCCCTCCTGCAGGCCGTCGGTGATGGCCGTCTGCTGGTCGTTGCTGATGCCGCGCGTCACCACCCGCGACTCCACCTTGCCGGCCGGGGTCAGCACGTCCACGACCTGGTCGCGGCCCTGGCGGTGGATCGCCCGGTTCGGCACGAGCAGCGCGTCGGCCTGCTGCGCGTAGATGATGTTTGCGGTGGCGGTCATGCCCGGCTGGACGCCCGGCGCGCTCGGCAGCGCGATGGTCACCAGGTAGCTCGTCACGCCCGACTGGGTCGTGGACTGCGGCGCCACCGCCGTCACCTGCCCGCGCACCGTCTTGCCCGGCAGCGCGTCGAAGGTGAGCTGCACCGGCTGTCCTGTCTGGACATTGCCGATATCCGACTCGTCCACCTGCGCCTCGACGTGGAGCTGGCTCGGGTTCACGACCGTGATCGTGCCGCCGCCGACCGTCGCCGCGCCCGTGGCGCCCTCGCCCGGGTTCAGGCCCACCTGGCTGACGATGCCGTCGAACGGCGCCACCAGCACGCCGTTGTTCGCGTTGTATTGCGCGACCAGCGTCTGGGCGTGCGCCTGCGCCACGGCCGCCACGGCCTGGGCGAGGTCCTGGTCGGTGTAGGGCTGCTCCTTGAGCGCGAGCTGCGCCTGCGCCTGCGCGACGGCCTGGCGCTGCGCCTCGACGGTCTGGTCGCTGTTCGGCGCCAGCGCCGTCGCCAGCTTGGCCTGCGCCTGGGCGATGGCCTGCCGCTGCGCCTGGATGTCGGCGTCTGCGGCGGGCCGCTGCTTGGCCGCGAGCTGCGCCTGCATCTGTGCCACGACCTGCTGCTGCTGCTCGATGTCCTGCGCGGTGTAGGGCTGGGCCTTCCCCTGCAGGGTGGCCTGGGCCTCGCGCACGGCGGCCTCCGCCTGGGCCACGTCGTTGGCGGCGGGGTGCTGGAGCTGGTCGAGCTTCGCCTGGGCGCTCGCCAGGCTGGCCGTCGCCGTGTCCACGGCCGTCTGCGCGGCGGCCAGGTCGGCCGGCTTCGGCTGCGCCTGCAGGTCGGCCAGCTTCGCCTGCGCGCTCTGGATGGCCACGTTGGCCGCGTTCGCGGCCGTCTGCGCCGCGGCCAGGTCCTCGGGCCGCGGATTGCGGAGCGCGTCAAGCTTCGCCTGCGCGCTCTGGTAGTTGTTCTCCGCCTGGGTCAGCGCGTCCTGCGCCGCGGCCAGGTCGGCCGGGCTGGGGTTGAGGAGCTGGCTGAGCTTCGCCTGGGCGCTCGAAAGCTGCGCCTGCGTGGCCAGCACGTTCGCCTGGGCGCCCGCCACGTCGTTGCTGCCACCGCCCACCTGGAGCGTCTGCAGCGCCGCCTGCGCCCGCTGCAGCGTCGCGTTCGCGCTGTGTACCTGCGCCTGCGCGTTCAGGATGTCCTGCGAGCTGACGCCGGTGATGCTCGTGTTCACCCCGCTCGTGGTAGCGTTCGTGCCGCCGCTGCTCGACGAGCTGCTGCCGCGCGCCGCGCTGGACGAGCTGCTGGATGAGCCGCTGGACGAGCCGCTCGTGGCGCCCTGCTGGTTCACGAGCTGGTCGAGGCGCGACTGCGCGATCTGCAGGTTCTGGCTGGCGGCGATCACGTCCTCGCCCGCGGCGATCACGTCGGGGCTGTTCGCGGCCGGGTGCGCCGTCTGCAGCTTGCTCTGCGCCGACCGCAAGCCCGACTGCGCCTGCACCACCGCGGCCTGCGCGGCGGCGAGGTCGCTGTCGGTCGGGTGCTGGAGCTGGTCGAGCTTCGCCTGCGCGCTCTGGTACGCCGAGAGCGCATTGTCCACGGCCACCTGCGCCGCGATGACGTCGGCCGGCGCGGGCTGCAGCAGCGCGTTCAGCTTCGCCTGGGCGCTCTGCTGGTCCGCCTGCGCCTTTGCCAACTCGGCCTGCGCGGCCTGGAGGTCGGCGGCGGTGGCGCCCGCCTGCACCTCTTCCAGCTTCGCCTGGCTGCTCACCAGGTTCGCCTGCGCCTGGTCGACGGCGCTCTGGGCGGCCGCGAGGTCGGCGGGGCTGGGATGGTACAGCGCGTCGAGCTTCGCTTGCGCCTGGTCGAGCGCCGCCTGGGCCGCCGCCACGTCCTCGGGCCGGCCCTGCGCCTGCATGCCCTGCAGCTTCGCCACGGCCGCGTCGAGCTGCGCCTGGGCGGCGGCCACGTCCTCGAGCCGCCCCTGGAGCATGCCGTCGAGCTTCGCCTGCTCCTGCGCCACGGCCGCCCGCGCCGCGTCCACGTCGGCGGCGCGCGGCGTCATCAGGTCTTGCAGCTTCGCCTCGGCCTGCGCCAGCTCGGCCTGCGCCGCGGCCACGTCCTCAGGCCGCGCGCCGTTCTGGATGACCTGCAGCTTAGATTGCGCCTGGGCCTCGTTGGCCTGCGCCTGGGCAAGCTGCGCCTGCAGGTCGGCATCGTCGAGCTTGGCGAGCGGCTGGCCCGCCTGCACCTGGTCGCCGACCTTCACGTACACATCGGCGACGCGGCCGCTGCTGCGGAACGACACCTTGCTCGCCTGGTCGGCGATGACCGTGCCCGTGCCGTTCACGCCGGCCGCGATCGCGCCGCGCGTCGCCGCAACCGTCTGCACCACCGCGGGGGCCGGCGTCATGAGCCGCGTGTACGCCAGGTAGCCCAGCAGCAGGCTAACGAGCAGCGCCGCGAAGAGGCCGGCGAGCTGCGGCCGGCCGAGCGACGGGACGCGCTGGCGCAACGCCCCGGGATGACTGATCGGTATCGCACGCATCTGAATCGCCCCCTGAGCGGTAGCCCGGGCGCGGACGAAGGCTGGGCCTTTCGGCCCGCGCCCGCAGCCTGCCGCGCTACCGTGCTCCCATACGACCGCGTAGTTACCGCACCAAATATTTCGTATAGAGCGAAGTATTATGTCACAACGAAGGGCCCGCTTGCCAGCGGCCCGCCGGGCCACTCGCTCCGCGCGCCTCGTCTCGATCTTAGTGTCGCAGGCCGGCGCTAATTGGCCGTGGGGAAGTTGTTAACGACTCATGGAGCCGCCGGGTCACCGTGGAGAGCGGCGGGGGACGAGGTTATGCCCTGCCTGCCGGGGGTGGGTCAGGTCAGCGCGTAGCTTCGCGCAGCAGGCTCGGGTCCACGAGGTCGTTCCAGCCCTTGCCGTCGTCGGCGCCACCGGCCGCCTTCTCGTTGGCGATCACGGCCTCGACCGCGTCGCGGACGTCTTCCAGGTCGGCCACGTCCACGTAGGTCTCCAGGCCGGCGTCGTAGACCGCCCGGGCCACGTCGGGCGCCATCTCGATATGCGCCGCGAGCAGCGCCGCGCCCTCCTCCCGGTGCGCGCGCATCCAGACGACGGCGGCGCGCTCAGCGCGCAGCACCCGCACGACCTCGTCGCGGCGATGGTCAATGCGCTCTTGCGGCGCCACCAGCCCCGTGTTCGCCGCGCGCAGGAGCGTCTCCGTGCGGACCCAGAGCCGGTAGCCGTCGCGCTCGGCGAGCACGCTGTAGGGCAGCGTCAGCGCGGCGGCCTCGACCGCGCCCGCCTGCAGCGCCTGCCACTGCACGGCGGGATCGCCCATGGCGATGCCGGTCACGTCGTTCTGCGGGTCGAGGCCCAGGTGGGCGAGCGCGCGGCGCATCGCCTGCTCGCCGATCGCGCCGGGCGATGAGATGGCGACCGGCTTGCCGCGAAGCTGCGTGGGCGCGGTGATCTCGGGCCGCGTGAGGAGCGTGAAGCTCTGCAGCGTGGCGACCGACGCCACCTTCACCGGCCCGCCGCGCAGCGCCAGGCGGACGCCGCCCGGCAGCCCCGCCGTGTAGTCCAACTCGCCGGCGGTGAGCGCCGCGAGGATGGCGTTCGCGGCGGCCAGGTGCAGGTCGGCATCCAGCCCCTGCTCGCGGTAGAAGCCTTGCTCCTGCGCCACGGTCAGGTAGAAGTACTGGATGGAGCTAGCCGGCATCCCGTAGCGTATGCGCGCCAGCGCGGCCCCCCCTTGCCCCCCCAAGCCTGGGGGGGAACTGACAGCGCCGGCAGGGTTCCCCCCAGCATTGGGCGGTTGGGGCGGCCGCACCTCGCTCCCCCCAGCATTGGGGGGCTGGGGGGGCCGCGCCCCGGCGCACGCTACCAGCGCCATGGCGAGCAGCGCCGCGAGCAGCGCCGCGGTCAGCGCGCTCCGGCCGCTCATGGCTCGTCGGGCACGACGCCGATCTCGGCCAGCGCCGCCTTGATGTAGCGGTCGTCGTGCAGCCGCTCGATCGGCAGCGGCTCGCGGTAGGTCGTGGACCCGGACTCGATGAAGTAGCGCTGGTTGTCCATCAGCGTCTCCACGTGCACCTGGCCGTTGGGCGCGAAGTACGACGGCGTGCTGCGGCGCACCGCCTCCGGCGTCACCTTCGTCCAGCGCTCGATGGCCGCGAGCGCCGCCTCGTCCTCGAAGATGCGTCGCCCCTGGATGCGGCGCGCCGTCTCCACGTACGACTTCGCCATCGCCGTCGCCGCGCCCGGATTCGCCTCGGCCCAGAGGCGGTTCGCCATCAGGTAGGCGCCCTGCAGGCCCGGCGCGAACCACGGCTCGCCGCGCGCCGTGCCCTCCGGCGGCTGGTAGATGACCGCCACGCCGCGCTCGACCGCCTGCGACGCCAGCGGCTCGACGACGATGCCCCCGTCGATCGCCTTGTTGCTCAGCGCGACGATCTGGTCGGGCCAGGGCAGCAGCGGCACCTCCACGTCGTCGAAGGTTAGCCCACCCGCTTGCAGCACCTTGTACAGCACGTACTCGTGCAGCACGCCCTTGGCGTTGATCGAGACGCGCCGCCCGCGCAGGTCGGCGAGCGCGCGGAAGCTACCGTCGTCCACGAGGTCCTTGCGGATCATCAGCGGCGACGAGCCGAGCGCGCCCGCGTTCAGGATCGTGAGGTCGGCGCCGCGGCTGAAGGCGTTCAGCGACGCCGCGCCGATCGTGATGTGCCCTGTCTCCAGGTGGCCGCTCACCACCTGGGTCATGGCGGCCGCGGTGTCCGTGAACGGCGTGATCTCGAGCTGGATACCGTTGCGCTCGAAGATGCCCAGGTCGCCGCCCACCAGCAGCGGCGCGCCCGCCAGCGACGGGATCATCCCCACCCGCACCGTCACCAGCTCTGGCGGCGCCGCGGGCGCGGCCGCGGGAGCGGCCGTTGCCGCCGGCGCCGAAGCCGCCGCGCCGGGCGCTGGCCTATTCCCCGCCGGCGCCGCGGGAGCCGCCGCCGGCGCGCAGGCCCCCAGCACGAGCGCCACCAGCCCGAACAGCGCACCGCCCCACCGCCAACGGCCCATCCGCGACCTCCCATCGTGCGGCTGATCCCAGCCCGTACCCCGTCCGCCGGCCGCGAAGCCGGCCGGCTCACGCTGTAGATTCCTGATATACGCCTCCGCTGCGTGGCGCGCAACCCGGTGCGGGCGGGCCACCGCGCTAGTCGGCGCTGCGCGCTCGCTGAATGTGGCCGATCGGTGGTGATGCTCGCTCACCACTCGATCGCCGCCAGCGCCTGCCAGTGGGCCGGGGTGGCGCGCGTCCAGTCGAAATAGCTGATGCCGACGGCGCCGGCGGCGCGGGCCGCGGCCGCCGCGGCCGTGATCTCGGCGGGCGTTGGCGGGTCCGGGCCGAGCAGGCGCGGCCGCCCCATCTCGAAGAGCTGGCCCAGCATCTCCACGGGCAGGTCAGGCCGGCCGACGAGCGCCCGCGTCGCGGCCAGGTTGCGCCGCGTGTAGGCGTCCACCTCGTCGGCGGTGAAGGCGCGGCTCTCCATCTGCCGCCAGTAGGCCATCGGCGCGACCGCGTTCCAGCTCGCCGCGAGCGCCGGCCAGGGGTAGCGTGGCGCGGCGTAGCTCTCCGGCGGGTACACCGTGGCCACCAGCAGGTAGTCGTCGCCCACGCCCTGCCGCAGCAGCTCCCCGTAGGCCCGCACGTTCTCCGCCACGAGCGTCTCCTCCACATCGGCGGTCAGGCCGTCGAGCGCCAGCCCGTCGGGCGTGCGGTAGCGGGCCACCTCCAGGCTGAGCGCCAGGTCGGCGGGCAGGTCGTCCAGGCAGACGTAGACCGAGCCGATCACCCGCAGGCCCACCGCGCGGGCCGCCGGCAGCAGCGCGTCGAGCCAGCGCGCGCCCCAGAAGCCGCCGCGCGAGGTCGCCACCTCGACGTACAGGTGGCTGAGCCCGGCGGCGGCCGCCGCGTGGGCCACGCGCGTCGCCGGGCTGGTGCCGTGCTCGCGCGAGTCGAGCACGAACCAGAGTCCCTTGCCGTGGATCGGCGCCGTGATCGGCCGCCCGTTCACTAGCCGGCCGACCGGATCAGCCGCTTGCAGCGCCACCGTGCCCGGCGGCGTCCAGCCCCCGGCGCCGTCGGCGATGACGTGGTAGCGCGCGCGCCCATCGGCGCCCACCGCCCACGCATCGGCGACGGCGCTCGTGCCCGCGGCCAGCGCGTCGCCCGTCGCCTCCCCGTCGAGTGTCCCGCTGAGCGTGGCCGGGCCGACCGCGTGGGCGGGCGCGTGCAGCGGCAGCGGCTCAGGCGCGCGCGGCTCCGGCTTCGGCTGGCACGGCCCGCTCGGCGCGGCAGGGGTTGGGGTGGCGCCGGCGGGCGCGCGGGCGGGCGGCGCGGGCGGCGGGTACGGCGCGAAGGAGAGCGCGTCGGCCTCTAGCCAGCCGTCCTCGGCGTTCCAGAGCCGCACCGGTCGCCAGAGCGTGTCCTCGGCCGCAAGCGCCGCGCCCGTAACGGCTACCTGGCTGCTCTCGTACAGCCGCCAGACCACGTAGCTCGCCGTACTCGGCACCGAGTACACCGGCGCGAAGTCGCGCACCACCCGCGCCACTCCCTCTGCCTCGCCGACCTGGGACAGGCCCGGGGGGCTGCTGGCCGCCCGCGCGCTGCCGGCCGGCGCGCGGGCCGAGCCGAGGGCGGCGAGCGTGCCGAGGGCGCCGACCACCAGCATGACTGCCAGGAGCCGGCGCGCGCGGGAGCGCCATCGCGCCCTCGGGCCGTGGGCCGGCGCCGGAGAGCGCCACCTGCCAGAGAGGCGTACGGCGCACGCGAGAATCCGGCCTACACAGCAACTGTTCATCTGGCGAACACACCGCCCAAGACCGTTGTGAGAGCAGCGCGGCCGTCCCGCCGCCGGCCCGCGTGGCGCGATGGGATACGGCGCCCCGAGCGCTTGCCCGGCGGCGACCGGCTCTAGCATGCGCCGGCCGCGCGCGGCTGTCAACGCGTGGGCGCTGGCACACGCTCTGCGCTCGTGGATACCAGGCTACTTTATCGAGGAGGGGAACCGATGGCCAGCCAGCACGACCCGACGACCGCCAGCACCGGCCGCATCTCGAACAACACGTCGGATAACAAGGACATGTCGTCCTACGCGAGCCAGGACGCGACGCTGGGCCGCCCGGCCCAGCAGGTGGCACGCGAGGACATGGACGCGCACCCGGAGGCGGAGGACGGCAGCGTGGACCGCGCCCGCATCGTGCCGCCCGCGAACCAGGGCGACGCCGAGGACGTGGTCGAGCGCCTCGGCCCGAACACCGGCGCCACCGTCTACTAGAGCAGGTGTCGCTAGGATCGGCACAGCAAGCCAGGGCGCTGCTTGCTGCGCCCTGAGTGCGCTGGCGCCAAGGATTTTGGAACTGCACTCGGGGCAGTGCTGTTCCTCGCTCACCGCCGCCAGACCGCCCACCAGGGGCGCTCGGGCGCGGCGCTCGCCAGCGGCAGCGGCGGGTGTTGCCGCGCGATCTGCCGGGTGCGCACGCGCACGAGGTGCATCCGCACATCGTCCCCATCTATCAGCACGTCGTCGCCCACGAGCACGCGCACCTGGCAGTCGCGCGGCGCGGCGGGGGTCGCCAGCGTCGCGTCGATCACGCACTCGCCCAGGCGCCGGCCGTCGAGCAGTTGGCCCACGATGCGCAGCAGCGCCGACCAGCGCGTGAGCGCGAGCGGCGCCACCCACGAGGCCGCGTCGGCGTCCTCCTGGCGCTGCTGGCGCTGCTGCTCCGACAGCCGCTGCAAGTCTCCCCAGGAGTACGCGCGCCGTTCCGCCCCGTCGGCCCGCTCGACGGCCACGCCGGCGGCCGTCACATGCAGCTCTACGCGGGCCACGCCGTGCGGCTCCAGCGCGCTGCCCATGGTGCGCAGCGCTTCGGCCATCGAGAGCCCGGGCGGCCGAGCCATCCGCATCTCCTCACGCGCATGTTGCTTGCCAGTATCGGCAGCTACCGACAATGCATGGCTAGCACGGCGCTCGTTCATCGCCTCCTCTCCTCCTGACCCCTGCGCCCAGGCGATCCCTCGACCAGGCGGCTCTCCAGACGGTAAACGTAGGCCAGCACCTCGGCGACCGCCCGCCACAGCTCCGGCGGGATGGCGCTGCCCACCTGCAGCGCGGCCAGGCCAGACGCCAGCGCCGCATCGGCCTTGACCGGCACGCCCGCGTCGCGCGCCCGCTGCACGATCTCCTCGGCTACCAGCCCCTGGCCGCTGGCGGTGACGCGCGGGGCCGCATCGGCCAACGGATCGTAGGCCAGCGCGACGGCCTGCTTGCGCGCGGGGCGCGGGCGCTCGGCGCTCATGCGCGCACGTCCAGGCGAGCGTCATCGTCCGCGGCGACCGGCGCGGCGGGCACGGCTGGCGCGGCGGGGCGCGGCGCCGCGCGAACGGCCGTGCGCTCGTAGCCGGCGGCCCGTAGCGCGCTCGCCAGCGCTTCGCCGTCCGCCGCGAGCAGCGCCGCCGCAAAGGGCCTATCAGTCAGGAAGCGACAGGCGATCGCGCCGTCGTGGGCCACCAGGTCCACGCACAGCGGGCCTAGCCCCGGCAGGTCGAGTCGAAGCTGCACCACGTCGCGCTCGTCGCCCGCGATCGCCTCCGGCCGCCCGGACCGCCGGCGCACGCGCAGCTCCACGGCGCCCCGCTGGCCCGCGCCGGCCAGCGGCAGCGTGAACACGAGGTAGCGCGGATCGTCCGGGGCGGGCGCCGCGCTGTTCAGAAGCTGCTCGGTATGGACGGCGGCGCGCAGGCGCTCCAGGTCCTGGCTGGCCACCGTGGCGGCCGGGTGGTCGGCCGCGGCCAGCGCGCGCTCCAGGCCGGCCAGTTGCAGGCGCGCGTCCTGGTCGAGCGGCGGCGTGGGCGCCGGGCGAGCCGCGGCGGGCGCGTCCGCCGGCCCACCCGCTCGGCGCGCGCTGGCGTCCGCCGGCGGCGCGTCGGCTGGGCTGGCCGCCGCGGCGCGCGCGGCGGCCGGGTGCGTCTCCGGGCCGGGCGCCCCCGGGGCGGGCGCCTCCTGGCCGGGGGACCGGTTGCCGGCCGGGCCGGGCGCCTCCTGGCCTGCCGGCGGCGCGCTCGGGGCGTCCGACGCGCCGAGGGCCAGAAGCTGCTTCGCCTCCGGCGGCGTGGCGACGGCGTCGGCCGTGCGGCGCAGCCAGGCAGCCAGCGTCGGCCCGTCGCCGGCCAGCGGGGGCGACCAGGCGGCAAGCAGGGTGTGCGCCTGGCCCGCCACGCCCGCCTCCGGGCCGGGGCTTGCGCCCTGCGCCAGGCGCTGGAGCGTCGCGAGCGCCTGCGCCCATGTCTGGCGCGGCTGGTGGCCGCCGGCCAGCAGGTTGCGCGTGAGCGACAGCGTCTCGGCCGTCGCTGGCAGCCTCAGCGTGGCGAGCAGCGCGGCAGCCCGCGCCTCCGCGCGCCCGCCCCCCGTGGCGGCCAGCGACACCCCGGCCGCGGGGCTTGCCGCGCCGGCCACCGTGGGCGCGTGCCCCGGCGCCATGCCGGCCGCGATCGCCGCGAGGTCCTCGGGGGACAGCCCGAGCTGCAGCAGCCGCTGCACTACCGCGCCGGGCCAGCCCGCCGGGGCCGCGGCGACGCCCTGCCCGCCGACGAGGCCAACCTCGCCCTCGGCAGCGGCCGGCGGCGCGTCGGGGAGCGGCAGGGTTTCGCCAGCAGCCGGCCCCGGCCGCAGCCGCGCGTAGGCCGGCAGGGCCGCCGCACGCAGCAGCACGCCCGGTGCCAGCCCGCCCCCGCTAGCCGGGTCCGCGCCGAACGCGCGCGCGCCGCCGAGCAGTAGCTCATTGCCATCAGCCGCCGATCGCTCGCCGCCGGGGCCGCGAGGGGCTCCACCATCTGTCTCGCGCGGCGAGCCGGGCGCTGGCGGGATCGGCAGCCGGACGCCACCGCGTGCGCTGGTCTGGCCCGCCGGGCCGTCAGGCGCCGTCACGGGGACAGCCGGCCCGGCGCGCGGCGGCGCCGCCAGGCCGGCCAGCCCGTCGTCCATCAGGCGCAGCCGCAGCGTGCCGTCCGCCGCCTCCTCCACGAGCAGGCGCACGGACTGGCCCACGGCGAGCGGCACGCGCGTGGCGACACGCAGCTCCTCGTCGCCCCAGCGCAGCGTCACGCTGTTGCCGCGGGCGGCCACGACGCGTGCTTGCAGCACCTGGCCGGCCACCAGCGCGCCCGGCGCCGCCAGCGCCAGCCGCGCGGGCATGCCCGCGAGCGCCGCGCTCAGCGCGTCCACGCTCATCTCGTACGCTCCGTCCTCCCTCGCGCCGGCGCATCCTCGCGGGCGCTACCTTGAGTATCGGCGGCCGGCGCCGCGCAGGAGAGTCCAGACCACGACGGAAGTGGTGAACGGTGCGCCGCGTGACCGACGGCCAGGGCGTCACGGTGGCCTTCACGGCCGTGGATCGCTGCGGCGACTGGCCGACCTTCGTGGGCGGTGGCCCGGACGCGTTTTAGGGGGGCGCCAGTCCCGAGGCGAGCGCGGCTTCGCCATGCTCACGGGGCTGGTGTACGATCGCCCGGCCTTCGCTTACGTCCCACCCGCCGGCATCACTGGGGCAGGTCGTACTGGTAGAGGTCGTAGGTGTCCATCACGCGGATGATCTTCGCCGCGTACACCGGGTCGGTAGCGAAGCCGGCGGCGGCGATGGCGCGGATGAACGCGCGCGGATCGTTGGCCACCGCCAGCGCCGGGTGGTAGCGCCGGTTGGCGAGGAAGAACAGGCCGTAGTCGAGGAACGACTCCTCGGGCGTGTTGTAGGCGCGGAACGGCTCGCGCGGGAACAGGTTGACGCCGTTGATCACTTCCCAGGTGCTCATCCAGACGACGCCCGCCGTGCCCTCGCTGTTGCGTCCCTTGATGCCGAAGAAGTTGTTGCCCTCGCGGGCCAGGCGGCTGGTGCCCCAGCCAGTCTCGTGAATCGCCTGGGCGATGGCCACCGACGCCGGCACGCCATAGCGCCGCTGCGTCTCCTGCGCGGCCGCGGCGGCGGCCTCGATGAACTGCTGCCGGTGCTGTGGGCCCGTGCCCGGCACGGGCCAGGGCACCGCGCGCGCCAGCGTGCTGCCCGGGGGCGGGTGCCCGTCGGGCACTAGCACGCGCGCGCCCACCTCGAGCGCGTAGGGCTCCTCGAGCGCGTTGGCCTGGATGATCGCTTGCACCTGGGCGCCGTAGCGCTCGGCTAGCAGCGCCACGCTGTCGCCGTGGCTCACGGCGTGCAGCACCCCCGAGACGGGTGGCACCATCAGCTCGCGCCCGGCCGGCAGGTGGTCGGGGTCCGGCAGCGGGTTGGCCCACAGCAGCGTGTCCGTGCTCACGCCGAAGCGCTCGGCAATCGCGCCCAGCGTGTCGCCGGGCGCGACGCGGTACTGCGCGATCCGTGCCACCAGCGGCCGCTCGTCCTCGGCCAGCGGGCCGAGCGCCGGCAAGCTTGCGCGCGCGTACTGGATGGGCGTATCCGCGGCCGGCCCGCTGGGGAGCATGCGCAGCTCGATGCCCGCCAGCGGCGCCGTCAGCGGTAGGTCCCAGACGCGGGCCACGAGCAGCGGCGACAGGCTGAGCGCGGCGACGGCGGCGTGCTGTGCCCAGCGCGGGAGGAAGAAGCGCCCCGGCCGCCACGGGGGCCGCCGGGCCGCGGCCCTCGCCCGCAGCGGCGCCCGCGTCAGCGCGTCATAGGCGCGCGCCACGCGGGGCGCGGCCGGCCGAGTCGTGAGCGAGTAGGGCGTGGAGCTCATCGCGTTCATTCTAGCCAACCCGCCCCCGCCGGGCTAGGGGGCGCCTGCACGGCTGGCCCGCGAAGCCCAGGCCGTACACCCGACGGGAAGCCGATTCAGACTCAGCCGGCGGATCCCCTATCCGGCCTCGCAGGACCGCTCCCTACACCTTCCGCACTGGCCCCGGGTAGCGAGCCAGTTGCGCATCGCCGGTGAGGAGGATGATGCCCTCGCAGAGCGCCTGGGCTAACAGCAGGCGGTCGAAAGGGTCTTTGTGCAGAGGTGGCAAGCTGTCGATGCTCACCGCGTGCTGGCTGGTGATGGGCAGCTCCACGTAGCCATTGTCGAGTAGGCCGCGGCGTAGCAGGCGGGGCTCCACGCGGAAGTCGTCGCGGCCCAGAGTGTTCTTGATAGCGATCTCCCACAGGCTGGCGGCGCTGAACAGCAGCTCGTGGCGCGGGTCCGTCAGCAGCTCGCGGGCGGCGGCAGACAGCCGCTCGGGCTGGCCGGCGGCCCACAGCAAGAGCTGGGTATCCAGCAGGAGCTTCACGCGTCGCCACCGAACAGCGCCTCGATCATGGCTTCGCCCATGCGGTCGAAGTCGTCGGGCACGGCGATCTCGCCCGCCAGGAAACCCAGCCGTTGCGGCGCTGCCGGAGTGTCCAGCGCGGTCACCTTCACGAGCGGCTTGCCCGCCCTGGCGATCACAAACGGCTCGCCTTTAGCAGCTCGATCGACCAGCTTCGAGAGCTGAGTCTTTGCTTCATGGATGTTGACGATGACCACATTCACCTCTACAGACTAAGTCGAGTGGACTAAGTCTATGGTAGCGCGGCCACTTCGATCAACCGCGGGCCGATTCCTCTCGATCGGCACTCGGCAGCCCCTGGGGCCGCGCTGCGGCTGCCACGCGCGCCGACCCGACCACTGGCCGGCCGCTGCGAGCGCTCCGGCGAGCGCCCTGAAATTCGGGGTTCCGGCCTCTAAACATTCCGCGCCCCCTGCCGATGATGTAACTGTCAGGCACCTGCTCCCGCGGCGGACCCGGCGCCCGCCCGAGCAACGGCCGACACAAAACGGCTCGGCAAGGATGCACGAGCACGCGCGATAAGGAGTGGTCACCATGTTCGTCAACCACAACATTTACGCCCTCGACGCCCAGCGCAACCTCGCCGCCACCGGCATGAGTCTCTCCAAGAGCGTGGAGCGGCTCTCGAGCGGCCTGCGCATCAACCGCGCCGCCGACGACGCGGCGGGCCTGTCGATCAGCGAGAAGCTGCGCAGCCAGATCCGCGGCCTCGACCAGGCCCAGC
>Ga0070741_10009288_pt1 | contig 19198 bp, 18 predicted proteins | sample Coa_R1_4_FD_66440 | JGI IMG/M metagenome (GOLD analysis project Ga0070741, IMG submission 66440) | Surface soil microbial communities from Centralia Pennsylvania, which are recovering from an underground coalmine fire - Coalmine... | ecosystem: Environmental > Terrestrial > Soil > Unclassified ...
ATGCCCTGGTCCGCGCCGGCGCAGCGGATGCGCGAGTTCATCCTGGCGATGCGGGCGATCTGGCACAGCTGGAACACGGATGAACCGCTGCGGTTTGAAGGCGAGTTCTACCGGCACACGCTGATGACGCCGTTCTTCAACCCGGGGCCGAACCCTTTCGGCGCTCCGCCGGTAATTCTTGCGGGAGTCGGGCCGCAGATGACGAAGGTGGCCGGAGAGGTGGCCGACGGGTTCTTCCTGCACGGGTTCACCACGCCGCGTTACCTGCGGGAGGTGACGCTGCCGGCGTTGCGCGCCGGACGAGCCGCGGCGGGAAAGGACGGCCTCGATGGGTTCGAGATGTGCGGGATGCCGTTCATCGTCACCGCGGAGGACGAGAAACAGATGCAGAGCGCAGATGCGTTGACGCGCAAGCAGATTGCGTTCTACGCCTCGACGCCTGCCTATCGCCCGGTGCTGGATTTGCACGGGTGGGGTGACTTGAGCGACGAACTCAACCGTCTGTCCAAACTCGGCGAGTGGGACGCGATGGGCCGCCTGATCACCGACGAGATGGTGCACGAGATCGCGATCGTCGCGCCGCCGGACAAGGTGGCCGGACGGTTGCTGGAGATGTACGGCGACCTGTTCACCCGCACCGGCTTCTACGCGCCGTACCCGGTACCCGACGGCTTCTGGGATCCGATCAAGGCCGCCCTGCAGTCGGCGTGACAAAAGCTGCCCGACTATGGTACAAAAAGCCATAGTGCTTTTAGTCATACCTGCCGGGAGGGTCTGCGATGACGACTGCGGATGCAGCTACCCCGAGCGCCGTCCTCGACCGCCTGTCGCTGGTCCTGGACACTTTCGACGGACCAGGTCGGCTGACGCTTGCTCAGATCGCGCGCCGTACGGGCCTTCCGCGAACCTCGGCCCACAGGATGCTTGACCGGTTGGTGCAGTTGCGTTTCCTGCGGCGCAATGGCCGCGACTATGAACTCGGCATGCGCCTGGTCGAATTGGGCTCGCTGGCGGTGCATCAGGACCGCCTGCACCGCGCGGCGTCGCCGCTTCTGCACGAACTGCACCGCGTCACCGGCCTCGTCGTCCACCTGGCCGTGCTCGAGGGGACAGACGTGGTGTACCTGGAGAAGATCGGCGATCGGCTGACGACCGCCATTCCCACCCGGGTCGGCAGTCGTCAACCTGCTCACTGCACGGCAGTGGGTAAAGCCGTTCTCGCATACGGCGAGCATGAGCTCCGCAGCATCGATGAGCTGGCGGCCAGGACCAGGTACTCCATCACCACACACGCACACCTGACAACGGAACTGGCCAGGGTCCGCGCCCACGGGGTTGCGTTCGACCGGGAGGAGTCGCTCGTCGGGTACGGATGTGTGGCAGCCCCAGTGGGCCCACCCGGCCGAGCCGTCGCCGCGGTGTCGGTATGTGGACCCATGAATCGGATAAGTTTCGACCAGCGCCTCGCAGCCCCGGTCCGGATGACTGCGATGGGCATCTGGCACAACGCCGAACGTGAATCCGGCGCGGTGGCTCCTACCCTCCAAAAGCTACGTCCGCTGCGGGCAGGTCCTACGTCGCGGCCAGATCCCTCCGCTGACGCGGCATTGCGATACGCATAGGCCCCATGTCGAGCGGCGAGGTGTATGTGGTCGACCGGGTGATCACCCGCCCAGGACGCGCCAAGGAGTTCGTCGACGCGTACCTGTCGGGATACGCGCCGGGCGCCGTGGATCGCGGCATGACCTTGCGGAATGTTCTTGTGAGCCCACCGATTTGGTTCACCGACCGCTCGAACGTCGTCACCATTACCTGGACATTGCCGAACCCGCGAGCATGGTGGGAAATGACGTGGCGTTCTCGACCGGACCCCGCGCTTGGGCAATGGTGGACCGGGATCGCCGACCTGGTCGAGGAGCGCACCCGCACGGTCGCCGCGGCTGCCGGCGACGTCGACGCACTCTGCGATGTTTGATCTCACCAGGCTGATCCACCTGTCGTCGGGCGCAGACCGCGACGGTGTGCTGAACGAAATCCGGACCGTAACGGCCGGCGCGGAGCACGCGTTGGTGCAGCCCACACTCCCTGGCGTGCGCAACGGCGGCGACATCCTGGTGCACTTGCGGTTCGACAACTTCGATCAACGGGCAAGCGTCGCAGCGGAATTCGATTCGGTCATCTCCAGCCCGGGGATCCGGCACATCGACGGCGCAGAATACCTGGGAACTCCGCACCGCGGCGCACCCCATTCAGCCGATGCGGTGTACCGCACGCTGTTGTTGCGCATCGCGCCCGGCACGCAAGACGACACCGTCGCGCAGTTCGAGGAAGATCTGCGCCTGCTGCCACGTTTCGTGCCCGCCATCAACGCCTGGCAGCTCAGCCGCGTCGAGTCGGCGGTCGGGTCCGTCCCCTGGACGCATGTGTTCGAGCAAGAATTCGCGAGCCTCGACGGTTTGACGGGTCCCTACCTGATGCATCCCGTGCACTGGGCTTTCGTGGACCGCTGGTTCGACCCGGAATGCCCGGAAGTGATTGTGCGGGACCGCGTTTGCCACAGTTTCTGCCGGTGTCCCAGTCCTGTGCTAAGTCCCGGCTGAACTACTCAGATGTTCGGGTTGGCAGTTGGCGGTGGTTCCAACGGCGGCAGCACCGAAGCACCGTCAAGGCTGCGCACCGGCAGCTGTTGAGACCACGGATAGTGCAGGCTGAACGCCACCAGGCCCGTGCGTTCCGCGGCCGGTAGGTGGCACATCGCCAGTACGGTCTCGGCGAGGTATTCGACGGGTTCGGTGGGAAATGTCTCTGGAATCAGTTGCGCCGCACCGGGAGTGCGGATCGCTGTCGACGGCGCGACGCAGTTGACGGCGATGTTGTCGTCGAGCAGCTCCGCGGCTACCCCTTGGGTGAACCGGTGCAGGGCGGCTTTCATCGAAGCGTAAACGACGTCCCCGGAGGTCTTGTTGTAGTCGCGGTACGGGCGTTGCGGCGCAACGCCGGTCACAGAACCGATGTTGACGATCCATCCCGCGCCCTGTCGGCGCATGTGCGGCACCGCAGACTTTGTGAGTACGAACGGAGTTCGCAGATAGTGGTCCACCGTCCGGTCGAAAGTGTCAAGGCCCATGTGTTCCACCAGCGCGTAATCCGCGAAACCTGCGTTGTTGACCAGGATGTCGATGCGTCCAGTACTTGCGAGCACCTCGTCCACTAATCGGGCGCGTTGTTCGGTGTTCTCCAGATCCGCGGTGAGCCCGACCGCGTGCCCGCCGGCGTCGCTGATCAATTGCACTGTCTCACCGATGGTTCCGGGAACAGCTGCCACAGCGCCGCCGCGCACCGACGGTGACGGCTCGCGCGACCGCGCGGTCACGACGACGGTGGCCCCTTCGGCCGCGAGTCGTTGGGCGATCGCCCTGCCGATGCCGCGACTGCTCCCGGTCACCAGGGCAACTCGTCCCGCCAGCCGATGCTCGCTCATCGCAGATCGAAATGCTCTTCGATCGGTGCGCGGTGCTCCTCCCACCACTCGATCATCGTGAGCGGGTTGGCGACCACCACCCGGCCCGAGGGGACCCGGTAATAGGTGTGCGCCGTGGGGGTGTGGCGCCACACCGTGGTCTCCATCACGGCGTCGAGCCGGGCCACGTATTCCTCGTACGCCTCGCGCGTCGGCTCGAGCGAACGCGCATCCCGCGTCGTCAGCAAATGGACACACTCAATGATGTAGTGCACCGCAACCTCGACACCGAAGTTGTGCCCACCGCCGTGGCCGGGGCTGCCGTTGGGGTGTGAGGTGATGAACAGGTTCGGAAATCCCGGCACCATTCCGCCCCGATAGCTACGCGGGGTACCCGACCACTCGTCGACCAGGGTGCGCCCGTCGCGGCCGCGAATGTCGATGGTAGACAAGAAGTCCAAGTAGTACCCGGTGGCGTAGATGATTACGTCCAAATCGATCTCGCGACCGTCGGCCGTCACGATTCCCTTCGGGGTCACCCTCACCGGTTCACTTGTTTTCACCTCGACGTGAGGACGGGTCAGCGCGGCGTAGTAGCCGCCGGGATCGCGGATGATCCGCTTGCCATAGGGTGCGAAATCAGGGGTGACCTTCTTTGCCAATTCGCTACCCGCGCCGAAGGTGCGGTCGATGTAATCAAGGCACAGCCGCAGCAGAGCGTCGTTAGCGGACGAAATCGACAGATGCGACGATGACCACACAGGGTCGACCACGATGACCGGATAGTTGTTGTCTGCCGTACCCCAAAACGATTTGAGCCGAATCCAATTCGCGTAGTACGGGAGGTGACGGGCGAGCCAGCGGTGGTAGTCCGGCACATCGTCGGACGGTCTCCTGCGCGGTGCCACCCAATGCGGCTGCCGCTGAAAGACCGTGAGCCGATCGACATCGTCGACGACCGCGTCGACAATCTGCACGGCCGTGCATCCAGCGCCGATCACTCCCACCCTCTTGCCGCGCAGATCCAGCTCTGGGTCCCACTGCGCGGAATGGATGCTGATGCCACGGAAGTCGCCTCGGCCGGAGATCTCCGGGAACCGCGGCCGGTTCAGGTAGCCCGCCGCGGTGATCACCGCCGCTGCGTAGTCGACGGTCCGGTTGCCACTGTCGTCGACGGCGTGGATCTGCCACTGCTGGCTGTCAGCGTCCCACCACAGCGCATCGACTTGGGTGTTGAACCTCGTCCGGTTACGAAGTCCGCACTTTTCGGCGACGGTCAGAAGGTAAGCCTGGTACTCGCCACCAAGCGGGTAGTAACTCGACCAGTCGGGGTTCAGTTCACAGGAGAGCGAATAGTAGGTGGAGGGTGTGTCGACCCCGATGCCGGGATACGTTGTGGTCAGCCAGGTTCCACCGAAGTCGTGGTTCTTTTCGTAGATCTCGAATTCGATGCCGGCGTCTGCGGCGGCGAGCGCCGCAGTCATCCCGGCGATTCCCGCCCCGATGATCGCCAGCTTCATCCCCTTCGGGATGGGCGCGGTGCGCGGCAGCACCGGCTGCGATCGGTGAAAACCACCCTGCTCAAGCAGCATCGGGATGTAGCGGTCGCTGATCTGTCCGCCGAGCGCCAGCGGGGCCAGCCGGGCGAATAGACGAGCGTCGTCGGGAGCGACAGCGCCGACGGGCGCGGTGCGACTGGTGACCAGATCCACGAGCGCGTCGACGATGGCGTTGGCGGTGCCGGGATCGGTGACACCGCGTTGTTCGGGCGGATCGGGAACATGTGAGATCAACGGTCCGAATTTGTCGACGAACGACGGGTCGCCCGACACTTGCGCCAACACGGCCAGCAGAACACCGGGATCGGCCTGGATTAGGTTGGCTCTCAACTCCTTCGGCTCTAAGTCGACCGAGGCGCTGATGGCGGCATGGGTGGTCATCAACCTTTTACCAGTCCGCCTCGGTGTAGCGGATGACGCCACGAATGTTCTTGCCGTCGAGCATGTCTTGGTATCCCTCGTTGATATCTTCCAGCCGGTAGGTAGTGGTGACCATTTCGTCGATTTTCAGCAATCCCGACCTGTACAACCCGACGAGGCGCGGTGTTTCCACCCGGGTGTTGCCACCGCCAAATATGTTGCCCTTCAAGGTTTTCTGTAACATCGTGAACAGGAACAGGTTCAGTTTGACGTCGACGTCGCTCATCGCGCCCATCCCGGTAACCACACAGGTGCCCGTCTTGGCCGTCAGAGTCAAGGCTTCTTCGATGTGCCCGCCTTTGATTTCGCCCACTGCGATGATGGTCTTTTCGGCCATCACCCCGTCGGAGAGTTCTGCGAGCGGCATGACGGCCGTCGCCATCGATTCGAAGGTGTGGGTGGCGCCGAACTTCACGGCCTGCTCGCGCTTGAACGCGACCGGATCGATCGCCACCACGTGGCGTGCGCCAGACAAAGCGGCGCCCTGCAGCGCGCTCATGCCGATACCGCCGACGCCGACAATCACTACTGTCTCACCGGGCTTCACCTGCGCGACGTTGGTCGCCGACCCGAAGCCGGTGGGCACCGCGCACCCAATGATCGCTGCGCTCTCCCACGGAACCGCCGGGTCGATCTTGACCACCGAGTCCTTATGGACGGTGACGTACGGAGAAAAAGAACCGACGAGGTTCATCTGAGTTACGGCGGTCGTTCCGGCGTGAATTCTGTTGGTGCCGTCGGCGATTGCCTTGCCGGCGAGAAGGACTGCGCCGCGGTCGCAAAGGGACCGAAAGCCCTTCATGCAGGGCTGGCAATGCCCGCACGCCGGGATGAATGCCAGTACGACGTGGTCGCCTTCCTGGATGTCCGTGACATTCTTGCCCACCTTAGTGACCACTCCGGCACCCTCGTGGCCGCCGAGTACCGGTAGGCCGATCGGCGTCGCCCCTGTCACCAGGTGATAGTCCGAGTGGCACACGCCCGCCGCATGCAACTGAACTTGCACCTCGTCGTGAACCGGGTCACCGACATCGATCTCGTCCACCCTCAGCGGGGTGTTGAGCTCCCACAGCAGCGCGCCCTTCGTCTTCACGCCGGTGACGGTAACCGTTCTTCGCGATGCCCTGCGGTGTGCAGACCGCTGAGCGGAATGGCTTTTCGTCGCGCATTGGTCCGGGTGTAGAAACGTCACACATGCAGGCATTCGATGCGTTGTGCGCGAACGAACCCGAACTCGCCAAGCTACGGATGTCCGTGCGCGAATTCCTAGATGTCGACATGGTCGAGCACGGGTGGCGACCGAGCGTGGATAGCTGGATGTCCAGCTGGGACGAGGAGTTTTCGGTGCGCCTCGCCAGCGCCGGATTCCTGGGATTGACCATCCCGCGGCAGTACGGCGGACAAGGCCTTGGTCATCTGCATCGCTATGTGGTGACCGAGGAACTGCTGGCGGCCGGCGCGCCCGTGGCTGCCCACTGGATCGCCGACCGACAACTCGCACCGGCACTGTTGGCCTACGGCAGCGAGGAGCAACGTGGGCAGATGCTGCCCGCAATCGCCGCGGGACGCCTGTACTCGGCGATCGGCATGAGCGAGCACGGCGCCGGGTCAGACCTCGCGGGTATCCAGACCAAGGCAACGCTGACTAGCGGCGGATGGATTCTCAACGGTACGAAAGTATGGACGAGTGGTGCGCATCTCGCGCATACCATCGTCGTGCTTGCCCGTAGTAGCCCAGCCGATCCGACGAATCGGCACACCGGCTTGAGCCAGTTTCTGGTACCGCGCGCGTCGCCCGGTCTCACCATCAGTCCCGTCCCCGCCATGTCGGGCGAGCATCATTTCAACGAAGTCGACTTCGCCGACGTGTTCGTGCCCGACGCTGCCGTGCTCGGCGAGATCGGTGACGGTTGGCGCCAAGCGACGGCCGAACTGTCCTTCGAGCGCAGCGGACCCGAGCGGATCCTGTCCACTGCGCGCCTGATCACCGCGGCAATCTCCGCCACGCGATCGGAACCACCGTCGGATGAGCGAACCGTCGGCCAAGTCGGCGAGCTGCTGGCCCGCCTGATTTCCCTGCGTCAACTTTCGATCATGGTGGCGCGCGCGCTGGCTGACGGACGGCCGGCCGCGAATCAAGCAGCACTGGTGAAAGACCTCGGCACCCGTTTTGAGCAGAACTCCGTGGACGCAATCGACGAGCTTCTCGACGGCACCACGCTCGACGCCGACATGCCGTCGATGGTGGACACTGCACGCCTGCACCAGCCGATGTTCACCCTGCGCGGCGGCACCAATGAGGTATTGCGGGGTTTGGTCGCGCGCGGAATGGGGGTTCGGTGAGTGCGTTAAATGCTTTGGCGGGAGGAGTTTTCGCGACGTCCGCCCCTGAGGACGACGACACCGACCTGCGACGGCTAGTAGAGGAGCTCGGCGCATGGGCATTCGACGCGCGCCCGCGCCCGCGCAGCCTGCCCGAGCAGTTCGACGATGCGCTCTGGGACCAGCTGGAGCAGACCGGTTTGAGCCGGTTGACCAGCACACCGGATCTAGAAGCGGGACCATCCGAGCTGGCGATTGTGCTGCGCGGGCTGGCCCGACATGCCGCCGCGGTGCCGATCGCTGAAACCGAGTTGGCGGCATGGCTTGCCGGCAGAGCCGGGCAGTCGCTCCCCGACGGTCCGCTAACCGTCGCGATAGCCGATGCTGACATCGATGGCGGTCGCATCACCGGCACCGCCACCGAGGTGCCGTGGGCCCGTATCGCACATGCTGTGGTGCTGGCAGCGCGAACCGACAAAGCTGTTCACGTCGGTGTCCTGCGCGGTCTAAACGTCGACGAGCATTACAACGTCGCCGGTGAGCCCAGCGGCCGGCTCACCTTCGACATATTGGCGGGAGATCTCACCCAGTTGGATCCGGCTGTCGGGCATGAACTCGTGCGCCGTGGTGCTTGGACACGGTGTGTGCAGATCGTCGGAAACCTTGACGCCGCCGCAGCGCTGGCGGTAGCTCACACCCGCCACCGCATCCAATTCGGTCGGCCCCTCAACGCTTTTCAGTCCGTCCAGCAGGCGTTGGCGGCGATGGCCGGCGAAATCGAGCGCGCGCGTGCGGCGACTACGCTCGCCGTCGCTGCGGCGTCCGACTTCGGCTTCGCCGCACACCAGACCGACTACGCCGTGAGCGTCGCCAAAGTCGTTGCCGGTCAAGCGGTCCCGGCGGTGTGCACAATCGCCCACCAACTCCATGGCGCAATCGGGGTGACGCTGGAACATCCCCTGCCGTTGTTTACCATGCGTTCGCAGAGCGCGATCACCGACTACGGCAGCACTGGCTGGCACGCACGTCGCCTGGGTCGCATGGCCTTTGCGAGTGACAAGGTCTGGGATGTGGTCGTCGGCAACGACGTTACCGGCTGGGAATGAGGCCTGTTCGGCGTTGCCAACTCGGTGGCAGAGAAGAGGCGTCGGCGCCCTGTGCGGACGGTGCGCGCGGCGGTATCGAACCGGACCGGCGCAGTTTGATCGGCACTCCTATCCCGCGATAATGACCGTCGCGGACCACCATTTGGCGGTGCAGCACCTGCGGTGCTGACAGAGCAGCGGCAATGTCGTTGACAGGACCGCAGGCAACTCCGCGCGCGGTGAGCGCGGCGGCGAGTTCGTCCGCACGACACCGGAGCAACAGCGGCTCGAGCTCGTCCAAGAGCGCGCGAAGGTTCTTGACCCGGTCCTGGTTCCGTTTGAACCGCACGTCAGCAGCCAACTGTGGCCGACCCAAAACCTCAGTCAGCGCGGTGAATTGGCCGTTGGTTGCGGCAGCGACGAAAAGGCGGCCATCCTCCGCAGTGTTGAACACCTGGTAGGGCGCGACGGCTGGGTGCGCCGCACCGGTGCGACGCGGAACCTCGCCGGACACCAGATAGGCGGCGGAATGAGGATGCGTAATCGAGACAGCGGCGTCGATCAGCGCGATGTCGACCAACTGGCCTCTGCCGCTGAGCGTCCGTTCCAGCAACGCCAACAAAATCCCGGAAAAAGCCTGGTGTGCGGCCGTGATATCGACGATCGGCACCCCGACGCGTAACGGGTCACCGCCCGGGGAACCATTGACGCTCATCAGCCCCCCGTACGCCTGCAACACCGCGTCGTAACCGGGAAGGCCACCGAGCGGTCCGTCGTCACCGTACCCTGTGATGCGGCAATAGATCAGCGCGGGAAAGTCTTTGGCCAGGCGTTCGTATCCCAGCCGCCACCGCTGCATGGTTCCCGCCTTGAAATTTTCGACAAGCACATCAGCGCAGGCGATCAGCTCGTAGAGCAGGTTTCGACCGGCCTCGGAGTTCAAGTCGACCACAGTGTTGAACTTGTTTCGGTTCAGTCCTTGGTAGTACGCACTGGTGGTTTCTGCGTCATCGACGAAAGGCGGTCCCCAGCGGCGCGTTTCGTCTCCCGATGGAGCCTCCACCTTGAGAACTTCGGCTCCGTGGTCGGCGAGCATCTGAGCACATAATGGGCCGGCAAGAACGCGGCTCAAGTCAAGTACCCGAAGTCCACGAATTGCTCCGGATCCTGGCGGCGTGGGAATGTTGTTCTCCCACAACGGCACACCTGTGGTCTTCACGCCGCTGAAGGTACCCGTCCTACTCGATGCCCTGCGGTGTGCATACCGCTGAGCGGAATGGCTTTTCGTCGCGCGTTGGTCCGGGGTAGACGTTTCAGAAGCAGTCGGATGCGCCGTCGACCACGAAGAGCGCACCGCTCGTGTAACTGCTGTGTTCGGTGCAGAGGAATGCGATGGTGGGGGCAATCTCGTCGACTCGGCCGAAGCGACCCGCGGGGATGTGTGCGATTTCAGCCTCGAAGACGTCAGGAACACTCTTGGCGGGCGCGGTCATCGGCGTGTCGATCGCGCCCGGCGCCACGGCATTTACACGAATCCGACGCTTCGCCCAAGCGACCGCCAGGGTGCGAGTCATGCTGATGATGCCCGCTTTGGCAGCGCCGTATCCCGGCACCACGGTGACCGCGCGCAGCGCCGACATGGAAGCAAGGTTGACGACGGTGGCGCCACCCACCGCGGTGGAGGCGCTCAGCGCATGCCGCAATCCGACCGTCAGTCGGTATGGGCCGGTCAGATTGAGTGCGACCGAGGCGTCGAATCCGTCGGGCTTCGTTTCGTCGAGACCGCGCGGGAAGTTCGCGCCGGCGTTGTTGACGAGCACGTCCAGATGCTCGATCGAGGCGACCAGTTCGTCGACCGACTCGTGGTCGTCCAGCCGAAGTTGGCGATATTGCATGCCGTCCAGGTCAGTCGAATACGAGTCGGGCGCCGCCTTGGTGCCGGTGACGACGACGTCGGCGCCTGCGTCGCGGAAAAGCCTTGCGGTGGCATGGCCGATCCCGCTGGTCGCCCCGGTGACCAGCACGGTGGTGCCGGTGAAATCAAAGGTGACTCGGGCGGTCATGTGTAGATCTCGATTTGTTTCGACAGCCACGCACGTTCCCAGAAATTGCTGCTGGCCGCGTGAAGGTGTTCGTGCGCCTTCTTGAGAACCGCCCGCGCCGCCGCGTTGTCGGGCTCGCGGCTGACGACCAATTCCGCCAGATGAATTGCATGCACGGGGCGGTCTGCGGACAGGTGGTCCTGCGCTCGCGCCAACAACGCCTGTGCGCCAACAAGATCGAAGAAGTCAGCATTGAGTTCGGTGGGACTGACCGCGTAGAGCTCGGTGGTCGAGCGGTGGTGGAACCAACCCGAGTAGTTCTCCCAGATGGCTCGCACGTTCCAAGACACCTTGCCGTAGCCCTCACCGACGTTCAGTGCCGGGGGCAAGGTGACATCCCGCATCAAGGTGTAGACGTCGTCGCCGGCGTTCATTCCGTCGACGGTCCTGTCATGGGCGTATTCAAGCGCGTCCCGAAGCCGGGTCAACTCGGCGTGAATGCGGTCGGCACCAGTGATCGCGTCGAAGTGGCCCGTGACGAGCACCTCGGGGCGGAGGTCGCGAACCCGCTCGATCGACGCGATCGCCGTCAATGCATCGCGGTAACGGTCACCTCGCATGGTGACGAGGTTCGGGATGTGCCCGAACAACGGACCGAAAGTGTTGCCGCACAGACAGATCGACTGCTCCGGCAGCCACACGACCATCGAGTCGGTGGTTTCTCCCCCTGGCACGTGAAGCAGCTCGATCGTGCGGCCGCCGACGCGCAGGATCATATGGTCGTCGACCTCGATGTCAGCGGTGGCCGTCGCCTGCGCCGGCAGCTTGCCACCGAATCGCGCTTGGATGGCGGCGACACCTCTGTTCAGAGTCGCGGAGAAGGCGAATCCGCTGTTGCGCACGCGGTATCTCGTCAGGCGTTCATTGTCATCGCGCCACTGCCGCCAGTTCGCCTGAGCGACAACCTTTGTGTCCGCGTCGCGCATGACATTGATGCCGCCGACATGGTCGTAGTGGCCCTGGGTGATGATGATGTAGCGGATCGGCGAGCCGTCCACAGCGTCGAAGTTCGCTCGATGTACCGGGCTTTCGAATCCCATCCCTGTGTTGACGACTACCCGACCGTCGTCGGTAGTCAGAAGATAGGCGTTGGAAAGGCCGGGAGATTCCCAGAGCCCGCGCGCCACTTCAGTGGCTCGCGGCGCGCAAGCCGGCGCCATCTCCTCCGCGCCCGGCCTACTGCGGTAGATGGGCTCGAAGTGGCTGAATGAATCGCTCATCGCTGCTTTCTAACTGCTTGTGCCCGTGCGAATTTCGGGTCGTACGTCGAAGCGGTCGAGGTAGAAGTCGAACTGGGCACGCAGTTCGGGCGCGCTGACTCCGAAGTGGCCCTCGAGGTCGTAGCGGATCCTTCCGCGCATGCCGCGTGGGTTGGCGTCCAGATAGCGTTGGAACGACGTCCGGACGGGTGGCGTCAGGTCCTCGCCGGCCTTTGCGTAGAGCTCGTCGAGCAGTTTTAACTCGTTCCCGTTGAGCTGGTGGAAACCGATGTCGATGCTGCTCTCGGCAGACACCAGATCGCGGTCGCGCACGCAGGCGCTAAGAAGCCTGTGCACCCGATTGCTCCAGTAGTCGACGAGCCAATGGGGGTCGATGCTGCGGCGGCGCATGCGGTCGGAGTAGGCCATCATTGTGATCGCCGACTGGATAACGGCCACCGGGTCACGGTGGGTGAACGCCACCGTGGCATCGGGGAATGTGGCCAGCAACGGTTTGAGTTGTTCGCAGTGCTGCGGCGATTTCAACACCCACGTTCGTGGTCCTCGAAGAAACGTCAAGGCCTGCAACACTTTTCTCATGTAGGCGTAGTGCCGCGTCTGGTCGAGTTCGAGGTAGTGATCCCGCCAGCCGGGGACTCTGGCGTGCCACTCCAGCACATAGGCGGCGAAATCCAGATCGAGCAGTTCAACTTCTTCTTCGATCGCTTCGGGGAAGCGGTCATGCATCGCCGCAGCGTAGGGAGCGCTGACCATCAGCGCGTCATGTTCGGCTTTGGCGGCGCTGTAGCGCGGGTCGACCCCGAAGACGTCGGGCCCTTGGCTGGGGCGCGGGATGGGCTCCTGACTTTCCCAGTACGGCAAAGCGCGTCGACGCCGGTCGACCGCCAAGAGGTTCACCAGGTGGGTCGTGCCCGAGCGCGGCATTCCGACGACAATGAACGGCCTCTCGATCGGTATGGTCTCGATTTCGGGATAGCGCTTGAGCAAGTCGGTCAACGACAACCGATTACGGAGCAGTCGCACGACCCGCGACCGCAGGGTGCCGCGGCTTAGCTGTGTCAAACCCTCATCCGCCTCGATCGACGCGACATACGCCGCTACGCGGTCGGTGACGCCGTCGGCATCGTCGATGTCGTCAGCACCCGCTTGCTGCGCGGCTTCCTCGACCATGCGGCTCATGTCCAACTCAACGCGTCGCGATTCGGTGTGATCGAGGATCTGACGCTGCACATCGGTCAGGCGAGGAGCGACGAGGTCCGCTATCTCCAACACTTCTGCGCCTTCGCCCATGCTCGACGTCCGATCCAGAAATACCGAACAGATTCGCGCACGTCGAATATTCGATATATGCTTCGAAAGTATGGCACCACGAACGGTACCGTTCGACGACAGATCGCGTCAAGCGTCGTCACCACCGACTGACCGGGTGATTCGGATCTTGGAACTGCTGGCCGCCGAACCGGACAAGGACGTGTCGTTGACGGACGTGTCGCGCTCGCTGGACATCAGCCGAGCGACCGCGCACGCCATCCTCGCGACGCTCACCGCCCACCGATGGGTGGTCCGCGACGAACAGACCAACGGGTATTCATGGGGACCGGCCATCGGAGCGCTCGCACGCGTCGCCGGGGACAGGCGCTTCCGCGGCTATCTGCAAGACCTGCACGCGATCACCGGCATGCAGGTGTTCATTGCCCGGCGTGAATCGTCCACCCTGACCGTCATCGACAGCATCGGCGATTCCCTCAGCGCGTCGCCTGTTCGCACCGGATTTCGGATGCCGCTCGTCGCGCCGTTCGGACGCGACTACGTGGCCTGGGCGAGCGAGAACGACCAGCGCACGTGGCTGACTCAGATTTGTGAGCCGTCCAGCGCGCTGTATCAGCGAATGACCGCGGTGCTAGCCGAAGTTCGCCGCCGTGGAGTCGTCATCGAACGGCTGACGCGGGAGTACCTCCGGGTTTACACCGCCATGCGCGCGATGGTCGCAGAAGGAGGCCCAGACCCGATCACCAAGCGGTTGGGCGCGGCGTTCGCCGACTTGACGCTCGTGGACTATCTCCCCGGCGAACTCGAAGAGCGCCGAGCACATTCCATCGCTACGGTCTCAGCACCTATTCGAGACGTCGACGGCAGGGTGACGATGTCAGTGACCGCCGCTCCTTACGCGCAACTCACCAGATCGGCGCTCAACACCCTCAGTGAGCAAGTTCGCTCGGCCGCCTCACACATCGAAAGCACACTGACATGACCAAGTCGCGTATCGAACACGAACGACCGCTACGGACCGTGCCCACCGAGAGGACCGATCGATGAAAGCGGCCCTAGTCACCGGCCCAGGAACCGCGAGCATCGTCGACATCCCCCGACCCTCTGCCGGACCGCGGGATGTGCTGATACGCATGAGGGCCTGCGGCATCTGCGGAAGCGACTCGTTCTACATCGCCATCGGAGGGCTGCCGCCCAGGGAAGGCCGCATGCCACTCGGCCACGAACCCGCCGGCGAAGTCGTCGAGGCCGGCGCCGAGGTCACCGGAATATCTATCGGTGACCACGTCGTCGTCAACCCGATGGCTGCTCCCGGCGACATCATCGGAAACGGCGGCGGGCAGGGAGCTCTGTCGGAATACCTGTTGATCGAGCAGGCCGAACGCGGAGTCAATCTCGAGGTCATACCGGAACATGTTCCGTTCGCGGTCGCCGCGCTGAACGAGCCGATGGCCGTCGCGCGCCACGCCGTCAACCAATGCACGCCAACGTCTTCCGACAAGGTGCTGATCTTCGGCGCCGGTCCAATCGGACTGGGAGCTGTCCTTGCGTTCAAATCACTTGGCCTGCAGCACGTGGTAGTCACCGACGTCATTGCCTCCCGCCTGGACAAAGCCCTACAAGTCGGCGCCGATGCCGTCATCAACTCCGCTGAGGAAGATGCGATCAAGCGGCTCATCGAGATTCACGGCGAAGGCGAGGCGATGTTGCCGGGCAAAGCCGACACCGACATCTACCTCGATGCCGCCGGCGTCCCCGCTGTCATCGACACCGCCATATCAGCGGCAAAGAAGAACGCCACGGTGTGCGTCGTCGCCGTCCACAAGAAGCCGGTGCCGGTCGACCTCATCAGCGTGATGAGTAACGAGATCACGCTGATCGGGTCGATCGGATACCCGGACGAGATATTCGATGTGACAAGAGATCTCGTCGACAACTGGAAAAAGTACGCGCTGATTGTCAGCCACACCGTTCACTTCGACCACTTGGACGAAGCGCTCAGGAAAGCCAGCACACCAGGAGCGGCTGACAAGGTCGTCGTCACCTTTGAATGAGTTGAGTAGTCACTCGTCGAGGACTCGAAGTTCGCCGCGCTGCGCGGCTAGGGCAATGGAATTGCGCAGCTGTGAGCACGCCAAGAACAGCCCTTGGCGGTGTGAGGGCAACTCGCCGGCACTCCGGCGTTCGACACATTGTGCGAGGGCGGAGGCATCCCATTGCACACTGGTCTGCTCCCAACTACCTTTGCGCGCAAGGACTTCCGCGCCGCACCGCTGGCACTGCACCCGCACCATCGGCGCATCCAGCAGCCGGTCGTCGATGCGAGGAGTCATGAGCCCGCGTCGCCTCCGCCCGCCTGCAGGGCCAGGTTCAGCTCGACCTCCTTCTGCCACGCTGCCCGCGCACGCGTGGTATCGAGCTCGTACTCGAATCGGTCCACCATGTCCGGGGTGATGTTGGCGACGTCGACGTAGAACTGCTCGTACCACCGTCGTAGTTGGTACACGGGGCCGTCTTCTTCGGTCAGCAACGGGTTGTCGGTGCGCGCCTTGGTCTTCCAGATCCGGACATCCTGCTCGAAGCCGACTTTGACCCAGTCGCCCAGGGCGACGGCGGTAGCCATCGCTCGATCGTCGGGCAGCTGGTCGGACTTCTTGACGATGATGCCGTATTGCAGCACAAACGAATTCGAGTCGATCGGATAGTGGCAGTTGATCAGAATTGTCTGGTGATCGGCGTTTTCGTAGTGATACGTCAGGTCGTCGATCATGAAGGACGGCCCATAGTATGCCGCCGTCGACGTGGTGCCGAGCATCTGCGGCGTGCCGTCGGGCGTCGCTAGATCCTCACGAGTGCCACTGTTCATGTATTGGAATGCGATGTGGCCTTCGAAGATGTTCTTGAAGTACGTGGGCATCGAACCGTGCACATAGAAGAAGTGCGCCATGTCGACGACGTTGTCGACGATCTCCCGGCAGTTGGTGTTGACAGTTGTTGTATACCAATGCCAGTCAGTCCACTCGTCGCTCTCGGCACCCGGGATGCGAGGGATCGTTACATCGGTCGGCGGGGGATTGCCTTCGGGGTCATTCCAGACGAACAGCATCCCGTCCTGCTCGAGGGTCGTCCACGTCGCGGTCCGCGCCAGCCGCGGCACCCGCTTGGCATACGGAACCCGCTTGCAACGGCCGTCCCCGCCCCACCGCCAGTCGTGAAAAGGACAGGCGATCTCGTTGCCCTTGACCTCACCCTGCGAAAGATCGCCTCCCATATGCCTGCAGTACCCGTCGAGAACGTTGATGGTCCCGTCGGCGGCGCGGAACACCACCAGCTTCTTGCCGAACGCGGAGATGCCGTGCGGCGCGCCGTCGCCGAGATCTCTCACCAGCCCGAGGCAGTGCCATCCGCGGGCGAAACGCGTCGGCACACTGTCAGCCTCGATCCGACGAAAGTCCGGGGTGGGCTGCGGCGTAGGCATCGGCGGCACTCTCTTATCGGTGTGGTCTGGGTTCGTGATCGTTGTATCAGGAGCCTTGGTGGCCGGCGTCGGACCATTCCGCTCATCGGGATAACCGATGGCGGGACAGACCAGCCGCCGCGCAGTAAGTGGTGTTCCGCTGACCGGTCATCAACACCGCCATTCTGTGCGCCGAGCCGGTTCACTTGGTAGCGGCTCGCCGGCGCCGTCGGCGCGCGACCACTTGGGAGGGCACAGGTGAGCAACGACATCTCGCTGGCCGAACTGCAAGAGTTCATCGCCGAGTTTTGGTACCACTACGACGAGGCACATTTCGGCGAGTTGGCCGAGCGGTTCGCCGACGACGTCCACTACATCACCCGAAGCGACACCGGTGCCAGTCCATTCGAGGAACTTCTGCGCGCCGATGTGCGTGGCCGCGACGAGACGATGGCGTGGATGGTCGACCACCGCAACGCGAGCCCATATCCGTTACGCCACATGGCAATCAACGTCTTCCGCACCGGTGTCGACGGTGACGCGGCCAAGGCGCGCTTCTACCTGCTCGTTTGCCACACCGCCAATTCCGTGCCGTTCGTGAACTCAACGGCGATCGTCGACGTCGCGGTGGCACGTCGCGCGGAAAGACTGCAGTTCACCTCGATGGAGGTGGTCCTCGATACCCAAGAGTCGGTTCCCTTATCGCAGGCGGCCAACAGCGCGGCGGCCGGCTAGTGCCGTGACCGCGCGCGACATCTTCGCCGGCGGCGTTGCAGTCATCACCGGCGCAGGTGCCGGCATTGGGGCCGGACTGGCTCGATACGCCGCCAGGCTCGGCATGACGGTGGTGCTCGCCGACATCAATGCCGATGCCATCGCGCAACTGCGCGACGAATTGCTGGACGCAGGCAGCACTGCCGTCGACGTGGTGTGCGACGTGCGCGACGCAGATGCGGTGCAAGAGTTGGCCGACTTCACCTACCGCGACATCGGTCCCGTGCGACTGCTTGTGAACAACGCGGGGGTAGAACAGTTCGGCTACTTGTGGGATACGCCGGTAGCCAACTGGAAGCGGTTGGTAGACATCAACATCAGTGGCGTGTTCAACGGCATTCGCGCGTTCGTGCCCTCGATGCTCAAGAGCGACACTGGGGCGTGGGTGTGGAACCTGTCGTCGATCGGCGGCGTCGCCGTGGTGCCGCTGCAGGCGCCCTACATCATGAGCAAACACGCCGTTCTAGCGCTCACCGAATGTCTGCGTCTCGACATAGAACTGGCCGGTCACAGCGATCACATCACCGTGCAGGCGGTGCTGCCCGGAGCCGTGGTGTCCGACATCTTCGAATCCGCCGGCGGCGTGACCGACGGTGACATCGCCGCAGCAGAGTCGCAGCGGGCCGCGATGCTGGATATCAAAGCCGAGGCAATGGACCCGATTACCGCCGCAGAAACGGTGTTCGAGCAGTCCGCGGCCGGCCGGTTCTATCTGTTGACCCAGCCGGACTACGTCGGCTCAGCGATGGCTGAGCGTGCCGAAGTCCTTGCGTCGCAACGGCCCCCGACACTGCACACATTGCGCCGCTTCGACCCCGCACCGCATTGACGATCCCGCCGCTTGATGCAGACGCCGCGGCGCGTGTCGCATCGTTCGGCGACATCCCCCCGATGCGGCAGCGCGGCCTGATGGTAGTGCGTGCCGAAATTGAGTCGGCTCCCCATCCAGAGGACATGGCGGTCATGGCGCAGATCGAAAACCGCGCCATCCCGGGTCCTGCTGGCCGGATTCCGCTGAGGATCTACCGGCCGTCGGCGGATCCTGTCGCGCCGGTGCTCGTGTACTTTCACGGCGGCGGCATGGTGCTCGGCACCAACCACTCCTTCGAACCGCTGGCTCGTGCGCTGGCAGCGGCGTGCGACGCCACCGTGGTGTCAGTCGAATACCGGCTGGCGCCCGAATCGGCGCCTCCCGCTCAGTTCGACGACGCCTACGCCGCCACCCTGTGGGTTGCCGACCACGCAGACGAATTGGCAGTCGACGCAATGCGTTTGGTGGTGATTGGCGACAGCGCGGGTGGCTCGCTGGCTGCGGCCGTTGCGCTGGCGGCCCGAGATCGCGGTGGCCCGGAGATTTTCTGCCAGGTGCTGCTGTATCCCGGACTCGATGACGACATGGCCGCCCCATCTCTCACCTTGCTGGCCAATGCGCCGATGTTGACCCGCGACGACATTCTGTTCATGCACGAACTCGCAGGCGCGGTCGGCGATTATCGGTTTCCTGCACACGCCACCGACCTCACTGGGTTG
>Ga0070741_10009289_pt1 | contig 19197 bp, 17 predicted proteins | sample Coa_R1_4_FD_66440 | JGI IMG/M metagenome (GOLD analysis project Ga0070741, IMG submission 66440) | Surface soil microbial communities from Centralia Pennsylvania, which are recovering from an underground coalmine fire - Coalmine... | ecosystem: Environmental > Terrestrial > Soil > Unclassified ...
AAAGACCTGGTTAGCGTCGGCAATACCGTCCTCATTTTCTGACACGCCCGCGTGTCATCCCGAACGGATGTGAGGGACCTCGCAATCGGAGCTTAGGCCGCGCATCCGCTTATGTGTAAACGACGAGTCTGTGTGAGATCCCTCGGCTGCGTCCCGGGCTGACACTTCAGCGAGGCAACTCTGTGCTGATTTCCTGACTCTAGCCCCCCCGCCCTGTGGGCGGTCTTCTGGTGCTCTAAGAACGGTGCACAGCACCATGGCTACAGATTTTTCCTGAAAAAAATTCGTGCCGAATCGTACCTACGGACGTCTAGGCTTTAGATCGACCCAATGGATCTCAGTGAACGCGAACGATACCGAGCGGCCATTCACGGCGATCGAGAGGCATTTGAAATGATCATTCGTGCATATAGCCGGACACTTTTCGCCATCGCTTACGGTATTCTCCAAAGTCGCGAGGAGGCAGAGGATGTCGTACAGGACTCACTGGTTAAAGCATGGAAAACACGCTGGCGGGTCCGCGATCCTGAAAAATTTCCTGCATGGCTCGCAACTATCGCGCGACACAACGCGCACGACGTTTTTCGCAAACGCCGCACTGTTCCTTTGCCGGAAAAGCTGACCGAACCAATCGAACCAGAGCCAGCAAACACGAGTGCTTTAGATCAACGGTTACATTTCGCGCTCGCAGCGTTGCCGGAACTCCATCGAGCCGCGCTCACGTTGCGGTATTTCGAAGAGATGGATTATCGCAGCATCGAAAACACCCTGGGCCTAACTAATGGCTCATTGCGCGGAATTCTGGGCCGCGCTCTGGCTCTAATGCGCAAACAACTTCGCCCGGCTGTCGCTTCAATGGATTAAACATATGGCAACGATTCATGACGAAATCGACACCTGGCTGACCTCCGATCTGCACGGCGAGCTTTCTGAAAGCGAACGGAGCGCGCTTCATGCGCACTTGGTCGATTGCGCTGCATGTCGAAAAACCCACCAGGAAATTAAAACTATGAACAAAATTCTGGAAGAAACCCTCGCACAGGAAAGACCCGATCCAGTTTTCGAACAGCGCCTGCTGGCGGGTTTTCGCAGTCGCGTCCCTGAACGAAGCGGACTCTTAAAGCTACTCGCAGATCTAATGCGTCTCCGCGCCGTCCAAATCACGGCAGCGGCGGCCCTGTTGCTGGGGTTTGTACAGATCGGACGACTGATCACCGGCGAACCTTTAAGTGTGCCGCGCACTCGTGAGCGCTATGCGAAGGTAGAAACGGCCGCACCGCAACCGCTGGTATCACGCCCCAGCCAAGCCGGAGCGCTGGCCAGATCAGATGAGGTCGCCGCCGGACGGCCACAAGACCTGGCACTTAAGGCGCCACCACCACCAACTGCTGGAGCAACGGCCAAAACCGAAAGCTTCGCTCAAGCCGAATCAACAATCGCGACCGGATCGAATATTCCAACCGCTGAAGAGCCGGCAGTTAGGCCAGTCGAGACGCCTTCTCCTGACTTGGCTGATCGGAAACTTATCCGAAACGCAACGGTCGAACTGGAGATTGTTAGCTTTGATAACGCTGTTCAAAAGATCACTGCATTTACGAACGAAGAACACGGGTACGTCGCCACGACAGATTCTGAGAAACAGGCAAATGGAAAACTAAGGGGGCAAGTCGTGGTCAAGGTATTGCCGGAAAACCTCGATCGGTTTCTGCAAAGGATTCGGAGCCTTGGTGAGTTAAAGAATCAAACACTGGGCGCTGAAGACGTGACCAAGGCGTATTTCGATACCGATGCACGCCTGAAGAACGCCCACGTAATGGAGCAACGTTTGATTGACATGTTGAAAACGAAGACCGGCAAAGTCTCCGATTTGCTCCAGGTAGAGAAGGAACTTGGTCGTGTGCGGGAAGAGATCGAGAAGATGCAGGGCGAACTAAAATACTGGGATTCGCAGGTGCAATTCGCCACGGTGACGATTTCGCTGGCGGAAAAGGACATGGAAGCGCCGGCGGCCTTCCTGCTCAGGGAGCGCGCCCAGCTGGCACTCTACGCGCCCGATGTGGAGAAGATTTACAACGAGATCAAGAGCCTCGCCTCGCCAAAGGTGCAGATCACCAACGCGCAATTAAATCGCGATTATTCGGGACGCGTTTCAGCGCAACTGAGTATGTTGATCGCTCCGGAAGAGAGCGACGGCGTCATCGGCCGTGTCAAAGGACTGGGGCGCGTAGAAAATTTCCAAACCCAGACCCAACGCGTCGCGCAAGGTGGCAGTCCGGCAGCGGCCGCATCGGAAAATGCCAGGACCAAACGTGACAAGGTTGAGCTCAACATCGCCATCTCTCGCGAAGAACAGGAGCAGGCTTTCCAGCAAACCAGCCTGAGCATTCGCACGTCATCGGTGGATGAAAAGGCAAAGGAGCTTCGCGGTCTTGCAGAGAAACAAGGCGGACGCGTTCGCAGCTCCACATTTAGTCGCGATCCGGATGGCCGTGCAGTTGCAAATGTATCACTGCGCGTGCCGATGAAAAATTACCCGGCGCTCATGCAATCGCTCGACTCGTTAGGCAGAGTCGAAAATGTAAGTGTGCAGCGTCAGGACCGCACGGACGCGCACTTCGATGAAGCCAACGCACCGGCGGACGTTTCGATCCAGGTTTACAGCCAGGGCAATATTGTGTCGCAGGAGAGCGGCTTGATTGCCACACTGCGACGTACACTTGCGCAAAGCGCAGGCGCAATCATGTGGAGCTTGCGCATGATTGGCGTGGCGATCGCCTTTCTCGCGCCATGGGCGCTTGCAATTGTTGGCGTTATTTGGGTCGCGCGACGCGTGTTGCGCGCAAGGCGATAGGTGGAACGCGTTCTCTTTTCTTGTCATCCTGAGTCGCGAAGACGACGAAGGACCTCCCAATCGAAGTGCGTGCGTTTAGGGAGATTTGTGTAATCAACCAGTCTGTGCGAGGTCCCTCGCTCTACTCGGGATGACACGCCACAACGGAATCATTCTTGCTCGCTCTGCAAACGAGTCATAAGTTATTTATGTTTCCGGAGGTTGCCGATGAAATCTCAAGGCGGTATCAGCTATAGCAATGCAGCAGTCGCTGCTTGTCCTAAACATTTACTCCAATTCGCCGTCGATCAGCGATACGACGACTACACATCGGTCGATCACGCAGTCTGGCGGTTCATCATGCGCCAGAACATTTTTTTCCTGAAGGAGTACGCCCACAAAGTTTATTTTCAGGGTCTCCTCAACACAGGCATTTCATTCGAGCGCATCCCGCGCATCGAAGAGATGAACGATATCCTGGCAAAGATCGACTGGGGCGCGGTAGCGGTGGACGGTTTCATTCCGCCGGCGGCATTCATGGAATTTCAAGCCTACAAGGTGCTGGTGATCGCCTGCGACATGCGCCAAATCCATCACATCGAATACACGCCTGCGCCCGATATCGTGCACGAGGCCGCCGGTCACGCGCCGATCATTGTCGATCGAGAATATTCAAATTATTTGCAGCGCTTTGGCGAAGTGGGTGCGAAGGCCATGTCATCCAAGAAGGATTTTGAGCTGTACCAAGCGATCCGGCACTTATCGATCTTAAAGGAGCGCCCGAACGCCGATCCCAAAGAAGTCGAGGAGGCAACAAAGCTAGTGGAACACCGCCAGAAAAATCTCGGCGAGCCCTCCGAAATGGCGCTGCTCTCACGTTTGCATTGGTGGACGGTCGAATACGGACTCATCGGCACACTCGAGAATCCAAAAATTTACGGTGCTGGATTGCTTTCATCGATTGGTGAATCGGTGTCATGCCTCGAACCTGAGGTAAAGAAAATTTCCTACTCCATCGACGCTCAGAACTACGCGTTCGACATCACTACGAAGCAACCCCAGCTCTTTGTCTGTCGCGATTTTCAGCATCTCAGAGACGTGCTTGAAGAATTTGCCAGTAAGATGGCGTTTATGGTCGGCGGACTCGGGGGCATCAATAAAGCCATCGAATGTAATAACACGGCGACTTGTGAGTATTCGTCCGGCCTCCAAGTCAGCGGGATCTTCTCCGAGGTCATCGCGGACGAAAACAATTCCCCGATTTATCTGCGCACAACCGGTAAGACCGCGCTCGCGTTCAGAGACAAAGAGCTCGAAGGCCATGGGATCGATTATCACAAGGACGGCTTTGGTTCGCCGGTCGGCGCATGGAAACAAACGTCAACAGCGCCAGAGCTGCTCACCAACGACCAACTGCATGCGCTTGGAATCGTCGAGGGTAAGAAAGCCAAGATCGAGTTTGTCAGCGGCGTCGGTGTCTCAGGGAGGGTTGAGAAAATTCTGCGCCGCGACGGGAAGCTGTTGTTGATCACATTCTCAAACTGCAACGCGAAATACCGTGAGCGTGTCTTGTTCCAGCCTGACTGGGGCGTTTACGACATGGCGGTTGGCGAACGAATCAGTTCGGTCTTTAACGGCGCAGCGGATAAGGACGCCTATAATCAGGTGGCGCTGGTTCCAAAGGAACGCACCATCAAGGTGCCATCCACGCCGAAGCGCGAGCGACTCGAGAATCTTTATGCTCAGGTGCGCAAGATCCGCGAGAGCAAAACCGGTTATGAGCGGCTTGGCGAAATTTGGGAGACGCAGCAGGCCGAACACCCGGAAGACTGGCTGTTATCGATGGAGATTTTCGAAATCCTCGACACAACCGGGCAACAGCTGGAATTAAACGCCCGGGTCGAGAAGTTTCTTAATGATAAGAAAGCCAAGACCAAAGATCTCGCGACACTAATCAGCTGGGGATTTCGCCTGGTCGAATATCACAAAAAGCCGGAATACCAGGCCGCGCTGCACGCATCCCCAAAATAATTCGGGCAGCACAACTAGGGTTTGTCGTTTCGAGCGAAGTCGAGGAATCCCGCGATGGGGCCTTTAAGGTGCCTCGCAATTTTTTCCACGGCGCTGCACTCAGGATGACGGCTGAGTCGATCCCAGCTTCGGTTTGACGATGACACTCGATCCGTAGGTGCTTGAAAGCTGACCATGTTGCGCAAAGTCACGCATCATGGCGAAGTAGCCGGGCGCATAGCGTGTCGAGAGTCGTTCGCCGTTTGGAGCGACTTCGTACTCGGTCATCCCGTGTTCGGCATGAGGAAATAGCGCAAGGGTAATTGGTTTCCCTTCCGCGATCAGCACCTTGATACGGCGAGATGTTTCAGCGCTGGGCGCCTCAAGGTCGTCTTCTCCGAGAATCCACAACTGCGGGACTTTGACAGCACGAAGTGTCGGCATTGGGTCATAGCGGAATGGAGTGCCAGGCAGAGAATCTTCAAACTTCTCGCGCGCTTCGGCCGCCGTGTACGGCAAAATGAAATGTGTGTAATTGCCGTGCAGATCTTTGTACCAAGGCTCATTGCGGTACCTGGCCCTGACAGCATCGAAACGTTCGAAGTTGTTGGTGAAATTGCTCTCGAATACCGCTCCAACCGCGGATGCCACCTCCAGCGCTTTGGAAATTTCTTCCTGGGTATGTCCCATGACGCGCATCTCAAGCGCAACCTCCTCCTGGTCTTCGTCAATGACCGAAACGGCTAGCCCGAAGCAGACGATAACGAAATCGACGGGCGCGCGCGTCGCGGCGATCGGTGCGACCCATCCTCCCTGACTCCCGCCCTGATAGCCAATCCTGCGGCAGCGCGTGCCAGCAATTCGTTTCGCTTCCCGCATTGCAGCGACAGCATCATCTGCAAGCGTACCGAAATCCTGCGTGTATTTGCCGCCCGACCCACCGGTTCCGCGTTTGTCGTAAACGAAGGCGCCCTTTCGACTTTGCCCGAGATAGCCCTCAAAATGTCTCGTCTTTGAAGTGACGTTTGCCCTTTAGCGCCTTCGCGTACTCGCCTTTGCTCAAGATATTCTCGTCCAGTTGCATGTCGGTACGAAGAAAGTTTCGGAACCACGTTTCGAGTCGTTGTCGATCTTTCAGTGCTTCCTCAGTGATGTAATTCGCGTCGATGTTGATGCAGATCGCGCCAACGATTCCAAATTCCTTTCGGTTGATTGGGATCGTTGTGCATTTGAACTTTCGCGCACCGATGTTCAGCTCGTAATTCAATTTATCTTCATTGAGGAGCTGCCGGCGTTTGAGATCAATCAGCAGATTCGTTGTGCCATCGCGCAAATGCCGGCCCGTCACGTTGTTTTCGAGAGTGATGAGCGAGTGCGCGGGATCGGCCAGGTTGTGCAGCAAAATCTCGATTCCGGTGTTCGGAAAGGATTTTCCGATCAGGCGCACAATCCGCTCATAGTTTTCGAGGAATTCTTGCGTGTCGTCGGCGATTGTTTTGCCGCCATATTTCTCGAATAATTGCGCGTAAACCTTTTGCTCTGTCGGTTCAAGTTGCGCGCGCACATTATTTTGCTCGCCGATAAAAATGAGCTGTCGCGCGGCTGTATGATCTTCGTTCTTGAGGAAGTAATGCATCCCTAGTCGAAAATCTTTCAGACTGAACTCGCCAAAGTTTTCGCGCGTGACCGTGAATGGATAGAAATCGTACTCCTCCAAGTTTCTGCCAAACTTGCGGCGTCGTTCCTTGTAATTGCCCCAGAGAAAACCCGCTACCAACGAGAGCAGCGACACGATGATAGACGCGATAACGTTGACGCTGAGCTCGCTCTGCAGAACTTTGGTCATAGGACAAACATTTCTTCTGCTCTAGCCACGGCTCTTCGGCTGATGCCTTTCGGGAACGCAGACCTTAGCAAAACGACTCATAGAGCCGTGGCTACAACGTTCTGGTCACGCGAAGATTACCGGATTAGAGATTTCCAGCCAAGCCGGAAATACTGATATTCTCCAACGCCACGTTCGCTGGCCGAGAGAGCGCGTACTGCACCCTGCTGGCGACATCCTTCGGCGAGATCATTTTGTGGCGCGGCCATTCGCCCTCAATCTGACTCCAGATGTTGGTGTCCGTAGCAGTAGGATAAACGTTGATCACGCGAATTTTGCGCTGGCGCAATTCTTCTCGCACGCATTGCGACAATCCTTCCAGCGCGAACTTGCTCATGCAATAAGCGCTCCAGTTGGCAAAGCCGGTTTTCGCCGCGATGGAAAGAATGTTGACGATGCTGGATCCGGGCGGCATCTCGGGGGCAAAATGCTGCATTTAACATAAACGGCGCGGTAATATTGACCCCCACAGTTTGCTCCCACTCAACCGGTGTGATTTCACAAAAGGGCTTTACGATTGCGATGCCCGCGTTATTCACGAGCAAATCAAGCGATTTCTTTCCAACGTGATCGATGAGATCGGAAACACCGGACGGCACAGCCAGGTCATGGATCAGGCGGACCACGTGCCCGCAATTGTGCTTCACTGCCTTGCAAACTTCCGCTAAGGCAACGGTATCGCGTCCGTGGAGGAGCAATTCAACATCCGGATCCGCCAGTTTCTCGGCAATCGCGCGACCAATTCCGCGGCTCGCACCGGTGATAAGATAGCGTTTCATCTATTGTGACAGAAAACGTCGAACGTGCTGCGTCCAACGTCCAACACAGAGTTACTGTAGCGGCAGTCTGTGACCGCCATTTTCTATTTGGATGTCAGCGCTCATCGAGCGGCGCTACAGTCGCCGCAGAGTAAACCGGTTATTTGCCGTTTCCCATAAGCGCAGCCTAACGAGTTGTTGATTCACGCGATTGTCGATCTTCGGCCAGAGAGCGCGGACGATATTTTCTCCCGTCGAAGGCGCGTTGCGGAAATCCTCTGTTTCCAGGTCGAGATGTCGATCCCGCCACGGTTCCAACGATTCCTGGATGGCTTTCCTCAATGCAACAAAGTCGTAGAGCGTTCCGGTCCGCTCGTCGTAGTCGCCGCCGATTGTAGTTTCCGTCACATAGCCATGGCCGTGACCCAGCGGATTATTGCACTTGCCGTAGAGCTTTGCGTTTTCGGTGTCGGAAAGCGTCGCGGCGCACAAACGGTGTGCTGCATAAAATGCCATGCGCATTCCAAGAAAGACGGCGTCATTCTTCCATATCTCGGCAAAAAAATCTGTGCGCTCGTGGAGCCGTACACGATCCAGGGGCGTCATCGAGCTGGCGCGTCGGTGGATGTAACCCGCCAAACTTTCCGTGGTGATGGGACGATTGGCCAAACCGGCAACATCTTCATTGAGATAGCAATGATCGAGTTCATGATACAGAGCGCGCAAACAAGAATCGACAGCATCATAACGAACAAGCGGCAGGCCCTGGGCACTGAATGTTTTGGGTGATCGGTAGGTCAGTCGAACGCGATAATTATGCCCGTGAATCGAAGTGGCCGACCCAAACAAACGCGCGTTTTCTTCATCACTCAAGTGAGGCGACGTTGTCTTGCGAGCAGCTGAAAATTCAAACCAATAATTCGCCTCGCAAACGCCGTTGGAGTAAAAAGTCGCGCTGCGCTCGGGGGACTCAGTCAGATGACAGGCAACAAGCCTTGCAACATCGCCACAAAATGAAGGCGCGAGATCGGCGTAAAGTTGCAGCGCAATATTTTCGGCGGTCGGCGGAATGTCCCGGAAGGAACGATTGTCCTCGTTCAGGAACTTGTGATCAAACCGCTGTCGCACAATCTTGCCTGCGCGCTCCTTGATCTCGCTGATGTTAATCAGCATTCCCGTATTGGGATCGACCGGACCGGTGAAAACAAAATAGGCAGCGTAATTGCGGCCGCTTCCATGCCGCGCATTGGTTTCGGGACCAAAGACCGCCACATTTTCGTCGGCGCTCCAGTTGGCGACATGCAGGCGACGAGAAGCCGAAAATTCGAGTCGCTTGCTGACGGTCAAAAACATAACCTTATCCCCTCCTCCGCAAATAGCGACCCTCGATACACAACATGGGACCAGAATTAGTCAAACATTCTTTTGACTTACTCGGAATCCTCATGATCTTTAATTAATGAAACATATAGGCTGGCGGGAGCGGTTGTTCAAAAGCACCAGGGGAAAAATTCTCGACCTTCTGCGAACGCGAGAACGAACAGTGAACGAACTTGCGGCGGAGCTGCACCTGACTGATAACGCTGTGCGAGCGCATCTTGCCAGTCTCGAGCGTGACAGACTCGTGTCCCAGTCCGGCATGAAACCAGGCGTTCGCAAACCACATACTACGTACGCTCTTGGACCGGAAGCAGAACAATTGTTTCCGAAGGCATACGGGCGACTGGTCTCACTTCTCATGTCAATATTCTCCCGGCAGATTAAGCCAAGAAATTTGCGTGCCGGAATGCGCGCCGCCGGGCGAGCCGTAGCCCAGGAACATGTGCGGGAGTTCAAGGGGAAAACCCGCCGGCAAAGAATTGATGCTGCACTGCGCATTCTCAAGGAACTGGGTGGTGCGGCAACTTTTCGGGAAGAAAATGGGAAACACTTCATCTATGGCAACGGGTGTCCAATCGCTGCCGCCACAGCGAATCATCCCGAAGCATGTTTGCTGGCGGAATCGCTGCTTACGAATGTGATCGGCTCGCCCGTAAAAGAGTGTTGCGTCCGGGGACCGGCGCCTTCCTGCCGCTTTCAGGTGAAATAGGCTCTCTTCTCAGAGCCAGGTGGGGTTTGAACGTCATAACAGAACAGGAGCACACTTTCATAAATAAAAAGTCAAATAAGTTATTGACTTATTATGATGACACGGAGAAATTGCCCGCTATGAACACAACGATCGATGAATTACACGGCTCGGCCAGCACGGCCGCGGGGAATACTGCGAGCTCGCCGGCTCATCAGGCGTATCGCATTCTTCATTTTGGATTCACAGTCGCGCCCATTCTGGCCGGCTTGGACAAGTTCTTTCACCTCCTGACCAACTGGGACCAGTATCTGCCTGGAGTTGTGGCGAGAATTTCCCCCCTGCCCTCGCATACGCTTATGCTTGTGGTTGGCGTGATTGAGATTGTGGCCGGAATTGGAGTCGCGCTCAGACCGCGGATCTTCGCTTACGTAGTCGCCGCGTGGCTCGCGCTGATCATAATCAATCTGTTACTGATTCCTGGCTATTTCGACGTGGCGCTCCGCGATTTTGGGCTGCTCCTGGCCGCTCTGGCGCTGGCTCGTTTGAGCCACCAGTTCTCCCGCAAGTAAGCGATCCAAAAATTATTCACTAAACAGCGCAAGCGAGATCATGAATCTCACGTGCGCATAAAGAATTTGACGAACGAAGCGCGCGTTCGCCTTATCATGGGGTTGAGTCGCCATCGGTCGCCGCGGCGGCTACGGCGCGTCGAGGAACAACGCATTCCAGTTAGTCTTTCAAGAGCGAGAGGAATTCGGAACGTGTTCGCGCGTCGTCTTTGAAAGTGCCCAGAAGGCAGGAGGTCTTCATAACGGAATTTTGTTTCTCAACGCCTCGCATCATCATGCAAAGATGCTTCGCTTCTACGACCACGGCAACGCCCGAGGGTTGCAGGCAACTCATGAGCGACTCGGCGATTTGGGTTGTAAGATTCTCCTGGATCTGCAGGCGCCGCGCGAATACATCGACAATGCGCGCCACCTTGGAAAGCCCAATCACTTTTCCGTTTGGAAGATAGGCCACATGCGCGCGACCGATAAAGGGCAGCAAGTGGTGCTCGCACAGCGAATAAAGCTCGATGTCTTTGACCAGGATGATCTCACTCGCATTTGATTCGAAAACGGCTCCGTTAATGATTTCATCGAGATTCTGCCGATAACCTTGTGTGAGAAACTCCATCGCGCGCGCGGCCCGATCTGGGGTTCGTTGGAGCCCCTCTCGATCAATATCCTCCCCAATAGCTTGAAGCAGTTCGCGGTATACGTTTGCAATTCTGTCGAGGTCTCTCTCCGGCAGACGATTGTTCTCGCGCGTGAACCTTTCCTCAACATCAAGATCGGAATTACGGCGTTGAATCATGGGTCGTGTTTGGAATTACGTTAGCACACTTTTATCGCGCCATGTCGAGCATCTCGCTTCGCTGGGAATGGTACTATTGACTAATCGAGCCAGCTCTGAGGATATTTCGGATCGTCTAACGCGAGCGATTCCTCAGTGAGATCGAGCGTGTGCGCCGTGTCAAACATCACGGCGAGCTCTTCGGTGCGGGCGGCGTTTTTGCTCGCCATGATCGTCCCCGGATGTGGCCCGTGCGGGATCCCGCGAGGATGCAGCGTAATCGATCCGCTTTCGATCCCGCGACGTGAACCAAAATTCCCGCGCACGTAAAATAGAACCTCGTCAGCCTCGACGTTGTCGTGTACCCACGGAATTTTTACGGCTTCCGGATGCGTATCCAATACGCGGGGGGCAAAGGTGCAGACCACATATCCGCGAATCTCGAATGTCTGATGGATGGGTGGCGGTTGATGAACCGTGCCGGTAATCGGCTCGAAATCCTGCGCGTTAAATGTGAATGGATAGAGATAACCATCCCAGCCCACCGCATCGAACGGGTGATGTGCCAGCGTCACCCGCGTGAGTCGCGGTCCATCCTTTACGAGAATGTCGACATCTTCCTCCCTATCGATTGTAAGTATCTCGCTAGGACCATGGAGATCCCGCTCCGAGTATGGCGCGCCCATTTTGATTTGCCCCTCGTGATTCAGGTAACGTTGCGGAATCCGAACAGGCCCGACCGATTCCAGAATGAGGTAATCTTCCTCCTCAACATTGTGGGGCACGAGCCGATAGGTGATCCCGCGCGGAATCACAATGTAATCTTCAGCGCGATAAGGCAGCTTGCCGAAAACGGATTCCAGCACGCCGCCGCCGTGAAATACAAAGATGATTTCATCGGCGCCGCCATTCTTGTAATATTGGAATCGATCATACGCTTTTGCCGGCCTTGCCCGGTAGGCAATGACGTCCTGGTTAAACAACATCGGGACGCGCCCCGTGTAGAGATCGCCACGCCGCGGGATATCCGCCGTCTTCAAATGATGATGCCGTAGCGGACTGTCGGTCACCTTCTTCGGTTCCCAATGTTTGATTAATTCGACATTGCGCACGCGGGTGGGCGGACGCAGGTGATACATGATCGAGTACGCCTCATCAAATCCTTGCGTGGTGAAGACGTGCTCATAGGCGATGCCTTCGTTCTTGTACGTCGGCGTCGAACCGTTGCGATGAAACCAGATGTGATGTTTCCGCGGGACGTCTCCCAGTCTTTGGTAATATGGCATTGTCGTCTCCTCCCGGTTTTACAAATTGCCTCTTGCCTCTTGTTCGCGTTCGATGGCTTCGAAAAGGGCCTTGAAATTGCCTTTGCCAAAGCTCTTCGCGCCTTTGCGCTGAATAATTTCGAAAAACAGCGTCGGCCGGTCTTCTACCGGCTTGGTAAATATTTGCAGCAAATAACCTTCATCATCGCGGTCGACGAGGATACCCAGGCGCTTCAACGCATTGAGCTCTTCATCGATGTGACCGACGCGATCGAGCAGGGTGTCGTAGTACGCGGAAGGAACCTGCAAGAATTCGACCCCGCGCTTTTGCAGGTCGGTCACGGTCTCGATGATATTGTTTGTGGCCATGGCGATATGCTGCACCCCTTCGCCGTCGTAAAACTCAAGATATTCTTCCACCTGCGATTTCTTTTTACCTTCGGCGGGCTCGTTGATGGGAAACTTCACGAAGCCATTACCATTGCTCATTACCTTGCTCATCAGCGCGGAGTACTCGGTGGAAATATCTTTATCATCGAAGGTGAGAATGTTCCGAAACCCCATGACGTCTTCGTAAAACTTTACGCACGGATTCATCCGGCCCCAGCCAACGTTGCCCACGCAATGATCGACATGTTGTAATCCAGTTTCAGAAGGGTTGTAGGCGGATTCCCATGTCCGGAACCCAGGCAGGAACGGCCCCCGATAATTGTCGCGCTCGACGAACAAGTGCACCACATCGCCGTAAGTATGAATGCCACTTACGACCACTTCGCCATGCTCATCTGAGAGCGTCTTTGGCTCCAGGTAACTTTTCCCACCACGCTTTGTGGTTTCGTTCCAGGCCGAGGTAGCGTCATCCACTCGCAACGCCAGCGCCTTCACCCCGTCTCCATGTTTGTAAATGTGATCCGCAATTGGGTTCTTCGCTCGAATCGGCGTCGTTAACACAAACGTGATCTTGTTCTGTCGAATCGCATAGCTCGCCCGATCTCTCACGCCGGTCTCGGGACCAGAGTATGCGAGGCTCTGAAATCCAAAAGCTGCTTTGTAAAAATTCGCCGCCTGCTTGGCGTTGCCGACGTAAAACTCAACATAGTCGGTGCCTTGCAGTGGCAGAAAATCTTCCTGCACTACGGGTGTTTTTTTGCCTTCTGGAGCGGCAATTGTCGTTGGCATAATGACCTCCTAAATCTCTCGCGCTGATTGCGCCTTTTAAATATAAGATCGAGGATCACGCCCTGCAAGGTTGCCCGGCGCGGAGTTTGCAGCAGCACGCGAACGCGTGCGCTACTGGAATTCATCGCGCAGCGCGCGCAGCTTTAAGCGCAGCGCATTTAACCGAATAAATCCGGCAGCATCCGCCTGATCATAGCCTGATGTGTCGCCTTCCATCGTTGCGATCTTCGGGTCGTAGAGGCTCCTGGGACTTTTGCGGCCTGCCACGATGATATTGCCTTTGTAAAGCTTTAGCCTGACGACTCCGCTCACGTCGCGTTGCGTTTCGGACACCAGAGCCTGTAGCGCCTCACGTTCGGGCGAGAACCAGAAACCGTTGTAGACAAGCTCGCTATATTTTGGAATCAGGCTGTCGCGTAAGTGCATGACCTCGCGGTCCATCGTGAGCGTTTCGATTTGTCTATGGGCAAAATACAGAATCGCGCCGCCCGGCGTCTCGTAAACTCCGCGGCTTTTCATTCCGACAAAACGGTTCTCGACGATGTCCACGCGGCCGATTCCATGTTTGCCGCCGAGTTTGTTGAGCGCGTGCACCACCTCCAACGGAGAAGAGGATTTTCCATTCACAACGATGCAATTCCCACGATCGAATTCTAGTTCCACGTATTCCGGTTCGTCAGGCGCGTCTTCCGGCGCCACGCTGAGCTTGTACATGTCGCGCATTTCCTTTGAACTGGCGTCAAACCACGGGTCTTCCAGCACGCCGCTCTCATAACTGCCATGGAGCAGGTTGCGATCCATCGAATACGGTTTCTGCGCAGTCGCTTCGACCGCAATTCCTTTCGCTTTTGCGAACGCAATCATCTCGCTGCGTCCGGCAAATTGTTTACGGAACCGTTCGTCGCGCCACGGCGCAATGACACATAATTCAGACGCAAGCGCTGCGGCGGTTAATTCGAAACGAACCTGATCATTCCCTTTTCCTGTCGCCCCGTGAGCAATGGCGTCGGCATTTTCCACGCGAGCGATCTCAACCATTCGTTTCGCGATCAGCGGACGGGCAATACTTGTGCCAAGCAGATATTGTCCTTCGTAAATCGCTCCGGCCTGAAACATCGGGAATATGAAATCGCGCGCGAATTCCTCCCGCAGATCCTCGATGATGCATTTAGATGCGCCTGTCTTCAGCGCTTTTGTCTCTAACCCGTCGAGTTCTTCTTCCTGGCCGATGTCCGCACAGAAGGCGATGATCTCGGCTTTATAATTTTCCTTGAGCCATCGCAGGATTACCGATGTGTCAAGACCGCCGGAGTATGCTAGGACGATTTTCACGGAGGTTGATGTTCGATCTTTGATGTCTAATTGCAATCCCTCACCTCAATCCTCTCCCTGTTGCAAAGGGAGAAGCGGATGGGAAGCCTGGCGCGTAAACGAAATGCGCATGACGTGCCTGCTCCTCTCTCTTCCGCGAACGAGGAGAGGAGTCGATCGGGGAACAAATCAATCGCCGAAGGAAATGTCCACGGCACGCGCGGTTTGAACCATTTCGCCATTAGGCGGAACGAGCTTGAGCCGATTGACGGCTTCCGCAATCGGCACCTGGCGCACCTGATAATTCTGGTAGCTGACCATCGAACCAAAATGTCCTTCGTTGGCTAGCTGGACAGCTTTCACGCCGAATCGCGTGCCTAAAATTCTATCGAGCGTCGTGGGCGCGCCTCCGCGTTGCAGATGGCCGAGAACGCAACAGCGCGTTTCTTTGCCGGTGCGTTTTGCAATTTCGCGCGCAACGATTTCGCCGATTCCGCCGAGACGAAATTCGCCGCTTTCCACGTCACGCTTGACTTGCTCGCCATGTCTTGGCCGTGCGCCTTCTGCGACGACAACGACTGTTCCGAGATAACCAGCCGCCTCACGCTCCCTGACCGCGCTCCCAATCTTGTCGAAATCGAATGGAATCTCCGGAATCAAAATGATGTCGGCGCCACCAGCGATGCCGCCGTGCAAAGCGATCCAGCCCGCATGGCGACCCATTACTTCAACCACCATGACTCGTCTGTGACTAGTGGCCGTCGTGTGCACCCGATCAAGCGCGTCCATTACGACCGCCACAGCAGAATCGAATCCGAATGTTGTCGCAGTGGCCTCGAGATCGTTGTCGATGGTCTTGGGGACGCCGATGCAATTGATGCCAGTTTCCTGCAATTGCTGCGCCGTCGCCATCGAGCCATCGCCGCCGACAATGATCAACGCCTTTACCTGAAGCTGCTCGAGGATCTTCTTCGCGCCTGCAATGATATTCGCAGGCACAACGGTCCGATTACCAGCGCCGACCTTGGCAACAAAATGACCGCGATTCGTTGTACCTATGATCGTGCCGCCCAGGGCCATGATCCCGGTGATGTTTTGGCGATCGAGAATGATATGATTGCCGGGCGGAAGAAGTCCTTCGAATCCGTCGCGAAAACCAACTACTTCCCAGCCGAGTTTCTCTGCCGCGAGTACCACTGCGCGGAGGACCGCGTTAAGTCCGGGGCAATCGCCACCGCTGGTCAGGACACCAATCCGCGGTTTCATTTTTGCAATCGAAGCATCAACTCCGAAAGCTTTCGCGAGTTAAAGCATTTTCTTCGAATCGGAGAGACGACCGCCGGCGGCCCATTGGTCGTATAACTGCCAGCCGCGTTGCAGAAGCGCTGTGCCTTCACCGAATCGATTCGTGCTGCCCAGGAGCACCACCATTAAATGACGCGGGTACACTGTTTCCATCTGGCCCTGGCGAACAACCTCCGCCTGCCGATTGGCATACAGGATCAGACAATCACCTGATCGCGAGGTGCGACCGGTTTTGACTCCGTCGATGCCCATTTTCCCCAGGAGCTCGTTTGTGTTGCGAAGCACGTAATTCAATCGGCGCCCGCCTCGATCGAACGAAATCTGCCGCTCCTTTTGCGACACATAAAAGCGGAAACTGGCTTTATTCATTGCATACCGAGTGAGACGCGCCATGTCTTCGGCTGTCGAATATGGCAGCGGCCTGACTTTGTAATCGACGCCGTGCGGATTGACAAAGCGGGTGCGGTCCATCTTCAATTGTTTAGCCAGCGCATTCATCTGGGCGACGAACGCATCGACGGGCGTGTATTTGGAGCCCGCCCCGCCGGGCGCGAGCGACTCGACCTTCGTGCCGACGTAGTAAGCGAGCGTGTAGGCGGCGATGTTATCCGACTGGACAAGCGCAGCATAAAGAAGATCTCTCAGGGTAATGCTGTCGCCTGGCTGAAAACCAACATTGTTTTCAAGAGTGCCGACAAACGCCTCCTGCGGGATTGTGACTGCCTGATTGAGATCGCCCGATCTTCGTTCCGCCCAATCGAGCACCACACTTGCAGTCGCGATTTTCGTCAGACTGCCGACTTGCAGCTTTTTCCTCGCTTCCTGCTCCTCCAAAATGTACCCCGTTTGCGCATCGGCGATGAGATATGCCTCGGCGGCAATAGCTGAACGGAGGAGGGCCGCGCTGGTGAGAAAAACGAAAGAACCGACAAGAAATCTACGTGGTAAATGCATAAGGTTCCTCGAACCGCAGCACCTTAATCGACGCGTCTTGATTCGCAAACGGGTGTTGTAGCCGAGGGCGTTGACCTCGGTTGCCTAAATTTGCACACACATGGCAGCCGCGGCCGCCCCCCGCGGCTGCAGGCACGCTCACGCGCTCTTCTGAGGCGTCCGAGCGCGACTCAGCAGCAACCGCATCACAAAATATATGATGATTGCGGAAGGAACCGCGAGGAACAGGGACCCAACAAACGCAGGCCAGAATGTTGGCCAGACAACTTGCGAAAATACGTGCCAGTGCATGTAATGGCGCAGTCCAAATTGGCGAAAATGGACACGATGGGCTGCCGGCCAACGCAAACTCCAGCACCCCACTTGATACTCGGCCAGGTAAATCGCAGGCATGGCCCAGATCAGCACGTCGTGCAACGTGACCGCAATCGCCGCAGCGATTTTGTTGCACCGGCAAAGCCATGCCAGAGCGATCGACAATAATGTCTTAAGCGGGTACAACGGCGTAAAGCCAAAAAAAATTCCGATGGCCGATCCGAGTGCGATGGAGTGCGGGGTATCGGCGATGGCCATCAATGTCATGTGATGCCTGGTAAGCCATTGCTTGAGGTTGGCCAGCGACTTGGGCAAGCCAGGACCGTAGCTGGATGTGACAGAGAGATCTCGATCCTGCACGAAATGAATTCTAGTCTAGAACAACTCCGGTGTCTGTGCCGGTGTATTGACAATTTGACCCAGCGCCTTGCGCAAGCGAAGCGCGGCGCGCGGCGCGTAATCAAGATTGTTGTTGTTAAAAATCACGTGCAACTCGCGCGCTTCGCGCGCCAGTTTGCTGCTGCGCTGTGCCACTTCTGCGATTTCATTATCGCTGTAATCGTAATCGAAACGCGCGGCTACAGTCTTGCCGGTGATGTAACCTTTTGCGTTGCGTCCATGCAGCCGCAGATATGCGACATCCGAATTCGTCACCTCATCGACGTCGGACGGCATAACCATGAAATGATCCGACGCAGGCGCATCCACGTTCACGAAAATCGCATGATGCTTTTGCAAGAAATCAATCGTCGATTGCAACTGATCGCCGGTTGCCCAATTACGGTTTCGAAACTCAATCGCCAGATCGTAATCGCTCAGCATTTCCATCAATCGTTCCAGCTCGCTTAGTCCATGTTTCCGTGGAGAAAATCCGGGTGAAAGCTGCAAAAGAAACACGCCAAACTTGCCCGCATCGCGAAAAATCGACGTCGAGCGCAGAAAGATTTCGAGCAGCGCTTCCCGTAAATCCGGAGTCGATTTCACGTTTCCCCTGGCGTCTGTTTCTGCGCGGCTTTGTAAATCCGGCGGCAACAACTTTGCCTTTGTCGAGTGGAACGAAAACAACTGGTGCAGCTTTACGTCGAACGTGAAATCAGCCGGCGTTGCCGTGCACCAACGTTCCACCATTCTCGGTTCCGGCACGGAATAAAACGTCGAGTTTACCTCGACCATTTGGAAATGTTGCGCGTACCATTGAAGCCGCTGGCCAGCCGGCATCTTTTTCGGATACCAGCGCTCGACAAACCCGGGATCGGACCAACTGGCTGTGCCGACAAGAATTTTTCCGATTTCTGACGATTGTTGGGTCACGCGCCAACGAAGCCGCGCGCGGCGGGAACGCAAATGAGATCGCTATTTCGGCGTCACTTCTGACTTTTCGATTTGCACAACGTCGATATCGAAATTATTCTGCGTGTGCGGGGTGGAGCAGCCTGGTAGCTCGTCAGGCTCATAACCTGAAGGCCGCGGGTTCAAATCCCGCCCCCGCAACCAAATTTTCCCGCCGAATGCCGGCAACTTACTGCGTTTACATCCTCCAGAATCGCGAAGGAAGATTTTACATCGGCCTGTCCCATAACGTTCCGCGAAGGGTGGAACAACACAATGCTGGCGAATCGCGTTGGACCAAGAACTGCGGTCCTTGGAAAATTGTTTGGCAAAGTGAGGAGTTGTCGCTAACTGACGCAAGGAAATTGGAGAATCGGCTGAAACGACAAGGACGCGGCAAAGGTTTCTATGCGATCACTGGTTTGTATCGACGCAGCTCATAATCCGGCAGCTGCCGGACCGCGGGTTCAAATCCCGCCCCCGCAACCAAATTCTTCAAATTCGTCGGATTCCCCCGATTGGCACTTGCCGCCCGAGTTTGAGCACGCAAGGTATACGCCCGCACTCAACCGCAGCACGAAAATCGATCCAGCGTAGCTCAGTGGTAGAGCGGTCGGCTGTTAACCGATTGGTCGTAGGTTCGAATC
>Ga0070741_10009290_pt1 | contig 19195 bp, 11 predicted proteins | sample Coa_R1_4_FD_66440 | JGI IMG/M metagenome (GOLD analysis project Ga0070741, IMG submission 66440) | Surface soil microbial communities from Centralia Pennsylvania, which are recovering from an underground coalmine fire - Coalmine... | ecosystem: Environmental > Terrestrial > Soil > Unclassified ...
AATCAACGCGCGTCCACTGTCAAAACAATTCTTCATTTTTCTCGAGTTATCATATGCCTCGCCGACTTATCAGAGAGTCGGATGTTTCAACCCAAGTCACTTTTCAGACACGCTCTAAGGGAAGGCGAGCGGCGAGCAGCGCAGAGGTTTTTCAAATATCCACCCTGGGCTCAGCCCCGTCGAAAAAGTCGCAGTGCACCCTCGGCGATGAGAACGGAACCTGGTCGGTATTGACTACCTTGATTGACCGTTGGAGACATAGCTGGCAGCATCCGCTCGTGATTCCTGTTTCTTCCACCAGGTTCAGCTTGGCGTGCTTTCTCCGACAGGCGCTGTTTTTAGTTTTAATCGGATTCTCTGGCACCGGGCTGTTGCGTGCGGAAATCGTTTTTCAGGATTTGTTTACCCATGCGAGCGGGAGCGTCACTAACAGCATTCCCTGGATCGATGTCCAGGGCGGGGGATGGCAGCTTGCCTCGTCGGCTTCCGACCTGGAAATCGACGACCAGGGGCACCTGTTCAACGCCTCGATAAATGCAGGGGCCTCGGTGGGCGTCCCGTTAATCCCGATCGGACCTCACGGTTCGATGACGCTCTGCGTGACTGTCAATTTGCCGCCCGGGTCTACGGAATGGGTGGGCTTTGGCTTCGGCAACAGCAACCAATTCCTGGCTGGCAACGCCAGTCAAAGCGGACCGTGGTTGAAAGTCCAGGGAAACGGCTCACTCACATTGTATGGAGGCACGGGGCAAAACAATGGTGTGTCCCTTCCTTCGGCTTATGCGAATACGGGCCAGCCGGTAAGATTCTGGCTCACTTACGACGCCTTCCGGACGTCTGCCACGGTCAAGGTCGACGGTAATGGAACGACGAATACAGTGTGGGACAATTTCTCGGTCACCAACAGCCTGGGCGCTGTGTCGCCTCGCTATCTAATCTTTCAATTTCCCACCAACTCCGAATCGCCGACGGCGCGGCTGGTCAGCGCGGTGGCAGTGGATTGGCTTCCCCGGCCATCCCCGCTGCTAGCATTGCCGGCCCCGCCGCCGGCTAATGTGGTTCAAGTTGGAGCGCCAACGGGCGGTTCTGATCTCCAATTGATTCAGGCAGCGCTCGACACTGCCGCGGGCATGACGGGGGGCGCCGAGCTCCGCTTTCAGCCGGGCGCGACCTATCAGATTTCCCTTCAGACGACCAACTCAACGGTGCCACTTTCCCTCTCGCATGCGACCGGCGTCCTGGTCAACGGCAACGGCGCCAGAATCCTCGTTACCAATCCGCGCATTGGGTTCCTGGATCTATTCTTCTGCACCAATACGATCGTGCAGGGATTCTCGGTCGATTACGATCCGTTGCCCTTCACGCAGGGCGTGGTGGTAAGCACCAACGTGACCGGCAACCAGGCATCTTTTCAGTTTCGGGTTGACCCGGGATATCCCTCCCCGACCAACGCGAATTACCTCGAGCTGCCCCAGTGGGGGACTTTCATGGATCCGACGCGACCGGGGCGGCTCGCCGATAATCACTCGACGATCTACGATTTTCGCAACGTGCAGTCGACCGCGGTGACCGATGTTTTCAAGGTAACGCTCAAAAGCGTCTCCAAGCTCCCCACGATCAGCCCCGGTGACATTTGGTGTCAACAAGGGCGCTACAATGGTTCGACTCTCTTTCGGGCACGCAATTGTTACCAGGTCACTTTTCTCAATCTGACCAATTATGCCGGAGCCGCGGCGGCGTTCGCCGGCAACAACTCCTACCTGGTGAATGAGATTAATTGCCAAATCCTCATTGGCCCCTCCCCGGGCGGGTCCAACGGCGTGCCGCGAGTCAAAACCACCAACGCCGACGGCGGTTTTTTCGGAAACCCGCGCATTGGTCCGTGGGTCGAAGGCTGCAATTTCATTGGTTTGAGTGACGACGTCGCCAATGCGTACACGATGCCGTTCTTCATTCAAGGTCCGGTGACTCATGCCACGAACATCTTTTCGCTGATCGGCTTTACTCCCGGTGGCGCCCTGGCGCCGATTACCAGTGGACAGGTGCAGGCCGGGGATGACTTCACGTTCTATAATGGCACCAACGGCGCCGTGTTTAACCGGGCCGCCGTTATTGACGTGAACCCGCCGCTGATCACCTTCGATCGTAACATTGCCGGCGTATTTCCGGGCCAGGACACGACCAACACAGTTCTGTTCGACAATTCACTGAACAGTTCCGCCGTGTACCTCCGCAACCATTTCAGCAACTCCCGCATTCATGGCATTTACTGCCGGGCGAACAACATCCTCATCGCACATAACGTCATCAGCGGCATGGGCGTGAGCGCGATTGCCGCCCACCCTTCGCTGTCCTTGGCCGGGCCCAATTCCTTCATCCCCACCAATGTCGTGATCCTGGCAAACGTCCTCGCCGATGGTGGCTGTTCCTATGAAGCTATCAACAATGCTGACCCTGGCCAGGAGCCCACGTGGGCCCTGCTGCAATTGCACAAGGCTACCGCTGACACTGATTACGTTCCCGCGGGCCAGGAAATCTCCGGCATTCGCATTATGTACAACGCATTCCTTCAATGGCGGCGCGGTGCGATCACTCTCCACAACGTCACCGACGCGCGTGTCGTTGGAAATTATTTCGGTCCGCCATTGACCAATAACGGCCTGACCGCTCTCACCAACCATGTGGCGTTGGATCTCTGGGCCTGCGATTACCCGAGCTTTGAGGTTCGGGACAACGTCAAAACCGGGATACTACCCGACACACAAGCCATTCGTGAGGAAGGCCAATTCACGACCGTCTCCGGCGCATTCCAAGCGCCGTCTGCCCCGCGCCTGGCGTTGACCCAAGCCGACGGGAACTGGACGGTCACTTGGCTTAGCACGGCACCGGGGTATGTCCTTCAGCAAACGTCAACTCTGGGCAACACCAACTGGACGGACGTTGCCGATTTTCCGAGTGTTTCAGGCTTTTCAAATAGTGTGGATTTGACCCTCCCTGCGAAGGCGCCTGCCGGTTTCTTGCGGGCGCGTTTGCGGTGAGTTTGCCGCAGGTCGGCGGCATTAGGAGATGCATGGTAAGGCCAGGCGCAGTCATAACTCCCCTTTCTCGAAATCCTAAACTCGAAAAAGCGAAGGTCAAAATCCGAATCTAAGAACGCGTTTTAAAATACCGGCTTCAGGCGTGGCCGCCCGGGTTTGGAGTCCCGCCTTCAGGCGGTTTCGGCGCCGGGCCGCCTAAAGGCGGGACTCCTAACAGATTTCTAAAACAGGCTCTACGGGGCCGTAAGGATAAATGACCTGGTTCCCCTCGCATTCGGTCCGGCCGCTGGACGCGGCCGGGGACGTCGCAGCGCGACGTCCTCCACCAAAATGGTAGGGACGGCGCGCGCTGCGTCGTCCGCGGTTTCTGGCAGGGACGCTTTCCTGGGCTACGGGCTTTTCCAGCCCGGGTCATCCGTTACCATCTGGGTGATGAACTGCTGCAAGGTCACGCCGTTGACGGTGAGCGTCGGATCGGCCAGAAGCACATGGCTTTGACCGCTGATAAAAAAGTACGCCCGATTCGAGGGGGAGTTGAACTGGGCGGCGGCGAGTTCGGTCAAGCCATTGGCAAACTGCTGGGCCGAAAGGCCCAAGTAACTTCGGATGGTCTGGTCCTGCGTGTACGACAATAAGGCTAGACGGTGTGGCGGGGAGGCGGATGCGATAAAATCATAGATCGAAGAGACGTTGGTGGCGCAGCTGTCACAAGTCGCGGGCACCGCCGCCTGAAAATTCCAGTTGGTCATGGGTTCCGAGCCGGGCAGAAAAAGCGGGTAGCCTTGGGCAAGAACGTCCGGCGTCATGATCGGCCCGGAGTCGTCGATTACATCCACTCGGACATTGCCGAAGGCCTGTTGAGTCTGCATCCAATTGAAGACGGCGCCGTATCCGCCGGCGCTGCTACCGGCGATGACGATGTGCTTGACGGCGGGAAATGTGGGCACCAGTCGTTCGAGATAGTTGGCGATATTTTGAAACCCGACCTGCATCGTCACATCGGGTCCATACACGTTTATCTTGCTGCCGGCATGAATGTCGCCGGTGCAATACGGCACCAGCACGTAGTTGTAGTTCTGAAATGGATTTGCCGGCGAGGAACGATCCAGAAACCAGGTCTGCCCAAACTGCGACATCAGATTTGTAAATTCGACTTCGCCAAAGGGGCCGTGCGTTGCCGTGTTGAGCAGATAGCAGGTGGTGTAATCCCAGCAAGCACCTCCACCCATCAAATAAAGGAGCACTTCATCGCCGTTGGTGCTCAGATTGACACCGATGCCCGTTGTGGTGCCTTCCATGCAGAAGCAATCGCTGAACGGCACCCAGGTCCAGGTCAGCGCCGGAGCGGTTATGGGCAGGCTTCCGTTAATTTTGTGCAGCCGATAAAAGGCAACCTTTGCCTGAGGAGTGACAGCTAAAACGAGATTGCTCCCGGACACATTGAGTCCATTGGTTTGAGGCGACCAGCCGTTCTGGTCGCCCAGAGTGGTCGCTGTTTCGAGAACAAAATCGCCCGCATTGGTCGGCCATGTCAGCAACACCTGCTGCTTCGCTCCCACACCGATCGTTAAGGCGGGGGCGGCGGCGCCTGACTGAGAGTTGCCGCTGGGCGCCCAGCAGAGCAAGGTTGCCAACGGCAATAAAGCCAAGCGGCGGAAATTCATGTCGATGTGAGCACAATGCCAGCAAATCACCGTCCCTGTTGTCAAGCTGTCCTGAGACGGCGCGCGGGCATTCTGCCCGCAGGAGCGGGCGACCGCAGTCTGACGCTCGAGACTAGCCAGCGCCAAATTGAGTTTGGACGTTCCTGCGGACTGGGAAGTCCGCGCGCCGGCGCGCGGGCATTCTGCCCGCAGGAACGGGCGAACACCGGCCTACGCTAAACCATGCTCCGGCCTGGTTGGGTACGCGGATCGCTGCGGACTGGGAAGTCCGCGCGCCGGGGCGGTTACAGCAATCCCAATGAAACGGCGTATGAAGTTAAGCCGGCCACTTCATGAATCCCCAGTTTCTTCATGATGTTCTCGCGGTGATGGTCGACAGTTTTGATGGACCGTTGCAGTTCGCTGGCAATCCATTTGTTGCCCGAGCCCTGGGCGACCAGCCGGAGAACCTCCAGTTCGCGGGGCGTCAGCAGCTTGGCTCGATCATCCAGCCGGCGCCGTGCTCGAGGGGATCGGCCCATGAGGCCCATGGCCAGCGCGTGGCGGGTTAACCCCGCAACTTCATGGGTGCTGAGCTTGGTATGCAGACTTTGCCGATGCTTTTCGACTGTTTTGATCGAGCGCTGGATTCGATGGGCGATCTGCCGATTGTGCAGACCTTTGGCAATGAAGCGCAGGACTTGGATTTCGCGCCCAGTCAGCCGTCGAGCGGACTGAGTGGAGACCGGCGACTGCCCAATGACCCGGCGGGGTGGCGCGCCGATCAGCAGCTTGATGCCTTTGCCGTGAACTCCCGTCGCGATAGCTACACGTACCCGGCTCTGATTGCGGAGTGCCGCCCGAATTTCGGCATTAGACCTGGCTGGCATACGATCAGAACGCTTGAACGGTACTGAACGTTCGAATTACCACGAAGCCCGTACTAAATCATAGCCCGGGGAAATTGTTTTGCAACAGGGCCATCGAATCTCACTTGGCCCGACGGAAGACCAGTCGCCGAGAGTCCAGGTTTACCGGTTCCCATCCTTCGGCGGCCATCTTGTTCGCGGCGTAGGCCAGGCACCATTCCTCTTCCTGCGCATCTCCGGGGATTTTTACGCCGGACTTAGTGATATGTGTCATCTCGAAGCGATCGGGCAAATTGAAGAAGAGCCGGTCCGGCCCATCCCATTTAACAATGGCGTATTCGTACTTGGCGGCGGCGCCTGAATTTTGGGCCGCTCCGCGCCAGATATTGCAGAGCAAAATTGCGCCGAGCAGTGCTGCCAGGATAATCAGTTTTTTCATTGGTTCTTTCCTTATGGGTTGTCTCTGGGAGTCTACTGGGTGTGCGCTCGCCGGACAACCCGGATGAAAGTGCAGGGGACACCTTTCCGACTTGACTGTCCCGGGGGCCTCATTTAACTAGCAAAGTTAATTAATTAATTCCGCACCTCCGATGAAATCGCACTTTGGTGAGTACTCGCCGCGCCTTTGGTGGCCGACTCTGTTGCTGCTTTTGGCCTTCCACTATCCCGGTGTGTTCCAGCTTCAGGCAGCCACGGCCACGCTCACTGTATTTGCGGACAAACCTGGTCACGCTATTAGTCCTACCCTGTATGGCATTTTCTTCGAGGACATCAATTGCTCAGCGGACGGCGGGCTATACGCCGAGATGGTGCGCAATCGCAACTTCGAAGATTCCGACACGGCGGAGCATTGGGAAGCCCTTGGCCATGACATTGGTCTGTCCATCGACTCGGCGCATCCGGTCACGCCGAAAAATCCTCGCGCGCTGAAAGTCGAAGTTAAGAGCATGGCTTCCGGACGGGCCGGAGTAATCAATTCAGGATTTTGGGGGATGGGGCTCACGCAAGGGGAGACGTACGAGGTCTCGTTCTTTGCCCGCGGCCAGGACGTCCAGGCCGGCCGCTTAAGCGTTTCACTCGAAAGCAAAGATGGCGAAATGTACGCCCAGGCGAAAACCGGGACTTTGGGTTCCGAGTGGAAACGATGGCAATTCAAGTTGAAGCCGAGCAAATCAGACCCGCAGGCGCGCCTGGCGATCACCACCAGCCAGCCTGGCACATTCTTTCTCGATATGGTGTCTGTTTTTCCTGCGCGCACCTGGAAAAATCGTCCGAACGGTTTGCGGCGGGACCTGGCGCAAATGCTGAAGGGACTTGATCCGTCGTTCATGCGATTTCCCGGGGGCTGCTGGGTTGAAGGAGATACCATGGACCTGGCGTATCGCTGGAAACAAACGGTGGGGGACCCGTCCGAGCGCCGCACCCAGTATAATATCTGGCAATACCACGCCACGCACGGAATCGGTTATCATGAATATCTCCAGTTGTGTGAAGATTTGGGTGCCGAACCGCTGTTCGTGATCAATTGTGGCATGTCTCACAAGGAAGTCGTGCCTTTGGAAAAAATGTCTGAGTTCGTACAGGACGCGCTCGACGCCATTGAATACGCCAACGGCCCGGTGACCAGCCAATGGGGCGCACTCCGGGCGCGGAACCATCACCCGGCGCCGTTCCATTTGAAGTACCTGGAAATCGGCAACGAAAACGGCGGCCCGCGATACCAGGAGCGCTACGCCTTATTCTACGACGCGATCAAAGCCAAATACCCGGAGATGCACCTGATTGCGAACGAATGGGGCGGCTGGCCCAATAACCGGCCGGTGGAAATCGTCGATGAGCATTACTACTCGACACCGGAGTTTTTCATGCACAACGCGAGCAAGTACGATTCGTACGACCGCAGCGGCCGCAAGGTGTACGTCGGTGAGTACGCCGTCACGCAGGGTTGCGGGCAAGGGAACTTGCGGGCGGCAGTCGGGGAGGCGGCGTTTATGACCGGCTTGGAACGAAATTCCGACGTGGTGCTGATGGCATCCTACGCCCCGCTTTTCGCGAATGTGAATTATAAAAAATGGAATCCGGACCTGATCGATTTCGATAGCTCGCGGGTCTACGGCCTACCGAGCTATTACGTGCAGAAAATGTTCAGCGAAAATCGCGGCGAGGCTGTTTTGCCCCTGGAGATCGCCTCCAATGAGATCGCCCCGGCGCCGAGACGCGGTTCCGTTGGCGTTGGAACCTGGCGCACACAGGCGGAGTTCAAGGACCTCGAAGTGACACGGGACGGACAGAGCTTGTTCCGCTGCGACTTCGCGTCCGGGACCAACGGTTGGCGGTTTCTCGGTGGCGACTGGTCGGTCCAGGACGGGACGTTACACCAGCAGGACCTGGGCGAAAACATTCGTGCTTTCGCCGGTGACAAGCGTTGGAGCAATTACACCTACACGCTCAAAGCACGCAAGCTCGGTGGACGCGAGGGCTTTCTCATTCCTTTCCTGGTTCAAGACGAACAAGCCAAGTGCTGGTGGAACATTGGCGGTTGGGATAATACCCGGCACGCGATCGAAATGGATGGAGTTTTCGCCAATGACGTCTCTGGCAGCATCGAGACGGGCAGGTGGTATGACATCCGCATCGAGGCGGGCGCGACAGGAGTTAAGTGCTACCTCGACGGCTCGCTGGTGCACGACGTGACCTATCCGCGCACCCAATCGCTTTATGCTGTTGCCAGCCGCACCAAGGGAGGCCGTGAGATTATTCTCAAGGTCGTCAACGCTTCACCGGAACCTGAGAAGACGATGCTTAAGTTCACCGGCGCGATCCTGGCCCGGACCGGCCACGCGACCGTCCTCAGCTCGGATAAGCCCGAAGATGAGAATTCGCTGGAGCAGCCCGAGCGAGTCGCTCCGAAAACCAGCGCTTTGCCAATCCCGGGAGGGGAGTTTTCGTATGATTTTCCCGGCAACTCAGTAACGGTTTTGCGCTTGCCCGTTCAATAACGCCTGGGGTGCGCCGGTTCAAAATGCCGGCGCGACCTCGAACTGAGCGCCGGGCGCGACGGTCATGTTGGCGCCGCGGCACCAGAGCTGATCGTTAATCAGCAGTTTGAACGTCACGGGCTCGCCCTTGCGTTTGGCTGACCACATCCAGGTTAAACTATCCACGCATTCGAGCGGCTGGCCCTGGTCCCAGCTTAATCCCGCGCCTTCTCCGCGGATGAAGAGAGTGTTGCCAAACCCGACATCGACTTTGGCCGCAACCCGTGCGACCGCTCGCTCGCGCTCAGCTCTTCGACGGGCGCTGGCCGAGCGGGTTGGCGTCGCGCATTGAACCGCCGCCTCGGGAGGTGATCGTCGCGCCGAACCCGCCAACCCACGCCCCCGCCGCAGTTGCTCCTTGGCATTGTCGATAGATTCGTTCCCAAATGGTGTCGTCTTCATAAAAAGTGTCGCTTCGCGCGCCTGGCCGCGGAATGCTTTGCCTCGCGCAAGCTCCGACACCTTGAGCTTGGTGCTTGCTAAAATCAACGGACAGCCGGTTACGCTTGGGTTACGTTTCGAGGCATTTCCTGGTTGCTAAGACCAGCACATGCGCGCATAACTACGTGTAGCTCGCAGCGAGTTTTTGCGAATGACCGATTGCCAGACAGAATTCTCCCTGAGCGTCGCGGTATGCGCGTGGTGCAAACCGCGCGAACGCGGCGGAGCTCTCGGAGCGATTTCTCATGGCATCTGCCTGCGGCATTTGCGCAAGCTCAAGCTCGAAGTGCAGGGGCTGCTTCCGGCTCGTCGTCGTCGTTCGGTTTCCGGGCGCAGTCGTAATCCGGATCGAGGAGAAGGGTTGCTGGCGCTTTAGAATGGAGTCCCGGCTTCCGATGGCGCCTGGGATTTGCTTTTGGTTCCGCCGAGACTCCGTGAAAGCGGATCCCGTGCAAATATTTGGTCTTGACGAACTTGCCTTCCCTGCTCCCCTATGGCGGCAACAATATTCCATCCCCTTTTTATGAACTTAGGTGTGAAAAACCCAGACCCCGTCAAAACACCGTTGAATCGCCGCAAGTTCCTCGCAGCTACGGCTGCTACTGTGGCCGGGTTCACTCTGGTGCCGCGCCACGTGTTGGGCGGCCCGAAATTTGTCGCCCCCAGCGAAAAGATTAACATCGCCATTGTTGGTTGTGGCGGCCAGGGGCAGGTGAATGTGCGCAACTTGTTCAATCAGGCGGACGCCCAGATCATTGCCCTGGCCGACCCCATCGAGCACCAGGATTTGCATGCGTTTTATTTCAATACAATGTCCGGGCGACTGCCGCTTAAGGAAGAGATTGAAAAGCATTTTTCCGAGAAGACTCCGAATTATCACGTGTCGGATTACGAGGACTTTCGAGTCATGCTCGAAAAGGAAAAAGGCATCGATGCCATTCTGTGCGCGACCCCGGATCATCTGCACGCGTACGTTTGCGCGACGGCCATGCGCCAGGGCAAACACGTGTACTGCGAGAAACCTCTCACTCACAACGTCTGGGAAGCGCGCCAGATTTCGGCGCTGGCCAAGGAAACCGGTGTGGCGACGCAGTTGGGCAATCAAGGGCACTCCGGCGATTCCATCCGCCAGACCTGCGAGATTATCTGGTCGGGCGCCATCGGTGACGTGCGCGAGGTGCATGCCTGGACCGCTGCCTCGCGCTGGAATAAGAAAATTCTTAGCGGGAAACCTCCGGAAGAGCCGATTCCATCAGGCGTGAACTGGGATTTATGGCTGGGGCCGCGCGAAACCCGCCCGTACAGTTCGGCCTACAACCCGGTTACCTGGCGTGATTTTTGGGATTTCGGCACTGCTCCCATTGGCGACTTCTTTTGCCACAATTTCGATCCCGCCTGTTGGGCCCTCGATTTGCGCGAGCCTTTGAGCGTCGAAGCCACCGCCGCCGGCGGAGTGGATTCCTACATCGGCCCGGTCGGCGGACTGTACACTTATCATTTCGGGCCGCGGAGCGGCGCGCACGGCGACATGCCCCCCGTTAAATTCATGTGGTATGAGGGGGGATTGATGCCGCCGCGCCCGGAAGGCCTTGAAGAAGACGACCAGCTCGGGGCAAACGGAAACGGCATTCTGTTCGTGGGCGACAAAGGGCTGCTGACTTGCGCCGGTTGGGCCGGGCGCGCCACCCTTCTGCCGGGAGCCAAAGACGCCGAGTACAAGCGTCCCAAAATCACCCTGCCGCTTTCCAAAGGGCACCATCGCGATTGGCTCGACGCCTGCAAAGGCGGTCCCCAGGCCAGCGCCAACTTCGGATACGGCGCCGCTCTCACCGAAGTCGGGCTGCTCGGGTTGGTGGCTTTGAGGGCGAAAAAGAAAATCTATTGGGATGCGAAAAACATGAAGGCCACCAACGCTCCCGAAGCCGACAAGTTTTTAAAGGAGAATTACCGTTCGGGTTGGGAAGTGGCCTAAGTCGAAGACAGTTACAAGTTCCAGGCTAAAGGTTGAAAAGCCGCGGGGTTGCATTCTGGCTGATGAACCTTTGTTCGAGCAATTTACGTGTAGCTTATACTTTTGTTACCGCCCTTGCAGTCACCCAACTTCAGGCTGATATTCGGTTCAAGAGGTGCACCGGAGCACGCGACCGACGCCCTCGTGAAGTTGTCTGGTCATGCACGTTCAAAAAAGCGGGGCGCGAGTCCTCTGGTACGAGTGTTTCGGATTCGGCCTCATTCTGGTTCTTTCCTGGATTAACAAAATCGTCGACTTGCCTCATTTGCTGGTCGGAGGTGAGTTGCACGCCTCCAAATGGCGCGATAGCGCCATGGAAACTGTCTTGATCCTGTTGATCTGGGCGTTTGTACATTCATTAACCCGGCGGCTGGTAGCGCGGCTGCATTATCTCGAAGGGATGCTCCGTGTCTGCGCGTGGTGCCGCAAGGTTGGCCACGGCAAACGGTGGATGCGCCTCGAGGAGTATTTCGCCGAAGATTTCCACATCGGAACCACTCACGGCGTTTGCCCTGAATGTTTGAAGCGTTTGGAGGAAGACACCCGCCGTTTCTACCGGGCCGAAAACGAGGCGAAACAAGTACCGGTAGCTGGTGCTGAGCCGGCTCCGCCGCAAATACCAGCCTGAAAATCGCGCCCCGATAGCGATAGGGCTGGTTTTTTAAAGACTTTTTCTCAGGAACCTTCTATTCTCTGGGGGCCATGAACCCAGCCAAACACTTCCGGTTCAGCGCCTGGTGGAACATCGTTTTTTTGATTCCGATTTCGCTGCGAGCTGACACCCTTACTCCGCCCGACTCCAAGACCGAGGTCAAGCCCGTCGCGCCAATAAAGGCTTATGCCTTCGGCCTGGATGAGGTGCGGCTCTTGCCGGGGCCATTCCACCACGCGATGGATTTGGACGAGCGCTATTTACTCTCACTGGAGGTGGACCGGCTGCTCCACAATTTTCGGGTGAACGCCGGGCTGCCCTCGACGGCCCAGCCGCTGGGCGGCTGGGAAGCCCCTGGCTGCGAGCTCCGCGGTCATTTCGTAGGGCATTATCTTTCGGCGTGCGCGCTGATGTACGCCAGCACGGGCGAAGGGCGTCTGAAGCAAAAGGCGGAGGCCGTGGTGGCCGGTCTGGCCGAGTGCCAGGCGAAGTTAGGCAGCGGCTATCTGAGCGCATACCCGGAGTCTTTCATCGAGCGAGTCGAAACACGAACACCCGTTTGGGCGCCGTATTACACCCTGCACAAAATCCTGGCCGGCCTCGAGGACGTCTATGTGTACTGCGATAATCGCCAGGCGCTCGACCTGGCAAAAAAATTTGGGGACTGGGTGATCGCCCGTAATTCCAAGCTCACGGATGCCCAGATGCAAGCCATGCTCGGCACAGAGCACGGCGGCATGAATGAGGGCCTGGCCAATCTTTATGCGCTGACGGGCGAGGATAAATACCTCAAGATCTCCCTCCGATTCAATGACCACGCGGTGCTGGATCCCGCCGAAAAAGAGCAGGACAAGCTCACCGGTCTGCACGCCAACACGCAAATCCCGAAGTTTATCGGCAATGCCCGCCAGTACGAACTCACGGGTGATCCCGCCTTAAGAACGGCCGCGCTTTTCTTCTGGAACACCGTTACCAAAGAACGCTCTTACGTCATCGGCGGTCATAGCGATGGAGAAATGTTCAGTGCCAAAGAGCATCTTTCGCAGGCGCTGGGCCGCAACACCACCGAAACCTGCAACACCTACAACATGCTCAAACTCACCCGGCACCTTTTTTGTTGGGAGCCGCGGGCCGAGTATGGGGATTATTATGAGCGGGCGCTCTTGAACCACATTCTGGCTTCTCAAAACCCGGTCACCGGGATGATGTGCTATTACGTTCCGCTTCGCTCCGGTTCGGAGCGCGAGTACAACACGCCCAACGACTCTTTCTGGTGCTGCACCGGCACAGGCGTCGAGAACCACGCCAAACATGCCAACAGCATCTACTTTCACGACGACAAAAATCTCTATATTAACCTGTTCATCGCGTCGGAGTTAAACTGGAAGGAAAAAGGCTTGAAGTTGCGACAGGAGACCAGTTTCCCGGAAACCAGCCGGACCGAACTGCGGTTCACCTGCGACCAACCCGTCGAACTGGCGTTGCAGGTGCGGCACCCCTTTTGGGCCACCAACGGCTTCGAGATCCAGGTCAACGGGCAGAAGCAGCCTCCCAGCCAACCGGCCAGTTACGCCATTATTCAACGCAGTTGGAAAACGGGCGACCGGCTCGAGGTTTCGATGCCGTTTTCTTTGCGCGCTGAAGGTTTCGCCGATAATCCGAACCGATTTGCTCTCCTGGACGGCCCTTTGGTGCTTTGCGCACCAGTCGAACCGCGCAAGCCCTTTCCGGCCGTTGTCGCTGAGGAACCGGTGTTGCTCGCGAGCCTCCAACCGGTGGCCGGTAAAGCCAATACGTTTACCGGACCCGCAACGGTCTTTCGCGTTCCCGGAGAGCAGGGTGGCCGGAACGTCACTTTGGCTCCATTTTATCAGGCCTATAATGAGCACTACGTCACGTACTGGGATCGGTTTACTCCCGAGCAGTGGGCAGTTCGCCAAGAGCAGTTCAAACAACAACTGGCCGAGCAGCAGGCCATCGAGGCCAGAACCGTCGATTTGGTTCAAGCCGGCGAAGAACAGAACGAGCGCGACCATCATTTCACGGGCGAACACACCGACGTCCGAGAGTTCAACGATCGCTCGTGGCGTGTGATCGACACCAATGGCTGGTTCTCATGGGACGTAAAAGTGCTGCCCGGCAAGACGCAGGAATTAAGAGTCGAACTGGGCGGCAGCCGCGGCGGGAGCGGGTTAATGGTGCTGGTGGACGATCGGCAGCTCACCCAGGAGGCCGAGGGAGCCGGTGGACGTGGTCCGAGAACAAATGGTTACGTGCTGCCCCCGGATTTGCTGAACGGCAAGGAGAAGGTCACGGTGAAGTTCCAGGCTCCTCCAGGCCGCCGCGGGAGCAGCGTTGGCAGCGTGCGTGTCCTCAAGGCTACGGAAGACAAATGATGCACCAGATGGAATCGTGCGGCACTCTGCGTGTCGGGTGGGTTTTGCCCGTTTTGCTCTGTTGCAGCAGCCTGTACGCTGCTTCCCCCGCCCGCGACTACCCGATCAAGCCCGTTCCTTTCACCCAGGTTCATTGCGACGATATCTTTTGGGCGCCGCGCATCGAGACGAACCGGGAGGTGACGATTCCATTTGCTTTCGAGCAATGCGAGAAGTCGGGCCGGATGAACAATTTCGATCGGGCGGCCAAGGCTCTGCGCGGGCAGGAACTGACCGATCGCAAGCCACCGCCGTACCCGTTTGACGACACCGATCCGTACAAAGTCCTGGAAGGCGCCTCCTACGCGCTGGCGGCAAGCCCGGATCCGGTGCTGCAAGATTATCTGGACGAACTCATCACCAAGATTGGTTTGGCCCAGGAACCTGACGGTTACCTGTACACCGCCCGGACGATTAACCCGGAGCATCCGCATGATTGGTCGGGACCGCAGCGCTGGCTGAAGGATCCGGACGAGAGTCACGAGTTGTATGATGCCGGCCATCTTTTTGAGGCCGCCGCCGCGCATTACCAGGCCACCGGCCAAACCAATCTGCTGAACATCGCGATCAAGGAAGCCAATCTCCTTTGCAACACTTTTGGTCCGGACAAGCTGCACATCTGGCCCGGCCACGAAATCGTCGAGATGGGCCTGGTCCGGCTGTACCGCGTCACGGGCGACGAGCGTTATTTGAACCTGGCCAGGTTTTTCCTCGATGTGCGCGGGCCTGGGGGAGACGAGTATCACCAGTCCCACCTCAAGCCGGTGGACCAACGCACGGCCGTGGGCCACGCGGTTCGCGCCGGCTACCTGTATAGCGGCATGGCCGATATCGCAGCGCTCACCGGCGATCCTCGCTATCTCCAGGCCATCGACGCCATTTGGGACAATGCCGTGACAAAGAAACTGTATATCACCGGGGGCATTGGCGCGGTGGGCGGCGGTGAAGCCTTTGGGCCGGATTATTTCCTGCCGAACATGAGCGCCTATTGCGAGACGTGCGCCGCTGTGGCGAATGATTATTGGAACCAACGCCTGTTTCTGCTGCACGGCGACGGGAAGTACATGGATATATTCGAGCGCACCCTCTATAATGGGTTGCTCTCCGGGGTGTCACTCGATGGCAAGCGCTTCTTTTATCCCAATCCACTCGAATCCAACGGGCAGCACTCGCGCAGTCCGTGGTTTGGCGTCGCCTGCTGTCCGGGCAATCTGACCCGTTTTTTCGCGTCCGTGCCCGGCTACGTCTACGCGCAGCAGGGTGATTCGGTATTTGTGAATCTCTACGTGGGCAGCACGGCTGAATTCACCGTCGAAGGAACCAAGCTCCTGCTGACTCAAGGCACGCGCTATCCCTGGGGAGGCAACGTCCGGCTGGCGGTCAGCCCCGCAAAAAAGACCCGCTTTACCCTCAAGCTGCGGATTCCCGGATGGGCCCGGGGCCAGGCCGTGCCGGGCGACCTTTACCATTTCGCCGATGAGTCGCGCGAGCCAGTCAAGCTGATGGTCAACGGCCAGCCGGTGAATGTTGAACCCGTTAACGGTTACGTCAGCCTTAAGCGCTCCTGGCAAAAAGGCGACGCAGTCGAATTGGATCTGCCCATGCCGGTGCGGCGGATTAAAGCCAATTCCAACGTGGCTGCCGACCGCGGCCGGGTTGCGCTCCAGCGCGGTCCATTAGTCTATTGCGCCGAGTGGCCCGACAATCCCGAAGTCAAAGTGCGCGCCTTGCTGCTGCCGGACGAGGCCCCGTTGACGGCTGAGTTTCGCCGGGACTTATTGAATGGCGTCGAGGTCATCAAGGGCAAGGCTCAGTCCGTTTCTACGGACGACCAGGGACATTTGCTCCATGCCGAACAGGATTTCCTGGCCATTCCTTATTTTGCCTGGGCCAATCGCGGCCCCGGGCAAATGGCCGTTTGGTTGGCCGATTCCGATTCGAGCGTTCGCGTTATTCCGCACCCAACGGTGGCGTCGCGCAGTCGCGTCACCGTTTCCGGGCACGGCACCAACCCGAGCGCCATTAACGACCAGTTCGAGCCGAGCTCTTCCAACGACCATGAAAACGCCTTCTTCCATTGGTGGCCGCGCAAAGGCACGCAGGAATGGGTGGAGTATGCCTTTGACAAGCCCGCAACGGTTTCTCGGGCGGAGGTGTACTGGTTCGATGATACCGGCACCGGCGAGTGTCGCGTACCCGCTTCCTGGCGCGTGCTTTACAAGGAAGGCGAGGAGTGGAAAGCAGTCGCGACCACCGATTCCTATGCGGTGAACAAAGACCAATTCAACGGCGTCGCCTTCCAGCCGGTCACGACCCGTGGTCTGCGGCTGGAAGTGACTCTGCAAGCCGGCTGGTCGGCGGGCATCCAGGAATGGAAAGTCGAATAAGGGCAGGAGATTGACAATATTGTTCCGAACAGTACCCTGCTTAATCGCTCTTCACGAGAAACGTGTTAAGTGACCTACTGAATCGTGGCTGAAAAAGACGACTATCTGATCGATATCCTGGTAGATCTGGGCTATGTAACTCCCGACAAGGTTGCCGAACTCCGCACCGAAGCCCAATCCGCCGGAGTGGGTGTAGTGGATTTGATGCTGGCGAACAAGGTGGTTAATCAAGCCGCCGTCACCCAGGCCAAGGCCGCCCATTTCGGCGCTGAAGTCGTTAACCTGGCCGAGATCAAGATCCCCGATGACGTCATTGCCACCGTTCCGCGCCACATTGCCCGCAAATATCGCGTGGTGCCCGTCTTCAGGCACGACGGAAGCCTGACGGTTGCCCTGGCCGACCCGTCGGACCTCGATACCATCGACAGCCTGAATCACCTGTTGCGGCTGGATATCAGCCTGCAGGTCGCTTCCGAAGCCGACATCGAAGCGGCGCTGAGCAAGTACTACGCGGAACGCGGCGGCGGTGGCGGCGGCGTGCGCATGGCCGATCCAGCCCTGGCCGACACGATCAAAGAGCTGACCGAGGACCATGTCGAAGTGCAACTCGGCGGCCTGGAAGATGGCGGGACGGTCGAAGCCGATGCGCCTTTAATCAAACTGGTGAACTCGATCATTATCGACGCGTTCAAACTGCGCGCGTCCGATATCCACCTCGAGCCGCTGGCCAAAGTTTTCCGCCTGCGCTACCGCATCGACGGCATGCTCCACGAGATGAAAGCGCCGCCCAAGCGCTTGCAAGCGGCCATAGTCAGCCGCCTGAAGATCCAGTCCAACATGTCCATCTCCGAGCACCGGATTCCCCAGGACGGCCGTATTCAAACCAACGTTGGCAACAAGCTGATCGATTTGCGCGTGTCCTGTCTCCCGACCAATCACGGCGAGAGCATCGTCATGCGTATTCTGGACAAGGAAGGTCTGCGCCTGGGCCTGCCTGAATTGGGCTTTTTCACCGATGACCAGCAGACGTTCGAGCGGCTCATCGGGTTGCCGGACGGGATTATCCTGGTCACCGGGCCGACCGGTTCGGGCAAGACCACCACGCTTTATTCCTGCCTCCATTTCATCAACCGCCCGGATCGCAAAATCATTACGGTGGAAGATCCGGTGGAATATATTCTGGCCGGCATCAATCAGGTGCAGGTCAATGAAACGGTGGGGTTGTCTTTTTCGACCGCGTTGCGCTCGATCCTGCGCCAGGCGCCCAACGTGATCATGATTGGTGAAATTCGCGATATGGAAACGGCCACCATCGCGATCAACGCCTCCCTGACCGGTCACCTGGTGTTCTCGACCCTCCATACCAATGACGCGCCCAGCGCGGTCACCCGTCTGATCGACATCGGGGTTAAACCCTTTTTGGTCGCCTCCTCGACTCGCGGACTGATGGCTCAACGGCTGGTGCGCAAAGTCTGCAAACAATGCGCCGCCCCGTACGTGCCCACCGAGGACGAGATGCGCCAGCTCAGTTTGAATGTCTCCAACAGCCAGGGCGCCTCGTTCATGCGCGGCAAAGGCTGCGCCAACTGTTCCAATACCGGCTATCGAGGCCGATTCGGGATTTTCGAAATCTTCGTCATCGACGACGATGCCCGCAAATTGATCTACGAGAAGGTGTCCTCGTCGGTTCTGCGCAATCGGGCGCGCGAGATGGGCATGCGCACCCTGCGCGAAGATGGCATCCGCAAAGTGCTGGCCGGCTTGACCACCCCCGATGAGGTCATTCGCGCCACGGTGGGCGATGTCGAGTGAACCGTTGCGCGGACGACATTGTTCCAGTTCGGCCACAACTCGGCGCTCTGAGTCGGCCTTCGCGCAAAATCCGAAGGCCGAAACCCGAAGGCCGAAAGAAGGTCGAAATCCGAAACCTGAGGGTTGCCGCGAAAGAACGCAAGGAACGCAAAGGATTGAGTTCAAACTTTGTGATCTCTGCGTTCTGTTGCGGCGATTTCTCTTCTCCACCTTGTCTGCGACATGCGAGTCAGATTCGGATTTCGGCCTTCGGGTTTCTTTCGGCCTTCGGCCTTCGGACTTCGGATTTCGGATTTCGGATTTCCCTCGGCGGGCGGGCGTGACATTTGTACTTCACGGCGGTCTTTATAAATGACAATACTACGCGACTGATTTTTTAACGGATTCCAGCATGTCTTACTCAATGTCCGATTTGTTGCAGTTGGTGGTCTCGGAAGGCTCTTCCGACCTCCACATTCGCGTAGGCACTCCGCCGGTCATCCGCGTGCATGGAATTTTGCACCGGGTCGAAGGGCCTTCGCTCAAGCCGGAAGATACCGAGGAACTGATGCGCAGCATTACTTCCGAGGATCACATCCAGCACGTGCGCGAACGCGGCGGCGCCGACTTCGGCTTCGCTTTCGGTGAAATGGCCCGGTTCCGCGTCAGCGTTTTCAAGGAAAAAGGCAACTTCGGCCTGGTGCTGCGGCAGATTCCCAGCAAGCTCCTGACCATGGAGCAAATTGGCATTCCGCCATCGGCCAAGGAATTGCTCTATAAACCGCGCGGACTGGTGCTGGTGACGGGGCCGACCGGTTCGGGCAAAACGACGACCCTGGCCTCGATGATTAATATCATCAACGAGGAACGCGACGAGGCCCACATCATCA
>Ga0070741_10009291_pt1 | contig 19195 bp, 14 predicted proteins | sample Coa_R1_4_FD_66440 | JGI IMG/M metagenome (GOLD analysis project Ga0070741, IMG submission 66440) | Surface soil microbial communities from Centralia Pennsylvania, which are recovering from an underground coalmine fire - Coalmine... | ecosystem: Environmental > Terrestrial > Soil > Unclassified ...
CGCTCCCATTTCCATTCGTTCCGACAACCAGACGGTCGACTTCACGGGCTCGATCGTGAACTGCTATGTAGATGATTCCTGCATCATCGTTGGCGACCGGGCCAATTCGATCAACAACTATGACATCACATTAATCAATCCACGCGGGCGCCCGATGGTTCCCGCAGGAACCAAACCGTTCATCGAGGTCAATGCCCAGAAGACGCGAATTTTCAACGTGTCCACCAGAACGTCGACTGGGTACACCTTTGGAAGTTTCGTGCAGGTAGACGACGACCAGGGCTTCCTGCTTGACGGACTCGACGCCAGCCTGGGAGGCGGCGCGACGCTGCGCTGCGATTCGACTTATTGCGGAAGTTTCGTCACCGCCCCGGGCCCGTTCAATACCTGGAGCGCTGTGGGCTGGTTGAAGAACCTCAATATTCCGGCGAATTGCAAGGCGAATGGCGTCGACTGGCAGAGCGGCAACAGTTTGCGAATTTCAGATTCGGTGATCGAGGGCTACGTCCAGTTCGCTGTGCGTACCGGCGCGCGGCGCGGTGGTTACGGAAACACCGAACTGGCAAATGTCTATATGGAGGCGGGAAATTGCGCTCTGTTGAACCCGCTGGGAAATATCGGTGTAACTGGCGTTATTTCGCAAGGGCGGACGCTAACCATCAGCGGGCCGGGCAAGCCGTCGGGAAGCATTCCGGTTTATGCGAATACCGGTAGCGCCGAGTACGAGTATTACATCGTCGCTCGACACGCGACCTACGGCCCTTCGAATGTCCTGCTTGCTGGAAGGGCATTAACTAACGGATCTGGATCGATCACTGTCACAATCCCGGATGTCCCGGGCGCGTCGAGCTTCGATGTGCTGCGGGTTACCGCCGCGAGCAACGGAATCTACCCTGCTCCTTATGGCACCGGAAATTACCTGGTCGCGGGAAACGTCTCCCGAGCTTCGGCGTGCGCGGCCGGTACATGCAGCTTTACCGACAGCAACGCAGCGCCAACTTCGTACACGGTCGCAACTCCCACCTATTTCCCACTGCTCTACACCTGGCCGGGTGACGTTGTGCTGGGGTCAACATCCGACAGCAACAGTCTGAGTACCGTCGCGGTTGCGTACATGGACGAGATCAATTCCAACGTCGTAGCAGAGCAGGGACCGCTGGCGCCGGCGGTTATTGGGCAGCGCTGCGTCGGATCGAACAGCTACGGTCCGAATTCGGTGTGGATGAGCTGCTATTCCGCCATGGCACCGACTCAGAACTTTCAACAAGGCGCTTTATTGATGGCGGTGAAGCCGGCCAGCGACGCGGGTGGGAGCCTGAACCTGAAAGGACGAGTAAATTTCTCGACCATCGGAACAGGTCCGGGACACATCATCACGCTCTTCGATTCGAATTTTGCGAAGACGATTGCCACGGCCAACAACCGTCCCACGAACGATATAAATGACGCGTACATCGGCTACGACACAGCGAATGTCGCAGGAAATGGCAGCGACGTCGGCATCAGCCTTGGAGCGCCCGCATCGATCAGCCAATACATCGCAAACGTCGGCGATGGCACCAACTGGAAGGAGCGCCTGACCGCCAGCGCGAAGACCTTCAACGTGAATACCACGGTGAACGGCAACCTTACAGTGACAGGCACATGCACAGGATGTGGCGGCGGCTCGTCACCCCTAACTACCAAAGGAGATCTGTTCACCTTCTCCACGGCCAACGCGCGGCTTGCCGTCGGTGCTGACGGCCAAATTCTGGTGGCAGATTCGACCCAGGCAACGGGTCTTAAATGGGCAAACGCGAGCAGCGCGGGAAGCCCGCCCGGAAGCAATACTCAAATTCCCTTTAATGACAGCGGCGCATGGGGCGCGAACGCGGGATTCACCTTCGATAAAACGACTGGCAATCTGAATGTGCCAGGCCAGATTGTGGTGGCCGGCCCCTGGACCATCGAAGGCACCGGCGCAGATCAGCTCGCTGCGGGCGCGGGCAAGTCCAAGATATTTTTTGCCGCAGATGGCAAGGTCATGGTGTCGGAGAATGCCGGACCGGTCACAGAAGTCGCGAAAGTAGACTCTCCGATTTCCGGTTTTTCAGGCACCGCAACTACAGCCCAGGTTCCCGACTTGAGTGCAACCTATCCCACCGGCTCAGGCGTTAGCGGCAATTACACAAAGTGGACGGGCACTCACAGTGTTGGAGACAGTGGTGTCCCTGCGGGGCCCTACACGATCCCGTGGCTCACAATGGCACGCGGTGGCGGTAACTCGTCGTTCGACACAACGGCCAATAAGGCAAGGCTTTGGGGCGTGGTCCTGCCGTATCCGATCACTACAACGCAAGTCATTTACAGTGTCACGACCGCTGACAACACCAGCAACAATTACGAAATCGGCATATACGACTCGGCTGGCACCCTGAAGGCGCACACCGGTACGTTGCCAGGGACATCCTTCGCGCCAGCAACAGGCGGGACGACGAAATCCTGGACCAGTGCGGCCACTCTACTTCCGGGAAAGTACTACCTGGCGATTACCACTAATTGCAGTAGCGCTTGTGCACAGATGGCGGGAGACAGCGGAGCGGGATTCACCTTCCTGAACGCGGGATCGGTTAGCGTGACGACTGGCGGCTCTTTGCCATCCAGCATTACCGCGCCATCCGATACCTATTCGTGGGGCGCCCTTACTCCCGCCTGGGCGGTTCGCTAGCTCGATCCATTCTCGTTTAATCAGGCAAATAAAAAGATGAAGAGAATCCTGGCAGCCATATGGCTGCTGGCAGTCGTGTCGGTGCCCGGATTGGCGACGACATACTACGTAAGTTCAAGCGCGGGAAATGACTCGAATGCCGGAACCTCCGTGGCTGCTCCCTGGCAGACCTTAGCCAAGGTAAATGGGAGGAGCTTCGCAGCCGGCGACAAGATTCTTCTTCGGCGGGGCGACACGTGGCGGGAGCCCCTGGTACCGCCTTCGAGTGGAACTAGTGCGAGCAGCATCTACTTCGACGCGTACGGAAGCGGCCCGGCCCCAGTCATCACTGCGTATCAGGATATTCCGGCCGGATCCTGGTCACTGGTATCGGGCAACGTTTGGCAGGCACCCTTGTCCGCCACCGCCCTGAACAATGTGCATTTTGGGACGATCTGGGGGCAGAAGCAGACTTCACAAGGCGCAGTGTTGCACGACAGAGACTTCTATTTTTCGGGAACCGCAGTTTACGTTTTTTCGAGCGGGAACCCGGCAACTTACTACGGCAGTGTGGCGGCGATTTTTCCTTTTGGCGGCCAACTCATCTATGTGAACGGCAAAAGCTGGCTGGAGTTTCAACACATCGCGCTGCATTGGTTCGAAGGATTCGGGGTGAATGTGTCCGGATCTTCGGACCATCTGCTCTTTGCCAACATGGAAGCGTACGGCATGGTGCCGGCAGGAACGCTTCCGCACGGCTTCTACGTTAACGCGAGTTCTCCGGCAGACATTCAGTTCTACAACGACGAAGCCCATCTCAATTATGACGGGTTTAGGTTTGATGGGTCGTCGACCGCCATCACGCTGGTGAATTGCAAGGCTTATGCGAACCGCGATGGCGGGCTGGTGGACAACACCGGCCACGCAACCTACTCCTACTCCCATTTCTACGCTAACAACATTGCCACATTTAACTCGCAGAATGTACAAGGTGGAGCCATCGACGGGGGCCACAACATACAGGCTGACACCTGGCCCGCGGTCAGCAACTTCGCAACCTATCCCGCAAGGATTACGTTTACCGTCGATGACATGGGATTCTCCGCGGGCACAGAAAATTACATCGACAGTCTGCTTCCGGAATTCAACTCCCGCTCGCTAAAGCTCAGCATTGCTGTGGTGGCGGGATACTCATCGGGTTTTCAGTCGAACATTGCAGGCTGGCTGGCTGCGGGCCACGACATCAATTCGCACTCCTGGTCGCATCAGTACTACACCAATACGAACAGTTTCACGATCCGCTACACGGGGACCGGAACGGCGGCGACCTTAACGATCTCGGGCAGTCGCTTGACGACTTCCGTGAGCGGAGGACCGGGCGGCGAGAATCTTGACCTCGACTTGACGAGCCCGTCCTACGACACGATTTCCGAGTTGGTAACTGCAATCAACACGCATGGCGGATATTCCGCCAGCCTGGACCCGAACTGTCGGACGGCTGCTCATAGTATTGGTTTGGCGGATGTGAGTTCCCACGATGTCAAGTCAGCGTACACCGCAGTGTTCCAGAAAGACCGTCTCGAGCCCGACGAACTCACGACTTCCAAAAACTGGTTGCAGGCAAACATTGGTGGATTGTCCAACGTAAAGGTCTTCGTGTATCCAAGCGGCATCCAGGATACGCAGACTCAGGGCTGGGCGGCAGCCGCAGGATATCTCGGCGCACGCGGGGCGCTGTCGATTGGACTGGGTTCGAACGCGATCTACAGCAAGGGCGTAAACATTCAAAACGTGACCAGCCTGGGTGTCGGCGGGCTGCATGGCATGAGTGCTCAGGCGATCGAGGCCGGCATCAATGCTTTGGTTTTCAAGGCCGCTGTGTGGGGTGTCCCTTACGGCTTGTTCGTTCACCGCGACGATCTCACGCCCCCTGAAGTCGCTCTCGTCCTCGACTACCTCCTGGCACGAGGGGCAGTTGTACTGACCAACACGCAGTTAATAGATTGGCTGGCCAGCACCACGAATATCACCGGAACAACGAATTACGTTTCACCGGCCCCAGGAGCTGCACCGGACTTTACGCATACGCCCGCGTCGCCGGTCCTTAATACTGGTTCTAACCTCGGCGCGGTGTACGCGCTCGACATGACGGGAACTGCGCGTCCCACAACCGGCCCCTGGGATGTGGGGGCCTACGAACATTCTCTGGCGGCGTACGGCACGGGTAGCGGACCGGGTTCGTTCACGATTGGCGGAAATGGCGGTCCCCCTGATTACCCAGCGGCGATGAAGTGCCAGGGATCGCTGGCCGATCCGGGCTGCGCCATCGTGCAGTATCCCGCGGTGCCGCCGCAGATGGGATGCGATACGAACCTGCCCGCCGCGTCCTGCCCCAATCACTGCAGCGCCGGGTCGTTGACCAGCTGTAACCTGCGCTATGGCGCCAACACGGTATTCACCGACCCGGACCTCAGCCACGCCCGCATCGCTCGCGTCACCGACGCCTACACCGGCGGCACCAACAAAGTGCACGACGCCTCCTTCAAGGGCGGCAGCGATCCTGGAGTGTGGGCGATCGACGAATCCGGGTTTGTCATCAACGAGGAGGGCAACAACCAGCAATTGTGGTGGTTCGATGCGACCACCATGTATTCGGGCCGGATGTACAGCGGCACCGTGCCCAACGGCCAGTTCAGCTACGTGGACCGCAACACCTACTGGGCGCTCACCAGCACGAAAACCCTCGACAAGTACGACCTGACCGGGCACGCCTACTGGGACGGCGCGCAGATCGTGCCGTCGAATCCCAGCTCGCCGGTGGTGACCACGATCTTCGACTGGAAAAAATGCATCCCCGCCGGCCAGACCATCAACTGGAATTCCATCGGCTATGTGGACACGCGCGATCACTGGTTTGCAATGGGTGTGTCGTTCCACGGCCTGGGGCAGAATGGCGACGGCAAAGTCCTGGCCTACGACAGGGTGGGGAATGAGTGTTTCCTGTACGACTCCATTGGCGACCTCGACTCGGGCGCCATCTCGGTAAGCGTCAGCAATCTCGCGGTGGATGCGACGGGGACAGTAGTCAGCATCACCACCAGCGCAAACGCTCTCGGAGTCGGGCAGGTTGTGTTCTTTTACCAGTTCTCGGGCGGAAGTCCGGCGTCCACCTTCATGAACGGCAACGCGATCACGATTACTTCCAAGCCGGATTCCACACACATCGTGGGCACGTTCAACGGCTACACCTACAAAGTGGGTGGCGCGCCCAGCGCCTATGGACCGGCAGCGGTGACCGGCACTGGCGTCGGAAACCTGGCGCCGAAGGTTTACAAGTACACCTGCAACGCGCCCTGCACCGACCCGCCAACCGCCACCTGGACGCAGACTACCCTGGGCGCTCCCACCGCTTCCGACCAGTTCGGCGTACACAATGTGATCACGACCAAGAACATCGGGAACTACGCCAACCCAAACGTGGCGATCATGTCCGGCGGCTGCATTCTGGAGAGTTGCCCCACGGCATCTGCGGCGATGTATATGTGGGCGATGGGCACGACCACGGTGGTGGGCCAGACCAACAATTACGGGCACTGGACCCCGGGCGACAAGGTGCTGAATGTGCCGGGATACGGATTGACGGGCGCATCGTTCCAGCGCGAAATCACCAACCTTGCCAATGGCGTGGGAGTCGGTTATCCCTACCCGGACCTTTGCCCTGCCAGCAATCCCGTGCCGCCGTGTACGTCGAGGGCGGTGGGGCGGCATCAGGACGACGCGATGAACAATCCCACCTTCCTGGCGAGGTGGGGAATGGCGGCCGACACGGTGCCGATCATCTGGGCCAATGCGGTGAGCAATAACCCTGCGACCTTTTTAGGCCCTTTCTGGGACGAGATGATCGGATCGAAAACCTGCGATCCCACGGTGCCGGCATCGTGTAATGGCCCGTACCCGATCTGGCGATTCGGGCACCTGTTCAACACCGGGGTAAGCTGGCATTTTGCCGGACAGTGGGCGCTCGGGCCGACCTCGCCCGGTGGCCATTTCCACTTATTCACTTCCGACGGCCAGGGCACGCTGGGAAGGCATGACGGGGCAGCGGGCGCGTGCAATCTCAGTTCCGACGCCGCCGGGGACGGCTGCCGCGATGAAGTGTTTGTTATGGAATTGAAGTAAGCATTCAGTGGGCCTCGAAAAAAAGCGAAACGTGCTTCAGTCCAAGCGGCCAGGCAACATGCCGGCGGATCGGATAGAGACCAGGTACGGCAAATTGTGAATACTGATCTCTACCTGCTTTCGAGGTTCGGAAGAGCATTGGATGTATTGGTAAGCCGGCCGGAATGCGAGAGACTTCAACCGCACCTGGTTAGTCCTACATTGCGCGACTGGTTGATTGGGGCGCTTCTCAAGATTCGTACCAAAAATAACCAGCTGGCTCCCCTGGTCCTGAATGCGGCCCAGACGGAGTACTCGCGCGCCTGTACGCGCCGCAATATTGTGTTGAAAGCCAGGCAGCTGGGACTCACGACGTATGTGGCGGCGCGGTACTTCGTGCAGACCATTACCAGGCCGGGCACATTGACCGTGCAGGTAGCACACGATCAGGAGGCTGCGGAGGAAATTTTTCGGATTGTGCAGCGCTTCTGGGCGAACCTGCCGGAAGTGGTGCGGAAGGGCGCGCTGGCAACATCGCGCGCCAACGTTCGCCAAATTGTCTTCCCGCGGCTGGATAGTCAGTACCGGGTGGCGACGGCGGCGGACGAGAACGCAGGCCGCGGGCTAACCATCCACAACTTGCATTGCTCGGAGGTGGCCCGCTGGCCGCGCGGAGGGTTGCAGGCCCTAGTCTCGGTGCGTGCTGCCGTGCCGCCTGGGGGCGAGATTGTGCTGGAATCGACTCCCAACGGGGCGGCGGGAGTTTTTTATGACGAATGGCAACGGGCTGACGAAACCGGCTACACCCGCCATTTCTTTCCCTGGTGGCTTGACCCGGGTTACGCCTCCCTGGTCATTCCAGGAGAGTTCGACCCGCTCACACCCGAGGAGCAGCGTTTGGCGGAGCGCTGGGGGTTGTCGAACGAGCAGATCGCCTATCGACGCATGATCCGGTCCACCATGCGAGGCCTCGCCGTACAGGAGTATGCGGAAGATGCGATCTCGTGCTTTCGAGCATCGGGAGAGTGCGTCTTTGAGCTCGAGTTTGTTTACCGTCAGCTTGAAAGTTGCGGCCAACCGGTTCAGCTGGAGGAAAACGGATGTCTGGCAACCTGGATGCCGCCGGTCGATGGGCACGATTACATCATTGGAGTTGATCCGGCCGGGGGAGGGACGGAAGGCGACTATGCTTGCGCTGAGGTAATCGAGCGTGAGACGGGATTGCAGTGCGCCGAACTGCATGGGCATTTCTCCCCGCGCGACTTGGCTGGCAAAGTGGTCGCGCTCGCGGCGCGTTACAACGCTGCGCTGGTCGCCGTCGAGCGCAACAATCACGGCCATGCTGTACTGACTCATCTGAAAGCGCAGAACTGTCCGAATATCTACCACGAGGGGACGAAAGGGGGTTGGTTGACCTCCGCTTCCACGCGGCCGGTAATGATTGAGAGGCTCGCGGCGGTGCTGGTCGAAACGCCGCAGGTGTTTTACAGCACTCGCTTGCTGAACGAGTTTCGGACCTTTATCAGGCACCCGGACGGAAGCTCGGGTGCGGCGGGCGGCGCGCATGATGACTGCGTCATGGCGATGGCCATTGCGTTCGCAGTCCGCGAAGCCGTAGCCGGAAGTAAGCGTGAACAGGATCAGATGGAACTTTTGAGCGTGCTCTCTTGAGGTCAGTGGCAGGTCACGTGTCACAGACGCCAATGGCCGCATGTCATAGGCTTGTGCTCGGGACGCGAGTTGCCACTGGTTGCAATTCAGCACGTTCGCCGGATGCGGGGTGGCGCTCAGGGACACCTGATGCGCTGCTCGGATGGATATTTCTATGTGGTAAAGTTTCGCAACAATCCCCAGCATCTGCGCGTGCTGGCCAATGAATTGTTGGCGAGCAGGTTGGGAGAACGCGCTGGGTTGCCGGTTGCGGCCAGCGAAGTTATCGACGTTGGGGAGTGGCTGATCAACCATACGCCCGAGCTCAGCATTCAGCTGGCGCAGATGACAATCCCCTGTGAGCCGGGATTACAATTCGGCTCGCGCTACGTGGTGGATCCGCTGCAAGGCCAGGTTTTCGATTACGTGCCAATGGATATGCTGTGCCGCGTGCGGAACATAGACGCATTTGCGGGCGCACTTGTTCTCGATAAGTGGACGGGAAACGCGAACGGGCGCCAGGCGGCGTTCTGGCGCAAAATGCGCGAGCGGAAGTACACCGCCGCCTTCATTGATCAGGGATATTGTTTCAACGCGGGCGAGTGGACATTCCCGGACAATCCGCTGCGCGGAGTGTACGCCAGAAACGAAGTATATGCCGCCATTCGGGGCTGGGATTCGTTCGAGCCCTGGCTTTCGCGTGTAGAAAACATGGAGGAAGACAGCATCTGGGCTGCGGCTGGAGAAATTCCTCCTGATTGGTACTGCCACGATTGGGAGGCGCTCGAGCGGCTGGTGAAAAATGTCATTGAGCGACGCAATTGCGTGCGGGACCTGGTAACGGCGTTTCGAATGTCGCCCCGGCGGCCGTTTCCCAACTGGGCAGACGGCGCATAAGGTGAGCGTGCCAGAGAAGAAACAATTCGAGTTTTTTCTCCTGCGGTATGTGCCCGATCCGATCAAGGATGAGTTCGTCAACATTGGAGTGGTTCTGCTGGGCTGGGGGAACGATCGAGAGTACGTAAACGTCCGCATGACGCACGACTGGCGCCGCGTCCTGTGTATGGATCCGGACGTGGATGTTGAGATGCTTCAAGCATTAGAACGGAATTTGCGGTCGGAGTTGGCCGATGTTGCTGACCGCGGCCTGGTGCTGAAGAGGATCAACGAGTCCTTCTCCGGCAGCATTCAGCTGTCTTCGACGAAAGCGTGCCTGACCGAGGAGCGCGAGAAAGAACTGGAGACGCTCTCGAACCTCTACCTGGATAGCCGGCATTCCGAGAGGCCCCGCGATGTGACCGGAAGAAAGCGAATCCTGGGCATCATGCAGAACGAATTCGAGCGGGCAGGAGTTTGGAAATTGATGAAGCATCAAATTCCCGTCGCCGACTACACGCAGGCGGGCGATCCGCTGAAGATCGATTGCGGGTACAAGCCGAATGGCGTGATGAAGATGTTTCACGCCGTCGCGCTGACCACGAATATTGATCTGGCGAAAATTGTGGCATTTACGTACCCGCTGATGGCCGCCGGAATGGCACAGAAAAACATCGCAGCGGACTTAACCGCAGTCGTCGATACCTTAGACCGAAGCCGGACGGACGTGGCCTTCGCCCTGGGCGCTTTGGAGCGCAGTGCTATCAGCATCGCAGCGATGGAAGACATGCCCTTGATCGCGGACCGGGCCAGACAGGAACTGCACGCTTAGGAAACTGGCGAGTCGTTCACACCTGAGTATTTCCGAAGGACATCATGAACATCACCGAGAAGTTGCGCGGCGCGGTGCGCCGCATCGCCGGAATGCGGCTATCGGCCGGAGACGGTGGAGGGAAGCGCCGTAGCGTCCCACTTCCATCCATTGTCAACACGTATGGGCCAAGGGCGAACGTGATGCCCAAGCCCACGCCCGCAAACTTGCGACGGTTTGCGGAGAACCCGGTTGCCCGCCGTGCTATCAACGCAATTAAAGATCGCGTGGCTGGAATGAAGTGGAGTATCCAGGCGCGCCGCGGACGATCCTTGGAGGAACTGCCGGACGGACCGCTTCGCGCGCGAATACTTGCGGCGAATCTCGAGGCTCCCAATCCAGACGACTCGTTCCGTTCGCTGTGCGAGCAGGTTCTCGAGGACGTAGTCATAGGGGGGTTCGGCGCAATCGAAATGCAGGCGACCGGCGATCCGGACAAGCCTCTGGTTCTGTGGCCTGTGGATGGCGCCAGCATCCGAATGAAAGTGGATTGGGATGGACTTCCCGGGTCGCCGCGTTATGTGCAGGTAACCAGCCGCTCCGTTGGGGAGACCGTGCTCAACGACGATGAGTTGATTTACATCCGGCTGAACCCGCGGACACACACGCCATTCGGGTTGGGCCGGCTCGAGGTGGCGTTTGAAACTATCAACGCATTCCTCGGAGCTCATCGTTATGCGGCGCGGCTCGCATCAAACTCGGTCGTTCAATATGCACTGTGGCTGCAAAATCTCACGCCCGCGCACCACGAGCGCCTGATTCGCTGGTGGCAGGATGAGATCGAAGGCACGGGACGAGTGCCCATTCTTTCCGTGGAAAACAAGCCGGAGGTCCTGCGGTTTGGCGCCGGGACCGACGCTGACCTTCGTCTCGCCTGGCAGGAATTTCTACTGCGGATCATTGCTGACGCCTTCGACTTGCCGGCGCACTTTCTGGGCGTCGAACGCGACGTGAATCGTTCGACAGCTGCCGATCTCAGCGAACAAGCGTTTCGTTCGGCAATTGTCCCCACAGCACGCCTGTTCGCGGAGCACTTAAGCCGAGAAGCGATAGCCAAAAAGCTGGGCTGGAACGATCTCGAATTCGTCTTCAACGATCTGGATTCCCGCAATGAAATGCAAGAAGCCCAGATCCAGGAAATTCTGCTGCGCAATGGAGTGCTGTCCGTCAACGAAGTCAGAATGATGCGCGGACTCCCGCCGGCGTGAGACTGCACCCGACTTGGTACCAGTCAACCCTGATGCGGCATACGGTGAAAAATGAATACGACTGAACTGGAATGCATGGCCATTGAGTTGCCCGAAGTAGAAGGCCATCCCAACCGTGAGCCGTTTCGCGGTGTATTGACCTTCGTGGATGTGCCCTCCGACAAGGCTCCTGCCGGCGCACGTGGCCACCGGGTCTTACTGACCCGGGCAGCCGCGGAAGCCGCGTTGCCGTCCCTGTTGGGAATGGCGCTCGACTATGCGCCCAACCTCGATCGCCATGACTCTCGCCGAAAAATCGGCGTCATCACCAGCGCCGAAATTGTGGGGCGCACGCTGGAACTGGGCGGATACCTGTTTGCAAAGGACTTCCCGGAAATTGTTCGCGAAATCGAGATGGCTGCCCATGTCGGCAGTTCGGGCAGTGAACCGGCCGGGCTGGGCATGTCGTATGAAATCGCCAATGCCCAGGTCGCGGATGTCAGGGCCGCCATATGGACCCTGGTTGCGGTGACCTTCACCGGCGCGGCCATCCTGCGGCGCGAAAAATCTGCATACCGGAATACCTGGATTCGATTGGCTCGATAAAACCGATCATCTGGAGACAGAATGAACGAAGAACTTATTCAGCAACTGACCGCGACCGCAGAACGTCTGGCCAATGCGGCTGAGGCGCTTGACCGTGTGCTGGGCCGCCTCGACTCACAACAGGAGGCGCTCAACGCCAAGGTGGATCGCATCGTAGCGGCTGTCGAAGAAAAACTCACCGATACATCCGCTGAGGCCGCGGAAAACGAAAACGACCTGCAACGGCGAATTGCGGAACTCGAAAGAACAAATGCCGATCTGAAAAGCCAGGCGGTACGGCTTACCCGCAAAACGCTGTCGCCGCTTGCCTCCGCTCTGTTGGCGAAAAGTACCGTGGACGCTAATCCGCACCTGGACGCCGCGGCCCTGGACAAGACGCTGCAATCCCTCAGCGTGGAGCAGCGCATCGCCGTCAAGGCGGAGATGGCGCGGGCGGGAATTATCGAATAGTTCGAGCAGAGTTGTGTAAGGCCAGGACGGACCTCCTGGATGCTGCGGGAGAGAAGGCATGACGCATGTCATGCCTTTTCTTATTTGCAAAGCCGCCGCGGAAGGCGAGCCGGCGGAGATCAGAAGTTCGAACCCAATTTGTTTTGAAGAAAGGAACAACATGAAAGCACAGTTTCTCGATCTGCTGGCCGCGGCCGACTTCCTTGGGCCGGGCGCCGTGGAGATCGAACGTTATCAAACCGAGATTACCGACATCGTCCGGCGCCGCGGCGCCTTTGGCCAGCGCATCCGGCAGGTGCCCGCAACCGGCCATCCGTCGCGGTTCTTCGAGCAAACCGCCATCGTGGCGCCCTCCGCGGCGAACGCGTTTGTGGATCCGAGAAACATTGTTGCGACCGTCGGTGAGCCCACGCGGGTTGAGCGTAGCGTCCCACTGAAGGCGCTGGTCTCGCAGATCAACTACAACCTGTTCGACATGGAGGTCGGAAATCAACAGAGTCAGTTTGCCTTTCTCCAGGCCAAGGACCTGGCTGACGCTGTGGAAGGTCTGATGCGCACGCATGACGTGGCTCTGTGGAACGGCAACGACACCTCCCTGAGCTCTCCGACCACCGCACAGTATTTCGGCGCGGCGGGACAAATCGCAGGCGGCGGCAACACGGCGACTATTCTCGCGAATGAAAGCATCGTCGACGGCATTAAGGGGAAGATCGCGCAGATGGTGGCCAACAGCAGCTACGAAGTTCGGCCGACCGCAATTTACGCGAACCCCGTCCTGCTGGACCTGATCGATCGCGAGATGAAAACCGCATTCAATGTGGTCCTGTCGACGGCGGAGATCACCGGCGGCTTGCGGGTGAAGACTCTGTCGACTCAGGCGGGCGAGTTGCCGCTGATTCCAGAATGGGCGCTCGGTTATACCGGGACTCCAGGAAGCGGGAGCGCGGTGTTGCCGGCATACATCGTCAGCGAAGACATGATCGAGTATCACTGGCTGAGCGATCCCAATCCGCGCGTCTTCCAGTTGGGCCTGCCGGGATCCCTCGCGTCTCAGATGGTGGTCGTCAAGTTCGGCGCGCCGGTGGTGAAGGGCGCTGCTTACGCTCACTGCCAGATCAACGTGAACCGCTAAAACAGTTCTCAGGTCCCGGTTCTCAGTTCTTCGTGGATGAGCGTGAACTGAGACCGGGGACTGAGATCAGGATTTCTGATGAACTATCTTTCTCCGTCAGAATACGAGGCCTACGGCCTGGAAGGCACGACCGGCGCGGCTCTCGTCGCGGCAGCATCGGCGATTATTGACGCCCACTGCCGGCGAGCCACGCTGGCGCCCGCTCAATACGAGGAGCGGATTCGTGTGACTTCGGGCAGGAATGCCGTCCGCGTGACGTACTTGCCGCTTGCGACCGTCGCTCCCGCAACCTCGCCTATTGTGAGCCTGCGCGCGCGGTACGCACTTCCCCGGCGCGGCGAATCGCTGACCGGCGACTGGCCCTTTCAGGATCCCGGCCCCAGCATCGCGTACTTCTTTGGCCTGCCCGGTTCCTGGATGGATCTGAACCCGAGCGACGTTGATATCTGCGAAAGCACAGGCGAACTGACACTTCCCACCAACGCTTTGGGTCTCGGCTTCAGCGAGCTGGAGGTGGTGTACACCGCCGGCGTAGAACCGATTCCGGACTGCATCAAGACGGCGTGCGCTCAGATAGTACGCAATGCGCAGGCCACGCCCGCACTGAATGTCCGCCTGGGGACCATCGACCGCATGCACCTGGAATATTTTTCCGACCGGCTGGTCGATGACACCGCGCGATCGTTGCTGGCTCCGTATGTTTCGCAGAAAGTTGGCTGATCATGCTGAGTCGAGTTGTGGAAAATGCTTTTCGGGGTATGGCCCTGGCGCGTGCAGCCGATGCCATGCTTCGCGCCTTAGGTGGCCAGGAAATTACCCTACTATTTCCTGCCATTCCTTTGCCGGACGATTCTGCCGCGCAACTGGGCTTAGCTGATCCCGGCGTCGAAGAGGTCAAGCTCGCACCGGTCATCCTTCGAAACCTGCCGTTTAATGGCGGAGAAACTCGCCGCCGCATCGAGTTCCTCATGCCGGCGCAGGCAATTGCAGAAAAGATGGAAGTACGCCAGGCAGCAACCGCGCAGGCATTTTTTGAGGCCGCGCTCGGTATTGTGCATGAGAGTTTGCTGCTGCGTATCGAGAAAATCTCAGCCGAGTTCTTCGCCGGCACGGCGTATTTGTACCGAGTCACGGCGGTGGAATGAGCATTAGCGGGCTCTTGGCTCTAGGCTCTCGGAGCGGCTCTCGGCTTTAGGCTTTTGGTCTCGGCATTTGGCCCTAGGGTCTTGGTCGCCAGCCATTCGCCGTTCGAAGGAAAGCGGCTCCTTCCGAAAGTTCAAAGCCGAAAGCCTAGACCCGAGAGCCGAAAGCCGAGAGCCCAAAGCCCAAAGCCCAGAGCCAGATTTTTATGCAATTCGCAAAAGACAGTTTCTACATCGCACTGCGAGACCGCCTCGCGGCCTTGGACCCGTCGCGGATCGTGTTAATTGACGGTGTCCCGCTGGTGGCGCTACTCGTCGAGGAAAATGGCCCGGCCACTTGCGCGAAAATGGCGCCCGGCGCCTACTATGTCACTTGGGGCGCAGCCCGTGTGCTCGACAAACACCAGGACGGCAGCCGTCCTGCCATTGCAATTGACTGTAGCGTGTCTTACTGGACTGGAGGCACTGCGGAAGCAGGGGTGGATCGCGGAAGAGTTCTGGGCCAACTCGACACCGAACTGATGGCCATCTGCCATCCCCCGACCACGGCGAAGCGCGACTTCACCCAATCGCCCAGTCTCGACCTTGGAACAAATATTTTTTGGACCAGCCCGCAACTGGAAGAGGTGAAGCCGGCGCCTGGTCTGTCCGGATCGGGTGCTGACGCGCTGTACCGTCGCGCACATCTGACGGTCTTCTTCTTCCCCGAAATGGAGCTCTCATGAGCGACACTGCAGGGCGCGCCGGCATGCTGCCGGTCAGCAGAAGAGTGCGCGCATACTTCGCACCGGTCGAGCGCTCCACCGGCTCCCCGACGATCTTTGATCCGGCAAAGGACGGGGCTTTTGAACTCGACGCTCCCCCCTCGCCCTGGCTCGACTTGGGATGGATAACGAATTTCGAGCGGACGAGCAGCACCACGACTGAGACTCTGCTGGCCGGCTCACCCGCCGCGCCGGTCCTTCAGCACCGGCCCGCGTTATCTGCCCAGCTGGAATTCGATTTTCGCCAGTGGGGAAAGCTTCAAATGGCCTTGGCCGCTGGGTCGCAGCACATGAACGTGCTTGCCGCCGAGCCGAGCGCTGATCCGCAACCATCGGGAGGAACCCCGCTGCCCGGAGTTGCAGTCTTGCCGGGATCAACGGCCAGCGAAATTGTATTCGGGCCAGGCGCCATTGATGCTTTTGCTGCCGGCGACATCGTCATCGTCGATGTTGATTACAACCAGGAAGTTGGGTTCGTCGGCACCGGCATCGCTGCCGCGTATGTCAGGGATCCGATTGACGTGTTGCGTGATGCCAACTACGTACGACGCGTCAGCTTCAACGTGGCGCGGATTGCGCAGAAAACGGCCACCTCGGTTCTATTGTCGCAACCCCTCATAGGTGGCGTTCCCGCGGAGGGCGCCTCGGCGCAAAAGGTAGTCGGTTTCGCCGACCGCCAAGGGGGATCATTCTTCCAGCAATGGTCAGCGTTGTTTGTGTTGCAAGAGCAAGCGGGTGGACGGATCTGCTTCTACTATCCGCGGCTTGCTCCTGCCACTCCGCGGAAGGAAGCTGGTTTCTCGCGCGAGACCAGGATTGCGATCGCAGATTCCAGCGATGCCGTGGCAATGCATGCCGCATTCGTCGCATTGCCATTTAACGATCGCACTGACGCCGAGAAGGTACTTTCCTTCCGTTACTACTTCCCCGCGCGCAGCGCGGCTGTTTACTAATACCAATGAAGCTACTGATCGACAATCTGGACGGGGGAGGCCCGCGTGACTACACGCCCGCCGTGGATGCGGCTCAAGCTCCGCGAGTGCTCCGCCGCAAGAATCGGCCTAGTGAGCTGCGATTCAGCCTGCTGGCTGACACCCCGGATTTCATAGTTCCGGCAAACGGCGCGCGCATAACCCTTGGCCGCACCAACGGAACCGATGTCTTCACGGGCTACATCGCCAAGAATCCCGTTTTCGAATATCTCGGGTGGCAGGAACGAGGCCCCCTCTATCGTTATCGGGTGGTTGCCATCAGCGATGAATTTCTGTTGGACCGGAAGACGGTTCCCGACCGCCACCCTTTCGTCGCCCGGAGCGCCGGTGACGCGCTCCGGCAGTTGACGGCTGACCTCCTGCCCGGTGTTTTCGATACCGCCGGTGTGCAGGATGTCGAGGCGCTAGGCTGGTACGTGTGCGAGCGCCAGAAATCCTGGACAGAACATGCCGCCGAAATCGGATTGCGCGCCCGGGCGGTCTACCGCACCGCTGGCGGAAAGCTGACCTTTGCCCCAATTGGACAAACAGTTCACGTCCTGGACGAATCGGATCCGTCGTTCTCGCCCGAGGCGCTGAACTTCGCCAGCATGGGCCGGCAGCTGAACGACGTCATCGTGCTCGGGCGAACCGAGCCGCAGGCGCACGTTAAAGACTATTTTGTCGGCGATGGGCTCAGCCTGAAATTCTTTCTATCCCAGCAACCATTCAGCAGGAACCGCCGTGTGCTGCTTGACGAAGAATATCGCGGCGGCAGCCTTGACCAGACTCGATGGACAGCGTCCGGTCCACCCGGCGTGATCACGGTCCATGACGGCACCCTGGAAGTCGTGGGCGGGACGGGTATCGACGGGCAAACGAGCGTCGTCTTCGTCGAATCAGTTGAGCTCGGCGGTGCGCTGTCGCTGCAGCATGGGCAAATCACGTTCACTGGAGCATCGAACGGTTTGCTGGGCGGTCTTTATGCAGGGGACGTCTCGACCGCGAACTGCGTCGCCGGTTTTCGCATTACGCCGGCGGCGAGTAGCTGCAACATACAGGCAATCGTGAACGGCATTGCCACAGGGGCGGTCCTCACTACCCGTCTCACTCACCGTTACGCGCTTACGACGCGCATCTATGCGTCTGAAATTTACCGGAATGGTCAGGGCTTCCATTCGTCGGTGCATCCGGGAGGCAACGGCCGCGGTGGAGGAGCGATATCAGCCAGTACCCGGATCGTGCTCGAGGTACACGACATTGATCCCAACAATCCGGGTTCCATGATTGCTCCGTCAATCGTGTTGTACGACGGTGTGTTGGCCGCAGCTCCGGGATTTTGTGCGTATGCTCTGGTGAATGCTGCGAACATGCACGCCACCATCGCGTTTACGCGAATTATCCGCGAGGTTGACGCCGAAGTTAGAAGCGCGTTGTCGGGGGAAGCTTTTCGGACGTGCCTCGCCGGCTCGTTGTCGGAAGGCAACGAGTGCCGCGTCACCAGTGAGCCGGCGCTGCAATTTTTCCCAGCCTACGTTCCCGCAGCCAATGAACAGATTGTGGTGCGTTACCGGGGCTACGGGCAAGCGAATGCTCGGGTTACTGACCCGGCGGATATCGCCTCACGCACGCGAGCAGGCGACGACGGCATCCGTGCCGGAGTCCTGGCGATTAAGTCTCCGCCACCTCGCACATCGGCAGAGTGCGAAAACGCTGCGCTGGCTGTGCTGGATGATTCGGTCCGCGGCGGTTGGAGCGGTGAATACAGTTGCTGGAGCGACTTCCTGCCCGCAGCGGATGTTCATCCTGGTGACGCTCTGGAGGTAAACGCCCCGTCCCGCGCGGCTGTTTTTCAGGCAGTTGTTCAGGAAGTCGATATCCAGCTCAGTGACCTGAGCACGGAGCACAGCCTTTACAAGCTCACCTTTGCCGACGATGTGGCGGCACCGTGCGGATTCGAATTCGAGCCCGCCGGTAGTGCGGCAAATCGTCTGTTGGACGATCCTCCCGCCAACGCCGGGGACTTTCTTGCCGACTTGACGGCTGCAGAAGTAACTCAGGTTGCGTCCACCACAATCACCATAGACGCGGGAGTCGCACCGCCGGCGGGCGGGGGAATCGAAGTGCGGTGGAGTGATGCCGGATGGGGCCAGGAGAATGACCGCAATCTGGTTGGCCGCTTTGTCACTCGCGTCTTCGCCGTACCGCGGCTTGGCCGGGTGCAGAGCTACTTTCTTCGTCAGTACAACGCAGCCGCAAAGTATTCCCGCTACTCGGCCGCATTGTACGTGGATTTTCCTCTATGAAGACCTTGACTGATACCGACAGAGACTTGGATCGAATCGCCGACGAACCGGCAACTCCGATCGTCATCAGCGTGCCGCTCAGCGATTTCGAACGCGAAGTGTTGGACCGACTGGGCAAGCTACAAGCAAAAATTGAAATGCTGACCGGCAATGGCCAGCCGGGGCGCATGGCCCTCGCCGAAGACAATATTAGACGGTTGGAGGGCAACGACATCCGTCGGAGCGCATATGACCGGGTAGTGAACGCAGCCATCGCTGTAATCGTCAGCGCGGTGATTGCTCTCCATGATCATTTCGGCCTGAAGTAGTTCCTGAGTTCCATCCTGCAATTCCATTCGTAAAATCTAGGAGAAACAGCATGAACTTTTTATCAAAGTTGCTGCGGGGCATCGCCTT
>Ga0070741_10009292_pt1 | contig 19195 bp, 17 predicted proteins | sample Coa_R1_4_FD_66440 | JGI IMG/M metagenome (GOLD analysis project Ga0070741, IMG submission 66440) | Surface soil microbial communities from Centralia Pennsylvania, which are recovering from an underground coalmine fire - Coalmine... | ecosystem: Environmental > Terrestrial > Soil > Unclassified ...
CAACCGTAATCTTTCGCATAAAATGTTTGAAGCAAATCGAAACTTGGCCGAGGATGCATTTGACCGAGCCCGCATCGCCGGCACTCCATTACACTATAATCCCAACGTCGTTCTTTTCCGTCGCGCTGATAGGTGTGGACGAGATTTGGTATTAATACTCGACAATCGGAATCGCAAACGTCACACTTTCGCTGTTTGGATGTATCTGGCATGTTGAGTTCTACCGTTGTTTCCATGGGTGATTAGTCAGCTCGATTCAGCTCCTGCTCGCAGACGCGGCGAGCAGCTTGAGCAAGAAAGCAACCCGATGTTGCACCATGTGCTCGTTTTTTGCCCGGGCCATAGCCCGGTTCTGAAGTTCTCGCCGTGCGTCATCGTTTCTTAAATAAAAGTCGATTTTCTCAATCCAATCTTTGGAATCAAGCTCTGCCCTGATTATCTCGCCGGAGGGGAAATATCGATTTATGGCCTTGACGGGATCGGAGATTTGAAAAGCGCCACATGCTGCGATGTGAAATGTTCTTTGGCTGACGACGTGATGAGGCTGCATCCCATCGGCTTCGCGTTCATGAAAGTTCAAAGCAATTTTTGCCGAGTTGTAGACCTTGCTTATTTCCGAATCAGGTATGGGAAATCGATGGCGGTCAATCCGTCGCGACATCGATAAGAGCTTGCCCATGCGAAACAGCTTGCTTGCGGCGCGAAGCAGGTTGTCTTGAACGGTCCATCCCGGGCCATGTATTCTGACATCGTATCTTCGCTTCAATTTTGGCAGTAATTCTTCATTAAACCATCTTTTTAACTGCAGCTTGCCGCCGACAAAGACAAGGTCGCATCGGTACTTGTCTTCCGCATTGACCTTAAAATGAATATTGGGATTGGCCGCATGAGCAATGGTCACGTAGCATTTCCCCGTCTCTTTTACGAATTCCGACATCGAATCTTCCTCTCGCTCACCGTAGTACAAGTCAGCAATGTCGAAATGCCGCAACGCATCGGCTCGCTGGGAGGGCTGAGCCAACAACGGCCAAAACACGCTGAGGCAAATCTTGGTACCGGCCCGCCTCGCTTCGGTTAAACAGGATCGGAATTCTTCAGTCTCGATCGGACTACTAACGATATCACAAAACAGAATATCCGGCTGCAGCCGGCCTAGCATCTCGTAGAGCTTTCGCCAATCATCACATATATGGGTCTGATAGCCATGTTGCGAAAACCCGTTCTCCCAAGTTTTCACTATCCAGCGAATAGCGCTTGGACCATGAGTATAAGGAAAGTTAAATATTACATTCCTCATAAATTTTCAATGGCACATGGATCGGCCTTGCGCAAAGTGCGTTTGACGATCGATACCACATCCGTAATCAAATGTCTCAATGGGTCGCGAACGAGAAACAAGAATACCGTGCATGAGATAAACCCGGCCATGACCGGCGATCGATGCAGCAAGGTGATAATTAACCAAGCTGCTCCCATCGCCACAATGGAGCGTATGATGACTGCCCAACCTGACTCGGCACCAGTAAAACCGGAATGGTAAATTACCGCACCAAAATTACCAACCGCCAGAGTTGCATGCGTCACAAGCGCAGCAAACGTTGCACCCCAAATACCGCCAATCGGCACCCACCAAAGCACTAAAACAACATTGAGTATTGCCGCTACGATGCTTACGACCATCGACCACGCCTGTCGTTGCTGGATTAGCATCCACTGGGCCAACGGCGTGTAGAGATAAAAGAAAAAGCAAGGCAGCGTGAACATCACCAACACCGGCGCAGCTGACTCGAATGCATGGCCGAAGGCGATCCGCAATAGAGGCCTGGCAAAAACAGCTATTCCCAGCGCCAGCAGTGCACCCACCAGGGTGGTCCGCGCAAAATTTTCCAGCCATCGTTTGCGCGTGGCCAAAATTTGATCCCCCGACGATCGGATGGAGAGGGCCGGCAGGCTAGCCAGAGAGAAATAATAAACGGGCATGATAAAAATACCGAATACGGTTTTGACTGCAACACTATACCGGCCGATTTCATCCATCGAAACATGCTTGGCCAGCACCACCACATCATAGTTCATATAGACCGCAGAGACGATCACCGTACATGTCATGGGCAGACACTCCCGTAGCGGAATCCAAAGCTGATCGATCGAAACCATCTTTATAGTCTTGATTCGGCGGATTTCCGAACCGAGAGGAAGCAAGCCCAGACCCATACTGACGACGAGCGCAGCTACTACTGTCGCTACGTCGCCATGCATAGCCAGAGCTAAGATGCAAGCCACTAATTGCAATACGGATGTGACGGCGCGCACCGCCGTCTCCTTCCAAAACTCTTGGCGCCCGCGATAGGCCACAAAAACATAGCTGCCAAAGTCTGTCAGCCAAAGGAAAACCCCCATCAATAAAATAAGCTTTCTCTCGCCGCCGTTGTGGAAGGCAAGCCAGGCCCAGCCGCTCAGCAGCGTCAGCCCAACCGCGGACGAAACCACCTTGAGCATGCCGTATTCCAGCAAGACGGCATGGTTCTGAGGATCTTTGGCCAGCTCGCGCACCGCTACGGTGGTAATGCCAAGATCAAAAAAGATGCCGAAGAGGCTTGCAACCGACAGGGCATGAGTGAATTGCCCATACTGTTCCGCGCCCAGCCAGCGCACAAGAACCAGCACTTGGACAATTTTGGCGGCCCGGACGATCAGTTCTCCTGAAAAGCCCCACGCAGTGTTTTTGAGAAGCGACATGGCACCTTGCGCCCGCACTATGCCTTATGCAATCGCTGGTGGCGTCGAAGCATGCGACCCAATTCTTTCTGAAGCGAAACGTTCAGCGTCCAGCCTGGAACTTCGCCTTGCATGGGGGTGATCGGCATGGATCCGATCCTCGGGCCCGGCATCACCTGCGCACCGGCCTTGAGGCAATCGCACACAGGATTGCCGACAAAACCATCCGAACCGATGACCAGGTTGGTAATCATTAAATCTCGGAGTAAACCGTTGAAGATAACGGGTGGTGACAGAAGAGAAAGGAAAAACCCAAGGCCGGCCTCCTTTTCCGTTAAAATTATTTCAGCGAACGCCTTGGCTGAGCCATGAAATATCCGTCCGTGTTTCAATGCATTGACAAGCACCGAGGAGGGCATCCAATCGCCGTTATACATTCCTTCGCACAACACTTATGGCCACGATAATCGTAACCGGCGTGGCGGGATTCATCGGCAGTCATACCGCCGAACAGTTGGTGGCAGCGGGTCACCGCGTCGTAGGCGTCGACAATTTTCGCACCGGCCGCCGGGAAAATCTGTCCGGCCTCCTTCACCATGAAAACTTTTCCCTTCACCAATCCGACGTGGCCACCGATGGCGCGCTGGACGCACTCGTCGCGGAATGTGCCCCGGCCGCCATCATCCATCTGGCGGCGCTTGTCAGCGTGCAGGAAAGTGTGGCATATCCCGAGCTGAATTTCCGGCTCAATCTCTACGCCACCCACCTCGTGGCCGAAGCGGCGCGGCGGCATCGGGTACCACGAGTCGTGTTTGCTTCCTCCGCCGCAGTTTATGGAAATTCTGGCAAGCTACCCTTGCAAGAATCGGTGATGGGCAATCCGGTCAGCCCTTACGGCGCGGCCAAGCTTGCCTCTGAAAGCCTCTTACTTGGCCATGCCCGGAGTTATCATTTCACCGCAATTTGCCTGCGGTATTTCAATGTTTACGGTCCGCGCCAAGACCCCACCTCTCCTTACTCCGGCGTCCTTTCCATTTTTGCCCGTGGGTTCCGCCAGGGCGAGGCTGTGACTGTTTTCGGCGACGGCCGGCAGACGCGGGATTTCATCGCTATAGGCGATGTGGCGCGGGCCAATCTAATCGCCGCCACAAAAGCAGATGTTGTATCAGGAGTAGCAAATATCTGCACGGGACAGCGGGTTTCATTAGAAAAGATCCTCGAAATTTTCGCCGACCGCCATCCTTACGCACCCGCCCCCAGACACGCACCGGCACGGTCAAACGATATTCTCCATTCCTGTGGAGATACCGCAAAGGCAAAAATCGACCTCGGCTTTGCCGCCGAAGTCCAGATTGAATCAGGACTTGCCAAACTCATTGGCACCGTCGATTAGTACCCTCTTATCCGTGGTCGCCGCCAGCGGTAGGCAAACGTGATCAACTGCACCCAATGAACAAAGCATCTGACATCGAACAGGACGACGATATAGATCTACGGGAATTGTTTATCCGGTTAGGCCGTGGGCTCGGCCAGATGATTGGGCTGGGCTTGCTCGGGTTGGTGATTTTTGTCCTTGGCAATATTTTCATTACCTGGCGGCAGCCAGTCGTGACAACCTGCCGGGTGGTTTTCACCTTTAGCGGCCTGGAGCGCGGCGAATACCCTGATCACTCCAAATTTTCGGCCGATGATCTACGTGCCCCCAACATCATTGCCGAAGTGCTGAAAGAACAGGGATTGGATACCAATGATAATTTTCAAAGCCGCATCAGGGCGGCGATCGATGTCGAAGGCGTCATGCCGGATACCCCCCAAAAAGCACGGGATACCCTCCGGCCCGGAGACTCCTCCGCCTATATTCCGGACGAATATATTGTCATGCTGACACTGCCCCGCCATTTCCCGCTCAACAATCAGCAGCGAGAATCCCTGCTGAATGGGATTATCAATGTCTATCGGGAAAATTTCTGGCGTACCTATGCTGCACTTCCACAGTCGTTCGGAAACGCATTTGCTACTCTACACAACGCCGATCTTTCCGATTATGAGGCGATTCTCAGTGAAGACATGCAGAACATTGTCAGCTATCTGAATCAAAAAGTCGAAGATACGACTGCGCAGGAGGGAAACACTTCCCGGAGGGACACGCAAAGCCGCACTTTCCGTTCGCCAACTACAAATTTGTCGTTCGGCGATCTGCTAACCCAAGTTAGGCTTTTTCAGCAAATTAAACTTAATGGAATCTTGGGACTAATTTACCTCAACGGGCTTTCCCGTGACCGCGCGGCCGCCATGGCGAAGATGGATTATCGTTTGCAAATACTCGATGACCAAAGCGACAAAGCCGAAGAAGAGGAGAAAATGGTCCATGACTTGCTGACAGAAGCCCAAAAGCGCGCCCAGAGCTATGTCTTGGGCATCCGATCCGAAACGGTGCAACCGCGTGCCGACGTTCCCGTCATTGACCGAGGATTGATTGATTCCTTGGTCGCCAATGACTCCTACAACTTCCTTGTGCGCCAGGCGCTGGACATAGGATATAAGGCAAGGGAACTTCAAGCCGAGAGAGACGATCTGCTTGAAAGAAAAAAACACATGCAGTCGTTCTTACAGGGAAAGACCGTCGATCAATCAAGCCTCATTGCCGAGGCTGAAAAATCGCTCGCCGAACTGGAACCCGCCTATCAACAATTAATCGCTGATATTCGCAAGACCAATGCCGACTTTGTCCGGCAGCAATTTGCTGATGCCATTCGCCCGGTGTCAGAAATCAAGACCGAGGGCACGGTCAAGCCGCTGGCCGTTTCCGGCGCGATCGGCTTCGCCCTGGGACTGGCCACAGGAATGGGATTTAGCCTGCTGGGCATTTACCTCGGCGCTCGAAGCAAAGCTAATCCTGCCTAATGCTGCGGACGCCGCCGTAATGGGCGATGCGGAGAGAATTTTTGATCAGACCGCGATTGCCCACGGCGGAAAAGAGCAGCGCAATAAAGGCTAGGAAGATACAGGCCTTGGCCGCCTCCCGCCTGCTCTCCCGGTGCCCCCGCAATGCAAGGTATGCCGCGAGAAGAATGATCCAAAGCATAAGGGCAAGGTAACCCCATGAGAGAAGACAGCGCCTGAGGTTGCGCCCGTTCATTCCCGCCGGAACGATGGGGTGCGCCAGTCTTATTTGCGAATATGGATCATCCGCCTTTGCCGACGTAGTGAGTCTCCACCCGTTTTTCGTCACAGCCAGGTCGGCGATTTGATGGGAAAGCTCAAAATCGGTTCGGGCGAAACGATGGATTTCGTCACCTCGACGATTGATGATCCTGAGGCTAACTATCGTGAGTTCACCCGCCCCGCTGACGAAAGGATCAAGCCGCAGGTTGAGCAATGGCGCGTCGGGGAGGGGGAAAGTATAAGTATAGGCCGATTCGCTGGGACCGAGAGGCAGGCGAATTTTTTCGAACTCGTTGAAACCTCGTCCAGTATCCAGATAAAAAGCGGCCTCCCCCTGAACGTTCGATGCACAGGTGATTTCTAGGTAGTCCAAGCCCGATGACGGATTGTCCAGCGGGTAATATTCCAGCGGTATTTCCTGCGGAAGCCAAAACCCGATCGTCGCTAATGCCACCGCCAGCAGTCCCCGGCCCCAGGTGGGCCCGAACGGACTGCTTGATGCGACCAAATTCGCGGAGCTTTGTGAAGAGTTATCCAATGCAAAGAGAAATACTCAGCAGAACCAAAGGGCAAACCATGAAAATTCAGGGAGAGGGATGCTCCGACCAAACCGTATAGCATTGTGCGGTGATGGTCACCACGACATTGCCGTTTATGCCAGCAACATAGGCGGGAATATGACGGCTGGAAAAGTAGTCGCGAATCCTTTTGCTACGGAGTGAAAACCACAAGGATTTGGGCGATGGGACCAGCACAGCGGTGGGATGGACCCGATCGAAAAATTCATTCGGCGCGCAGCCTTCTGTGCCGTGATGAGGCGCCTTGAGAATATCAGCCGACAAATCCAGATTACTTTTCGCCAGGTATTCGCCCAATGGGCGATTCAGATCGCCCGTGAAGAGCGCATGGATGTTGCCGTGGGTCAGGCGCACGATGATGCTGGTATCATTGATATCAGTCGGTCCGACTGGGGTGTGGACGCCGTCGTAACGACAAATGACATCGAGATAAATGGGAACGCCGCGCGTCGAGGCATCAATCAGGCGATCGCCAGCATTGGGTATGAAATAAGGAATATTTTTCTCCCGTAAAAACTTCAATGTGGCCATGACGTCGTCCCAGTCGGCTAGCGGCGTCCCTTGATGCTCTCGATCCATTTGCTCCCGCGATGCCGGCAGGCTGACGGCGACACGGTCGATCTTGATGCCGGCTTTAATGGCGTCCAGCAATCGCCCATAATGATCTTTGTGAAAGTGACTGATGATGACCAGGTCGATATGCTTGATTTTGCGTTTTTCCAGGAAGGTAAGCGCCGTTCCCGGCGCATCGATGGCATCGGCCACATCGATCAGCACGCGCTCTCCGTTGGGAAATTCAAGCAAATGGCAGTCGGCCTGGACTTGCCCCGGCGTCACATTGACCATTGTCCAGCGTGTCTGGGGTGGTGTGGGCGTGCATGAGAGCAAACCGACGGCCATAATGACGGCTCCCGCCCAAACCACCCAGCTCGAGAACCGGCGGTGGGGGATAAAAAAAGTAAAGTCACTCTCGCAAACGGCCATGCGAATTTCACAGGCAAGGCGCCATCCAGCCCAATGACAAGCCACGAATGCCTCACGAGGTGCGCGGCCGGCTGCAGCCGAGGTTAGGGTTGCCAAAGCCCCTGCGCTATTGCATTTAGCGCTTAATTCCCATGCGGCTTTCGATTGTCGTTCCCGTTTACAAAGAAGAAAAAAATATTCCGGAGTTTTTTCGCCATTTGCAGCCGATCCTCTCGCGCGTCACTTCGGACTATGAAATCATTTTCTCCCTTGATCCGTCCCCTGATCGGACGGAGGACGTCATTCTGGAGCAGCGCGCCGTCGATCAACGGATCAAACTCCTCAAATTTTCCCGCCGTTTCGGCCAGCCCATGGCCACATTGGCCGGTCTGCAATACTCTGGTGGCGACGCGGTGATTGTGATGGACGTTGATTTGCAGGACCCCCCCGAGCTCATCGAACAGATGGTGGCGAAGTGGAAAGAGGGGTTTGACGTCGTGCTGCCGCAGCGCCGTCACCGCACCGGCGAGTCCTGGCTGAAAAAACTCATGGCTGCAATCGGCTACAGAATCATCGAGAAAGTTGCCGAAGTGAAAATCCCCCCGAATACCGGCGATTTTCGCCTGATGAGCCGGCGCGTTGTTAATGAAGTGATACGCCTGAAAGAATGCCATGGATTTCTGCGCGGCATGGTCGCAGTCGTCGGTTTCAGACAATGTCTCATTCCTTTCGATCGCCCCCCCCGGTTTGCCGGCCGGACAAATTACAATCGCTTTCTCGGCTCGCTCCGCATCGGCTTCAATGGCGTATTTTGCTTTTCCACTTATGCGCTCCAATTGAGCACACTGCTGGGATTCAGCATTGCCGTTTTTTCTTTCCTACTGATGGCTATCTACTTATTTTACAAAATAATGGGATGGCCGATCGTGTGGGGCAATCCGACCATGGTCATCCTGGTGTCGTTCCTAGGCGGCATTCAGCTCATCAGTATCGGCATTTTGGGAGAATACATCGGACGCATTTATGAAGAAGTGCGCGATCGGCCCAAATTTATCGTCGATCGAGCGGAGGGCTTCGATCACTGAAGGGCTTGATCTTCGTTTATTTTATCTTTCATGCAAAAAGCCTTCATCACCGGAGCCGCAGGTTTCATTGGTTCCAATCTTGTCGACCGGCTTCTCGCCGACGGCGTCTCGGTCGTCGGATGGGACAATTTTTCCACCGGCCAGAAAAAATTTCTCGAGGCCGCGCTGCTTCATCCTGGCCTCCAACTCGTCGAGGGTGATACCCTGGACCTGTCCGCACTCACCGCAGCCATGGCGGGTTGCGACTTCGTTTTCCATTTTGCCGCCAATGCCGATGTGCGTTTTGGCACCGAGCATCCGAGAAGGGACCTCGAGCAAAACACCATCGCCACATTCAACGTCCTGGAGGCGATGCGGACCAATCACATCAAGCGCCTCGCCTTTTCCTCCACCGGCTCGGTTTACGGCGAGGCAATCAAAATTCCGACGCCCGAAGACGCATCTTTTCCCATTCAAACGTCGTTGTATGGCGCTTCGAAAGTTGCCGGCGAGGGCCTCATCCAGGCTTATGGCGAAGGCTTCGGCTTTGAAGGCTACATCTTTCGCTTCGTCTCCATTCTCGGCGAGCGCTATACTCACGGACATATCTTCGATTTTTATCGGCAACTGCTGCAACATCCGGATCGCCTGCAAATTCTGGGCGACGGCTCCCAACGCAAAAGCTATCTTTATGTGCAGGATTGCCTCGACGCCATTCTCCTCGTGACGCGCCGGGAGACGGCGAAAACCGCAAAGCATCGGACGCAAATATATAATCTGGGCACCTCCGAATATGTGCAGGTGAATGACAGTGTCCGCTTCATTTGCGGCGCCCTGGGCTTAAAGCCGCGGCTGGAATATACCGGCGGAGATCGCGGCTGGATTGGCGACAATCCGTTTATTTTCCTCGATACGAGTAAGATTCAGGCCACGGGCTGGAAGCCAAAGCTGACCATTGAGCAAGGCATCCTAAAAACCCTGCGCTGGCTGGAGGCCAACCGTTGGGTCTATGAGGCGAGGAACAAATAATAAAATTATTCTCCGCGGAATGGAAAATCCGCCTGTTCCGCGCCGACCCGCCGACGGCGCGGGGAACGATTGCGGCCGGCCGATCAATGTTTCCGCCAAAAGGCGGTCGCTAGAATGATCGCCAATGGCAAGGCTTTGCGCACTTTCCGAATGGCCCTACTCCAACTGCCGGCCGCGCCGGAAGACGCGGTAATTCAGCAGGAGGAAGACGACGAAGGTTGAGGGGGGAACAGCGACGGCAGCCGACCAGATCACATTCAGCCCAATCATCCTCAGACAGAGCTGGAAGAGTCCCATATTGATGAGGTAGCTCAATCCGGCGGTAAGAAGATATTCGGCCAGCTGCCTCGCCGTGTCGCGCCGTCCGCTCGGCAGCGCCCAGAAGCGGTTGAAAGTGTAATGGGTCGATGTTGAGCAGATCCAGGAAAGCGAAAAAGCGATATCCGGCCCCATCCCGCGCTTGAAGAAGGCCAGGGTGATGAACTGCACCGCGGCCGCCGTTCCGCCCACCGCCAGAAAGCGGACAAAACGGCCTCGCGTTTCCTGAGGGGTGAGAAGGCGCTTGAACATGATGGTGTCCAAGTGGGCCCGGCCATTGGCTGCAATCCTTATCTCGATGGGCGCTCCACTGGACACCAGGAAGATTCTACTCTTGAGCCGCCAGCCGGACTGCCACTACAAGAGCATCGCCTCATGAACCTCGTTATCACCGGCACCAGTAGTGGCATCGGCCGCGCGCTGACCGAGCATTTATTGAAGTCCGGCCATCAGGTGTGGGGCTTGGCACGGTCAGACCAGTCAGCCCTGAGCAGCGAACTTCCCGCCCGCTTTCATTCCGTGCGTTGCGATGTAAGCGACTGGGCGCAAGTCGCTGCGGCGGCGCGGGGTATTTATGCCGTCGCTCCGCATCTCGATGGTCTGGTCACCTGCGCGGGTCTGCAAGGCGCGGTCGGCGCGGCCGTGACGCTGGATCCGCAGCAATGGAGTGCGACGGTCCGGGTGAATCTTGATGGCACGTTCTACGCCATCCGGGCGTTCCATGAACTCCTGAGACGATGCCCACGGCGCGCCAAGGTCGTCTGTTTTTCCGGCGGCGGGGCGACCAAGGCGCGGCCCAATTTTTCCGCCTATAGCGCGGCCAAGACCGCCGTGGTACGCCTGGTCGAGACGCTGGCTGAGGAGCTGCACGGCGAGCCGCTCGACATCAATGCGATCGCGCCGGGTGCCATCCCCACGCGGCTGACGGATGAAGTTATCCGCCTGGGCCCGATGGTCGTCGGTGAGGCGGAATATCAAGCGGCATTAAAACAGAAGAACTCCGCTGACGGCGCTCCGCTGGCGCGTGCCCTGCGGCTGACGGAGTTTCTCCTTTCGCCGGTCAGCGATGGTCTCAGCGGCCGCCTGCTCAGCGCGTCGTGGGATCCGTGGGAGAAACTTTCCGCCCACGCCGCCGACCTCGGGCCGACCGACATCTACACGCTCCGGCGCGTCCTGCCCGAAGACCGCGGAAAAAACTTCAGCTGAAACCGGACGGCGCAAATGAACTCCGGCTTGAGTAATTTTTCGGTTGCGGAAGGCTTGACCTCCATGCCAGCCCAGACGTCTCCCTTCCTCGGACTCGCCCTCATTGGCTGTGGTTACATCGGCAAGAAGCGCGCCGCCGCGCTGGCCAAGATTCCGACGACGGCATTGCACTATGCCTGCGACCTCGATCTTGGTCGGGCGTCGGAGCTGGCGCAACTTGTCCCCGGCTGCCGCGCGATCGCCGACCACGCCCCAGTGCTGCGCGATCCGGCGGTGAACGCCGTGATCGTGGCCACGCTCAACGCCTCGCTTGCGCCCCTGGCGCTCGCCGCTGTCCAGGCCGGTAAGCACGTGCTAGTGGAAAAACCCGGCGCACTCAATGCGGGCCAACTCCGCATCCTTCTGGCCGCGGCGCAGAAAAACGCCGTGCGTGTCCGCCTGGGCTACAATCACCGTTTTCATCCCGCCCTGCAGAAGACGCGCGAATTGATTGATAGCGGGGCACTCGGTCCGCTCATGTTCCTGCGGGGACGCTACGGTCACGGGGGCCGCATAGGCTACGACCGCGAATGGCGCGCCGATCCGAAACGGTCCGGCGGCGGCGAGCTCATTGACCAGGGCGTCCATCTCATCGATTTGGCCGGATGGTTTCTGGGCGACTTTTCCACCGTCGATGGCCATGCCGCTACTTTTTTTTGGGATATGCCGGTCGACGACAATGCCTTCCTTTCGCTGCGCACCGCCATCGGCCAGACCGCCTGGTTACACGTCAGCTGCACGGAATGGAAAAATTTGTTCTCGCTCGAAATCTACGGACGGAACGCAAAAATTGCGATCGACGGCCTGGGCGGTAGCTACGGCCCGGAGCGCCTCACTTACTATCAAATGAAACCTGAGATGGGCCCGCCGGACACCACGGTTTGGGAATATCCGGCGAATGATGGGTCCTGGGCCGCGGAAATGTCCGCTTTCCTTGAAGACATCCGGCTTGGCCGCGAACCGTCGCCTGGGCTAAAAGAAGGCATTTGCACGCTGGAGATTGTCGAGGCTATCTACCGTCGAAGCGGTTATCCGGTGTCGACCGGGAACGGTTAGTCTGTCCGGATTTCATCTCACGTCTTTTGCCCGATCCATGATTATCACCCGTTCTCCCCTACGCATCTCCCTCGGCGGCGGCGGCACCGATCTGCCCAGTTATTATCACCAGTTCGGCGGATTTCTCGTCGCGGCGGCGATCGACAAATATGTGTACATCACCAAGCATCACACCTTCCAGCAGGAGATCATCATCAAATACTCCAAGCTCGAACGGACCGCAACCGTCGATCAGATCGAGCATCCGATCGTGCGCGAGGCCCTTAAGCTCGTGGGCGTAACCGATCCGCACATCGAGCTCACTTCCATGGCCGACATTCCCGGTGGCACCGGGCTCGGTTCCTCCGGCAGCTTTACCACCGCCCTGCTCAAGGCGCTGCACGCCTACAAGAAAAATCTCATCTCTCCCGTCGAGCTGGCCGAGCAGGCCTGCGACATTGAAATCAACAAGCTGGGAGAGCCGATCGGCAAGCAGGACCAGTATATCGCCGCCGTCGGCGGGATCACCGCCTTCACCTTTCATCCGGATGGCCGGGTGGAATACCGCCCCTGCCAAATCTCCGAGGAAACACTCTTCAATCTCGAGGACAACCTGCTCCTCTTTTTCACCGGCTATTCGCGCAGCGCCTCGGCCATCTTGAAAGACCAGAACGATCGCTCGAAAAAGAATGACGCCTCCATGCTCGACAATCTGCATTTCACCAAGGAACTCGGCTATAAGTCTCTCGAAGCGCTGGAGAGGGGAAATTTGGAGGAATTCGCCCGCTTGATGGACGTCCACTGGCAGCGCAAAAAGGCGCGCAGCTCCGGCATGAGCAACCCGCACATCAACGAATGGTATGACCATGCGATGGCCCATGGCGCGCTCGGCGGAAAGCTGATCGGCGCCGGCGGCGGCGGCTTCCTCATGTTCTATGCCGGCGACATGAAAAAGCTGCGCCACGCCATGCGGGAGAAGGGGTTGCAGGAAGTGCGCTTCCGTTTCGATTTCGAGGGCACCAAGGTGGTCGCCCAAAACTGAGTCGCCAATGCCCGCAGATTTAACCGTCGCGATTTTGGCCGGCGGACTGGCCACGCGCCTCCGCCCGATCACGGAAAAAATTCCCAAGCTGCTGGTCGAGGTAGCGGGCGAACCTTTTTTTTCGCACCAGCTCCGGCTGCTGAAAAAAAACGGCCTTACGCATCTCGTGCTCTGCGTCGGCCATCTGGGGGAGAAGATCGTCGAACAGTACGGCGATGGCGCAAAATTCGGCGTGCGAATCGAGTACGCCTTCGATGGCGCGAAACTCCGCGGCACCGGCGGCGCGCTGATCCACGCCCTGCCCAGGCTCGGCGAGGCGTTCTATGTGCTTTACGGCGACTCGTATCTGCCCCTCGATTATCGGGCGGTTGGCGACGCGTTTCTGGCCTCGGGCAAACCGGGATTGATGACGGTCTATGAAAATCAGGAGCGTTACGATACGAGCAACGTCTGGTTCGAGGCGGGTGAAATCAAAGTTTACGACAAAAAAAACAAACTTCCGCAGATGCGCCACATTGACTACGGGCTCGGCGTATTCCGCCCTGCGGCCTTCGCCGGCTGGGCCCGGGATACGGCTGTGGATCTGGGCGATGTCCAGACGGCGCTGGCCCAACAAGGCCGGCTGGCCGGGTATGAAGTTGGGACGCGTTTCTACGAAATTGGTTCCCCGGCGGGTCTGGCCGAGCTCGACCGGCTTTTGCGCACCGGCGGAATTAGCGGTTAAGCCATTTCTTTCTTTTCAATTTCTTCAATCTCCTAATTTTCATCGCATGTCCTACGCCAGCCAGCATCTGCAGGAAACCGCCACGATCGTGGCCAAAATCAATCCAGCCGACTGCGAAAAATGCGTCGCCGAATTGCGGGCGGTGCGCGAGCGCGGCGGCCGACTTTTTATTCTCGGTGTGGGTGGCAGCGCAGCCAACGCCTCGCACGCGGTGAACGACTTCCGCAAAATAGCCGGCATCGAGTGTTATGCGCCGACAGACAATGTCTCCGAACTGACGGCCCGCACCAACGATGAAGGTTGGGCAAGTGTCTTTGTCGAATGGCTTCGCGGATCGCGCCTGAACGCCAAAGACGCGCTGCTTGTTTTCTCCGTCGGCGGCGGCAGTCTGGAAAAAAATGTCTCGCCCAATCTCGTCGCCGCCCTCCAGCTCGCCAAGCAGGTCGGTGCTCGCGTTATCGGCGTGGTCGGCAAGGATGGCGGTCATACCGCCAAGGTCGCCGATGCCTGCGTCATCGTGCCGACGGTCAACCCCGCCAATATCACGCCGCACAGCGAGGCATTCCAGGCCGTGGTCTGGCACCTCTTCGTGTCGCATCCCGACTTGAAAATCAATCAGACAAAATGGGAGAGCGTCGCGAGCAAACCGTGAAGGCCGCCGGGATCTCCTTCTGCTGGCCGGTGCCTTGACCCACCATGCCGCCACGCCCCGCCGTTTTTCTTGACCGCGACGGCACTCTCAACGTCCAGATCGTACGCGAGGGCCGCCCCTTCCCGCCCCAGATGCTGGATGAATTCCAGCTTTTCCCGGAGGTACCGGCAGCCTGCCGGGAACTCAAAGCGGCCGGCTTCGCGCTCGTCGTCGCGACCAACCAACCGGATGTCGGCCGCGGCCGTCAATCGCAGTCCGTGGTCGAGGCCATGCACGACCGGCTGCGGCGGCTGGTGCCGGAGATTGAGCGCATCGAAGTCTGCTATGACTCCGGGCAGGGCGAGCCTTCCCCCCGGCGCAAGCCTGCCCCGGGGATGCTGCTCGATGCTGCCGCCGCGGTGGGCTTGGATCTGGCGCGCTCTTGGATGGTGGGGGACCGTTGGCGCGATATCGATTGCGGCAGGCGAGCGGGTGTCCGCACGGTTTTTATCGACCGCGGCTATGCGGAACCAAGGCCGGCCGAACCGGATTTTACCGTGAGGAATTTTGCCGACGCCAGCCGGATTATCCTTGCCCATCTCTGAGTGCGAAATCTGACTCTCCAAATGAAATCGCTGGCCGATCTCAAGGTACAGATTTACGCCGACGGTGCCGACAAAGCCGGCATCCTCGACCTTTATGCGAAGCCCTACATCAAGGGTCTTACGACCAACCCGACGTTGATGAACAAAGCGGGAATTCGGGATTATGAGGCGTTCGCCCACGACATTTTAAAAACCGTCACCAGCAAGCCGATTTCATTCGAGGTATTTTCTGATGAGTTTCCGGAAATGAAGCGGCAGGGGCTCAAAATCGCCGGCTGGGGCGAGAACGTTTACGTCAAGATTCCCATTACCAACTCCCGCGGGGAGCCGTCGATTCCACTTATCCGCGAACTCGCGCAGCAGAACGTTCAGCTTAACATCACCGCCATTCTCACCCTCGCCCAGGTCCGCGATGTCGCGGCTGCGCTCAACCCCGCGGTGCCGTCGATCGTCTCCGTTTTTGCCGGCCGCATCGCCGATACCGGCGTCGATCCCATGCCGATCATGCGCGAGTGCCGGCCGCTGCTCAAGCATCAGCCCAAGGCGGCCTTGCTCTGGGCCAGCGTGCGAGAAGTGTTGAACATCCTCCAGGCCGAGGCCTGCGGCTGCGATGTCGTGACGGTGCCGCACGATATCCTTGGCAAGGCCGCCAAACTCCTGGGGCTGGACCTCACCGCGCTCTCGCTTGATACCGTCCGGATGTTCGCCAAGGATGCCGCCGCCGCGGGCTTCAGGCTCTAACCTCTCCTCCACCGCCGGCCGGCCTCGGAGCCGCAATTGATGCGGCTTGCCCTGCCTATCTCGGCAATCAATGTTGATGCAGCGCGTATGACCAGCCGCTTAAAGGACTCTCGTTCAACGATTCCGCCTACTGCTCATAGTTGTTACTTGCAGCAAAGACTCAAAGCGCGGCAATGAACCCGTCGGAATCGTCTGCTTTTCCCTCTCTGGAAATAATTCGCGCCGAATTACTCCGTAGAGAGGATCTCGGGTGTTCTCCTGCCGATTTGCGCTTGGAACTTATTCCTGGGAATCCGCTGAGGCACGATTTTTTTTCGCGAATCTGCTTTTGTGCCGCGGCGGGCGACCGGATCCTTTTCCGGCTCGTCGTGGGACGGTCGCTGGAACAACTGTGGGAGCGCGCCCAAGCCTTCGCCGACGCCTGTCCGGACATCGCCTGCCGGCCGCTGTTTTATCACCGCGCCGGAGAATGGGATTATCTGGCTGAGGAATTTTTTAAAGGCCGGGAGGTGGAGGTGCTGGTCCGGGAAGGACGGCAGACCGTGACGGAAGTCGTCGCCTGCGTGGAAAAAATCATGGCGGCTTTGGAGCGCACGCAGCAGCCTTCCACCCCGGAAGCGGCGGCACAGGAGCTCGACTGGTTGTTCACGCGGGTTTGCGCCCTCCCGCTTTTCGCTAGATTTGATCAAACCCTGCTGCAAGAGGCCGTATTTCCTTTTGTCCGCGCCGGCATGCTGGCCGGTCCCTTTCGCACCCGTTGGACCAATGGAGATTTGATCCCGCGAAACGTGCTGGTGGATCCACACGGCAATGTCCGGTTGATTGATTACGAGTTTGCCGCCCGGACCCATTTCTTTGCCGAAGATGCCTGGCGGTGGCGCATTTTCTCCACCTTGCCGCCCGAGGCCCGGGAACTGCCGGGATTGGGCGATATTACAAATCAGCCGTGGGTGGAAGCGTTCCATCTCTTGCGGCAAATCGTGCTGGCCCATGAGGTCAACGGAGCCCAGCGAGCGGCAAGTGATTCGCGTCCAGCCCTTGACCGGCTTGCCGGACTGGCTGCAACGCAAACCGAGCACCAGAACAGCGTGTTCCTGCAACGCCTCGCCGCCATTCCCGCCGTCGAGATGCGGCTGGCAGCCGAGCTGGAAAAACACTTTAGCCTGATCGCCAAACTGGAAGAATCCGGCCGAGCAAAAGACACAGTAAACGCCCATATGCTTAATTTGAGCCGGGCCGTCGTCGGCGACGCACTTCAGGAGATAATCCGCCTGCGCGATTTGCTCTACCAGCGCGAGGAGAAAATTCGCCATATGCAGCAGTCGATTTCCTGGCAGGCGACGACTCCGCTGCGCGCGGCCCGTCGTCGGCTGCTGGATCGCTACCGCTCCAGGCAGCCCGTCTCGGCCGATCCCGCCCGGATGCCCGCCATCAATTTTTATCATTCGCCGCGCGACTTTGACGACATTTCTCCCATGCTGCGCTTCGGGATCGATCATCCTTATTCCTGGGACACTGTCGCTGGCGCCATCCAGGTGAAAGGCTGGTGCTTTGCCGCCGACAAAATCGGCATCAAGAACATTCGCGCCCGCGTCGGGCATGAGGTTTACCCGGGCACTTACGGGCAGCCCCGTCCGGATATTGCTGGGCAGCATCCTCAGTATCCTCAGGCCCAACACTGCGGCTTCACCATCGATCTAGTCCTCGATCCCAGCAACCGGCATCTAGTCATCGAGGCTGGCGACGAGCATGGAAAATGGCAGCGCCTTCTGACCGAACGTCCAGGCAGACACATCAGCGACGATTATGCCCGGTGGGTGCGCGATTTCGATACCCTGACCTCCGCAGCCGTTGACAGTATTTACTCGCGCCTGCAAACCCTGCCGCACCGCCCGCTTATTTCGGTCGTGATGCCGGTTTTTAACCCGCCGGGAAAATGGCTCCTGCGTGCCATCGAATCGGTCCGCACCCAGATCTACGAACCATGGGAGCTTTGCATCGCCGATGACGCCTCCACTGCGCCGCACGTACGTCCGTTGCTGGAAAAGGCCGCTCACGACGATCATCGCATCAAAGTTGTGTTTCGCGAGGCCAACGGCCACATCTCCGCCGCCTCCAATTCCGCTCTTGCGCTGGCTGGTGGCGAGTTCGTCGCTCTCCTTGATCACGACGACGAATTGCGCCCGCATGCGCTCGCTTGCGTCGCCTTCGAGCTGGACCGGTTTCCCAAAGCCGATCTCGTCTACAGCGACGAGGACAAGCTGAATGAAAACGGCTTCCGCTTCGGTCCATACTTCAAGCCCGACTGGAATCCCGATCTTTTTCTGGCCCAGAATTTTATCTGCCATCTTGCCGTTTATCGCGCGTCCATCCTCCGCGAAATCGGCGGTTTTCGCACCGGTTATGAAGGCGCCCAAGATTGGGATCTGGCCATGCGGGTCGTGGAGCGCTCGGCGCCGGATCGAATCCGCCATATTCCACGCATTCTTTATCACTGGCGCGCCATATCGGGATCAACCGCCATGCACATCGACCAGAAAACATATTCCGTGACCGCCGCGGAAAGGCTGCTCCGTGATCATTTTTCCCGCATCAATGTAAAGGCTGAGCTGACGCCCGTGCCGGGCGATTACTGGCGGGTCCGTTATGCTCTGCCTCGACCCGCGCCGCGCGTCACGTTGATCATACCGACACGGAACCGGCTGAATGTGCTGCGCCCTTGCATTGTCAGCATTCTCGAAAAAACCGCCTATCCAAATTATGAGATCCTGGTGGTGGACAATGATTCCGATGAGTCGGAGACCCGCGTCTACCTCGAAGAATTGCGCCGGCACCCGCGCTGCCGCGTGATCGCTTTTGCCGGTCCTTTTAACTTTTCTGCCCTCAATAACTTCGCCGTCCGGCAGACAGATGCGCCGCTGGTCGGCCTGCTCAACAATGATCTCGAAGTGATCCAGGGGGATTGGCTCGACGAGATGGCTGGCCAGGCCCTCCGGCCGGAGATCGGCTGCGTCGGCGCAAAACTGTATTATCCGGACGGTCGCATCCAGCATGCGGGCGTCATCCTCGGCCTGGGCCGCGTCGCCGCCGGTCATGCCTGGCATGGCCATCCACGCCAAGTCACCGGTCCGGGCTATCGGGCGGTGCTGCAACAGAACCTGTCTGCGGTCACCGCCGCCTGTCTGGTCCTCCGCCGGGAAGTTTATCTCCAGGCCGGCGGCTTCGATGAGGAAAATTTCAAGGTGGCCTTGAATGACGTGGATTTCTGTCTGAAAGTCCGGGCCGCGGGCTACCGCAATCTCTACACACCATTCGCCGAATTGTATCATCACGAAAG
>Ga0070741_10009293_pt1 | contig 19194 bp, 15 predicted proteins | sample Coa_R1_4_FD_66440 | JGI IMG/M metagenome (GOLD analysis project Ga0070741, IMG submission 66440) | Surface soil microbial communities from Centralia Pennsylvania, which are recovering from an underground coalmine fire - Coalmine... | ecosystem: Environmental > Terrestrial > Soil > Unclassified ...
TCGCCGGCCTTGACGTCGCGCGTCGGGAACCCGTACACGCACCGGGCGACGTAGCGACCGTCGGCCTCGCGGACGGCCGTACGCTCGTTCTGCACGAAGCTCGCCTTGATCTCGACGTCGCCGATGACCAGCCGCGGCACGTAGTAGCGCGCGAAGTCCTCCGACGTGCCACGCAGGCTGACCCAGAACACGAGTCGGTCGCGCGTCTCGCGCAGGACGCGCTCGGGCTCGCCCGGCTTGAGCGGCTTGCCGTTGAACGCGGCGTGGCGGGCCGCGATGGCCAGGCGGTGGAACGGCGTCATGACGACGGCGCGCTCGCCCGCGTCGTTCTTGACGTGCCACTCGCCGTCGAAGGCCTCCGCGGTGACGCTCTGCTCGCCGGTCCGGATCGCCTCCCGCCGCTGTGCCTCGGTGAGCGCGAGCGCGGCCCCCTGCCCGATCGCCGGCCACAGCACGACGGCGAGGATCAGGCAGACGGCGCGACTCACGGCAGCGCGCCGACCACCACGCGGTCGTACGTCGCCGGGGCGAAGAACTTCGCCGCCACGCGTTGCACGTCGGCGGCCGTCACCTTCGCGATCCGCTCCTTGTAGCGGTCCGCGTAGTCGAGTCCCAGCCCGAGCGACTCGACGCTCACGATGAAGTCGGCCACCTTCCCGCTCGTGTCCAGCCGCAGCGGAAAGGAGCCGATCAGGTAGTCCTTGGCGAGCTTCAGCTCGCGGTCGCTCACCGGCTCGCGGCCCATGCGCGTCATCTCCTCGCGCACGATCTCGATGACCCTGGGCACCTCGGCCGTCCGCGTCGCCGCCGACACCGCGAACGAGGCAGCGTACCGCGCGGGGTTGTTGTACGCGTACACCGCGTAGGCGAGGCCGCCCTCGTCCCGGACGCGTCCGTACAGCCGGGAGGCCGAGCCGCCGCCCAGCACGTAGGCGGCGACGGCGAGCGGGAAGTAGTCGGGATCCGTCTGCCGGATCGACTGTCGCCCGAACAGGAGCGTGGCCTGACTCAGATCGCGCTTGATCGTCTCTTCCCTGGGCGTTCCCGACGGCCCCGGCGCGGGCACGGCGACCGGCGGCGTCGTCGGCTTTGCCCAGCCGCCGAACCGCGCGAGGATCTCGCGTCTCGCCTCGTCGACGGTGACCGCGCCGACGACGGCGATGATCGCCGTGTCCGGCCGGACGTGCTCGCGATGGAATCGCACGACGTCGTCACGCGTGATGCGGCCCAGCGACTCCACGGTGCCCTCGGGAGGCCGGCCATACGGATGGTTGGGGAACACGAGCCGCGCCAGCGCGCGGCCGGCGACCGTGCCCGGGTCCTCTTCCGAGCGCTTGATGGCGGCCTGGGTCTGCGCCACCTTGCGCTTGAACTCCGCCTCGGGGAACGTCGGCGACAGCAGCACTTCCGCCATGAGGTCGAGACCGAGGCCGAGGTCGCGCTTGAGCACGCCGAGCGACACGCTCATGCCGTCGCGGCCAGCGCCGGCCTCGAGGCTGGCGCCGACGAACTCGATGGCGGAGTCGAGCTCGGGCCCGGTGCGCTTGGCCGTGCCGCGGGTGAGCAGCGATCCGGTCAGCGCGGCGAGGCCCGCGCGATCGGGTGGCTCCAGCACCGCTCCCGCGCGCGAGTACGTCCGCACGGCGACGATGGGCACCGCGGGCCGCTCGGCAACGAGCAGCACGATGCCGTTCGGCAGCACCTCGCGATGGGCGATCGGCGGGGCCGCCTTCGCGGTCGGTGCGACGACGGCCAGCAGCAGCGCCGCCACGGTGACGAGCGAGGTGAGGCGCTTCACGTCAGGGCCGCGGGATGAGCACGCCGACGTTCTTCTTGTCGTCCGTGAAGTACGTCCGCGCCACCCGCTGCACGTCGGCGGCGGTCACGCCGCGCAGCCGGTCGAGGAACTTGTCCTTGCCGGCATAGCCGCCGATGAGCTCGAAGCGCGCCAGCAGCGCCGCGCGCCGGTGCACCGAGTCCTCCTGGAAGACGAATGACGCCTCGGTCTGGTTGCGCGCACGCGTCAGCTCTTCGTCTGTCACCGGCTCCGTCTTCAGTCGCTCCATCTCTTCGGTCAGCGCCTTCTCCATGGTCTCCGGCGTCTGTCCCGGCATCGGCGTCCCCCAGAACCAGAACAGCGGCGGGTCGAAGGAGAAGTAGCTGTAGTCGCCGCCGGCCTCGAGGGCGAGCTGCCGCTCGTACACGAGCCGCCGGTAGATACGCGAGGCGCGCCCGCTCGACAGGATCGTCGACAGCAGCTCGAGGGCGGGCGCGTCGTCGGACTTGTACGTCGGCACGTGATAGCCGAGATAGACGATCGGCAGCTGCGCTTCCTTGCTGACGCGCACGCGCCGTTCGCCGTTCTGGACGGGCTCCACGGCGAGCATGGGCGGCGGCGCCGGCGCGCTGGCAATGGCGCCGAACCGCGCCTTGACACGCTCGAGCACCTCGGGCGCCTTGAAGTCGCCGACGGCGACGAGGATGGCGTTGTTCGGCACGTAATAGGTCTTGTAGAACGCCCGGATCTCCTCCGGCGTGATCCGCTTGACGTCCTCCATCCAGCCGATGATCGGCGACTGGTAGGGATGCGCCTTGAACGCGAGCGACGACACCTCCTCGCCCAGGAACCCTCCGGGATCGTCCTCCGTGCGCGTGCGCCGCTCCTCGATGACGACCTCGCGCTCGGAGTTGATCTCGCGGGGATCGAGGAGCAGGTTGTGCATCCGATCGGCCTCGAGGTCGATGACGAGGTTGATCTTGTCGGAGGCGATGTTCACGTAGTACGACGTGACGTCCTGCGAGGTGAACGCGTTGTCCTGGCCGCCGTTCTGCTCGACGAGCTGCGCGAACTGTCGCGGCCCGTAGGTCGGCGTGCCCTTGAACATCAGGTGCTCGAGGAAATGCGCGATGCCGGTGGCGCCGCGCTGCTCGTTGCGCGAGCCGACGCGATACCACATCTGGAAGCTGACGATGGGACTGCGATGGTCTTCCAGCAAGAGCACGCGGAGGCCGTTGTCGAGCGTGGTGGCGACCACGCCGTCGGTGGATTGCGCGTGGACCGGACCGGCGAGCCAGGCGAGCAGCACGACAATGAACAGCGCGCGACGCATCGCTCCCGATTATACAGGGCTGGTGTATGATCGGCATTCATGCGCGCCTGGCTGCTGCTCGCCGTCCTGCTTCTGGGGCCGGTCGCGGCGTCTGCCGAGACGTGCACCGACCCCCTCACCACCGTCTTCGAGCGCGTCTCGCCCAGCGTGGTCGCCATCCAGGCGATGAAGATCAACAAGGCGAAACCGCAGCGACGCTTCGAGACGGTCGTGGGCTCCGGCGTCATCATCGACAAGGACGGACAGATTCTCACCAACGCGCATGTCGTGGACGGCGCCGCGTCGCTCAGCGTGACGCTCGACTCCGGCAACCGCGTCACCGCGCGCATCGTGGGGCTCGACCCGGTGCTCGACGTGGCGCTGCTGCGCGTCGATCCGGGCAACCCGCTGCCCGTGGCTCGTCTCGGCGACTCCGCCGGCATTCGCGTCGGGGACGAGGTGGTGGCCATCGGCAACCCGATCGGTCTCGACCAGACCATGACGCGCGGCATCGTGAGCGCGATGAACCGGCTGCTGCCCGGGATCTCCGACGAGCCGATGATCCAGACCGACACGCCCATCAATCCGGGCAACTCCGGCGGTCCGCTGGTCGACCGGTGCGGCACCGTGATCGGCATCAACACGCTCATCTCCGAGGATGCTCAGTCGATCGGCTTCGCCGTGCCGGTGAACGCGGCCAAGGCCATCCTGCGCGACCTCCGCGAGGTCGGACGCGTCGTGCGGCCATGGCTGGGCATGCAGGGCCGCGCGGTCGACAACCGCCTGAGCGCGGTCGTCCGCATGCCGATCACGCCGGGCTACCTGGTGGAAGTCGTCTACGACGGCTCGCCCGCCGACCGTGCCGGGGTGCGGGGCGGCAACCTCTCCGTCGTCGTGCAGGGCGACGAGTATCTGCTCGGCGGCGACATCCTGACCCAGATCAACGGCACGCCGATCCGCTCGCATCAGGACTACGTCGCGCGCGTCAAGACCCTGCGGGTCGGCCAGCGCGTGAAGATCGTGGTCGTCCGCGACGGCACGCCGCGCGAGCTGTCGGTCACGGTGGCCGAGCGGCCGCGCCTGCCGTCCGACCTCTCCGACTGAGCGGCCGCGCGCCCGGCGCCGTCAGCGATCGCCGAGTCGGCGACGCGCCTCGACAAACACGCCGCGCAGCATCGCGCGCGTCAGCTTACCGGTGAACGTGTTCTGCTGCGACGGATGATAGGTCGCGATCAGCGTGACGCCGTCCCCGAGCGCCGTGATCGCGCCGTGGCCGAAGACCGGCCGCGTTTCCGGCGGCGGACTGCCGAGCTGCCGGCGGGCCCGCAGGTAGGCTTCCCAGCCGATGCGTCCCAGGCCCACGACGACGCGAACCCGATCGAGGAGCCGGAGCTCCTCGAGCAGGTATGGCCGACAGCGCGCGACCTCGCCGGGCAACGGCTTGTTGGCGGGCGGCGCGCAGCGAATGGTGGCCGTGATGTACGCGTCGTCCAGCACGAGACCGTCGTCGGCGTGCACAGAGGTCGGCTGGTTGGCGAAGCCGGCGTGGTGGAGCGCGTCGAAGAGCCAGTCGCCGCTGCGATCGCCGGTGAACATCCGACCCGTGCGATTGCCGCCGTTCGCCGCCGGCGCGAGGCCGACCAGGAGCAGCCGTGCGCGCGGATCGCCGAAGCCGGGCAGCGGCCGCGCCCAGTAGCGCTCGCCCGCGTAGCGCCGGGGCGGCGCCGCCGCCGCGGCCTCGCGGTGCGCGACGAGTCTCGGACAGCGGCGACACCGCACGATGCGTCGATTCAGCGTCTCGAGGGCGGTGGTCGGGCTTTGCAAGGCGCGCGGATTGTGCCACGGTGACGGTCATGGGACCAACCCGCGACGGCGGCGGCCGCGTGCCCGCGATCATCGTGCACGGCGGCGCCGGCGCGCGCACCGAGGACCGCGACGAGCTCCGTGAAGGCATGCGCGCGGCCGTGCAGGCAGGGTGGACGGCGCTGGCGGCTGACGGCACCTCGCTCGACGCGGTGGAGGCGGCCGTCCGCGTGCTGGAGGATCATCCCAGCTTCAACGCTGGCCGCGGCTCCGCGCTCACCGTGGACGGCACCGTCCAGATGGACGCGTCGATCATGGAGGGCGATCGGCTGGCGTGCGGCGCGGTGGCGGCGGTCATGCGCGTCGCGAACCCCGTCACGCTCGCGCGCCGCGTGCTCGACGACGGCCGGCACGTGCTGTACGTCGCCGACGGCGCCGAGCGGTTCGCGCGCGAGGCCGGCATGGCCTTCTGCGATCCGGCCTCCCTCATCACGGACCGTCAACGCCAGCGACTGGCCGACCATCGCGCGATCACCGCGGCCGGGGCCGTCGGCGGGGCGGGGACCGTCGGCGCGGTGGCGCTGGACCGCCACGGAACGGCGGCGGCGGCGACGTCCACGGGTGGCATGACCGGCAAGCGTGCCGGTCGCGTGGGCGACAGCGCGCTGATCGGCGCCGGCACCTACGCCGACAGCACGCTCGGCGCCGTGTCGTGCACCGGGGAGGGCGAGGCCATCATCCGGGTGGTCCTCGCACGCCGCGCCCTCGACTTCCTCAAGGAGTCCGACGATCCAACGTACGCGAGCCGCGTCGCCATGGATGTGCTGGTCGAGGAAGGCCGCGGAGGTGGCGGACTCATCATGGTGGACTGGAAGGGTCGCACGGGGTACGCGCACTCGACGCCGTTCATGCCGATCGGCTGGAGGTCGCGGGCCACCGGCGCGCCGGTACTCCCGTTCTGATGGAATCCCTCGATGTCGCGACGGTCGAGGCCGCGCGCCGCCGACTGCGCGACGCCATCGTCGAGACGCCATGCGCGTACTCACAGACCCTGTCCGAGCTCACCGGCGCGCGTTGCTACGTGAAGCTCGAGAATTTACAGATGACCGGCTCCTTCAAGGAGCGCGGGGCGGCCAATCTCCTGCTCCAGCTGGGCGCCGACGAGCGGCGGCGCGGCGTGATCGCCGCCAGCGCGGGCAATCATGGACTCGCCGTCGCCTTCCACGCGGCCCGGCTCGGCATCCCGGCCACCATCGTGATGCCGGAGTACGCGCCGCTCATCAAGGTCACCAACGCTCGCCGCTACGGAGCCGAGGTGGTCCTGCACGGCTCGAACTTCGACGACGCCTACGAGCGCGCCCGGGCGCTCGAGGCCGAGCGCGGCTGCATCTTCGTCCACCCCTTCGACGACGCGCGCGTGGTGGCGGGTCAGGCCACCCTGGGTCTCGAGGTGCTCGAGCAGCTGGCCGACGTCGAGGCGATCGTGGTTCCAGTGGGTGGCGGCGGGCTCATCGGCGGTGTGGCGCTGGCCGTGAAGAGCGTGCGGGCGGACGTGCAGGTGATCGGCGTGCAGGCGGCGGCGCTCCCCGCCATGTCGCGTTCGCTCGAGGTCCAGGAGCGCGTCCGCGTCGACGCCGCGCCCACCATCGCCGACGGCATCGCGGTCCGCCAGGTCGGCGTGCTGACGTTCGAGCTGGCCCAGGCCTGGGTCGATCGCGTCGTCACCGTGGACGAGGAAGAGCTGTCGAACGCGGTGCTCCTCCTGCTCGAGATCGAGAAGACCGTGGTCGAGGGCGCGGGAGCCGCGCCGCTGGCCGCGCTGCTGAATCGCCCCCTGGGGCTCGAGCGCCGCTCGGTGGTCCTCGTGCTCTCCGGCGGCAACATCGACGTGACGATGCTGTCCCGGATCATCGAGCGCGGCCTCGTGAAGGACGGGCGCCTCGTCCGACTCGGCGTCATCCTTCGCGACGTCCCGGGCGCGCTCGCCCGGCTCACGGCGCTGGTGGCCGACGAGCACGCCAATATCCTGCAGATCATCCACGACCGGGCGTTCTCGCGGCACGCCGCCATCGGCCAGACGGAGGTGGAGCTGACGCTCGAGACGTCGGGTCCCAAGCAGATCTCGGCCGTGAAGCGGCGGCTAGAGGCGGCCGGCTACCTCGTCGAAGACCGCGGCGCCTGAAGGCGCTCCGCGGCCAGCGTCCCGGCGATCACGGCGCGCGTGCGATCGGCGAGCTCCCGCGCCGCCGTTCGCGCATCGACGCCCGACCGCGCGTGCAGCGGTGGGTGGTACGTGATCGTCATCCGGCCGCGGCGGGGAAGCGCGCGCTGGGGCGGCCAGGCCTCGTAGCCGCCCGCGATCGTCACCGGCAGCACCGCTGCGCCGAGCGCGACGGCCAGCCGGAAGGCGCCGAGCTTGAACGCGCCGAGCTCGCCGTCGAAGCTCCGGCCGCCCTCGGGGAAGATCATCACGGCCGCGCCTTGCCGGACGAGGCGCCGCGCCTCCCTCACCGCCCCCGGATCCTTCGAGTAGATGTCCACCGGGAACGCGCGAAGCAGGCGGATCAGCTGCCCGAACACGGGCACCCGGAACAGCTCGTTCCAGGCCATGTAATAGACCCGACGACGAACCGGGATGGTGACCAGCGGGGGATCGGCGTACGTCTGGTGGTTCGGCGTGATGATGAGCGGCCCTTCGCGAGGGATGTGCTCCACGCCGCGCAGCTCGAGGTTGAACCACGCGTGGGCGAGCCCGTGCATGGCGGGTCGGAAGAGGTCGAGCACCGGCGTGCGAAGCACGACCCTAGGGTACAAAAAAACGGGGCCGGGATCGCTCCCGGCCCCGTACGGGTTCTGATATCTGGGGGTTCTAGTCGTCGTCCTCGTCGGCCGCGCCCACCTCGACCGTCTCGAGCTGGCGTCCGTACCGCTCGATCCGATCCTGGCAACGGACGCATGTCTGAACTTCCGGCAAGGCGTGCAGCCGAGCCGGAGCGATACCCTCGCCGCACTCGGTGCAGACGCCGTACTCGCCGTCGTTCAGGCGGTCGAGCGCGGCGGAGAGCGCGTTGACCCGCTCCACCAGCAGCTCGCGGGTGGCGAAGCCGATCTCCCGGCGCTCGTTGGCCTGGATCTCGTCCACCTCGTCCGCATACGCCCAGTGCTCGCCGGTGGGACCCAGGAGTTCCTCTAGCGCAGCCGCACCAGCCATGTGGCGCAGCCGACCCGCTGCCGTTCTCAGTTCCTGCTCCAGCCTCTTCCTGATGTCCATGGCCTCTCCTCCGTACTCGGGAGCGGCACAGGCTGCAACGCTTGTGCCGCACTTGAGACGCGGGAGGGGCCCGAAGGATTCACCGGATTATTACCGCGTTACGGTCTGACATCGCACCTGCCGACCTGCGGTGGGCGCAGATTGGCGGGAGGGCGACAGACAGCGTGGCACGAGCGCTTATTCTTCCTCATATCTCTTCTTGAGCGAGGCGACGACGGCCGGATCGGCCAGGGTGGTCGTGTCGCCCAGCGCCCGCCCCTCGGCGATGTCACGCAGGAGCCGGCGCATGATCTTGCCCGAGCGCGTCTTCGGCAGCTCGGCGGAGAAGATGATGTCGTCGGGGCGAGCCAGGGCGCCAATCTTCTTGGCCACGTGCGCCTTGAGCTCGTCCATCAGCCCCTTGGTGCCCTCGACACCGCCCTTGATCGTCACGAAGGCGGCGATCGCCTGGCCTTTGATGTCGTGCGGCTTGCCGATGACGGCCGCCTCGGCCACGGACTTGTGGTCGACGAGGGCGGACTCGACCTCCATCGTCGACACGCGATGCCCCGAGACGTTCATCACGTCGTCCACGCGGCCCAGGAGCCAGAAGTAGCCCTCGCGGTCCAGCTTGGCGCCGTCGCCCGTGAAGTAGATGTCCTTGTACTTCGACCAGTACTGCTTCACGAACCGGTCGGGGTCGCGCCAGATGCCGCGCAGCATCGCCGGCCACGGCTTGCGGAGCACCAGGTAGCCGGCCTTTGCCTCGCGCCCCTGCTCGTCGAGCACGGCGGCGTCGATGCCGGGAAACGGCCGCGTGGCCGAGCCGGGCTTGAGCGTGGTCACGCCGGGCAGCGGCGTGATCATGATCTGCCCCGTCTCCGTCTGCCACCACGTATCGACGACCGGGCAACGGCCGCCGCCGATGACCTTCCAGTACCAGACCCACGCCTCGGGATTGATCGGCTCGCCCACGCTGCCGAGCAGCCGGAGGCTCGAGAGGTCACAGCGCTTCGGATACTCCTCGCCCCACTTCATGAAGGTGCGGATGGCCGTCGGCGCGGTGTAGCAGATCGTGATGCCGTGCTTCTCGATGATGCGCCAGAAGCGATCCTTGTCGGGAAAGTCGGGCGTTCCCTCGTACATCACCGTCGTCGCCCCGTTGGCGAGCGGACCGTACACCACGTAGGAGTGGCCGGTGACCCAGCCCACGTCCGCGGTGCACCAGTACACGTCGTCGTCCCTCAAATCGAACACCCATTTGTGCGTCGTGGCGACGCCGGTCAGATAGCCGCCGGTGGTGTGCACGATGCCCTTCGGCTTGCCGGTGGAGCCGGACGTGTAGAGCAGGTAGAGCAGGTCCTCGGAATCCATCGGCTCGGCGGGACACTTGGCCTCGACGTCGCGGATGAAGTCGTCCCACCAGATGTCGCGGCCGGACTGCATGCTGACCGCCTCGCCGGTCCGCCGCAGCACGACCACGGTCTTGACGCCGGGACACTCCTTCAGCGCCTCGTCCGTGTTCTTCTTCAACGGAACGGTCGAGCCGCGGCGATAGCCGCCATCCGCCGTGAGGACGATCGTCGAGTCCGCGTCATGGATCCGGTCGCGCACCGACTCGGGCGAGAAGCCACCGAAGATGACCGAGTGCGCGGCGCCGATGCGCGTGCACGCCAGCATGGCGATGGCGACCTCGGGGACCATCGGCATGTAGATGGTGACGCGGTCACCCTTCTTCACGCCGCGGCGCTTCAGCGCGGCCGCGAACCGCTGGACCTCGCGATACAGATCCCAGTACGTCAGCGTCCGGGTGTCGCCCGGCTCGCCTTCCCAGATCAGCGCGGCCTTCGTGCGGCGGGGGCCCTGGACGTGACGGTCGAGGCAGTTGTAGGAGACGTTCAGCTTGCCGCCGACGAACCACTTCGCGGACGGCGGCTTCCACTCGAGCGCCTTCTTCCACGGCTTGAACCACGTGAGCTCCCGCGCCCGCTGCTCCCAGAACCGCACGGGATTGCGCGCCGCTTCGCGATAGACCGCCTCGCTCTTCACCAGCGCCCGGGCGACGAAGGCCTTCGGCGGCGGGAACTTGCGGTCTTCCTTGAGCAGCGCCTGGATGGGCTCGTCGCGACCTGCGGCCTTCGCCATGTCGGACCTCGCGTGCGTAGGGTGATGCCCGCGGACGGGCGGCGCTATTCTCGCTCAGCGACGGGGGGCGATCAAACGAGCGCCCCGGCGGTTGTCCGGGGCGCTCGGTACGGTCAGGAACTCAGGCCTTTGCGCGTGCGCGTGCGCGGCTCGCCTCGATCGCGCCTTCCTCCCAGATGCTGTGCTTGCGGGTTTCCGGCATGGTGAAGATCGAGATGAGGAACATCACGGCGGGCACCACGATCGGGTAGATGAGCGCGTACCCGATGCTGTTCGTCGACAGGTACATCGACGTCGTCACGATCGGCACCAGGCCGCCGCCCCAGCCGTTGCCGATGTGGTACGGCACGGACACGGACGTGTAGCGGATCCGGCTCGGGAAGAACTCGGCGAGAAATGCGCCGATCGGGCCGTACGTCATGCCGACGTAGTTCACGAGGATGGCCACGATGAGGATCGACATCGCATAGTTGACCCGGCCCGGCTCCGCGTACGTGCTGAGCGCCATGTAGAGCGGGTAGTACGTGATCGCCGCCAGCGCCATGCCGCCCAGGATGATGGGCTTGCGACCGACCTTGTCGGACAGCCAGCCCCAGAAGATCAGCGTCGGCGTGGCGATGAGCAGCGCGATCCCGACGATCCAGCTCGACGTGAGCACGTCCAGCTTCTTGACGGTCTGCAGGAAGTAGAGCGCCCAGAACTGCCCGCTGTACCAGACGCAGCCCTGGCCGATGACGACGATGCTCGCGATGACGACGTACCTGAAGTTGCTGCTGAGAAATGCCTCGCGCCACGGATTGGTGGTCGTCCGCCCGCGCGCCTTGATGTCCTGGAAGATCGGCGTCTCACCGAGCGACAACCGGATCCAGATGGCGATGGCGACGAGCAGCAGCGAGATGATGAACGGCACCCGCCAGCCCCAGTCATTGAAGGCCTCGTTGCCGAGCCACGTGCGGATGCCGATGATGGTGGCCAGCGAGACCACGATGCCGAGCGTCGGCGACGTCTGCAGCCAGCCCGTGTAGTAGCCGCGGTTCTTGTCCTCGATGTGCTCGGCCACGTACGTGATGGCGCCACCGTACTCGCCGCCGAGACACAGGCCCTGGATCAGGCGCAGCGCGAACAGGATGAAGGCGGCGGCGAGACCGATCGACTGGTACGTCGGCACGAACCCGATGAGCGCCGTCGCCACGCCCATGCCGGTGAGTGTCGCGATGAAGGTGTACTTGCGACCGACCTTGTCGCCGACCCAGCCGAACACGAATGCCCCGAGCGGGCGGATGAGGAAGCCGACCGAGAAGATCGCGACGGTGCTGAGGAAGGCAGCGACGGGGTGTCCCTTCTCGAAGAACTTCACGGCCAGAATCGCCGCGAGGCTGCCGAAGATGTAGAAGTCGTACCACTCGATGATGTTGCCAACGGATGCGGCGATGACCACGCGTCGCAGTTCTTGCGGTGGAACTCTAGGTGGCGCCATGGGCCTCCTCGTGCGGAACGGTCTCGCGTATCGTCGTTGACGTCCGAGTCGCCCGATGTGGGCGGAAACCGCCAAAGTTGCGGCACACCATACCGGATTCCGGCGCCATACGAAAGGTATTTACACGCGATTCGGCCCGTGCCGGCGGGACGGTGACGCGGCGCGTGAGCGTCCCGCCGGCGACGACGCTACCGCCGCTTCTTGCGGGCCACGCCCGTCTTGATGGCGGCCTCGCTCACGGCGGCGGCGACCGCGGGCACCACGCGCGGATCGAACATCGATGGCGTGATGTACTCCTCGCCGAGCTCGCCCTTGTCGACGATGGCGGCGAGCGCGTGGGCGGCGGCGAGCTTCATCTCGTCGTTCACCCGCCGGGCGCGGACGTCGAGCATCCCCCGGAAGAAGCCGGGGAAGCAGCACGAGTTGTTGATCTGGTTCGGATAGTCGGAGCGGCCGGTGGCCATCACCCGCACCAGCCCACCGACCTCCTCGGGCTGGATCTCCGGCACCGGGTTCGCCATGGCGAACACGATCGGATCGCGATTCATGGCCTTGATGTCCTTCAGTGCCACCACCCCCGGGCCCGAGAGCCCGATGAAGACGTCCGCGCCGACGAGCGCGTCGCCCGCGGTGCCGCGGACGCGGCGCGGGTTCGTGTGCTCGGCGAACCACTCCTTCATCGAATTCATGTTCTCGGTGCGGCCCTTGTAGATGGCGCCCGCCCGGTCGCAGCCGATGATGTGCTTGGCACCTTCCTTCATGAGCAGCTTCGCCGTCGCGATCCCCGACGCGCCGGCGCCGGTGAATACGATGCGTACGTCGGCCAGCCGCTTCTTGACGATCTTCAGCGCGTTCAGCAGCGCGGCGACGACCACCACCGCCGTCCCGTGCTGGTCGTCGTGGAACACGGGGATCTCGAGGTCGCGCTGCAGGCGCTCCTCGATCTCGAAGCAGCGCGGGGCCGAGATGTCCTCGAGATTGATGCCGCCGAACACGGGCGCGATCGCCTTGACGATCATCACGATCTCGTCGACGTTCTTCGTGGCCAGACAGATCGGCCACGCGTCGACGCCGGCGAACTCCTTGAAGATCATCGCCTTGCCTTCCATGACGGGCTGGGCGCCGTTGGGGCCGATGTCGCCGAGGCCGAGCACGGCGGTGCCGTCGCTGACGACGGCGACGGAGTTCTGCTTGATGGTCAGCGTGTAGGCCTTCTCCGGATCGTCGTGGATGGCCATGCACACGCGAGCGACACCCGGGGTATAGGCCATCGAAAGGTCGTCGCGCGTCTTGACCGACGCCTTGCTCTTGATCTCGATCTTCCCGCCCAGATGCATGAGGAACGTGCGGTCGGAGACGTGCACGACCTTCACGCCCTCGATCGCGCGCAGGCGCTCGACGATCTGCTGGCCGTGACGCTCGTCGCTCGCCTTGAACGTCAGGTCGCGCGTGATGGTGGTCTTGCCGATGCCGACGACGTCGATGGCGCCGATGTCGCCGCCGCCCTTACCGATGGCCGAGGTGATCCTCCCGAGCATGCCGGGCTGGTTTCGGATCTCGAGGCGCACGGTGAGACTGTGACTCGCGGTTGGTGCGATCTGCATGATGCCTGCCTCCCTGTAACCCGACGGGCGGAGGCCCGTCGAGTGGACGGGTATTCTACTCCGCCGCCGCGGGGAGGGAACGGCCTATTCGCTCGGGGCAGCCTGGGTGACGGCGGGTCGCGCGAGGGGCCGCAGCGTGAGCTGTCGGCGATCCGAGTCCAGCGTGAGGCGATAATGGCTCAGGAACGTGTTGCCGAGGATGCCGTCGATCCCGGGCCCGGGATCGTGCACCACCGCGGGAAGGTCCTTGAGCTCGGCGCCGGCGACGCGCAGCGAGGCCAGCGTGGAGGCCGGTCCCCGCGTGCGCCCGCCGAGCGTCTGCAGCTCCACCGCATCGCGGCCGTCCTGGGCGACGAGCTGGATCGCGGACGCGAATGCCGGAGCGATCACGACCACGCTCGAGCCCGTGTCGACCAGAAAGCGGCCGTGGTGGACGCCGTTGATGACGACGGGCACGATCCATACGCCGAGGCCCGGCTCGAGCGGGACGTGCACGTCGCCCTCCGGAGCGGCGGTCGGTGTGAGCCCAGCGAGCCCCGCGATGGCGTCGCGCGCCACGTCGGCGGTCGGCTCCAGCAGCAAGCTCACCTGGAACGCGTCCGCCGCGGACGTGCGCAGGCCGAGGCGGGCGAGCGCCTGGCCGCGAAGATAGTGAAGACGCGCCTCGGCCGGCTGCAGGGTGACGGCCTGGCTCCACAGCCGGAGCGCCTCGACGTAGTCGCGGCGATCGTAGGCGGCCGTTGCCCTGGCGTTCAGGTCCGCCGGCGACAGCGAGCTGCCGAAGACGAGCCACTGGCCGACGATGACGCCTGCCAGGAAGCCGAGGACCCGACGCATGTCCACACCAGAGAGGCAATTGTCATACCGCGCGTGCGGAAGCGCGTGTCTGCACGGCATTGCGAACGTTCGTACGCGCGTAGTAGCCTCGGCCGAGGGCATCATCGCGGAACATCAGGCGTCGCGCCCGCCACGGCCGCAAACCGCTGCAGCCCAGGAGGAAGCATGATCGATGTGAAGACGGCGGACCGGGAACTTCAGACGTACATCCGTCCGCAAACTTTTCCGGTGGCAATCCGGATGTTGCAGCCCGGCGAGCCGATCCCCGACCGCGCCAAGCGGCCTGCCCGAGACTTCAAGACGCTGTCGATGAACTGCCAGGTGATCGACATGGCCAGGCGCTACGGCTGGACCATCGCGTTGACGCGCGAGGACAGCATCTGCTCGCTCGGCATCGCGGCGCTGGGCTTCGACAAGGTCACGCACCTGCACAACTCCGGCACGCTGTGCGAGGGCATGTACACGGAAAGCAAGGAAGCCGGGCAGCGGTCGGAGGCGGCGATCGACCGGTTCCGGCCGGGTGAGTACGCGGGATTGCTGGTCGCTCCCCTCGACCGCGCGACGTTCGAGCCGCACCTCGTGTGCATCTACGCCAATCCGGCACAGGTCATGCGGCTGACGCAGGCGGCGCTCTGGAAGCGGGGTGGAAAGCTGACCTCCGCCTTCGGCGGGCGCGTCGACTGTGCCGAGATCATCGTGACCACGATGCGGACGGACCATCCGCAGGTGATCCTGCCCTGCTCCGGCGACCGCATCTTCGGCCAGACCCAGGATCACGAGATGGCCTTCACGATCCCGTGGAGCCAGATGGAGGAGATCGTCGACGGACTGCGCGGCACGCACGCGGGCGGCATCCGCTATCCGATCACGCAGTTCATGGAGTACCAGGCCAAGCTGCCGCCGAAGTACATGGAGGTCAATCGCTACTGGGACGCCGAGCAGGGGAAGGCGCAGTACACCAACCGTGACCGCGTGGTGGCGGCGTACAAGCGCTCGTTCGCCGACCGGGTGCCGGTGTACCCCATCGTGGCCTCGTTCGCCGGCACGCTCGACGGTCTGTCGATCGAGGAGTACTGCACGAACGTGCCGAAGGCGATCACGGCGATGCTGAACTATTACGAGCGCTACCAGCCGGACGTCGTGCTCGCGTACAACGACCTCGCGAAGGAAGCGGAGGCGTTCGGCTGTCGGGTGAAGTATTCCGACTACGTGGTGCCCTCCATCGACGAGCACGTCCTCGCCGACGACAAGAAGGCGCTTGCGCGTCTCACGATGCCGGACCCGTACAAGACGGGACGGCTGCCCGGCTTCCTCGAGCAGTGCGAGGCGCTGGTGAAGGCCAAGCCGCCGGCGGCCATCGGCGCCGTCGCCGTCGGTCCGTGGACGATCGCGATGCTGATCCGCAATCCGGAGACGATGCTGCTCGACACCTTCGAGGACCCGCAGTTCATCCACGACCTGATGCGGGTCACCACGGACTTCTCGAAGCGCTGGGGCGACGCCATCGTGAAGACGGGCATCGGGCTGTCGTTCTCGGAGCCGACGGCGTCCATCAGTCTCGTCTCCCCGGACAACTACCGCGAGTTCATCGCGCCGTACCACAAGGAGCTGGTGGAGTACTTCAAGGCCAAGAAGGTCGGCGTCACGACGCACATCTGCGGGACGACGTACCCGATCTTCGAGGACCTGATGCAGGTGGGGTTCACCACCGTGTCGTTCGACCTCGACCAGCAAGGCGATCCCGCGCTCTACGTCGACCAGCTCGAGCGGTTCATGCAGGTGGCGAAGGGCCGCGCGGTGGCCATCGGCAACGTCGACGCGACCAAGTTCGAGAAGACGTCGCGGGAGGCGATGTACGCCGACGTGAAACGCTGCGTCGACACCGCCGCGCGCCAGTCCGGCTTCATCCTCTCGACCTCGTGCGAGATCCCGCCGAAGTCGGATCCCGAGATCGTGAAGTGGTTCATGGACGCGGCCCACGAGTACGGCCGCTACGATCGAGTCTTTTGACATGGGGCGTGAAATGGCGCCCATGCCCGGCACCGCTCGCGGCGGGCCGGGGCATCTCGGGGCCTTTGTCCGTTGATCGGTGAGTCGCATGTGCGGCTCGGCGCGGAGCCGCTGCTGCGCGGGCACGGGCGGTTCGTCGACGACGTTCGCGTGCCGGGGATGCTGCACGCGGCGGTCGTGCGCTCCGCCCACGCGCACGCGCGCCTGCGCACCGTGGACGTCAGCCACGCGCTCGGGCTGACCGGGGTGCGTGCGGTGTTGACCGCGGCCGACGTGCCCGCGAGCGCGATCATTCCCAATCGCGTGCCGGCGCCGCCCGGCACCGAGCGATACCTGCAGCCCGCTATCGCGCGCGACGTCGTGCGCTACGTGGGCGAGCCGATCGCGGTCGTCGTCGCCGACGACCCGTACGTGGCGCGCGACGCGGCGGACCGGGTGCGCGTCGGCTATGAGCCGCTGGCGGCCTGTCCGTCCGTCGCCGCTGCGCTGGCGCCCGGTGCGCCGCGCCTGTTTGCCGGGACCGAGAGCAACAACGTCGCGACCATCCGCATGCGCGTCGGTGACGCGGACGCCGCGCTGGCGACCGCCGCGCTCGTGGTCCGCGAGCGGTTCCACTATCCGCGCCAGACGGCGGCGGCGCTCGAGACGCGCGGCCTGGTGGCGGTGCCGCCCGACCCGCGGGGCGGCGAGCTACACCTGATCGGCTCGACGAAGTGCATCCACATCAACCGCACGATCCTGGCGCCGATCTTCGGGATTCCGCTCGGAGCGCTGCGGCTCACCGAGGTCGACGTCGGCGGCGGCTTCGGCGTGCGCGGGGAGCTGTATCCGGAGGACATCCTCGTCCCGCTGGCCGCCCTGCGTCTCGGACGTCCGGTGAAGTGGATCGAGAGCCGGCGCGAGAACCTGATGGCCGCCAACCACGCGCGCGAGGTCGACTACGAGGTGGAGGTCGGCTTCGACGCCGACGGGCGCATCGTCGTCATGCGCGCGCGCATTCGCGCCGACATCGGCGCCTACGTCCGCACCGCCGCGCTCCTCCCGGCGGAGTTCGGCGCCGCACTGCTGCCCGGACCGTATCGCGTGCCGAACTACGCCTGCGATCTCTGGTCGGTCGTCACCAACAAGACGCCGGCCGGCACGCTGCGCTCCCCCGGCCGGCCGGAGTGCAACTTCGTGCGCGAGCGCACGCTCGACGTCGCGGCGGCGCGCCTGAAGCTCGACCCCGCCGACATCCGTCGCCGTAACCTCATCGGCCCCGAGGCGATGCCATACGACTGCGGCACGACGTCGTTCGGGGTGAGCACGGTGTACGACTCCGGCGACTTTCCCGCGCTCTTCGCCACGCTGCTGGAGCGCCTGGACTATGCGGGCGAGCGCGCGGCGCAGGCCGTCGTCAACGCGCAACGCTCGGGGCCGCGGCGCGGCATCGGCCTGGCGCTCTACGTCGAGAAGACGGGGCTCGGGCCGTTCGAGACGACCCACGTCGAGGCCCGGGCGGACGACACGCTCGTGGTCGACACCGGCGCATCGTCGATGGGGCCCGGACTCGAGACGGTGCTCGCGCAGATTCTCGGCCAGGCGCTCGGGCTGCCGCCCACGCGCTTCCACGTCCGCCACGCCGACACCGCCGCCGTCGAGAGCGGGGTCGGAACCTACGGCTCGCGCGGCACGCTCACGGCGGGAAACGCCGCCGACCTCGCCGCGGCGCGTCTCATCGCGGAGGCCAGCGGGCGGGCGGCGACGCGCCTCGGCGTGCCCCCGCGTGACGTCAGCTACGCCAGCGGCGTTCTCAGTGGCGGTGGCCGACGCGTGACACTCGGCGAGCTCGCCGCCGAGCGGCGGCTCGGCGCGGGCGCATCGTTCGAAGTCCGCAAGGTGACGTACGCGGGCGGCGCGGTCGCCGTGGTGGTCGACGTCGATCCGGAGACGATGCAGGTGCGCCTGCAACGCGTGGTCGTCGGCGCCGACGTCGGCCGCGCCGTCAATCCGGCGCTGGTGGAGGGTCAGCTGGTGGGCGGGGTGGCCTTCGGGATCGGCAACACGCTGCACGAGAGCCTCGAGTACGACGTGACGGGACAGCTGCTGACCGGAACGCTGATGGATTACGCGCTGCCGGCCGCGCTCGACATTCCCCCGGTGGACGCGTTCTATCAGGAGATCCGCGCCGGCACGAATCCGCTCGGCCTGCGCGGACTCGGCGAGTGCGGCAACCCGGGGCTCGGCGGCGCGATTGCCAACGCGGTGTGCGACGCGCTTGCGCCGCACGCGCCGCGGCTCGCCGCACTGCCCCTGACCAGCGCGCGCATTCACGCCGCCCACAGCGAGCGGCCGACGCACGAAGGGCCGGCCCTTTCGGGCCGGCCCTGATCGTTCGCGCGCCAGCGCGCTGGTCGGCTACCGCGACTCGGCTACCACTTCACCGGCTTGGACGGCCGGTGCGCGTACCCGCTTTCCCGTCCGCCACCGCCGCCCGGTCGACCGCCGCCGGGGCGGCCACCGCCGCCGGGACGCCCGCCGCCGCCGCCACCGCCGGTGCGCGGCGCCTGCGGGTTGGAGATTTCCACCGTGATGCGACGACCGTCCAGCTCGCGTCCATTCAGCTGGGAGATCGCGTTCTGCGCCTCCTCCGCCGAGTTCATCTCGACGAACCCGAATCCGCGCGACTGACCGGAGAAGCGGTCCGTGATGACCGTGGCCGAAAGCACGTTGCCGCTCTGGGCGAAGAACTCGCGCAGCCCCTCACTCGTGGTGGAGTAGGCAAGACCGCCGACGTACAGCTTGGACGCCATAGACATTCCCCCGAACTCTCTTCCGCTGTCTGCACGCCCCGCGAACCGGAAGAGGCCGTTCTACGTCGGGGGCGAGGTCTGACCGATCGTCGGTCGCGACAGTAAAAGTTTACACGCGCGCGGCCGACACGCAACCGCTCACACGACGCGTGCTCACCACGTGATGGCAGGAACGGCAGCGGGAGCC